>Ga0209187_1000105_pt1 | contig 188518 bp, 304 predicted proteins | sample BantaG_FD_187430 | JGI IMG/M metagenome (GOLD analysis project Ga0209187, IMG submission 187430) | Marine algal microbial communities from Bantry Bay, Ireland - BantryBay_4 metaG (SPAdes) (version 2) | ecosystem: Host-associated > Algae > Red algae > Unclassified | place: Bantry Bay, Ireland...
CAGACAAGGATTTGAACATTGTAGCAAGGGTATTTGAAACTGATTATGTACACCATTCCAATCCAAAGAAAGCAATGGAAAGAGAAGCTGAATTTATTACGTTTAAATTGAATCGATAAAATAAAAATTATGACAGAAATATTAAAAGATGATTATCCAGTATATGCAGGTTATTTCTATAACTGCGATGGGAAACCTATTATATCTGATATATCAGGCACCGTCAAAGATCTCAAGAAAGATTTAAGAGAATTCTATAAATTAGAAGCCAAGGAAATAACTAGACATGTTAGTATCTAATTAAAAAGCAATTTAAATGAACCTAAATAAAATTAAAGAAATTGTCGAATTGTCACTTAGTGATTCAGATAAAGAGAGTTTAATCATTTCTGAAATTTCTAAAGGCGAAAATGTAATACCAATTATTTTGAGAATTTTAAACGCTGAACGAAAGCATAAGAATGAATTAGTTAGTAAGATGAATCTACTATTAAGCAAGGCTGATATTGGTTTAAGAAAACCGAGATTAAACGAAGATGGATTCATGCAAAAAGATATCGCCGAATTTTACGACAAGGCAGAAGTTAATCATTGCTTTAAAAATACAAAGAAATTAACATAAATTGCCTATTAGACCTTGCAACTGTGGTAGAAAATGCTTATATTTATAATGTAATTAAAAAGCAATATAAATGACAACAAGAAAAGAAATATTAGCAGCAATCAAAGGCCTTAAGAAAGGTGACTTTGAAGTTAACGTTAAGATTTATTCAAAAAATGATGCCGGGGAATATCACTGGTTATTTAACTGGGTTGAAGGAGGACACAACGATGTCTGGGCAAAGACAAGAATTGCAGCGATAAGAAAAGTGACTGGAAGTTTAACTCCTGATCCATCTTCGTTTAGAAAATGTGGTTACGCTTTTTAATACGGGAGTACAAAGCCATTTAATCAAATTTCAAAATTTTAAATTATGCTAACTAATGGCATATAAAGAAAACGACAATTATAACCTATCGCGACATATGGTATATGGAAGTCAAAAATACGCTGAAAAGCTAGCTCGCAGATTTGAACATTCATCGAACTTGTACAAAGACGTAAAAGTCGTAAGACAGTACAAAGAAAAACATGCCTTAGGTGAATACTTTGAAATGAGAGAGAAGGACAAATTAAACTAGCAAAAGAAAGAAATCATGGCAGTAACAATAGATAGTAGACAATTTCACGACAGCGTCGCAGACATATACTTCGGACCTATATATGATACTGATAGCGAGGGAGAAGGATTCAAAGAATGGCTAGTAAAAGATCCAAGAGCATATACTGAAGGGTCTTTAAACGACTTGTTATTACAATATAGGAAGTATAAAGAAGAAATGTTGCAAAGAATTAGATCTAGAAGGGAATTTAGAAAAAGATTACTTTATACCAATTAACCAATAAATCAAATACCCCCTACATAAAAAATTTAAGACAATGAATATTACTAACGATCAAAGAGAAATATTAGAGCATAAACTATCGGAAGGCATGGAATTTTGCTTCTTAGATTATTCAGGTTGGAACGAAATAGAAGACGAGGAGTTTCATGAGCTGAGAATAGCATATTTAAGGGCACATGAAGCCTTCAGAACATACTTAGAAAACAATGGCTTAATTGAGTATCAATAAATTTTCAAAACTCGGCCGAGGAAATCAAATCCTACGTTATAGTCAGCAAAAAAAAATTACTAAAATATTTGGATATTAATTATATTATGCGTATATTGTAATTGAAAGTTAAAAACAACTAAAAATACAGGTATGAAAGTAACCATGGGGCAACATAATGGAGATTAGCCCAGTTAGTACATTAACTTCCATAGCCCTGAAGCAGCGGTACCCGTTAAAACATCTTTCTCAGGATTAAGCTTCTTGGATCGACTATGGACATGGTTACGTTTTTAAAAGAAAAGAATATGAAAGACGTAGAACGAATAGTAATAAATGAACATGCAGGCTTCGAAGTAGGAAACTTAGCCTATCATAGGACATGCCCGTCAATAACATGGGTAATAGTACTAATCGAAGAATTAAAGAAGAATGAAAATTCTGTATTTGGAATAACATGTACGAGAGTGGATAGAAACGGCGAGATGCATAGAGAAATGTTTATGCCAATAGAGCTCGAGATTGACAATACTCATGCGAAGAAGATAATTTAACGAAACTTTAACGTGGTGTTAATGATTTATTAAATATTCGGAAATATTTGGATTTGTCAGGAATTGATATGCGGCGATTTAAGCGGTAGAAAAAAGCAGAGACGGTAAATGGTATTGGGTGGTTTGAGTTTGTACCGTACCGTAAAAAAATTTGCCGTTAGAGTGATAAAAGATGCCTAATAATTCTATTCAACGCTCACCGGATTCTACTAAAAAACCATATAAACCATATAACCGTAACAATATAGTTACGAATCTTAATAAACTTATTAACTGCATAAAAACCGTAACTGAATAGTTACATAAACCATATATAAAATGAAATACCCAATAATTATTCTATTCTTTGCCATACTCATACTTCCGTTCAATGCCTGTTTTGTTCCAAGCGATACAAAGAATGAAACCGTTAAAAAAGAAACACCCATTAAAAATATAGAGTTTGAAAGTATTGATTCCGTAGCTAATGTTGGTAGTAGAGCCATATTTGAATTCAAATATCAAGGGTGCGAGTACTTACACATTTCATATCATTTCAATCATTTGGGTATTGCCCATAAAAGGAAACTGTAAAAACCATTAAATAATATCGTTATGGCAAGTAAACCAAATCATAAAATAGTTAAACGGTATCTTAGCAAGTTCTTTTCTGCCCAATACCTTACTGAAAGAGATGCTGAGTTTAAAAGTCTCATACGAATATTAAATAAAAAAGATAATCGGCACATCGCTAACTTAATCGAGTTATGTACTTACATTGTCTTAAATACCGCTTCGCTTAGAGAGGATGAGATTACTGAAGATATGGAAGCTGAGGTTTTTGCTACTGAGTTATTGGATGAATGGTTAAAAAATAATTAAATGAATAAAAAAGCTGAATTACTAAAAAAGATCTTAGCTACTGAAGCCACGTTACGTGAGTTAAAGTTCGCATACGATCATTTAAAAGTTGTTAATAATAACCCGTTAGATTCTTATTCTCTCATTAAGAAGTACCTTCGTGATAATCAGTTAGAATATATAAGGGGTAGTTTTGTTACTAGTACTAGTTCTTACGTATCTGACATTTCTATATCGTTTTCTAATAGAATTCGTTTATATAATACTTCCATTGCATTAAATCATTTCTATAATGCTGATGAGACTGAATATATATTTGAACTGTATACTAATAATGATGATTATAAGATTACTATTACTAGTTGCAGGAACAATCATTATTTTGGCGTACCTATCTTTAATTCTAGGAAAGGGGCTGATCACGCTTTACGTATATTAGGTGAAGAGAATATTAAAAATGCATTATATCATGAATAAATCTGAATTACAAAAAGAAATCGTTAAAGCTAGGGCTGCATTAAATGAATTAGAACAGTCGCTACTTAAATTAAATACTATTGAAAATGAATTAGATTCTTATAGTAGTATCTGTGCCTATCTACGAAGTAATAAACTTCAGTATATTAGAGATTGGGAAACTAGTGACGGGGTTTATACTACTCCTCTTGCCGTGTCTTATTCTGCAAAGATGCAACTGGTAAATACATCCATTGCCTTAACTCATTTATATTCTTCTGAAAGTGCTTATAAGTGGTTATTTGAACTGCACACTAATGCTCAGGATGAAATGAAGGTTTTAATAACTCGTTGCAACGAAAATTATAGTGTTGGGGCCATTACCTTTAACTGTTTAAAAGGAGCTGAACATTCCTTAAGGATATTAGGAGAAGAAACAATTAAAACTGCATTATTATGGTAAAGTCAAAAGAAGATTGGGTGGACATACAATTAAATAATTATTCACGTGATAAGTTAGAAACTATAGAGCATCTATTTATGTCCTTATTACAATCATGTGAACAGTATAGGAATAATAAAGAAAGTAAAGGTGCTCAGTCTGTGTTTAATAGTGCTATAGATTGCAGTCGGTTATTTATTGATAATATTTAAATTATTTTATTTATGATGTCAGAAGAATGGATAGAAACATCTGAAATAGAAATACCTAAGGATGGAAAAGAATATTTAACTAGGAATGGGCATCAAGGCGCCACATTTGCATTAATTAGATGGAATTCAATACATAACTATTATCAGATTAAGGGAGAATATGTTTCTATCGGTAATGTTGGAACACAATGGTTACGTATTCCGGAATACGTTAATAAGGTTGGAATGAGCAGGCCTTTATATAGAGATTATATCGATTTAGTAGAAGTACAACCTGGAGTTGTCGTGAATATATTGAAAGATGCTTATATACATGAATTAAATAAATATATTGATCACCTGGACCAAAAGAGTTAAATTATGATTAATACGAATGACATGAATTATGTTGAGTTTAAGCGGTATTTCTATTCCTCTAAAGCATATACATCTCTTAATATCTTTTTACGTTGTGCTATTATGCTATATGTTATTCAACTTACTTTTAAAAAGAAACATATAGGTGGATGGAAGCATTATTATAGGGTTAATCCGTATAATCCGATATCTTATGTATTTGTGGTATTATGTTCTATTTATTTGGTTTGTCTTGGAATCTTTAATACTGTTATTGAATTATTTGGACGTAATCCATTTAAATATTCTTAGTTTTATTTGCATTATCTGAAAATCTAGTAAACATGAAAATAGACAAAATAAAGCCAACCATAATAGTGGGCGAAGATACTTTTGACGTATTGGCTGCTTTAGATGTTCGAATTAAAGCTAAGATCGAACAGAACAAGAAACGGCTCTTTAACAGAAAGCGGACAAATCCAAAATATTTTAAAAATTGATAACTTGAAGAAATTAATAATAACAATTGACACTGAAGCTTCTGTCCAACCAGCTTTTGCAAATACGTTGGAAAGTGATTATGATAAAGAGTTGCGAAAATTTATTGAATTATTAGAAATAAAGAAATAACGTATGAAAGAAAGACTTTTCAGTGCCACCATCGCCTTATTCGTTTTCATTATGATTGTCATGGCTATATGTTCTTTTCCAGATAAAGATATACCAGTATCTGTGCCTGTCTTAGATCCTGTCTATAATACCGATTCTATTAAGTCGTATGATCATGTGTTCAAGGGTTGCGAATATATATTGTTTGTATATGGCGATAAGATGGCTGCTATTCATAAAGAAAATTGTATTAATCATTAAATAAATTAAAAATGAAAGAATTATATAGTGCCATGCGCGCCTTAATAATATTAATATTGATTATTAGTATTTTTTCTTCTCCAGATGAAAATAAGGATGCAGTAAGCTTGGATCCTGAAATTAAAGAGTGTATACATGATCATGAAGAATGTTGCAAAAAAATTAAATTATGAAACACAAATTACTTATTTGGTTGCTCAAGCGATTCATTATAACTGGTCTTACTAACATGTTATTAAATATTAAAGAATTGGACGTTGGACTTTGTTGGTTAAATTACCAATTGAATTCGGGATTAATCAATTTGGCTGTAAAATACTATTTGCAGACTAATATACCCAAAGATATAAAAATGGATGCATATGGATTTTGGTGGAAACCGGGAGCTAGAGAGCCACGGATGAAATATTTAAATGAACAGTTGCTCAAATTAAAACCTTTGAATAAATGGAAATGAACAATGAGAAATTTAAGGCATTTAACAATGAGTTCCTTTCTTTATTAGAATTGCATTGGCCTGAAATAACGCCTCCCTTTATTAATGAAATAGACGAGTATTTTGTTTTGTCAATGCCTCTTTGGTTAGCTGTTAATCATTATGCTATAGAAAATGGTGGAAAAGCGGTAAAAATTAATAAGGATTAATATTTTCTTGTAATTGTCAGAAATTATATGTAATTTTAAAATATGAAGGAAGTTACAGTAAATATCGAAGCAACTAAAGCTAGGGCAGAAACTTATTATATAGATAATGCTAATCGCAGACATGCAACAAAAAAAGAAGCTTTAAAGGCTGATAAAGAAATCCTTCTACGTGATCAGGCATTTGTATCAGTTATTGAGTTGAAATATACTAAATACATCAATGTACAATGGCTATATACATTCCAGATCAATTAATTCGACTAGTCACGAAAGTAGAGATTGGGTACGAGGATTGTGGGGAAAGATAAATTGGGAAATACCAAATGACTGGAGAATATGTGGAGAAAACATGTTTGCCAAGCATACTGTACCATATAACCAGTTAAATTCTTATTTTTTAGCGTTTTCTATTTGGAATTCTGACAATTATTGTTTAAATTGGGAGGAAACCTTAGCGTATTTAGATATTTTAGGACTAGAACATGTACCTGTTATATACGATGGTATATATGATGAAGGTATATTAAAAGGTTTGGATTGCAATGGAGTTCAGAAAGAAGGATGGGTTATTAGAAACTGCCGAAGAGTTTGCATTTAAAGACTTTAAAAGAAACGTCGCTAAATTTGTAGGAGAAGGATTTGTTCTGCCTCATGGGCATTGGTTTAATAAAAAAATTATAAAAAATAATTTAAAATATGATTAATACACAAGATGCAACTGGAAATGAAATTGTTATTGGTAAATCTTATGGATATTCCAATGATAAAAATGGCTTTTGTACCGTAACACATGGAATTGCAACAAAATCAAATGAAGGAAAAGTTACTTTAAAGGTTTTTCATAAAGTAAGATCATTATATAATGATGTACCAGAACCACAAACCATATCCAGATCTGTATCAGTTAAGGCATTAAAATTATTTCCATTACTAGAAACAAACAAAAACAATGAGAAGAGCAAATAATGACGTCGAAGTATTATACAATGACCAAGATCAATTAGCGGGCGTAAACATGGGTTTTGATTTTACTGCTGAGCACGAGTGGGGTATTGCAAGGATGCAAAGAGATTTGGGAGTCCAATTAAAGCCAACTCGAGATTTAAATGGATACGAATCTAGATTAATTACTAAAAATGAAACTGTTGGTTATTACGAAAAGGATGGAGTATATTATGTGGCATCACATTTGTTCAATAGATATACTGAAGATGAAAAGAAATGGAAAGATTATCCCCTTCGCATAAACAAAGATAAAGACATTTCAATTGCAAGTCATTGGGACTCTAATCAATTTTTATTAGCGCATAATAGTAAAGAGCTTCAAGATCTACTAGTAAATGCCTTCAATAGCCTAAATGCATGTGTATTTATAGGCGCAGGATTGATTATATTAGACTACACTAAAATATCTGAACAAGATAAGCAAGAAGCAACAGATTTAGATATGTCTAAAATCAGATTGAAAAATGCAATGCTTAAAACAGGAATTAAAGAGCGATTGAAAAAAGCAGATAGAGGATTTCATGCACTATCTCCTAGATGGGCTAATGACGAAGAAACTGAAATAGTGTATTGGCTAAACCCTAGACAGCAAGATTTATATAATTCTGCGTGGGTTACTGAAAAGGACCTAGATGATTGGATTGCTGGAAAAGGGAAAATTATTAAACCACGAAAAAAGTAAAATTATGCCATGTAGATCAGATTATCAGGATCCTACGCAAAGAGAGTTAGAGTCAATAAAAGTTTTAAACTTTTTAAAGGAATTAGGTAAAGTTAAGAAAGTCAATTCTTATGGAGACGTAAAAAATTTAGATAGAGATACGGCTAAATTGTGTAAGTTATGCAGCAAATTGTCCAAATCCTTGCAAATGGAGAAGCAGTCCTTAGAGCTACAAATTTGGTGGCGTGATCACCAAGCTGCCGATTTAGCTAGAATGATGGAAGAAGAAATAACAGAATTCAATATATTTCAGCCAATGTTATCTGACCCTAATGTCTTACAATTTGGTAGAAAGGGAATATATCATATACTAGCTATAGAAGGAGATTCTAATTACGCCTCTAAATCCACTTATTATAATGGTAAAAAGATCTTATTTAAATCCCCTAAAGACAGGAAGTTAGAGTCTGACAAAATGACTAATATAAAATTGCTAGTATTTGATTCGAGCTCCCTATCATTGGATTGGAAATGCACTTATCGAAATACCAAGGGAGTCTATTTTAAGAAGCATCGCGATAAATTTTATATTATTAAAAGCAAATAAAAACAATGAAATATTTAATATTACCGATTCTCCTATTTTTAAGTGCCTGCTATCCCGAACCCCCTGTTATTAATGAGGCGGTGTCATATGTACTTATCGATCAATATAAATCCGTAAATGGAGTCGTTAACACAGATATAGGAGAAGTTTGTGGAATAGAAAATAACTTTTTAGTTACCAACGGAATAGATATTGGGTTAATTTCATCTTGTGAATTTGGGAGTAGATATACTGCAATATTATTTGAAGGTGGTTTTAGGCTTACCGAATCCTATATATTAGGGAATATAGAATTGTTTGTTGGTAATACATCAATAAAAATCCTATATACAAATTCTTTAACCATGGCACAATTGAAAATACCAATAGCACCAGACGAGTTTTATATATGTACCTATAAAAAAATTTAAATGCCAACATCAACAATAATACCATTATTAGCCTTAAAGAGACCTATTTTAATTAAAACTGGTGGACATGCTGCTATCTACGAGGGTAGTTTACATGGAATTCATAAAGATTTATTGGATTTGTACACCGCGACATTGTCCAAATCTGACATTGAAAAAATACAAGATGTAGACGAAGATCTTAGTCCATTGATCGGCGCGCCAATGTTTTTAGGTTTTGCTGGACCTACATTATCAACATTTGACTCTGAAGAAGTTTGGGAATATAATATAAATCCCGATGTTAGAAACTTACATGCAGATTTTAAGGGAGAGAAAACATATTCAGAAATTATAAATATTTTATCTGAAGGACTATTAACTTGACAATATTAATCGTAATCTTTTTCTCATTTTTATTAACAATGTCATGGCACGTATATAACAAGTATTATAAATGAAATCGAAATTTAATATTAAGGTATTTATGCTTGGGGCATTTGTGGCATGTTCTATAATGGCTGTTTTAACTGCAATTGAAATTCATAATAAGCCATTACCATTGCCCATAGAAAGGACTGATTTAGAACAATTGCAATTTGAATATCAGAGACAGCATACTATCATTGAACACTTGCAAGAATCTTTGCAAAGAGAAACAACTTTATTAGAAGAATATAGAAATGAACTAAAAAAATATAAATAATGGTCTTTGAAAGATATCAAGTAGTAAAAGATTTTCCCGGTCATAATATTGGCGATGTCATTGAAGTTGCAGACGACAGTCGACCAAAACATGGCGTCTTATGGAACATTTACAATTCCAATGGAGATATTATTGACGTCGATGTATTTCCTAAATTTGAATTAGGAAGCGAGTTCTTTAAAAGAATGGATAACAATGTTTTGCATTCTGAAATGGTTGGAGATCAACAATTGATTATAGAGAAAGATGGAAATGCATATGCGATCTGCATAGTAGGCTCCGAGGGTGGAGAATGGATACAGTTATGCTCAGCCCCATCAAGGGAATTTGCAATTAAATTTATTCGAGAATATAATATTATATTTAAAAAATACGACGTAAATCATTAATTATGAAATGGTTAACTGAAATTGAATTACTGAAAGGTAGGAACAACCTAGAAGCTGGGTACAAGATTTCAAATCTTATTGACGTCAACTTATTAGTAGGTGATCAAGGCGTTGGCAAATCTACTCTATTAGATATGCTGGGCAATAATGATAAAGACCTCCAGGTGGTACTGTCAGACGAAGCAAAGAAGAATGGTGTTAAAACTTATTTCTTTGACTCTGAAAAGGATAATCCTAGAACAAAGGATTTGCAAATGTATACAAATATTAACGGGACTCCAAGGGGAATAGGGCTGGGCAGAGCGGCCTCATATAGATGGCGATCTCATGGTGAATGCCTAATAGATTTTACAATACGTGGCATTGAAAAAGCAGAAAATTGCATTATAATTTTTGACGAACCAGAGAGTGGATTATCAATAAGAAATCAATTTAAATTAGCCGAGGCATTTGAACAAGCCATTAAACGGAATTGCCAAGTATTTGTTGCCACACATTGTTTTCCATTAATAGAAGCTCAGGAAATTGTGTATTCCATGGAACATAACGAATGGATGTCTAGTAAAGATTTTATTAAAACGCAAGAAATATGATCAAGATAAAATCAAATCAGTCAGCTTGGAATTTTATATTCGGTACTGTATATAACTCTAATTCAGGCGAGTTTAGAATACATACCAATAAGAAGGGTATTAAGTTGTACCTCAGTTTCAGTAACAGAATTTATACTGGTTATAATTATGAGCATCTGACATACTACGAGCGGACTGACATAGAAAACCGCAGCCGTGAGGTGTATCACCCTGATATTAAGTTTATTACCGATGCTCATTACAATAATAGTGTCGTAGGTGCGAACCTCATTGACGCTGTTAATTTACACATAAATAAATTTCCAGGCGATGTTCGCATACCTACATCAACTGAGCTAAATTCCCATAAATCAACATTGTCTATAGACGAATTTGTTGCTAACTACATCAAGGAAGATGAGTACGACAACGAATATACTAGAGACGAAATTAAAGAACTATTCAACGTATGAAATACCTAAAAAATTGAAAAGATACAAAATGGCAGAGACTAAAACGACTAAATTCGACTTTAAAATGATAACGTGGCCAGTCAGAATTGTACTGCTCATTGCGTTAATAATTTGGGCATTTGCAACCTGGTTACCAGCTAACGAATATCACGACATTAATGCATTTTTCAACCAGTGTGTCACTGATTTGTCTGTTGGTGAACTCACTGTCATTTTAATCACAATCAATATAATATTTGGAGACTAATGAGTAAGCTATTTAAAGACCGCACCACTCTAGGTGTAATAATCTCAAGAATGCAGGTGCCATATCTGACAGACTCTCATATTAATATGATTGAGACTGTAAAAGGTAGACACGACAGAGTCCTAATTTTACTAGGTGTTAAGGATAAAATAGACCTTAAGAACCCATTGGACTTTAATTTGCGTAGGCAAATGATAATGCCATTAATGCGAGTTAATGACATAATTGTACCACTTAAAGATATTCCAGATGACAACCCAGCTTGGGCGAAATCAGTAGATAATTTGGTTTCAGCAGTTAACGGACCTAAGGAATCTGCGATACTTTATGGAGGTAGAGATAGCTTCATTCCCTACTATAAAGAAGCGAATGGACAATACGAATGCGTCGAGTTATTACCTGAAGATAATGACAGTGGCACCGAGCTTCGTAACATTGCAGCAACAACCATACCAAAGTATTCTAAGAAAGTTGCAAGTGCAATCATCTACACCACTAATAAACTATTAAATTAATTTCAATGTTATTTATGATATGCATTTTGTCCATCATGGCTATTATTGCCATAGTAAAGGAATTGTTAATTGGATTGGGTTGCTCGGATTTAATGGATGGTAATAGAGATTATTTAGAAAGAAAGATACTAAATAACGAAGCCTCTAAAAAAATGATTTGGAAGTATACTTTTAGTCATTGGACTCAATTAATATTAAAATGGAATTGGTACGTTCTAGTATGCGCATTAATAATTGTATTTCCGTACCCTTTGAGCTGGTTTGGCGGGATTTTATTAATATTACATGTAATTGGCTTAAATGTTAATAATAATACATTAAAACAGTTAATATCGTTTGTATCATTTCTTATGATATGCCATGTTCTTATGTATTTATCTAGTTTTTATTGAATTAAAATCTTTTATAGTTTGTTAGATTTTACTTTCTTAATCAGATAATTTAATCCAATTATTATGTTCTCTTTTTCCAGCTCAGTTTCTGCCTGATATTCCCAAATCCTTTCTTCTAAATCTTTAAATAGATTTTTTATTCCACCAATGTTAGATTCAGACCCTGATTTAAATGGCGCAGATTCATTTAATCTTTTCGCTTCATTCCAAATTTTCTTATTCATAATTTTCCTTTTTAATATATAGCTTTGAAATTTTTGAAATCTTGTTAGGAGTAACCAATATATTTTGTAGCCCTAGTTTCTCGTCATATGATAAGTTATAGAAACTATAATATTTGGTAAAGTCCTTTGCAAATACTTGAAATGCTGTCATAATTTTCTTTTTAAAATGCCGGTGTTAATGATACAATTAACCCAATTCCCATTAAGGCGAAGCCCCATGCAACTATAATAATCCATTTATCTTCTTTCATCTTACAATATGATTTGGATAATAATATTCTCTCCACAAATGTTCTGCTTCATGAGGCTTTGGATCTTTGGTTACAAACTTGAAACCATTATAACAGTCATGGTCCATTAAAGTTGTTTCCAATAGGACTATTAATCCAGCTCTAGATTCCTGTGGAAATTCTGGGTTTGTTAATTTGCTATTTACCTTATCTATAAGGTATTTAATATCAAGTGTCTTTCTTGCCATAATGTTTAAAATTTTATATTGACATTGAATTATAAACTGCTTGTGATTCGTAACGCAATCCATCGCCATTTCTAAATGGGCCTGTTAGCTTAGTTATCATTGGCGCACCAATTTTCCAATCCCAAACTCTATCTCTTTTATAACGAGATCCATCAGAAAATTTATAAACTCCATCTTCTGTAAAATATCCTAGTATTTCCATTCCCTTTCTCTTTAACCAAGCATTGAGTTCATCTGGATTACTAGTTGTAATGGATCCATTTTTAGTCACTATCTGTATTTCTTTCATTGTATTTGTTTTAATTACAATACAAATATAATACAATTATTGGTGAGATTGTGTTAAGGAAATGTTAATATTAACGAGATCTTAATATTTCTTTCATTTGATTATAATATAAGTAAACGTCCTTTCCAGAATCGTACTGATCTTGTTGCTCCTGAGTTAAACAGTAGTTCACTCTATCGATGCTCCATAAACGTTTTAAATGAGTGATAGCTGCCTTTGTATCGTTTCTATCTTTTGAGCGATAATCACGGTAGCTAAGATCGTCGACATCTGCTTTATGAATCATACCATGAGAAAAGCTAGGTCCTAGGGTAATTTTGTTTGGAATTTGGAAAATGTACATCCCACATGAGCATGTGGCATTTGTTAGTACAACGTCAATTGATGGGTATCTAGTTAAGCAATCAATCAATATATCCATTATATGTACGAGTCCTCCATCGGTACTAAAATACAATGTTATATTAAAATCTTCTACTAGTTCTTCTATAGTGTTAATTAGAGTGATTACTGACTCTTGTGTTATTTCTGAATCAAATATTATGGTGCGGTGCGCCATTCTTGTTCCTTCTGTTTATTGTTAAGTATCTTTTAGAGTAGATTTAAGTAATTTAATGTTGTCTCTAATAGCATATGCTTCTTTAATTCTACTTGATTTCCATCCATATACTTGGGCAAAACTTGACAATTCTACTAATTCGCAAGTATAGATCCAAATTAAAGAATCTTGCATTTTAGTTAATTCAGATAAATCCTTTCTCAATGGAAATAATTTTACTGACTTTGCACTTGACAATTTATTGCCAGTAGGAGTAGATCTATTATCTCCATGACCCGAATCAATGTTATAATCAAGTTGCAAAGATATCATTCCCTTGGGCGTTTCTCTAAGGGCGATGCCAGCTTTAACTCTAGTAGTACCATTAAAATCAACTGAATAACCATATCGATTTCCAAATATTATTGGATTTCCTAATGCATCTTTCTTAGTCGTTGTTGGTTTCACTTCCTGTAATTTCATATTTTTCTTTTGGAACAACTGCTTTATTGCTTAACTTTTCAGAAATAATTTTCTTCTCTAGAGAAGCTTCAAAGCATAATTCGTTGTCATTATTAAAATAAAATTTTTGTAATTTACATGGCTTTTCAAAATTAGGAATCATAATTTCTTTGCCAATAGTAAATTTAGCCCTATCCGATAATCGCTTTACTTCCATTAACCTTTCTATTAATGTTAGAGTAGATGGAGAGTAAGGCATTTTAAATGAGACTATTTTGAATTCCTTTCCTAAATCTAATGTCATTTGGTTGCGTGTTTATAATAAAAATTATCGTTTAATCTAGATTCTTTAAAATATTTTTTCATTCTAGAAATTTTACGTGTTATTTTTTCTTCGTCAAGTTTACTTATGTCAATTCTATGGTGTTCATCTAGATACAAAGATAAAAGTTTGAAGCAAGCCATGACATCATGGAATTCGTCAATTAATAACTCTGTGTTCACTTTCCCAGTATGTGGATTTTTACTATCCATTCCAAATCTCATACATTTTGACAAGATTTGTGTTAGTTCTGCACATTCTTCCATAAATGTAGTAACAATGTAATTAAAATTCATGTCTTTCATTCGTCTTTTATATTTTTATTTATAAATTGAAATAAGCATGGGCCAGATTCGTTATAACCAGGTTTAATGTAATTTACTATCCAACCATTAGCTTCGTATAATGACTCAAAATCTAAATATCCTTTGTCGAATACATCTCCAGAAGTAAGTTGAATTTGAGATTTTGCTGCCTTATCAAGGATTGCTGACATGACATCTTTTTGACTTATATAAAATTGAGTTTTTTTATATTTTTGGCAAATTAAATTATTGATTGCAAGGATTACATATTCTGGTAATGATGTGCCTGCTGATTCAGCTGCTTCTTGTGGAGTTATAGGTTTAATTTCGTTCATGCCATTTCTTTTAAATTATACTTCTTAGCTAATTTTTCTAATCTTTCTTTAGTTACGTTTATAGTAATTTGATGCCAATCTGGATCATCATATATCCAGCCAATTTCCCCATAATGTAATAACTTTTCTATTTCATATGGAAATTGAACACTTCGATCTATAAATACATTATGATTCTTAGTGCTGACAGTTTCCAATAAACCCTTAATACTATATTTGGTATCTATAGACCTACCAATTGGGTTTTTGACAGTGCCTTTTGATTCACAGGCAATTAAATGTGCTTCCATAATTGCATCTGTAAATAATGCTTTTAATTCACTGTTAGAGAGATTAGATAGACTATAAAACCCTGTTTTCATTTTGCAAAATTTTGTCTGCTTTTTCCCAATTATGTATGTCAATCATTGGTTGCAGGTTATTAATATTCATTTTACTTCCGCCTTTTGATATGGGATGTATGTGATCAACAGTAAACATTTTTCCGCACTTAGAATAGAAATTATAATGATATGAAACAGTTCCAGACATATGGTTATTGACGTCAAGTCTAACTTCATATACTTTTAACTTGGTCACTGGGCATGTCAACTTTTCATTTCTAATTAGTGACAGCCATTGTCTTTTTCTTCTTGACAGCGATCGATTTGCCACCTTTAATTTATGGCAAATGTTTGGGAATTCTAAATAATTCCATCTTCTAATTGATACGTACACTAATCTGGTTTTTTAAATAAATAATTATTATTCCACATCCACTCTCCTATTAATTCTCCGTTTATAAAAGAGCAATTATTAAATATATCCTTGCAATCCATAGCATCTTTATATATTTTCGATGTTGGCTTCCATCTCTTATTTAAATATATTTCAATCTTCCATCCTTCTGGAGACATAAATCTTGCCCATTGTTGGGACTTGCCAATCCTAAATCCATCAAACGCCCATCCACTTCTAAATGTTTCAGTGTGAATTCCTTTAAATGTCCCTTTCCAATTTCTGAAATTTTCTCCTACTGTTCCTTTACTTTTTAATGGTTTAGCTAAAAAACACATTTTATCTGCATTAATTTTCATTAGCCATTCATCGGGATTTAATTTATAAACTGTATCTCTATCCATTTGATTTTTGATTTTTAGATAACAAATGATAATCTACACATTTTGCCGATAATATTAATTCTAACCATTTTTCATATGAAAACGGAGGCTGATTAATTTTGTACTGATGCCTTATTTCTGCTACAGAATATGGTTTGTCGTTATCAAAATATTTCATAATGCTAAAGTTAAATTATTCTTTGCCCTAGTGGCTGCGGTATAGAGCCATCGTTTATGATCCCAATTTTTAGTCTGCTCATTAATTACTAGTACATTATTCCATTCAGAACCCTGAGACTTGTGGCATGTTATAACATATCCATAATCTACTAAAATCTCTTCTTCATGCAAATTTTCACTGTCATATTTTTCTGCACCAAATCCTTGTTTATTTAACCATATTTCACGTTCTCCTTCCATTTCAGTTTCTACAATGGCCTTCCATCTCCAATCAGTTTCTGATAATAGTTTTTTCACAAGTACTTGTTGGCCATTAAATATGTTGGCTTTTTTGTTATTATGGACGCAGATTAATCTTTCGCCTTCTTCAATTAAATGTTTATATTTTTTATTAGCTCTAATCTTACTATTTAGATTTCGACGAGTCCAATTAAATCCACAAATTATCTGATCGTAATTTCCTTCTTGCACTAAATATTCAGGAGCAACCGTTGAAAATTCAACGTTATTATAATTCATTCCAATTGTATCGGCTCTGACATCATGGGCGAAATTAACAATACCCGAATCAGATCCTTGTCTGAATATGTCTGTTAATAGCCACCTAGGACTTTTCATAATACCCGGATCTCCTCCTATAGGTGCTAATTGCCCATAATCTCCAATCCATACAACTTGTATTCCAAACTGTAAAATATCGTAAAACATTTTAGTATTTACCATAGAAGCTTCATCTATAAACATTACTCTTGGCTTCTTTATTACAGCATGTTTTTTCTTCCAAATCATATGCTCTTTGCCCTCATCATCCTCTCGTTTGCCTTTATAATTGTAGATAGCTGAATGTATGGTGTTTGCCGGAACTCCCTTGTTACGTAAGACATTTGCAGCCTTTCCGGTTGGTGTTAAAACGACATATTTGATTTTATCTTCTAATTTCTGCAAAATATAATTAACACATGTCGTTTTTCCGGTACCTGCTAATCCACCGATAGAAGTTTGTGACTTTCCTGCTATGACGTCTCCTACAACTCCACTAATTACTTTCTTTTGATTTTCGCTAAATTTCATTTAATTGTTTATTTCCAAAGTGTCTATTGTTTCTACTGGCAATGTTGATTTCAATTCAAAGTACATTTCAACAATATTGTAATCTAAATCAACTTGTTTATCAGTTACATACACTTCTTGAAGAGGTTTATAACTCATTAATTGGTATGTTCCGCTTTCGAGGACCACTAATTTGCCCAGATGCATTTTTGCTTCTTGTTCTTGTTGTTGCAATTGCGCAGAGACTTCGTTACATCCCTTCATCATGATAAAGGTGTATATTAGTAATCCAATTATAAGCATTCCCGATGCTGCTGCAAAGGCTTTTAAGATTTTTGAAAATCCAGTTATTCGTTTCATTGTTTAAATATTTATTAATTAAAAGGTTAAAGGTGTATTTATTTATCATTTCGCAAGCCATAATAACAGGGGAATCTCGGCTTGCCAGTATTTGTATCGTTATCATGCCATCCAAAATATCTTATTTCAGCTGACTTTCCTATATAGTTTTCTTTATTGCTTAATAAATCTACTCTTTGAGCATGGGTTAATTTAGTGTTTGCAGTAAATGTTATCCCATCCATCTCTATTATTGGTCTTCCATGCTCTGGGCGCTTTTCACTTGGTATTACGTCTATAACAGTGCCAACTCCATCATCAAACACTTTATATTTTAGTAGACTTTTAGATCTTTTATTAGATTCATAACATGACTTATTATTAAGCCTTACCATTAAACCTTCATATCCATCGTCTATAAACTCTTGATGATGCCTAGCTAAATCTACGTCTAAATTGTTTACTCCAATTTCTATTGTTGGTACTAATGTTACTTTCCACTCCTTTGCATTTATAAGACGAGATTTAAATATTTGCCTTAATGTCTCATTCCTTTTAACGTAGGGTTTTTCTAATACCATGTCATATACATTAAACCCAATCCTTTCAGTTTTGCCAGGGTAATATTTTTTAACATACGACATGTTGGATTGGAAGTTTTCACCATGAACATATAATTCTCCGTCTAACACAAATTTAACTCCTGCCGTATAATCTGCAAACATATCTTTTAGTTCAAGTTTCAAATGATCCATATTCTCAATGACTCTGTTTTGCCTAGATCTAAATTCAACTTCAACTCCACTTGTTTTAACCTCTATAAATGCCAATGCCCTTTGGCCATCCAATTTAGCTTGTACAAATATACTAGTAAGCGTCTCAGCTTCAATGTCTTTGTTAATATGCTTTTTCCTATCTTCCCATTTTGCTGCTAGCATTGGCATTGTCAATATATCATTTTTAAATGCAAATCTAGCTTCTTCTTCTGTTGCATAATATCCAACTTTTAAAGCATTTTCGTATTTCCTTTGGGCTTGAAGTTTAGCTTGTTCTTCAGCTGATGTATAATTTGCTCTACCTACGTTTTTTGCTTCGCATTGTCTCGGGTCTTGTTCCATTATTTTACCACCAACAATTCCAGATTTTTGAATTAATTGATCATTGTCTGCGTAAAATTGTTTGATTCTAAGTTTTCCTTTTGAATCAATTTTAAATGTAGTATATACGTTATTTTCTATCATCTTGATTATTTATTGCAATTTGCACGGTTTCCGCATTTACTTTTCCGCAAAAAGGTAACCAATATTTATTGTCTTTGTACGTAAGTTCGCCTTTCTTAATGGAATTAAACCCTTTAAATAGTAAAATCTTTCCTATTAAACTATACAGTTCTTTTCTGTTATAATATTTGAACCTCATTTATTTTATTTTATTCTCCAAATTCTTATTTCAGTGTTAATTGTTCTGGCAGTAAATGCCTTATTATATCTTTTTTTGTACCATGAAAATTTAGAATGAATGTCCTTCATTTTCCATGATTCAACAGGAACTGCAAACGATTCATTAATTTCAAGCTTCTTTAAAGTATTGGTGAATTTAGTACCACCTCGGGTTCCGCGAATTAGATTATCATAATTAACCTTTGGAATAGGAATATTACTATCGATTTTATAAATTATTTCCATACAGTTGTAATATACGCATAATATATTCAATATGCAATTATTTTAGGCTATTCATTTTTTTTAATTATAATTCTAGGGAAAACCAATATGTTAATATCATTCCTAATAAATAAACTCCTAAAATTAATGTTTCTTTCATTTTGCCAGATTTAATTATTCAATATCCAAATCCCTCCTCTCCTATTAAAAAATATCTTTGTTCCTTCTTCTAACCGATTCATATCTACTACATTTCCAAGTAATGAGATATTTAAACTGCGAGAGATTTGTGCGGCATGGGCCATAGATCCTCCCCTATCAACTAAAATACCAGAATGTTTAACCAATAACTTTATATCTTCGAAAGTAGTGTCGCGAGTACAATAAATACTATCATTCGAATGATTGTTGATATTCCATGTTATATGTCCTTGGCATGACAAGCTATTAGCAGGCGTTCCTATTAAATCTGGTTGTGTCCAATGAATGCCTAGCTGATCTACTGGTGTTAATTTTATTTCTCTTGCCTGCAATACCCATATTATCCCGTTGATGTCAATTGCTATTTCTAATTCAATAGATTTAATATTAAGTATTTTACAGGCACTTTCTAATATTGCAGATAATTCATTTTTAAATTTTGGTAAAATATCCTGCCCCTCTGTTTCTCCGTTCATTAGTTCTATTCCAAATTTGTCTTTCGCTAGTTTACCATAAACCTCAGACTGGCCAGTAAGTGGATTAATATTTGACACAATTCCAGAATATCCAAATTTACAATTAATCATTTCCATAATCATTACGTCACATGTAAAATCTTCCAATGGATAATCTATTACTTCTAAATAGTCTAGAGTTCTTTTAAATTTCGAAGAATCGTGGACCTTTTTAACTGCTGCCGATAAGTTATTAAATTTAACGTTTAACATCGAATTCATGCGACCTGGCGTGCTAATATTGCCAGCTGAGCGTACGGCATATAATATATTTTTATCAAGGCCTAATCCATTAATTACTGCCTTTCTGTTTAGTATTTCATCATGCGTAACCCAATGAAATTTTGGTACAATTCCAAAGAAATTTGAATTAATTAATGTAAGTAAATTTAATATTTTCTTTCCTTTCATAATTCTTCCTTATTATACTCTCCATTTTCAAAGTTTGTTTTACAATCCTCGTCTATATTGTCAGTTTTGAACCACTTAAAATTAAAAACAAATGTATTTGGATCTCCTTCATTGATAAGTGACTTTTTATATTTTTTAATGAATTCAATTTGCTTATCAGTTAGTTTGTTTTCCCGTAGAATATTATATTCTTGAGTTTTAAAATCCCAGTCACTAATTTGGAATTTAAAATCGAATTCGCAATCACTAAAATATGCAGACGTTAATATTAACCAACCCCAATATTCAATTGCTTTTGAATTCCATTCCGGAGACTTTTTAATTAAACTCCTTTCAATTAATTCGGCATCTAAATTATAATGTCCTTCCGGTGGACAGTCATAGAAATTACCGTCGGGATCAATTGCCCCTTGCATAGTATAACCAGTGAATTCTGTTGTAGCAAAATTAGTATTGTCATATGTAATAGCATATACATAATCGTATTTCTCTACACTTCTTCGCTTCGATATATTTTTAAGTTCAAAAGAAGCATCTTCCAATGAAAACTTTTTTGGCATGTCGCTAGTTTCTTCTTCTAAAGTAAACTCAATAGCGGGACTGTCATGATAACTAGTATAACAGTAGCCGCGGCGACGATCGATATCTATGTCATGATTTTCATACAAATATGAAATGATTCTATTATGCATCTATTAATATTTTTAATACCTTTTCTCCATCGGCTGATGTGCCTAAGTGATTTAATTCTTCGTGCTTCCATTTCTTCTTAACTCTAGGAATTTCTGTTTCGAGATCTATGTTGTAATTCCTAGGCAATCCAATATATAAATGTTCCGTTTCGGAAGTTCCTAATTCAAATGCCCCGTCAACTAATGCTGGATGGTGGCATGGTCTTGCAAGTACAATGATAAATTTTTCTGGGTTTTTAGATAACAATGCATCTAATAGATAGTTAACATCTTTACTGTTTACTTCGTAGGGGAAGACATGAAGCGAATTTAAATTATACTCATATCTCATTTTCATGAATGCAGTATAATCCATATATGGATCAATACCAATATAATTCTTAACACCAGCTTCAAAAAGTTTTTCAGCTAAATGGCCTGTACCACAACCAACTTCTATAATTGTTCTGCCAGCTGCATAATCTACTATCCATTCTACCATTTTATTATCTGGATTAAAGAATTTTGTATTTTGTATGTACATTTCTTAAGATTTTAGTGTTTTATGAATTCTTACTTTTTGCATTTTCCTAGACATACCAAATATGTCTTCTATTTCTCGATTAGTAAGCGTAGATTTATTTTCACTTGGTTCTCCAGTTGACTCTTTTAAAAGATTGTTTTTAAGCATAAAAGCATATTTAGCGGTTTTTTTAACATGCTTCATTTCTGTTCGATAGGCTCTCAGCAAGAGGGTTGCTGCTTCTTTAAACTCTATCCATTTAATTAGAGAGGATTTAATTATAACTTTTCTTTTCTTAGGACGATAGGTCGTAGTATCTGTATTAAAGATCTTTGCATTTAATGCGACTAGAATATCTAGTTCAGTGTTATCGTAATATCCAAAAATGTTTTCTTGGATTGCCTCACTTTCCATTATCTCTTCAATGCTAACGTTATATTTGGCTGCCAATTTGTCTAGCAGCATCTTAGCAGTCATTTTTTCAGATTCTGTGGATCCTCTTACGACTCTAGCATAAACCTTTTTAAGGGTTTCAATGTTTTTATCTCTTGTTGTCATAAATTGCTGTTTTTAATTACAATGTAAATATACACATAATTTATGACAAGAAATGTTAAGAAAATGTTAAATATTAATTCTTAAGAATTATTTTAAGAGGACATTGCAAGTCTTTTATGTCTTTGTTAACATATTCAGACATTAATGTTGCGGCTTCATCCAATGAATCGTGGAGATATAGATTTTGCAAATACGTTTCCATTCTCCTGTTTGTTGGCATTGAGAATATAACGTCTATCTTTTCTCCAATGGAAAACATTTTTGTTACTGCTGCGGTTCCAACTGTTTTATAGCCAGAATCTTCGCTAGCGTCTTTCCTGTAGACAGGAATTATCGTAGTGTTATACATAGTTAAGTTATTTTGTTTTATGCTTCGCCGCCTGGTGCCATTGGTATTATGACTTCTTCATCTTGAGGTGGAAGTGGAGTAATAGAACCTACATCATATGCGTCGTATTTTGGATTCAAGGAATCTAGTACCAATCTAAGCTCTTCAATTCTAATTGGTATAAAGAAATATATTTCTCTAGTATCTTCGTTAATTAAATATTTTGCCATTATTTTAGTTTGAATTTAAAGACATTTGAACAGCTTCTAGATAATCTCTTGCTGCAAATTCATGTTGCTGTTCCCATGTCATAGTATCATATCCCGGAATTGACGAACTGAGCATATTAAATTCATTATAAAACCCACAGCCATTATATCCCGATTTTGCCTTTGCTTCTGTACCATACAATAATATTCTCTTCTTTACTTTTCCACTTTCCAAATCTTCGATTGATTCCAACTGCCTATTTCTAGTTTGGCCACATGCTATCCATTTCCTATTTTTAGACATGATAGCCCATTGAGTTAACTTCATTATTCTTCCTCTTCGTTATTTAATTTATTTACTGCGGCTTTCTTTTGTTTAATAGTCTCATTTAAATGCCCTATTGCTGTTTCTTCTCCTTCTACTAAAGCCGTTCTATATATCATTGACCAAAGTATACCCTTATGTTTTTCGTCTTGATTAGGACTTAGCCTAGCAGATTCTGCCCAAAACTCATTAAATGCAATAGCTAATTTTCCAAACGACAATCTTTTCTTTTCTGCTGCAATTAAATTCTTGATATGCAATAATGCAGTCTTAAATCCTTGTCTGGCATTTATTACTTGAATGCGATTCACGACATTTGATTTATACGATTTCATTACTACCTTTTCTGGATCTATCATTGGATGGTTAGTGATAGACAGCTGAAGATATGTGGTAATTTTACTTAATATTGACTTAGATAATTTCTTATTATATTTCTTTTGCATGAACTTTATTTTGTAGGAAAATGCAGGCGAATCAACACCTGCAAATTTCAATTGGTTTCTAGTCTTCTATTTGAAGTGGAGTCGAAGCTTCTCTTTCAGCCCTTAATTGTTCTTGCATATTTTCATAAGCCCTTTTGCAATTGCCAGCAGTTGAATACCAATCACTGGACAATAATATGTGCCCTTGGCTAGAAACAACTTGAATTCGTTGGCCTGATTCTCCTATTTGCAAAGATTTTGTTGATGCCAACATCGCGAATTTTGCTTTTCTTGCTGCCCTAGATGCATTGCCTTTTGTCGTATAATACATACTTGATAGTAATGGCCTGCCAGATTCAGATCTTAGAGAAAATGTGTTGTTGTTTTTAACTGTTAATTTCATAATTATTTATGTTAAGATTAATGATTTGAACTTGATTTTATAGTTGACAAGTTCTTTATTTATTTTTTTGTAGTTTCTTTTGAATAGAGCATGTTTTAATTGCCAATGATTCATTATCAGTTTCCAATATCCTATTAAACCAATCCATTCGAGTGGCATGATTTGTCGTCCAAAATGTATTACCAGCGGCTTTTCCTTGCTGCACCAAATATTTCTTTTCAGTTTCTGGCTGCTCCCATGGAGCATTTTTATGATTTGGAGTAATAAAGATCTTAAATCCTTCGATGAAAGGATCTATTCTAGTAGATTTAATCCTAGCCTGAGACATATATGATTCAATAGTTTGCCGATTAGAATGCATTGGCATTTGAGATAGTCCATAATTCACTCCATTTGCAATAACATATTCAGTAAACATCGTTGTTCGTTGAACATATAACGATTTATCTGTATTCTGTGGATTGATTCTATCATGTACTTCTAGAAGTGAAATTGTTGGTATATTATCTTCCGAATTTAATATTGGTCGAATATCCTTTATGCTCACGACTCCTTTTATGGATCTTTGAAATTCTATTTCTACCAATTCATCTTTTTCAAAATCCTTAGAATCATAATAATATTCTTTAACAGGAACCGTTGGATCATCTGTTAAACATCTTAAATTCTTTAATCGAGTGTTTATAAAAGGCCTAATTGCCGGATCCGTAAACAAACTATCATTAATTCGTACTATTGCCATTTTTATTTTTTTAAATATACGTAAAAATATTGAATTATCCTAATTTAATTGGAACTATTTTGATATAAATGCATAACATATTTTTTCTTATTAACGTCAGTAAGTTGCATATATTCTTTTTGAGTTACATAATTTATTCTTTCTAAATAAACAGGTCCTTTTCTTTGCCTTAAGATCATAGTTCCCATACAATGTAAACGAAAACAATCTGGGCATGGGTTTCGTAACCTAGCATTGTTTTCACATTTTATGTGGCCGCAAGATTCTCCATTTCTATAGAAAGAGATTATCCGGCCTGTTGCTCCAAATTTAATTAAGTCCGGTCTTTCTACTTTTGGTTTTTCTTTAGCCATGAAAGTTTTTTACACGAGTTGTAATATCAAATTTCTTGCAGGCCTTTAATATTGGGGTTAATGGCTTTGAAACATCATTAAATACCAGTGCAATGTCTGCATTTAATATCGAATGCAATTTGTCTATTTCTCGGTCAATTGCCATATTCTTTTCCTTTGCGTATAATCTAATCATTGCAGCAGAAGGATCATCTTCGTGATATAATAATTTTATATACTGCATATCCATATCTCTCATTATTAAATCGCAATAATCAATTAGAGTTTCATACGAAGGTAATATACTATTTGATGCAATAAGTACATTAATTTCAATGCTATTTAAAAGTTCTTTAGACTTTTTCATGTTTTTCAGTTATCGATTTATAAATCTTTCGTATGCTTTCGTTAAATGTATTCGAATTAATGCATACTTGTTCTATTTTTGCCATGCTTAATTTAGGCACTACGGATAACGAAGGTATGCGGTTGGGCATTCCAACTCCATCGAAGAAGTGTTTGACGTATTCTATTATTAAATCCCATGATGGTAAATCTACTTGTAAATCCAAATTAATTCTTCCATCTCTATATAGTGCGCCATCTAATGTCTCAGGCTTATTTGTAGTTAATACAAAAATGACATTTTCTGGGCTATTCATACCATCCATTACTTGCAAGACGGTTGAGAAACTGACAAATGTTTTATCATTTGCTCCGCCACCTCTGCTTTTAGAATTTCCTAAATAGTCATCAATATCTTCAAACGCAATTATAGTATTAGATGGTATTTCTTTTATATAATTAACAAATTCACTATCAGTTGAAAAATTTGAAAGATTAATAGGTGCAACATTCATAGAAAATTCATGCGCTAATGCCATTATAATGCTTGTTTTACCTGTTCCAGGTGGCCCATAAAGCCGTATGCCAGTTTTATGTTTTATACCCTTAGAACGACAATGGTCGCGTTTAGAATTATGTATTTTAACATATTCAATTAACTCTTGTTTTCTATCAAAGAATAAATCTTTAAACTGTTTATAACATGTTACTTGAGTCGTTTCGATTTTCTCATATGCCGATTTACTTAAATTGTAAATTTTAATACCAGTTTCAGTTAAAGTTCTAGCATTGACTTCGTTTTTAATTCCTATTAACATTTTATCAATTGCCTTTCTAGCAAAAAATCCAGATATTCGATATTCATTATAAAATAAATTTGAAATATTGTTGGCGTTTTCAAGTCGAATTCTATGTTTCCTTACGAATAATATCCTCCAAGATTTTACAATAAAATTAATATCTTCTTCTTGATATTTCTCTAAATGATACTTAGTTCTGTTTAAGACTTCATCGTATTTTCCTGGCATGTACATTTGTACTCGCCTATAATTTTCTGGATATTTATTTCTATACCAATTATTAAATTCTTCGTATAGCTGACCATCCATCTGCTGATCAATTAATGTTTCGTATATTAGAAATTTTCTAATCCAAGACCAAAAGGCTAATGGCCAATGCTTTAATTGAAATCCTACCCATGCTAATATAGATAATACCATTCCGCCTTGAAAAAATTCATTATTTTGTAAAGTTTCTATTAGATATCCTTTAATAGATTCTTTTGAAAGGTCTGGTATTATTTGAGAATTTAATGTATCTACAACTATATCTACTTGGCTACTATCTAACATCATATCTCTATTAAGTTTTCGTTCAAAAGTAAGTTAATAATTAATTCCGGATTTAACGGCTGCTTTACGGGATAAGTACTTAATTAATACCTTGCCTCCTGAATTACACGATATCTTTACTTAAGGCCCTTGATCACCGACGTTCCGCTGCCAAATACATTATTTTCTCCAAACGGTGAATTTCCATGCTTTAAGAAACCATCCCACATTTTATCTTGGATCTCTATTTCCTTCAATTTTAACATGGCAGGCTGTGATAATATTGCCTTTGTCTTAGCAGTATTTTGAGCTGTCTGCAATGCATAATCAGATTCTGCTAATAACGCCTTTCCAATATTTTCTTTTTCCAGTTTCATTTTTTCAGACAAATTGTTCTTTTCATCCTGAACTTTTGCTGCTATGATTTGTTGGCTAATCTTGTCTGGTAAATCAACGTCTAGGATCTGAACACGAGTAACATTTACAAACAACGTACTCATGTCTTCCTTTAATCCAGCTAATAGACTACTTTCAGCTTCTGGTCGTTTTGTTCTATTAAGCTCCAATGCTTGATGTTTTGCTGCTTCAGTTCGAACTGCTGCTTGAAATAGTGGTCCCATTTTGGATTCTCTATAATCTGGACCCACACCAGTATGAAGTTTGTTTACTGACAATGGCATTGGTTGATAATACATTGTAACTTTCAATTCAGTATCTAATCCATCGTAATCTAAGTATTCTCCGGAAATCGTCATGGCTTGCTCTCTTACGTCGTATTCAATAAGGTCTGCACCAAACCACAATGCCGCAGCGAACGCCATTCCTTCGTCATATACCTTAGACATGTCTGTTTTTCCTCCCCAATCTACATAAACGCCTTTATGACCAGAGTCTACTCCTTGGCAAGATGTTAATAACGCAACTATAAATAATATAAAAATATTCTTGAATTTCATTTTTTAAATTTATAAATGTCTAGACAAAATTGTCAAAATTGTTTCTTTTGTTTCTTCTATCGCTAACAATCCATCTCCAGATTGCTATGGCCGTAAATAATAATACGGCGATTGGTACAAATACTATTAATTTTCCCATGTTTAAAATTTTTGTAATAAAGTTAATAATAAAATGGCACATAACAAAATTAAAAGCCATTTATTTTGATTAGGATTTGGTTTAAATGGATTAGGTAAAAATATTGGACTGAATAACTTCTTTCTTTTTAATGTTAACATTAATATATTGGTTTAAAATAAGCCCTTTCAGAATATATCGCTGAAACTACTGACCAAACTTTCCTTGCTATTTCCGAAGAAGTTTTTTCAAATAAATCTTCTGGTATATTACTTGCTACCGCGATTGCCAATTGATCTTTTAATTGCATAGTATAATTTGCAGTATCAATTTCTAATAGATGCTCTTCTGATTTTAATAGTGATGAAGCGTCCTTTTCTATGACATTCGAATTCTTTGTAGTTTCCAATTCCTCCAATAAAGAATGATCTCTATTAAAATCAGATAATGCCATTCTTTCTTTATGCCCAGAATCTACGTATTCATAATGAATACTAGTAGCAGTTATTTCTAACACCTTCAATTTAGCAATCGAGTTACTGAGCATTTTATGCTGTTTTACTATATAACTGAAATTTTCTTTAGCTTCCATTTTATTTTATTTAGCAAATAACAAAGTTGGTGAATTTTTATGAACCGTTGTAGAAAATTGTAACCGAAAATTCTGTAAATTAAATGGTTCTGAAATAATATGATATCCATTTTTTGTATAATAATGCCCTAAGATAGAATAATTGTTTGACATTGATTTATGCTCATAATTTATACAATCTATATGTTCAGCTATTAATTCTTCTTCAGTGCCATATGAATTTTCATCAAAATCAATGTCTACTACCCATCTTTTTACCTCTTGATCATTATAACTTCCAACTGTTTTCTGAAATAATACTGGCAGAGAATTATACTGATTGTTAATTAATAATTCTGTTAATTTCTTCATACACCTTAATCCCATTTTATCCATTCTCCTCTTATTCAGATTGATATATATTCTAGCATTATGGTCCGAAGCATAAGCAATCCACCTTTCAATATTATCTAATAAATATTGCCTTGAAGATATATATTTCTCCTTTAATATTGAAGCAGATTTTTTGTTTCCATCCTTTCTCCTTTGAATGATCTGCAAAATATAAAAATCATAAGCGGATGTAAATTCTAATAATCGAATAATATTTTCAGTGTTATTAATTTCATTCATAATCCGTAATATTGATGCTTTCCTGTTGTTCCATAATATTCTGCTTTCTTTACTAGTCTACGAATCCATCCTGATCCTATTTTACTTGCTAAGGCTTCATTGTGATAGAATAATACATTTGCTGGCAGTTTTGAGCCATTAAGCAATAAATCCATAGCTACATCTCTGCAATCTTGATCTAATTTACCATAGTTTGGATCTTTCCTTATAACGTATTCAAACATTTTACTTTTAATTCCTGCAAATTGCCGCTTCTGATATACGACTCCCCACATAGTAGAAGGATAATTAGGATGTGCCATTCGATTTAAAATTACCGATCCTACCCACTGTTTATCTTTAAACGATTCGCCAATTGATTCTGCACGAATGATCTTGGATAATAAAATTATTTCTTCAGGATCTAATTTACAGTATTCATTTAGGTTTTCATTGCAACATTCAATAGGTGACACTTTGGCGTCAATTGATAATGACCAAGTGACTGCAAATAAGACACATGCAAAAGTTAATATTTTAATTTTCATAAGTAAGATTTATAAATTCAATTAAATCATTCTCTTCTGGGTCCCAGTCTGTCTGCCCATCGATTAATATTTCTCCATGGTCTTCATCTCCAACTGTTATCGTATTATCTTCTATTTCTGCACCAATCATGTCTGCTATATCTGTGTAACTAGCTCCATGCTCTTTGTATTCAGTTTGCCCTTCTTCCAGATAAATAACCTTTCCATCTTCATAAAATGCATCTATAATATTCATATCTTTATTTTTAATTACATTTATAAAGATATATAAAATATTTATAATATCCAAATTTTAACTAGATATAATTTTAGAAACATTGGAAATGAATTCATTTAAAGTTCCATTATTCTTAATAAGAAATTGCCATACTTCTGGAACAACATCGTCTAATGCAGTTTCAGACGAATGATTATCTATTGGTATGTTATCTCTTTCAATTCTAATTTTGACGACTTCGTACTTGTCTGAAGATAAATAATTGTCAATAAGAAGTTCATTAGGAAATCTACAATCGGTTATTATAATATTATTAGCGGTTGATTCTTCTATTTTTCTTACTGCAATTTTAACCCATGCATCTAAATCTATAGTATTTCTAATGCCCTCTGTTCCTAATATTTGTAATATGTCTCTGAGCATTAATGGAGATAGATCGTGTCCAAATTTAGTTGGTAACAATTTCTGCGCTTGTGTATAGTCACCATTGACCATTTTAATACCAGTCAGAATTTCTGCCATTTGCTTTAGTGCGCCGGCAAACATTATGGTTTCTGTTTGACCTCTAAGATGTTGCTTTAAGCTATTAGCCAGAGTGTCTTTACCTGTTCCTTTTTTACCTGATATTATAAATACTTTAATTTTTTGCATTCCATTTATTTTTTAGTTCTGTAATATCGTGTATGTCCCATTCAGTAGGAGATTGTTTTAAATAGGGCGGAACAAATTTTATGCATAATACACCCCCTTCATTTAATTCCTTTACTGTTGAAGGTTTATCATCTATATGATGCGTAATACCATAATCTCTGCATGATTGTAGTTTGTCATATGAAGCAATTATTGGCTTATCGGGAAATCCTTCTTTCCAAAGATTTATTCTTCTAGCCTCAATCATCTTTTCTGGAATAGATGTTAAGTAATAGTCAAAGTCAACATTAATGTCTTTAGGGTTGATCAATGCAGGAATTGTTTCCCAAAACTTCACTTCGTCTTTTATATTTTGATACATTTCCCATACTAAAGGATCTTCCCAATCATTAATAATTTTTGGGCATTCTTTTCCATGCCATTCGTAAGCATGTTTGACGAAATTTAAACAAATTCCGTCTACGTCAAATGATTTCATTTTTAAAATTTTAAATTAAAATTCACCTAGAATTCTCAAAGTCTTTTCGGCATTTAGACTTAGGATGTTACATGTAAAATTATTTTCGAAAACTCCGTCATCTCTAATTTTCATTTCGTATCTATTTCCATTTACATCTTTATCGTAGATTTTAAAATCGTTTTTATCGACAATTTTACTTGCGATCAAGTCTTGCAAGTGCCGAATGTCTATTTCTTCTGCATAATATACAGTTCCATTAAATTCTACTTCTACCTTATCTAGATATGGAGTATTAATTATTTCTCTAATCGAGTTCATTGAATTATTTTAAGCGATTTCTTAATTTAAGTTGAAGTGTAATCCATTTCTTAGCAATGGGATTTGTAATAGACGATTCTGCAAACTTTTTAACTTCTTTCCAAAGTTTATCTAGGCCAGAACTGTTATCTCTAGTACTATTATCTATAATTGATATATTAGATCTTCCAAATAGCGATTGAAATTTTCCAAGATTTTGCTGGGCATCATACCATGCTTGTTTTACTATATCTTCCGGAAGTGACCTTTCTCGTTTTTGGTTTCTTTCTAATGCCACTTCCAAAGAAGTATTGACAAATACCATGTAACAATCATAACCTAACTTCTTTAGATCTGCAACATGACTTTTTATTTTCGAATAATTCTTTCCAGTTCCATCTACTATAAATCCTAATCTTCCATCAATATAAGCATCATGTTGAGCATTAGCTGTTTTTTTAGCCTTTGGCCTTAAGGCCATTATTTTATCTAGCTGATCTTTGGGGAACTTTAAAGATAAGCCATGTTTTTTAATAAGCCTTTCAAAGGGCACATCTGAAGCAACTACTTTAAATCCATGACCCATTGTTGATTTATTCAGTACATATGATTTTCCTGACCCAGGTCCTCCAGCCATAAATATGGTTTTAAATATGGCCCTGTCATATACACCTTCCTTTAATATTTCTTCAATTAATATATCATTTAGTTTCATTTTCTTTTCATTTCCTTTTATTTATGCAACTTTGATTCTGGTGGTGCTAATAATATTTTTTCATATTCAGTTCCACCAATTTCTCTAGTATAATGATATCCATCTTTTGATGGTTTTATTTTCTTTCCAATAATTTTTTCTACTTTATGGGCAGGAACGGGTTTCATTCCTTTATGCAGGGCATATTTTTCAGCAGCGCCTGAGAATTCGCCCCATGCCCTATTAAATTTAATATCGTCTTTATAAATTTGCTTGGCCCATTGTTTACCTACTGGAGTCATATCATGGGCTCCTCCTATTGCTTTTCGACCATGTTTATCTTTATATACTGCGGCTGCAATAATTTTGCCATTCTTTCTTACTAATTTCATAAACCCAGCTTTAGATATCATATGATTGGCATTTTTGGCTCCTTTAAATCCACCTAAGTCTTTATACGTTTTTTGGAATAATCCCCAAACTGCGTCTGCATATTTTTTCATTTCGACTTTAGTATGCAAATTGACAAAGGTTTCATTAATATAATTTTCTCTAAGAATTCTTTCGTATTCTTTATCTGCTGACTCTTTTATATAGTTTACTAAACTCATTGCGTATATCCTTCGTTAAATAGAACTAAATCCTCTTTAATATTAGCAATTACTTGACTTATGTCACTATGTCGGTGGTTTTGTTCTGTAACGTGTATCTTTAATGCAAACCCATTGTCAATAATATCTTGAGACCAACTTTCATAATCTAAAACAGTATCTTTGGACCCTACATAAAATGTCAGTCTATCTATAATATGGCGGTGCATAATATTGGGCTTAATCATAGACAAATGACTAATAAAATCTCCTGATACATAAGATTCTTCTCCAGTCTTATAATTTTTAATCTTGGTTCCTATTAAATATGACAAAGTAGTATCTGGACTAAAGGATGGGTTAATTAAATGTACTTTCAAATATGAAAATTCTATAGCTAATATCATGGCATAAAAACCTCCTAAAGAAGTACCAACTACATATTCAATATGATTTGATATAATTATATCCCTTAATACCTCTAGATCTTTCTTAGGATCGTTTACTAATTGTGGAGAATGTACTTTTACCCCCAATTTTCTAAACTCCTTATCCTTGCCTCCTGGCCCAGAGTTAAATCCATGTATATATAATACCATATTTATTCTTTATAAACAAATATACTTAAATTTTTTGACTTATTCAAATATATTAATATATAGTTTTGCATATTCATTATATATACCTGTTACATTTAAACGATCGATCCAATTATTAAAATATTCTAACAATTCTTTACTTCTTTCGTGATTTCCATAATGGTGTATCATGAAATCTTTCTTATTTTGAATTTTGTCAACTGATAACATGTCATTTACGTCTTTTATTGGAGATAGTTTTATCTCATCTATGGATTCTATTTTTCGCTGAGATAAATAAGACATTGCAATATGCCGATATTCCATTGCCAATAATATTACTGGAGATTTGCACTTAAGGCTTATACTTTGCCAATTCTTTGCCAACGCGTCGTCTGGTTGCAACATTGGATGAATGCAAAAGGCTCTTCTAGCTAAATTTGAGGCGTTTAACAAATCAAAAATTTCCAATGCATCATCTATATGATCCATATACCTGACTTTCGAACGCTTTGCTATTTGGTTTCCATAGTACTCATTGATCAATTGATATTCTATTGACTGCTTAATATTCATCTCATTAAATATTTTATTGGGTCTATGGCAACATTATTGATTCTAACCTCGTAATGCAGATGTGGTGCGACAGAATGACCAGTACTGCCCAATGTTCCTATAACTTGATTTTTATGCAGTACATCGCCTCTATTCACGTATATAGTGTCTAAATGGGCATAAAGAGTGGTATGATTATTACCATGATCTATAATTATGTGATTTCCGTATGCATTTTCCAATTCTAACTTAGTAATCACTATGCCGTTTGATACTGCTTTTATTTCAGTTCCTTTTGGCGCAACTAAATCAATGCCAGCATGAAGTTTATGAATTCCACTTATTGGATGAACTCTAAATCCATATGGAGACATTTCTGATATTGGCTTATTTAATTTGCAAATTTCTATTGGCATTCCATATGGCATGGATAGGGAATCTTTTATAGCTTCTGCAACAATACTGTCTAATAATAATTGAGTTTGAATTTTAATGTTGGTTATACTATCTTTAAAAGTTATGATATTTGAATTATATTGAGTTTCTTTTAGAATGGAATTCGAGTTTAGATGTTTGAATGCAAAAATCATACCAATTAATGTTAAGATTAACGTATATATAATATAATTTTTTAGTCCTTCCATTTTTTATTTAAGTAAGATTTTAATCTTTTTTCTTAAATTGTCGTTATCCTCAAGTAATTCTGCGATTAGGTCTACATCTATGCTATCTGCTCCATACTCATGAAACATTTTATCGTAAGTTTTTATTCTCTTACGTAACTTTTTAAGATGTTGCCTGTAATATCTTGTTTCTTTTGTCATATCTTAATTTTAACACCGTGGAACACCTTGTTCAGGGTCATACCAACCATGTACTGAAGAAAGCTTCCAGCCGGGGTACGGACAAGACCCATGTTTACTAACCATAAAATCAAATTTTTTGCCCAATTCTTTCAAACTTGGTTTTGAGTGTATAGCATTTAATTTATCTTGATGTTCCTTGTTTCCCATGGACGGATCTATGTCATGTACAAATACCAATGATAAATGCTTTTCAATTTGTTGAATTTGGGAGGAAGTTAGGCTTTTTTCTTGTGGAGGTATATGGTTAAATCCAACTTCAAAAAAGCCTTGGAGCCAATAACAAAAATCTCTAGTTGTCATATTATGTATTTTTTAGGTAGTGTAGAAGGGGATCGAACCCTCATGTTACCAATTACTCTTTCTACAAGATATAAGCTTGAGGAGATACTACACTATTTTTTATAAGTTGAATTTCATTCTTTTTCAATATTATTAAATTATTAACAACTTTCCATTTACATCGATCTCTTTCTCTTTCAAATCCCTTAACCTCAATATATTTATCGTAATCAATTAAATAAAAATCTGGAAAATATAAATGTATTTTATTATTCCATTCATATTCAAATGGTTTCATTTCATTTGTCCATTTAATATCATGTTCATCTAACCATTTTGCTACTTCTAATTCCCAATTTCCTTTTAATTTAAATCCATTATAATTAAAAGTTTTAACTCGACCTGACACATTACTACTCGAATAACTTTCAGGGTTATTTTTAACGGCAAGTAACATTGCAGTAGAATGCCGTTTTCTTCTTTCAAGTGACCAAGTCTGATTTTTTCCGGCGATCGAGAGTTTTTGTCTAGTTTCCTTTGAAATTATAGGTTTAGGTAAACCTAATAATTTTGCTTTAGTATATTGATTTTTAAAATTTTTTTTAATTTTTCCAGCTTTTACTTTTTTATTATAATCTACGAATGGACTAATTCTGTTGGGCTTGTTATGCCATCCCATATGGGAATTCAGTCCATTTTGTGATTTGTATTCTTTATTACATTTACTACATTTAAACATATCTTTTAACAATAAATATGTAAAAATTTTAATAAAAGTAACATGTACTTACCAAAAAGCGTTCTATGATTGGATTTGAACCAACTATCTTCACTTTGCAATGTGATGCTTCTGCCTGAATATAGCTCCTTAGAACGAATGAGTTTTTGCCACAATGGGCGGTCATCAGAACTCTAACTGTGCCGTTATATACGTTGAACGGAAGCCGTTAAAGACCCACACTACGATTCGCTGGCCTAGCGACTTTTTTCTTAAAAAATAAAGAGCCACGCAAGACTCTCCAGTCTCGAATCCTTTTTATTATTTAATGTGAAGATCAAGATAACTTCATTGCAGTATTTTATAGGACTCTTTATTCAGTGGGCGAGGTGGGATTCGAACCCCAATGTTTACAAATTTCTTCTAATTAAATAGTGTCATGAATTTATCTAATTCAAAATCTGCTCATTGTTTTACAAAACCTTTTGGGCTACGGATTTACGCGTCCGCTTGATTCACCGATATCAGCACTCCCATTTTTATTTTAAACCTAATTCAAATACCATTTTGTATATATTAGCTAGTTTGTCATATATCATATTAAATATATCTGCCAATAAATCTTTTATAACCCATAAAGGAATACTGAATGGCCATAAGCTCATCCATCTAATAGAATCTAGTTTTAACGACTTTAACCAACTTTCTTTTGCGTCTTCTGAGCTGGTGTTATATATATGCTCGTTATTAGTTTTTTTGGCCAGATCCTTATCTCGCTGTAATAACTTTTGGTACTCCTCTTTCTTTTCTCTAGCAGAAAAATATGCCCTAATAAACGAATATATAATTCCTATAATTGCATATATTAATATATTTTGCCAAGAAAATAAACTAAATACTGATTCAGTATCTTGATGCCAATGTACACCCACAAAAATTGCAAAAGCTGCCATAGCTATCGAACCATTTTCTTTCCAATCAGATAATATAAATAAAAATGCAAGGATAGCAAATGATCCCCAATAATATTTAGAAGAACCAAATAAGCTTCCAATAGTAAAAAAATCAATTAAAGAATTCATACTAAATAATTTTGTTTTAGTTTCGCGAACTGGGTTCGAACCAGCCTGTTCTCAGATATGAGCCGTGAACGTCTCCTAGGACCCGCGAAATTATTTATTCTCTGTAAAAAATATACCAGGTATGCCATCTATTGTAGCCTTTCCAATTCGATAACTAGAGGGTAAATTTTTATCTAAGATTAACTTGTATATTTTCATTTTCTGTGAATCAGAAACAAAATCCCTACCTAATTTATCTCTTGCTCCAAATACAAATACTGGTAATTTTTCATTCCATTTTCTTGCTTGATCTGTTTCTTTTTTTATTACAACTTTGCATATTTCAACGACCGTTTTTAAAATTCGAATTAAATATTTATAGTTGCTTTTTCGGAATTGATCATCTTTTCCAGAAATATCGAATCCTATATTATATAGATATCCGCGCTCACCAACAATCTTAGGCAATTTTACTTTCATTAAAGATCTAGAACTGATTCGAGTAAAGTCTACATTAACTCGGTCGTCCTTATCAGTAGTAAAAGAAGTGTAATGTCCATTAACTGAAAATTTATAGGGTTTAACGTTTTTTAGATCGCCTATTTCATTAATAACCGATTCGCTTAATAAATCTCTTAATTTCATTTTAATGCTTTTAAACCATCTAATAGTTTTCTTTTAATTTTTACTGGAATTTCATCAACTTCAATTGTTTCAGGTTTTGGTTCCCAGTCAGTAGTTGTTTTTTGAACGGCTTTCTTACCAGTACTGCAAAGAACTTTATAGTTGTTATTTGCCAACGTGCCTATAATAACACAATACCCAGCATATTTTTGTTTTAAGTACTTCATACTGCAATATATATAATTATTTTGACAATAACAAATGTTTGCGACCGATGAAGGACTCGAACCTTCTCCTCTCCCTCCATAGGGGAGTAATGCTACACTTATACACCACTCGATCAATTAAAAACAGTATTTCCTGAAAAACTTAACTCGAATACTTGATTGCAAATATTCCCTCAACTTTACGAGCGACCACAATGTGGAATTAATGCCCTAGTTCCCTTCGTTGAACATCATATTATTGGTGACCTACTTCCTTCCTTAAAAGGTATTGAAGTACTCATAAATCAAAATTAAGTGAAAAGAGTTTACTGTTCGGTTATTCTCTTTCATTTCTTATTCGTCGCGTGACGTGGACTCGAACCACGGACCTACCGGTTAAGTGACCGGCCGCTCTAGCCAACTGAGCTACCACGCAAAGAAACTTTCATTTCTCTTTTTGATGCTTATCGCGAAATACATTTAAAGAGGTCTGCAAACAAAAAACAAAAGTTTCTAGTGGTAAAGATAGGATTCGAACCTATCGACCTCCCGGATCAAGTACCTAATTAGTACCATAGCCAGTCGCTCTTCCATCTGAGCTATTCACCTTATAATTTTTAAAAATTGAACAAAATATCATTCCATATCCTTTATCTATCCATCTTTTATACGCTAATGAACCATTAATGTAAACATATAACTCATTGCCAATTTTTTCTTTATGTATCATTTTGTTTATTGTTAAAAAGCACCGGTTTATTAAACTCTCGGAGCACTTTCCGTTTATAAAAGTACCGCTTCGATATTAGTTTTAGCTAATAAGAAGATAGGCGGTGGCCTTCGAAATGCTTATTAATGAAATAAGACTCTTACATACAGGCCGCATTGGTAGGATTCGAACCTACAATAGTACCATACTTTTTCAGCCGACGCTTACTTTCCGGATTCGAACCGTATCTCCCTTTCACAGGCGCTTTACCATTTCGCTACAATGCGATTTTTTGTGCAGACAATTGGATTCGAACCAATGACCTCTGGGCTAATTTATAAATCTGGCCAGATTTTTGTTTTTGCCACTTGCGCTCTGCCACTGAGCTATGTCCGCTAATTTCTAGTATAAGGTTCGCACTTATATTGGCTCCCTCAACGGAGCTATTTTCAAACTACAAGGTGTTTTCGTTGCATCTTTTGATAATAGATCTTTGCTATCTACTTAATGCAGTTACTTTGCCAAGTCTTAGTTAAATTAACTAGAAGTGAAATAGGCAGGATTCGAACCTGCAACCCCCCGCAAACAGGGCGCTCTACGCCATTTGGAGCTACTATTTCATGATTTGCAAAATTATACTAATGTTTCTATGTCTTTGACATGATAAATTTTAATTTCTTCTATACTATGAATTCCGCCATATGGTCCTGAGGGAACATATTCGTAAAACCAATCTAATTGTTCTCGTGTACATTCTGGATAAATTTCCGATGGTACCTTTTCACTGTTATTATGAGTTGGCCACGTATGAGCATATCCTGGTTTCTTTTTCAAGGCTGCAATCGCATTGATTACTGGCATAATTAGTGTTAATGTTTTATCATCAATTTCATTCATTTCCGCCACATAATCGGCGTCATTATGATCGCCTTTAATCCATATAAATTTCTTCATGATTTGAATTTTTGTGGAAAGAGCAGGATTCGAACCTACAAAGGTCATCGCTAGCAGACGTCTTTACGTTATTGCGTCAAACCTACTACCTACCGGGTTTCATTACGGATGATTCTTTTGCAACTTCCTCATTTTCACTACTAACCAGCGCGTTTACCATTTTCGCCATCTTTCCTTTTTTATAACGTCTCAGTGGCGAGAGTGGGACTCGAACCCACACGTCCTTACGACTCTGGGTTATGAGCCCAGCCAGGCATACCGTCAGCCTTGTATTCTCGCTATTTTAAATTTATTATCTTTAATAAGTTGTATTTCCTTTTTCTTGATTACAACTAAATTATTAACAACTTTCCATTTACATCGATCTCTTTCTCTTTCAAATCCCTTAACTTCAATGTATTTATCGTAATCAATTAAATAAAAATCTGGAAAATATAAATGCATTTTATTATTCCATTCATATTCAAATGGTTTCATTTCATTTGTCCATTTAATACCGTGTTTATCTAACCATTTTGCTACTTCTAATTCCCAACGACCTTTTAACTTAGTACCCTTATATTCGTACGTTTTTACTCTACCCGACACATTATTTTTGCTATATGAATCTGGGTTATTAGCAACGACTTCTTTCATTTTTATGGAGTGTAACAATCTTTTTTCTTTAGTCCAAAACTTAGAATTAAATTCCTTACTCCTCTTCCTCATCTTTGCCCTAGATTCTTCAGACCAATATTGTGGTTTCCGTGACTTATATGGACTTTTTTCTTGCATTATTTTTGAATGCTGTTGCTTTCTTTCTATAGTCCACTTTTTCCGAATTATTCTATTTTCGTTTGATTTACAGAAAGTTTGATGTCCTGTTAATTTCTTTTTATTGTCAACTTCTATATTACAGTATTTACATTTCATACAGTAATATATAGTAGGCTAGGCAGTTACCACAACTTTATCTCTTAAAATTCTATGTCCAACTTGCTAACTGTGTGACCCATTTTGTGGAGCTTCCATGTCAAGTCTTTAATAGAACTTAATATTTCTTTTTCTAATTTCTTTTTCTCAATATCACTTAATTGACTGTCATTATAACTTCCAATTGAATATTTTGTTAATTTGTCTTGCCCAATAAATTTTTTAGCCATAATATCTATGTTTATTTTCGTAAAGATGTTCTTCTTGATATATAAATAACATATTTTCCGATAATTGGGGTGGAATGTCATTTTTAGACCCAACCTTACAAATTAAATTTGGAATTTGCTTCCTCCAATATGCAATTATCTCTTTAAATTCTTCTAGGCTTTTTATTGGAAAATCTATATATCCGTACTCGTCCTCTGAATAAGTCCCTCTATTTTGAACTACTCGAACGGCATCATATCTCACTAATTCATTTTTCCATTCCCACTCTATTCGTTCTAGTTCAGTTGCATGTGTGAATTTTAAATTTCCATTTCTTGTTTCTATTATATTCATTGTCAATTGTTTTTAATTACAATGTAAATATACAAATATATATTTTAAAATCCAAATGACTGCCTTTAAAAGATTTGAACTTTTAAACTTCCAACCTATTGTCTCTTTTTCCAACCTATTAATGTTTTCTTCAAAAGATATCGTTGATCGGTGTGCCCACTACACTATGACAATTGGAACGTTGCAACATCCCAGCCCCATAAATAACGCTAATTATTTGTCGGGTCTTTCATTCAAGTTTAGAGTTGTGTATCCCGCCCCGGGTTCGAACCGAGAATCTTTGCATAGAAAGTGCAACGGCTTAGCCAGTTTGCCCAGCGGGACATCATTAATACCATTAACCTTTAGTTACTGGAACTGCTGGTGCAGGTACTAATTTTGTTCTGATGAATTTTCGTTTGAACATAATTTTTACTTTTTAAAGTTGTGTTAATGATTTTATTTCGCTCCGAGTACAGGGCTCGAACCTGTGACAAAGACTTACAAGGTCCCCGTTTTCCCATCTAAACTAACCCGGAATTTTAACCAACATGTCAATGAACTTAATTTAAGGCATTTAAAGTATATATCCTTTCATAAGTTAAATATACAATTAAATTTACTATTTTCCAAATTAATTTGATATTATTTTTAATTTAATGTATAATTAATAGTTTTTTCGTAGCTATTTCCAAACAAATCTTGAGACTGACTAGTTAATACTTGTATATTGAATAAATTTGCGATGTGTAAATGCATATTTCTAAAATAATGCAGAACTAACTTTGGAGAATTCATTTGCATTGATCTTACTATATCATCTTCTCTAACAGATTTAGAGGGATGTACATGTTCAATATAAGATTTTATAAAATTTATATCTCGGTCATTGTATGCATTATTTTGATTTGATTGTTCAAGTTTTAACCGATGCATTAAATATTCGTATGCAAATTTAGCTGTCATTAGTTTAATTGTTTAATTGTTAATTTATTGTGTTCGTATATAACATACCAACCATTTTCAATAGAATCTATATTTAAATATTTAGACCCAGTAGCCTTTTCAAAATGCTTTATACATATAGATTGGCTATAAGAATGACCAAAAATCTGTATAAAATTCTTCTTTAATATTCCATTTTTGTTTGCCCTCATTAAAGATGGTGGTCTAATCCAAAGTGGGCCTGAAATAGGATCATTTCCAGTTGGAGAAAATCCAACAAAATCGAATTTATTTGGTCGATACCTATATAAATCATTTATCGAATCTTCTAATGTTTCAATGTCCCACCCCAATAAATTATTATCTAACCACTTTTCACTAATTCCTGCGTGGCTAATTAACAAATTATCATGAATGTGTGCTATTGACATATTACGTAAATTATCTCGTATAGCAAATTCAAAGTCCCATCTAAAAGTTGGTTGATATCCCTCATACCGCTGATCTACTAAATAATGGTGGTCATGATTTCCTATTAATAGGATAACTTCTATATCAGAAGTCCTTTGATATTTGACTATTTCATTGAAATTATTTAACTGATCAACAGCTTTAATATCAAATGAATCAAAATAGTCTCCAACAAAAATGACTTTGTCTGGAGTTTCTTCTTTGATTATACGTTTCCATACATCTCTTCCATGAGTGTCTCCAAGTAATAAAGTTTTCATTTAAGTAAAGGTAAATAAAATAATTGACAATTTCAACTATCCATGCAATAATTTTTTTGCTGAATTTACGGATTCACTTTTACTTTGCCAAGTCTTAAACGTTTCCTGAGAAACTTGGATTTGGGCCCATCCTTCCCTTCGCGCAAAAGACCACTGATTTGGTGTCTCTTTGGTAACTTGGTCTATTGGTACATATAACGTTATCATAATTTTATTTGGTTTTGATTAATTTAATTTCGCTGATTGCATTTCTACATTCTATTATATTCTGTTCAAGTACTTCTAGTTTCTCTTGAAGGGCCTGATATTCATAATACATTTGTCCATAGGAAGTATACAATTCTGTTTCTTTAATACTCATAATTCTTTATTTATTTCTAGTATTTTAGTTAACACGTCGTGATTCTTTTTACAATAAGTATTTTTTATATATAGTTCATATTGTGCAACTACTCCCATCCATGCCAATTTATAAATTGGATTCGATTCTAAGTTTTCTTTAGATTGCGACAATATCCATTGTTCAATTAATTCTTTATTATAACTATTTGGTACTGACTTTAAATCTTGCAACTCCTGCCCTATGGTGTATGTCATCATATTGTAAAAAATAACAATTGAAACACATTAATTCTAAATTTTCTCGTTTGTGATTAGTTTTGTCTCCATCAATCCAACATAATACTAAAGGAACTTTATAATCAGTTACTCTTCTTTCTTCGAATTTGCAACACGAACATACCTCTTCTAAAATTGCTTCTCTAATCAACCGATCTTGCAATTTTTTTCGATTATATGCTGGATGCAATCCCTCTAGGATTTCGGTCATTGGTGTCTTTCTAAATTTGGGATTATTGCCCTTTAAAAATCTTCGAGTGACACCTTTACCAGTAGGATTAGCATGTAAATCCCACAATGTTTTACCAGATTCTTTATCGACATATCGTTGAGCGTATGATTTATAGGTTCTTACTTCGCACCCTATGAACCTTGCTGCGCCTGCATTTGACTTTGAATGCAACATTGCATACCTACAATCTTGTTCAGTTAAATTTAAAGCCCTATTTTTCCAAAGTGGCATATATAAGTTTCTCCGTTAAAAATACAACTCCAATTGAAAATATCCCATCAATGGGACCGAAGTTGATATTGTAATAATATAATATTGGACTCCATACGAATATAGATAGCATTAATCCAGTCCAAAATGCAGTACATATCCGGCAATTTAATAAGTTATACATAAATGCATCTATTTTAAATTTAAAGATGTGCCATTTTTTTGTGTATGAATTAGTTGTATGATTAAAAAATTCTCGAATTGGCATAAATAAATACGAACTAACTATTAATTCTACCATTCCAATATTCAATGTTATCCAAAATAATGTTTTCATAATTTTCTTATTTTTGCATAAGATATTCCATGATATAATAAATCCCTTAAAATTGGGCTAGCTTCCTGTTCATTTCCAATGTATAATATAGTATATTCTTCTTTTTTATAATGATCTATTAATAATTTAGTATGCATTGGTGAAGTTCCTATTCCAATCATCCTCATGACGTCATATAAATTATCAGGTTTTTCAGAAGTATTTATATAAACTTCGTACTTCTGATCTTTACAGTTATTACAATCAGACTGACTGTTCATCGAATAAGAGGCCGTATTTTTCTGCATTCTCCTTGAAGTATGTTTCTATTTCATCATTAATCAAATTTGTATCTGTAGGATCTACATGTAATATGAAAGAAGTCAATGACTGTAAATCATCTGTGTCTAATATACCATATACAATTGTTACTAATACAAATTCTTGAAATTTTCTAACTCTTGCCGAGACTTGTTTCATTCCATTTTCCTAGTTTGCATATACATATATAAAATTATTTCAATCGATTAAATCTGTTTGACTTTGGTTTTATTTTTAATCATTAAATCCATAAATTCTTCAGGAGAATAATATTGTCCCTTCTCATTGACAATTTTACAGTTATTTAAATATTCGACATTAGCATCGGATATCATTTTCATCATTATTTTATATCCAGCCGCAGGCCATAATTGATTAAAGGAGACATCTCCAATTTGATTAACGTCATTAATAGTGTCTTGTTCAGTGTCTCCGGAGAAAAGAATATAATATTTCATAATATTTTATTTAAGCCATGTAATTGTATCTCCACTAAAGGAGTAGTTTTTATATTTTATTACAAAAATTCTTTTGTTCAATCGAACAGTAAAGCCTTCCAAAGTACTATTAATTATTGTAAATGGTTCTTTGGGATATCGTTCTGAGATTCCAATTATAATCGCTGACTGTAAAAGATTATTATTGCCAAAAATCACCTTGTCAATGAAAACACATTCCATTGGTGTACCAAACAAACCATTTGCCTGAGGCTTTGCTTTTATTTTGAATTGATTCATTGGTTAATTTTTTGATTATACTCATTAAGTACCTCGTTATAATAATCAAAGGCTGGTTCGAATTCTTTGAAAGTACTTAATGTATCTCCAGATGTTATAACCCGCCACATGTTATTATAATCTAATTCTAATCTAACTTTGCCGTCATGAGATGCATTATAAAACGGATACCATATGAAACCTTCTACGTCAATTTTCTTAAGTTTAAGATATGGGGGTTTTATTTCGAGATCTGGAATTATTGATGTTCCAAATGATAATAGACCATGCTTCATGCACACATGTATATCTACTTCACGGCCCAAAAAAACTTCAGTTTCTGATATAACAGTTAATTCATTATCTATTGGATTTTTTCTGTCGTATTCTAATTTCATTTCATTGCTGTTTTAATAAATGATTTTAACTTGTTAATTGATTTGTTGCCTCGTAATGAATTAAATTTCTTAATATTAACTTCTCCCGAACCACTTAAATAGTTAGTATAATCTTCATATATACTTTGCATGGCAACAATGGCATCGTTTGGATCTGGGTAATACCACTTTGCGTGAGGAACGATATATTTGTTTACTACCGAAGCGTCTACTGTTTTTAATTCTCCAGAAACTAAATAATTACAATGCTTCTTGGCTTTTATAAAATCCTTATGGCCAGACCAATTAGATGCTATGATTGGTTTTCCAGTAGATAAAAATTCAGCAGTATGTCTACCAAACCCTTCGCCGTGACTTAATGTAATATAGGCTTTAATATTATTATGAAGCATTAAATTTGACATTTGTTCGTATGATAATCTTCCATGTAATATATTTACTTCTGGTAGTGTGTTTATGCCATCTTGAGATAACATATTTATTCTAATATTATTCATTAGTTCCTTAATCCTAAATGCTTCTATTTTAGAAAAAGTTCCCTGATCGGTTTTTAATAATAATGATGGTGGGTTAGGATGATTGGCAAATGCTGCGTAAAACAATTGGACTGTAAAGGGTATGTTTTTTCTGTCGTTACCCATTGTACCTGGAAGCCATGCTCCCATACATAAAAAATTAAAATCATTTTTTAATTTAAATACAGTTTTATCATTTGTTTGTACATTGACCCTTTCAGGTAATACATGAATATTATCATTGGGATTATTAGTACTTAAAATATTTTTAGAATGCGTACTACTAACCAATATCATATCCATTGAATTCATTGGACGCCACCAGTTAGAAGGATATGTGTCAGTTTCAATGCCAGCCGTTACTCCTATATTATAGTAGGTTGACTTTGGTTTAAATTCATTAGGTACCGTACATTGAATATAGATAAACTTTTGTTCATTTGGAATCTCACTTATAATATCTACATTTTCAAATTTTGCATTATTTAAGGTTTTCCCCCATTTAGTTGGATATACACTTACATCTTCACAAAAAGCTTGAATGTCCTGTACTAAAAACCTAAACCTTTCGCCATATCCACTTTGAGAATATAACGGGCCTTCTAATATGATAGGAAATTTAATCATTTATTGATATTATTTGATATGGTTTAGCAGGTTTCCACGTCTGCAATGTGCTAAGAAGTATTGATTCAATTTTATATGCCATTTGATTGGACGTAAATCCATTTTTTATCATTCGTCTTCGAGATTCTTTACTTAACTCTTGCCTTTGTTCAGGAGTAATGTTATATGCCCATTCTAAACCGTTTGCCACGTCTTCTACGCTGCAATAGTCTTGGTATATATATGGAGTTGCCAATGATCCAGAAAGTACTTTATGTGACGTTTCTACTTTGTATGTTGCTTCTGTAATTGACTGATCTTTTAAACCACCTGTTTGATGGGTTATTGTTGGACATCCTGCCATTAATGATTCTAAATTCGACAACCCAAATCCTTCCGAATGAGATATGTTTATACTTGCGGCTGAAATGTTATAATAATAATTTAATAGCTCAGGACTTATTTTTTCTGTACTAAAAATTATGTTACAATCATCAAATAAATGTCGCTTAACAGTTAATAAATCGGTTCCAGCTTGAGAGACTATAGAAGTATGCATCACTAGGCATGAATTTTTTAAATATTCTTTATTTCTTCTACAGAATACTGCATATGCTCGCATAACATCTGCTGGGCGTTTTCGGCTCATATTAACGTTATTCCAGAAAAATATTTTCTTTGCCCCATGTCTTTGGGAAAATTCATCCTTAATTCTAAGCACTTCTTCATATTCAGAATCAGTAGAATTGATTGGATAAAAAATGTCCGGATCTACTCCATGAGGTACATATTGCAATGATGGCTGATTTTTACATTGCTTAGTTACCTCTTTATGAATTTCATCAGAAAGTTTGCTTATTGAAATTATTACATCTGAAGATTCATATAAAGGATAATTCCATTTCGGAGCTGGATAATTATCCCATATGGCGTAATAAACAATTGGAATTTTATAATGCTGATGTATTTCATATTCCATGTCGTACATCCACATCCAATATCTTGGATCTGTTATATGCAATATTGCGTCTGGTTTTTCTTGTTCTATTACAAATCGCAAGTAATCTTGATTACCATAGTCTTTAACTGGATATAATATTACATTTGCATCTGATGTCTTTTCTTTGTAATCACTGCTAACATCTATTCTAGTATTTATATCAGTTGTGGATGCTCCAGCAATTTGTATCCAATCAAACGAATCAACTGTTCCTTTTACTATGGAATTACCAATTATTCCTACGCCTGTAAATTTGGTTATGTTGTCTCCTAATAATAAGATCTTCTTTTTCTTCATTATTTAGTTTAAATAGTTCCTGAATTTAATTGCAAATTTTGTTTGAAAATTTAACTGTTCATCTGTAAATCTGTCAACGAAGCAACTATAATTCATATGATTAATACAATATTCTAATTTAGAATCTAGTCCCATGTCTACTTTTGTTGAGTCTGGATATTGCCAAGGGTGATCAAGGCCTAACCAATGCCCTATTTCATGGATTAAGGAAGATCCTACTTCATATTGAAACAGGCCCTCAAATGAAATAGCAATTGCATTATATTCTGGAGAAAATAATGGATATAATTCTGGCTTCTTTAGCGTTGGCGTAAATCCTAATAAGGTTTGCCCATTCTTTTTGTTAGTTGTCATGACAAATATATTTATAGATGTACTATCACTGTAATCAGCTAATAGTTTTCCATAGTATGTTTTAATAGGATTCTTTCCACCGTATAAATAATCGTCGTACATTTCATCTAAACTGTATACAGAATTAAAATAATGTATAGAGTCAATCATACTAAAAATTATTGATCCTTTATATGCTTCATTAAGAGAATTGTGAGAAGCGATCAATAACTCTATATCATTTTCGTTTAGTTTGACAGTGTCATTTGAAACGCCAATATGATATTTAATATTAAAAATTGGAGATTTGTCAATGCTTATATCCTCATTAATTAAACTGTCGATTATTTCAGGGTTGCATTCGTTTCCTACACATTCTAATGGCAATTCCTCAGTTGGCAATTTAGATGTATTATCTGTTTTACATCCAGAGATTATTAATATTAAACATATTATAAATAATTTTTTCATAAGGTTACTTTTAATTGATGACAACATGTGCCTTTTTAAATTTTTGCAATAAACCATGCGCATATTTTAATGCCGGTCTGTTATTATAATTACCAAAAATAATTACTTTTTCTGCTTTTTTTATTAGTTTTTTATACCTATCGAATTCCTGACTAATATGATACGCCTTTCCATAATAAGAATCTTTTTCAGCCGAATATAGTTTTCTTCCAGTCCAAGAAGGATTATACTCGACATATGTCATGCCAAAATGCAATGCATATTTTTTAATCACTTCGTCGGGTCCAGTTGCACCTCCCGATAATATTGTTACATTTGATTTAAATTTATCATGTAACGACGCCATTGTCTTTATAACTTTAGACTTTTGTATATAATCTGGATCTCCGAATACTCCTACGTAAAACATGCCGTTACTCTTTTATTTTTTGGGCAAAGATCTTCTCTATCTTTATATGCGCAAAATGTACAATTATATGAATTTACTCCTTTTATAGCAGGATATTCTATGTCTTTATTATATGAACCATCTGGATTAAATGCCTTGTTAATAAACTTTAATAACTTTTTTTCTGATTTATTAACTGATGGTTTCCCTGATGATGGCTTGAATTCTTGCACCCTTTTAATTGGCCACATACTGTCTGGATTTATTTTCCTTCTAACAATAAAAAATGACACTTTTATTTTCGCTTCGGGAACACCATATTGAGCAGACATATACCGTTTATACAGTAATATTTGATCTGATTTATCTTTATTCTTTTTGTCTTTTTCTGACCATCCTCGTGTACTTGTCTTAATATCGATTATATGATATTCGTCGGCATTTTCATCGTAAAATACGAGATCTAAAAATCCCATAAATTTTAAATTTTCAAATTCTTCTGATGGAGACCACATTATTGGTAACTCTATACCAATTAATTGCACCTTTTTTGTCGTGAAATACTTGCCCCGATTTGATTTTATAAATTTAAGTATCTCTACTCCATCGGTATAAAATTCAGCTAATTGTTCTGGCGTAGAAAAATGCTTTTTATATTTTTTAAAATCATCTAGGTACAGTTCTCGTATCCGTGCCTTAAGCATATCTTCTATTGGCAATGCCATCGAGGCTTTTACTGTTTTTGTGTACATAATTTTTAGCCACTCTTGAAGTACTTCATGCATTGCATTTCCAAATACTAAATGAATAGATGGTCCATCAAGTCTTTCCTTTTTAATATATCGAAGCTCCCATTGCTTTGGACAAGTATTATATTTAGATATTTGCGATGCAGATATTACGTTATCTGTTTCAGATTTGCCGGCAATTCCCAATTTGAAAATACCACTAACCCACGTTTGTTCATTTTTCAATTTTCAATAATTTTTTAATTTCCGAATTAGTTTTTCCATATGCAATTAAGTAATCTGAAACTAGGTCTAAACCATTCAATGTTAATAATATATTCATCATATCTATAGCCTCTGTCTTACTAATTTCTTCAGTCCTTGATATCATAGATATTAGATCATCTTTAAATTTAGCAGACTTAGAAGCTTTAATATATTTTGAATAAAATCCTTTTTGTTTTGGTAAAAGATCTAGATATAGTTTGTATACCATTTCCGGACTTAATGTTTGCATTGTATATGGCTGCAACATGTTGATAAATCCAATTAATTCCATATCCATAGACAAAAATCTATTAACCATATATACAGAAAACGATTTTCTATCTGCTTCGGATAAATCTGACCATTTTACTTTTTTAGTAAACAGATTTCGAATATGATCAAATAATGATTTAGTTTTTATTACTCCCATTATGATCCTGTTTCTGCTTCCATGTTTATTAAACCATCTATATCTGCTTCCAATGGGGTTTCACATTGATTGCATAAATGTATAGGTATTGGTATCATGACATTTCCAGGTTTGTCCATTGGAGTCGCTGACAAAGTTGCTAAGGCGAATTTAGAAATTGTCCTTAGTGCCACAACTTGTTTGAAGAATATACCATCGCACTCTTTACAAGTAACTCCAGTAGATTTAGATAATACTGCTTTATTCAAAGGTCCATCCATTGTCTAATAATTTGTTTCGTAATCGATTTAGTTTATATTGTTTATGAGGCATTATATCATCTATTAGATTTCCCATTTCTTCAACTTGGGATAACATAATCATGACATCTGCTAATTCTTCGCATAAATTATCGTAAGTTTTGTTATTAGGACTTCTCCTATATTTCCTTATTGCCAATGCCAATTCTATACATTCTTCTTGAACCATATCCAATTGTTGGTCATGCCCCCATAATTCTACGGCGCCTGCGTATATTTGATCATCTGATATCTTTGTTAGTTTTTTTATTAATTCTTTATCTTTTAAAGCCCGATCAGTATAATCTCTTTCAATTGAATGGCCACATTTCCAACATGCTTTAAATCCATCTTCTGGTTTTGTTGATTTGCCTGTATCGTGGCCGCAGTTTTTGCAAGGCTGATACCATACATCATAATCTCCTAATTTCATATTTCCATAATTAATTCGGTTAACAATGCCATTGCATTCAATTCCTTGTCAATGCATAAACTGTCTTGATATGCATATTTCCCAATAACTAAAATAACTGGAGCGATTTTATTTGGAGCATATTGGTCTAGATTATTAAATAAGTAGGAATATAATTCATCAAAAGACCTAACTTTACTATCTGCAACTATTTGTCTAATAGATTTAAATTTATCTTTTGGATTTTTATTAGATGCCAATTCGGTTACTACTTTTGAAAGATAATTACTTTCCATTCTAGTGGCTTCTGACAATGCTAGTTTACCACCAATTGAATTTGTTTGCAGTAAATTTATAACCAACCTAATGTCCGGATATCCTTGGTTTACAAGCGTAGCCAAATCTTGTTTATTGAATTCAACATTTTCTTCTTTAAGTATTTGCACCATTCGCAATGCTACTTCCTTTTTAGATGGAGGTATAACGTTAAAAGAAACACATCTAGATTGCAATGCTTCGATTATTTTCTCTACATAATTACATGTTAATATGAACCTACAATGCTTTGAAAAAGTTTCCATTACATTACGCAATGCCGCCTGGGCGTTGGGGGTTAGAAAATCACAATTGTGAGTTAACGTTTCATTTTGCCCGATATAGAAGTTATGATTTCCCTCTACAGATATATCGTATACGTGACCAGTCTTATTTAATTTCTTTACGCTTTTTATTTTTATTTGTTCCAATTCCATCGTATAATTTTTGAAGTTGTATTTTATTTTTTTCTAATTTAAAATCTGTTTCGTCAATATAATCAAGTATATTATATTCATTAACCCATATGAATTTTATATCATTGTCCTTGCAGTAATTTATGACAGATTGCATTTTATGTTTTTGCTTTTGCCATTGTGATTTTGGTTTTATTTCAAATAGTATATTCTTCTCTAGATCATGAAAATCTGCAATATATGTTCGGGACTTTCCATTTGCATCTACATATGGAATTCTTAATTTTTCATATAGCAAATGCTTATTTGAAGCCCAGAAACATGCCTCCCAAGAACTTCTAAATTTAAATTCGTTACCATCGAAATATATAATAGATGTCCAATGCGTCCAACTATTGCTAATAGGAGGAAAGAATTCTCCGTTTGCAATTTTCCTTTTCATTGTAATGCTATTTTTCAAAGCCACTTGCTTTAAATTTTCCTGCCCTTTTTCGGTTTTGTAAAATTCAGTCATTTTAATTGAGTTCTTTTTTCCGATCCGTTTAGCTACTTTGTTGCCTTCAGATGTTTTATAAAAATTCAATTTTGCTTTAGATATCTTATCTTTAGTTTCTTCACTTTGTGGTTTTCTGTTCCATGTTCGATTTTTAACACACTCTTTGCAATATTTTCCTGTGAATCTACCTTCTCGATTACAAGAACATTTTTTAATAGTACCATGTTTTTTAACAAGTATTTTACATTCCTTACAGTATTTTGAATTCCAAGCATTTGCAGTATACCCGTTATTGCAATCTTCGCATATGTGCTCTTTGAAGTATACTACTCCGCCAAAATTATTTCTTTTTGCTGCAATTGACAATTTTCTTTTATATTCAAAAACTAGTTCATCGTATTGAACTTTACTAATGATTCCTGCCGCTAGTTTTTCTTTCCATATTACAAACGGTGATGTATTTTTTACCTGTACTTTCATGTTTAATATATAGTTCTGCTTGAGCAAAACTTATTAAATAATCGGTGTACCTGGAGAAATTATTGATTCATACGTATGCAATTCATCGGTCTTTACAACCTTTATTTCATTGTTCTCATCGTAAACATGCCATTTATGCTCAGCAGTACATTTCACTGTTTCTCCATTTTCTAATTCTATTTCCCATAATTCTTGTTCTCCTTTATCCCAAAAATAAAATGGTTGCCATTCGATTTGATTTGTTTTGAAGTTGTAACTTTTTACTAAGTCAGTTTCTTCTATTAATTCTTCAATTGGAACCTTTATATAATTTCCCTCTCTGAGAATACTTACTAGCGTCCCTTCTAATAAACACTCATCAAGAATTATAACTTTCCAGTCATTAAATCCTACATTCGAAGCAAATGTTTTTACCTTATTTCTAATAACTTCTACACTATTTTCATCTGAAGCATTAATATAAATGTGATCGCAATTAATTTCTGATACTAAAATTTTTGCGAGGGATGTTTTTCCAGTCCCAGAACTTGCATGTAGCAATAAATGTGGCATGTCATTATTATCAATATAATTTGCTATGGCCTTTTTAATATCTTCGTTTCCAATATATTCAGACATTGTTTTTGGACGATAGCGTTCCGCCCATAACGAATTAGTTAATTTGTTCATAAGTTAGTTATTAATGAAATGAAATTATCTTTAGTATAATGAGGATCAAATTGTTTAAAGATCTTAATTTTATTTTCTTGATAATTTTCTATATATGATTTAATAGTGTTTAAAAATTCCTTTCGATTTCTAATAAAATTTATAAAAGGAGGTTTTATTAATTTAGGACTACATCCAATATTTATACCCATGTCAATTAATGCCTGAGATTTTATTGTTAATGGCAATGCCCCTAAACATAATGCATGATAATAGTCACTTGGGTTTAAATTTAATTCTTGCATGTTAATTAATGCCATGGCAGATTTAAGAATATATTTAGTTTGCAGATAAAAATTATTTTTAATTTGCTGCAAATCTATAAAATTATATTCTGTTAATTCTTTTTGTAAAATGCCTATCATTTTTTGGGATGCATTTTTTGTATATGGATTTGATTTTACATTAAATGCAATTTCAGAAGTCATTAACTTATCATTACCATATTCTATCTTTAGATATTCGAATGGTAAATTCATTAAGGTTGCAGGTTTGAATATTTTACCTGTAAAGTCTTTTTGGTGCTTCTGTGTCGTTGTTATATTAATATTGTATATGTTGGCTAAGTGCTTCTCATATCTCACGACATACGCTTTCCTAGAACGTTGGAAGCTATTATAATACATTCCAGTTACATTCCAAATTCCGTCATTCCAAATTCCGATTGAAAATATGTCAACAGAGTTTAACTTTGTATATTCCTGAAGATGCATTGCAATGTCATTTCTTGCATCTGTGAATAATACAATGTCTCCAGATCTAATGTTATCGATCTCTTTAAACAATTTTGCCATTAATAGATTATTAAAATTTACTCGATGCAAATAATTGCTATTTGGAATGACTCGATTAACTGATATTAGATTTGTTTTTAGTCCGTATAGTTGAAGATCTTCCGATAAATGTGGTTGGATAACTCTCCACTCAGAATTTATCCAATTATACGGACATATTGTGTCAATAATGTGTAGAGTCCTACTCAATTATCTTAAGGTATTTAGTCTCTGTAATACTAGTCACAGACCATTCAAATACATCGGTCCTTAGCATCTCTGTAATCTTTGCTTCTGCATCTGTTGGACTGACGGCATTGACTAGATAATCTTCATTAGATTTTTTAATCTTTCCAGTATCTGCTTGTTCGACTAGTCTAGTTATTTTAACTTTCCAGTATAAATTTGTTTTTTTCATAATTTGTATTTAAAAATTTAAAAATTTTTTATGCGCAAAAATTTAACACACAAGGCCTTTTGACCATTCTTATGCGCAGATATTATAAGAAATACGTTGCTGAATTTTTTTCGTGTTCTCTGAATTCACATGAAACTAGTCTCACCCTTCCCCCAGTTTCGGCGTCTACCCAAGCCGCTATGTGATTTCCTATAAATTCTGCAAATCTTTCTGCTCCAGTATCTTCTACTATTCTCAATTGAATTATTCCCATGGAATCTAGATCTAGGAATTGCTCTAATGCTGGGTCATCTTCTGCTATAATCGTAGTATGATCTAGTAACCAACTTAACCATTCGTCTGGGCTTACTCCATCTATCAGGCATTTTGCCCTTTTAAAGCCTCCGAAATCAAACACCCAATTTCTAGGATCTAATTGGCCTTGAAATGTAAATTTTACAGAAGTCCCATAACCATGTAAGAAACGACAATGAGTCTTTTCTGCTCTCCATTGCCTGAAAGTAGTACTATAACCGTCTTTTATTTTTGTTGATTGATACATTTATATGATATTTATTACTCTTGAATTTCTATTTAAACCATTTAGGTCATCCATACCCCATCCCGTGAGCCATTCTCCTTCTTCCACCTCAATTCCAGTGATTATTTCTCTGTAGTAGTCATTTAAAAATGAATGGTCAACTCCTTTCCTTTTACATAATGCTACAAAATATAAATCATAAGCTCCATTAACATGTTTCGCTAGGCCCTTTGCAGTATTTCCAGAATCTAAAATGTCGTCATAAAAATAAATCCTTTTAACACCTTCTGGAATATTAATGTTGTTCATAATTTCTATGAACTCTTCTTGTGTCTTTCCATTATACGAACGGGTTCGAATAAAATCAATGTGAGTATTAATATCTAAGCTAATTGATTTCATAACATGCGTGAAAAACATGAATCCGCCTCTTAAAACACATATTGATAATATTGGATCTGAATTATCGTATTCGCATTCTTCAATTTTCTTAGTTATGTTTCTTCTGATTGCATTTTCAATATCATGTTCAAAATATGCTTTTTTCATAAGTTTCTTTTGTCAAGTATTACTAATTTTTCTACAATATAGAGATTATTTTCGCTTACTAATACGGCATAAAAGGTCTTTCTACTTCGATGTTGGGCGTATATAAAGTTCCTTACCTTTCCTTCGTATTTTGCTAAAAACCTGTCTCCACGTTTGAATTTTTTCGCCATAATAAAAATAAAAATATTTAATTGAAAAGCCCAACCCGCTGGCGCCAAATATAATTGTTAATAAAGATGGATGATTTTCTCCACAAATACCTAATAAATGTCGAATTGTTTCTATCATATTTTTTCCATTAAAGAAATTGATTTTGTTTGTGGCCACCTACTATTGTGGTCTTTTTTACCATAGCCACAGACATACCCATTAACACTTTCATCATCTACTAAAGTTATTGCAGACATTGCAAAGTTTCGATTATCGGCTATTACTGCTGGCTTGTTGGGACCTACTAAGTATACTTCCTGTCCTTGAATTTCGGCGCAATAATCCACTATCTGATCTGTTTCTTCATAAGCTATGACAACTGAATACCTTTCGTTGTCAACATCGTCTTGCTCAGCTTTGTTGTCATATTGATATTTAGTATAGAATTCAAAATCAAATTCTAAATATGACAACAACTTAGATACAAACATGAAAGAGTCTTGCATGTTACATACCACAATATCGATATCCTTACCCCGATACAATAAATTCAATCTTTTAGCTAATTTTTTGATCGCCTGAGTGATGTGTTTTCCTTGCAAGATCGTATGGTCTTTATACATTGGCGAAGTTTCTTCATGTTCGTGAACAATGCTTTTAAAAGCTATATCATATAATTGTGGCAATAATTCGTAAGGCACATTTGCTTCAAAGCTATTTACCGCACTAATCACTTCATTCCTAATATATAACCCGCTTGCTTCTTCTAATATTTCTTCTATTGATAATTTCATTTGAATTATTGTTGTCCAGCTACTAAATAATATTTAGATCTAAAATCTTCTCCAGAAAATGTTGCTATTAACAATCCTTGAGAACTCAATGAAACCTTTCCTGTTTCTGCGTCTTTATTTGAGTTTAAAACGTCTAAAAATTGATTTCCATCAAATAACAATGTTTCAAAACCAGCAGGTGCTTCAACGTCTATTGGAATTTTAATGTTGTTTGTATTTGTTTTGGAATAATTAACAACTAACTCAATAGATCCATTGTTATTGGTAAAGGCTATAACATCTGATTCAGCGATCGCCTTTTTAGCCTTAATATAGTTATCTGTAAAAATTGAGTTTACTTCAATTGTTACTTCTCCAGTTGGTATATCCTTTAATTCTGGTGGTGCTTTTATAACATCTAAATCTGACAATACAAATGTTACATTGAATTGATCGTCTTTTAATAGAATGTTAGCTTTTCTTCCTCCAACTTCTTGAACAGTAATGTTGAATTCATTTTGAAGGATCTTGATCATGTTTTCCAACTTAGTGGTTTCGTAAACACCGAATTCTCCTATTGGAAATTCAACATTCAAAACTTGGACGAAACCTAATAAACTCTTATCCTCAGTAATAAAAGACGTCGTTAATTTTGTTCCATCTGAAACCATTTTTATAGCATTATCAGGTCTTCCTGAAGCGTTTGCATCCAGATTATATTTCTGAATGAATTTTAAGATACTCGATTTATTTATCATTTTTTTTAATTTTGAAGTGGCTTAAATATACGTAAAATATTTCACATATCCAAATTTATCTGCATTTCCATTTTATTTTTTAAAATTGAAAAATTTATTAATTAATGCATTGAATTCTATATTACCAAAATCTAATGCATCCCAATAATTTTGGATTTTGTTTTCTAATCTGCTTTCAAATATTCTAACTCGGTCTGCATATGTTTCCATATATTCTAATATTTCTGGAGGATTGCTTTCTCTAGATATTGCAAACGAATCAAACTTCCATGGATTATCTATTAGATATGCCCACATAATTTTGTCTCCTTCTTTTATAGGAGGCATCGATGCTATACCTAATTTATCCATTAAAGCATTGTGATTCAAAGCTGCTTTATAATGAACTGGCGTTCTTTTTTTAAACTCTCCAAATTTACCAGTTTTCCATTTGTCTAGGCTGTTAACTCCTACTGGTATTAATATGTCTGATAGCTTTTGTGTTGGCAATGATTGTTTGAAATCTCTTACCATTTCGTTTAATTCCTCTTTCGAAGAGTCATGTAATATACAATCTAATATCTTTTCAACAAATGATTTAAATTTTAATGGAAAATCTGCCCTGACTGAATCCAATCCCTTTACATCCATTTTGTTTTTAGCTACACCTTCTTCGTCTACAATCCATTGAGCATAACGTTTTTTAGCTATCCATAATGCTCTTTTTGCAATTAATTCTTGCTTTATATCCCACCCGTGATCTGTTACATTATGCAACTTTAAAGCATATGTATCGTAACTTTTATTAATGTAAGATTGGACATCATTGATTATTGGTTTTGATAATGCAATAATTTCTTCATCAGTATAGTTATCCATAGGTCCATGGCGATGCACAAATAATGGTTCTATTGGTTCGAATATGCTGTCCGTATCAGTATATATACAAAAATTATAATATGTATTATGTTGATTATCAGCTAGTTGTGTTATATTTTTAATTTTCATTTTCCAAATAATTTAAACATTTTCTTAGTACCTTTAATGGATTTTCTTTGTAATCTATGTAATTTACCCTCAATATAGTAAATCCAAATGAATTTGTTAATTCGTCTCTGAATTTATCTTTTTCTGGGTCGTGCCAGTATTTGCAATCAAATTCTATTATCTTGTCTCCCAATAAAAAATCGAATTTGTAATATCTGCCATTTGTTACCAATTTATATTCTCCATAATTTTCTGCAAATAAGGCCTCGTCTTTCTTTGCCGGGGGCAAAAATTCGTATATATTCCAAAATAACTCCTGAGATATATTGCTATAATTTCCAAACTTATTGGCTTCAATTCGATTTTCATCTTTATAATATTCATAATCATCACTTGTCCAGTTATATTCAGACATTATAAATTCCCTAAATGATTTATATTCTGAAATACGCTCATGAGGTTGTTTAATTTTTGGTCCATTATTAAAATTATTGTTGATACGTGTTTGTCGAAGTGCTTTCTTTATTTTATTTTTATTAAACTGATCAAATTCTTTTTTAGTCATTCCATGTTGCTGAGACATATATTCAAAGCTATTTGTTTCTGCCTGACGATTACAATAAATTTGCCAACGATGCTGTCCTTTTTCAACACCATATCGCTTTATCATATTTTCAAGTGTCTGCTTTCTCTTAGCAGTAATTGATGGATGTTCTAAAACTGCGCCTGGGAATTTTGCTGAATACGATTTAAACGTCATATCATGTTTATGTTTCAGGTGAGTGGTTGATATTCGTTTATACCAATTTAAACATTCTAAGCATTGGATTCTATTTGTGTCATCATTCATTATACTGATACCTTTATATATAAGTAGTGTCTGTGTATCTTTTTAATAACTTTTCTAGTTTAAAACATTACTCAAAAAATACCCTGTTACTGTCCCTAAGGCTGCGCCTGCTGCATATATTACTCTTTCTAATCTGTTTGCAGCCTTAACGCTGGTAACGTTTAATGTCCAATTATAAGATAATAGAAATGATGATATTGTCATTCCAACTAAGTTAGAATTGGCAATATATACGATATTAACAACGACTAGAAGAACTTGAATAAATGCGCCAATAAATAATTTGAAATATGCTTTAGATTTACTCATTCTTTAGATTGACATAATTAATAAGTGCTTCTCTTGCTATCAAAGGATCAATCTTAAATAACATATCGGTCGAATCGTAAGTTAATGCATAATCGATAAGATTAGTTGCTATTTTTAAATCGTTGATTTCTCCTTCTTTGATATTTCTTAATTGTTTAACTGTTAGTCCCATTGTCTTTTATTTTATAGTCATATGATAAATCCTCTTCTTTTATGCTACCTGGAATTTCCATGTCATTGTAATTATACATTATTTCAAATAATATTTTTAAATCCCTTTCAGGTTGTTCAAAAAAGTTATGCTGAATTGGTTCAAGTTTAAAATAATCATTTTCCAATGCATAATAATCTTGAAAATCCATGGCATGTTTGTACTTAAGATGAGTTATTGTTATTTTTTTAAATACTTCTCCGCATATTAAACATTCACGATATCGTCTTGAAATATTCGAAAATATATTTTCCTTCATGCTTATCAAATCCATCATGCTAATTTTACTTTTATATTTTTATAATTCTTATTGAAAATATACATTGATATCGAATGTAGTTCTATATATTCTTTAATTGAATTATAAATCTTACCTGTTTCTAGGCATTTCAACTTGGTATAATTGCCTCCAGTACCATCTAGATGTCGAAGTTTCATTCTATCAGCTGATATTTTAGCTAAGCGTTTAAGTTCTTTCTTTGATTTATTCTTTTTACTATTACTTATCTTTTGTTTATGCCCTTTAGTTAATACCTTTCCCCTAAATGCGTCTCCTATCTTTTTTCTTCGTTTGGATTCGGTAATTGGGTCTACTATTCTATTTAATTGAGCTTCTGACATTCGTTGTATTTGTTTTTTTGTGTATACTCCAGTTCTTCCTTTGTTCCATGGAATTTGACCAATATGAGAATCTGATAATTTTTTTCTGTGTTCGCTGCTTTTCATTTTAGTTAAAAATTTATCGTGCCACCCATCAACGTTATCTTTTCTACTTTGTATTACACTTTTACTGATTTTCTGTCGTGTTTTTTGTGTCTTTGGCTTATTACAATACCTTTTGAAAGCAGTAGAATTTTTTAAGCTATTGGATATTAATAATTTGGTTTTATTTGATACCTTTCTTCCTGTACGAACTTCACTTAATAACTGCCTATACTCGATTGAGTTGTACATTGAATTTGGATCTGCCCATAACGCCTTTACCGCTTCACTTATTTTTTTATTTACTATGGGCCCTAAATTTCCGCCATTTCCACCAGACGAAATATTATATTCTGGTTTATACAAGTCTATATAAAATATTTCATAATAATCGGCTTCTTCTCGTGTATCAACATTAATTACTATTTCCTTTTTAAAAGATTCCAGGCCATATTTATGTATCGCCAATTTTATTAATTTACCTGAACCATAATAGTTTATAGAGTCTTCAGGTGCCTTAGAAGATTGCCCTATATAGATTTTACCATTAATTTTATTTGTTATTTTGTAGATGTACATTTTGAGATATTTCCTGTCGTTGTCATAAAAACTAATTATATATGCTTGACAAGTTCAAATACATATTTTTGTACACCCTCCACTTCTATTTTATCAAATCCATTTTTTTTCACTTTGCTGCCATCTTCAAATTCTATTTCATACATGTTATTATATTCTTTTAGCTCTTTATTGTAAAATCGATTCCCCATTCTTGTTGCCCAATTAATTACACTGACTCCGGTAAGTGTCACGCCTTCGCCATTATCTTTATCGTAAAATCTGAAGCTTGGTAATAACAATACTCCATATAATGAATTCAATAGGATTTTTGTTACCAATTGCTTCTTGTCATAATATTTTTCTTGTACAGAATCTTTTAACTTACCATATTTCTTTTTAAGATCCTTGTACCCCTTTCTTTCATCAAACCATGCCAATAATACCGATGGAATTAGTCCCTTTTTATCTAATTTATACATGACACCATTTGATGCAATTGATAAATTATTTTCTGTCAAATACTGATGCACTTCCTTTGAACCATCTAGAGTTTTATGAATGTCAGTAGCTTCCGTTTGAGCGAAAAATGCTGTTGGAGATTCGTCATTAAAAAATGTCAGTGTATACATTTTATTTGCGTTTTTCGCATACTCTTCTTCATCCCAATTTTCAATTTTTCCAAATTTAGTTTCTGGAGATATATTTAGAGATATAATATTGAAAGGGTACAGCGAAGTCAAATCCAAGTCGTAGACCCATGTATACAATCCTGGTGTTGGTTCTTTAACAAAGGCTCCTTTAGCTTTACCTTTCGATTGACTGACATTTGAACTTGCAACTAAATTATTTCTTCGTAAATACGTTAACAATGAACCCTCTAGATACTTGCTCGTATAAATAATATCTTCATATGGAACATGGCCTTTATGGCATATACCCAATGCAATATCAATATAATCTAATTTTTGATCCATCGACACTAATAATTCTACATCAATAATACCATACGCAATAAATGACATTAAGTCATCTCTAAATAATTGATCTAGATTTCCCGAGTATTCAATTTTACCTCTAGATAGTTCCTTTTTGGCAATAGAATCTAATTTATAACTAGACTCTTCTGAATACCCGAATTTCTTATATAACATTAAATAATCAAGTTGAGATACACCTGATATTTTGATTGTTAACCGATTCGAATATTTGTTTGTATTCCTACGAACTTTTCCTATTGGGCTTAATAAATTTGCATAATTATAATCTAATATATTAACAGTTCTATTGTATAGGTATGGGATATCATAGTAGTCTAAATTCCACCCGGATATAATAGTTGGGTTTATCTTTCTAAATTCCTTTAAAAAATACGCTAGCATTTTCGTTTCATCCGAAAATATTATCAATTCTACATTGCATATTATTTCAGTCTTTGGAATCTTAACTTGAACATTTTTTCTTTGTGGAGTCTCTGCTTCGTCAAGAAGTAACATTGTATATTCATTCGATCCCTTTACGCAATATTGTATTCCAAAGATTTCGTTTGCTGCATCTTCTACGCTTGAATATTTTTCGTTTTTACGGACTTCTATATCCATAAATAATATTGTATTGTCAGCTATGTCATCACTTTCCGAATATAGGTCTATTAAAGTTCTAGTGGTTGGAGATACATTATGTTCAAACACCATGTTCATTTGCTCGGCAGTTTCGGACCACGAATCAACTTTTGTCACTCGCTGTCCTTCAATTGTTAATAACTCTCCGTTGGCATCTGGAACATATGCATATGATTCGTATGGAAATTTTTTATAACCAAGTTTATCATCCCACAGGTGAATAATTTCGTCGTTTCTATCGTATTGAATGTTAGTATACAAATTTTAAGTTTTATTTTTTTTTAATAGGCAGTCCATGTCTTTCCACATGTATCACATTTGTAAATACAATTTTTACCACTAGCGAGCAATACGCCCCAGTCAACATGTCCGAAAACACATGGACCATATTTTTGTAGCATCCATCTTCTATATTTCTCTATATATTTTCTCATCATCCGAAAAATTTTAATAAACGCCAGATTGTGTACAATTGTGATATTTCTTGTTCAGCTTTTGGATTCCATTGTTAGGAAAATATCCATAATCCATAAAGGGTAGTTTATAACCATACGACCACTGTATATGATGAATACGATGAATAAATGTTAAATATTGGGCTAGTCTTTTAATTTTCATCCGAAAAAATTATGTTCTTTTAATTTGAATTCTTCTCCTACATTATCTAATTTAGTAAACAATTTTAAATTATCTTCGTATATAGATTTTGCACTATCTCCATTCAATGGAGCTTTTACCATTTGGTCTATTACCATCATTAATTTATATAAGTCTGGCCCTGTTACTTGTTCTAAAATATATGGATGCAAGTCCATAAAGTTTTCTACTTGGTCCATTGCATCTTTAAAAACAAATAAATTATGAGCTTGAATTGCAGCCCAACCTTGAATTGTCCATTCTGCCATATCCTTGCCGGTATATAACCTTTCTAATGTATCGTCGAACTTAGTTGTCTTTGGCAGTTTGAAAAATTCTCCTGGTTGTAGATTCGACGTTGTATGAATTCCCTTATCATTCTTAACACTCTTACCAGTAATCTTCGGGATGTGTACAACTTTGAAATTCAATTTCTTCCAGTCCGCTGCGACATAACATGTGCCATATAAAATCGATCTAGATGGCGATGAACTATCTGTTGTCACCTGCATAGGAGATCCTATTTCATTCAATGACTTTTGCATCTGCGAGAATACAAAGAAATCTGTAATTTTTGAAGCCCCTAGGAAATGCAAATAATGGTTTCTATCCATTAACTGTTCTTTGTTCTCAAAGAGTACTGCTAAAGATACCATTATATTACTAATCTTTCCAGCACCTCCAATTCCCCATCCGTTAAATCCAAAGTCTTTTACTTGTCTGTACCACTCAGCGTATGAAGAATATTCAGAACCCTGTAATACATTTAAAAACTTAGTTGAACCAGATTGATTCTCGTCAAAGTACTTAAAGTTAATTAACGATTCGTCAAGTGCTTCTTGAAATTTTCCTTCCCATTGCATTCGAGGTGGTATATCCAAATTCATTGCAATGTGCGAATTACCTTCTAACCAAGAAAACATTGTTTCTCGTAGCATCTTTTTCTTTTCACCTACATACTTAACGGCTCCTGATGCAATTTGGAATCCACCCGAATCGCCTATTGTTAATACGCCAGGTTCTAACAATCCCATTTCTTGCGATATAGTTGGCTTCTTGTAATAATGACCACCAGTAATTAGATAATATGGATGCCTATACCCATCTGGATAATTGGCGTCATAAAAACGCATGGTGGATTTCTCCGGGTCGTTCCATGTCTCCTTGCGATGCATTGCTGCTGCTACGTTTCCGACAGAAAATGATGGAAAGTAGATATATTTTCTATCCTTGTATTGCTGCTTCAATTTCTTTTATTCTTTGTGGAGAGAATTCATTGAACGAATTCAGTACCGGTTTATATAATTTTTCAGTGAATGCTTTTACATCTAACCTGTGAGGTTCGTATAAATTATTCCAATGCATGCCTACATATCTATGAGCACATCCCATACATTTTCCACATGGTAGTTTAGTGTAATCAGTAATATAATGACAACTGACGGTAGAATGAAGCTCGTTAAGTGGATATTCTTGCGATATATACCAATGTATAATCTCTCCTTTAGTTAACTCTTTAAACGGGCTCGTAATACGAATTCTCTTATCAGTTAAATTAGACAAATGTTTGCTTCCTTCACTAAAAAATAATTCAGATTTGTCGCCCCATAATTCTTTTACTTCTCCACCTATTGCAGCCATCCAAATTTCTCCTCGATCTGTTATATATTGAGATGCAATAATACTAAGGATCCAGTTCCTACCGGGAAATATTTCTCCCCATTTTTCTTCTCCTGCCTGTTGCTTACTTTTTAAGTAAGAATAATCTTCAAAAATTACTGGAGTTTCAAACTTAAGGTTGTTAATTGCTTCCTTTTCTACCGATGCATATGGATATCCATAATCAATATAAATAGCTTTAACGTTATCAAATTTTGTTAGAGCATATTTATACGCGATATAGCTATCTATGCCTCCAGACATTAGTACTACAACTTCATAATCTTTTTTCGGTAAAAATATTGGTGCTTCTGGATGATTATAAGAATAATATATTAGATCATTTAATTCGGGAAACGAAGAATCTGACATTTCTCCTTTGTAATAAGATGCTTGAATGTCCAAGGCGTCAAATAATACTTTTCTTGTTTTAGAATTCATGTCGTACGTTTTCTTTTTCAGTTAATTCGTGATTAATATGGACAACTTCTACCCACGGACACGCTTTGTTGATTTCTAATATTTGAATTGGGTCATCTTCAAAAAATCTTTTGACTTCTATTCCCATCCCAAATAGAGTTTTTATAGTTCTAGCCTTATGCTCTCCGGACGATTTTCTCGTTTTTTTAAAAAATGGTCGTGAATTAAAGAAGATTTGGTTATGTATTCCTCTTGACTCTAAATATTTTAATGTTTCTGGCATTTCTTCATATGATCTGCCTGTAATAATTACCGCATTGTTAGGAGGATTTATCCCGACGGTAATTACACCGTCGCAATCATATCCATGAATTATCCTTCGCTCCATTAATTTATTTTTTGTTCTACTGTAATATCTGTTAACTGCCTATTAGCTAAGGATTCGCATTCAGATTTTGCATCCATTGAAGACATTTGCAATGGCGGAGTTTTCTGCGTCCATGCTGACGGTCCTCTTAAGGATCCAACTATACCCATCTCTTGAGCAGTTTTCAAATATCTAATTGCATCAATAACCACTCCTGCCGAATTTGGAGAATCTTGTACACTTAATTTAGCGTCTAGAGTTACTGGCGCACCTCCGAATCCTTCCATTTCAATTCTAAAATTAGCAATTTTATTATCTTTATAATATGCAATGTAATCACTTGGTCCAGCGAATAAAAATGCTTCGTCTTTAATGTCGTGAATATCGTTCTGCGATCTAATTACATTTTCTTTACTAATCTTCTTTGATTGCAATCTGTCATTGTCAGTCATATTTAAGAAATCTGTGTTTCCACCAAAATTCTGTTGAATATGACAATTAACTTTATGGCCTCTCGAAAATGCTAATTCTTGCAGTACCTGTGATAAGATACTTGCTCCAAACTGAGATTTCATATCGTCACCAATAAGTGGTATACCAGCTTCAATAAACCGCTTTTCCCAAACTGGATTAGATGCAATAAATACTGGTATACAGTTTAAGAACGGTATCTTCAATTCAATACATAATTCTGCATAGAATTCGGTTGCCTTTTGCGAACCTACTGGTAAATAATTAATTAACATGTCTGGTTGGGCTTTTCTTATTGCCTCTTTTACTGCAATAGATAAGGCTGGATGATCTTCAGCTGCCCTAAATGCTTCATCTTCTGGATAATTTGCCATTACGTCAGTTATACCATCCAATCTAGGACCTTGCACTACTTTAAAATCCCATGGTAAGTCTTTTTGAAATACCATTGTACAATTAGGCTTGGCCCAAATTGCTTCATTTACTGGCTTATTAACTTTTCTCGAATCAACATCAATTGCTAATACTGGCTCTATGTCTGTCATTGTGTAACCACCTATATCTGGTGACATGATACCTTCTGGTGAAGGATTGTGTTTGTAGTATTCAATGCCTTGCAATAATGACGATGCACAATTACCTAAGCCAATGATACCAATTCTAATTTTTTTCATAAAATTCTTAAATTTATTGATGGTCGGGTATTTTTACGTATAGCCGTTAATACGATTTAATTTATTTCAAATTGTTTATGCAATTAAAAAATTCGTTTCTAGTGTCAATATTCTCCTTGAATCCCCCAGACAATTTAGATGTCATCATTGTGGAGTTATGCTTTATGCCTCTCACACATGCACACAAATGGTTGGCGGATATTTTTACTGCTACTCCACCATTCCCTTCGCAAATATCGTTTATATAATTGTGTATTTGCATCGTAAGATTTTCTTGGACTTGTGGCCTTCGAGCGAAGTAATCTACAACTCTATTTAATTTAGATAATCCAATTACCTTTTTTCCTGGTAAATACGCAACATGAGCATGTCCTAAAAAAGAGAGGTGATGGTGAGAACAGAAAGAGTGTACTGTGATTTTTCCTTGAAAGACCATGCCGTCGTAGCCATCTAGATTATCAAATGCTGTAATTTTTGGGGGTTCGTTATAACACCCCTTTGCCAAATCGTTAACAAATGATTTTGCTACCCTTCTTGGTGTATCTGATGAATTTGGGTCGTCTCGCCAATTAATTTTCAAAGCATCCATAAAACCTTCATAGGCTTTTGCTGCTTCTTTTATCATTTTGGCTTGATCATCTTTAGAAAGGATTATATTGGAATTAGCGTATTCTAATAGTTTATTAGACATATAGTTATTTTTGTTGATTATAAATATAATAAAAATATTTGACAATACCAAATATTACACATTATTTAATTCAGATAATTTCATGTTTTCAATAAATTCAGATATGTTAGGTATTACTTCTCTTCCATATCTATAATAGCCTTGCCCAGGTTGCCCCTTTAATCGTGTTGTTAGCCTACTTTCTATTCTAGCTCTAATTAGTTCACTGTCTGCATTAGATGGGCTCCAATCATTTAAATAAGACTGTGGGGCTGCTTCTAATACATCATCTAGAGATGTACCAGGATTAAATCCACGTCTAGTCATTTCTGTATTAACTTCTTTCAATCTTTTGCTTAAATAGATTAATTTATTTTTAAAGAAAGTCATGTGTCCTTTGCCAGTAGGGAAAACTTTAGGTATATCACTTTTAATTTGCCAGTTATGTTGTTTTAACTGCCCGGTAATCATTGTTATTTCAACAGATTCTGCAATAAGATGCTGATCAGCTAAAAATTGGGGATGTATTCCTACGTTTACGCGAGCCATAATTAAATTTTGTCTAGATTATAATTTTTAAGTAAAGCTCTTCGTTTCTTCCCGTAAAATTTCTTAAAAAATCTTTTGCTTTTCCCAATAAAATTTTTATCAGTACTAAAGGAACCAGACATTTTGTCTGCTCTGCTAGTAGAACTTTCACTATGATGATTATTTAAATGCTTTGCCATTTTGCTAATTTATATCCGTAATATAAAAGAAAGTTTTCTCTTTTCAAAATTTAGAGTATAAAATTAATCATATTTTTAACAAATCGTCTCCACACTTTCTTATCTTCTCGAGTTTCTCCATATTCATAAAAACTTTCAAAATATATTAAAAATGAATCCGATTCATATGGAGATGGATGAATATTATTATTATTTAAATTTCGCAATTTGTTGATAATTGCCGCATCAGTATATCCTATGTTTCTGAACTCGGCAACTGCCTCTGATGCAAACGCCTGTATTTCCATTTTATCAATTAAATATCCTCTTTCACTATTATGTTTCCACTTAGCTTTATTCAATATAGATGTTGCACCATATCGACCAACCTTTGCTCTTAATTTTGCGAATTGTATTACATGCACCATTTCATGGTTTAGTAGCTTTTTAATGACATTGAGAAATGTATTATAAATTTCTTCATCTACTGCAATTTCATAGAAATAATCCAAATAATGAAAACTAATAGATCCATCAATTGATGTTGACGCTGACGAGATGCCTACTTGTTGTTGCTACATCTTCAATCTTTACGTTATTCCAAGTCCCGCTGGACCCTCGAAATGTTTCAATGCCAGATTCCTTTGATGTTCCAGCACCTGATAAAACTACTATTTTCATGATTATGTATTTTTGGTAAAATTTGAAATAATTTCTTGGCATGCATCTTTAAATGCATTTTTATTGAAAGGATTTCCCATTTCCCCCAAATATTTCCTAGGGGATAATTTCCGAAAATTCATACAGTTCTTCCTAAAATTTTTAGTTCTTAAATTTAAACCAAATAACCTAACATGATCTGGTTTATTTTTATTCTCTTCTAGGGAATTCATATGCCCTTCAACAAAATGATTATGTGCAGACAATGCTAAGAGTGCTAAATAACATTCTTCATGAGTTGGTATTATACCATCTTTAGCATCAACTATTATATCAATATATCTTCTCATAACTTAAAAGTTTGTTTCTATTCTACCTGAAGGGTATATAATTATCAATTTTTTAGATTGTTTTTTTGCCTTTCTTAATGTCGCCCAAGTCCCACTTCTTAATAATTCAGATTCTGTATTTGGTAATCCAATTAATATTTCACATTCGTCGATAATGTCTTGGTTTCTAACCATAAAAGGTTTGGCGTCATATTCAATATCAACTTTAAAAGAATTTGCTTGATTTGTAGAACCTGGTCTCCCTATTGTCTTATAACCCAAATCTCTAGCCATATTATTTGCCGTTTCATCTGCGCCACTACACATACCAGTTACCAACCATTTAAAATCTTCAGTTTCATAAAAATTAATTAACAATTCTTTTAACTCTTTTACCTGTTTTATTGTTAAAGATTTTCGCGTACCAGTTATTCCTAATGTTTTCATAAAGTGTATTTAATTACAAATATAACATTTTAAATTAGAAAAAGCAAATTTTAAATAACAATATCATAAGTTTCTAATATTTGGCCTGCTGTTAATATTTTATGATGAGTAAAATGAGGGTCTTCATATATAACATGATACTCTTCTGGACTAATTGAATGCCCTGTCGACCTTATCATTATAATAAATGAATTGTCTTCTGGAGAAAAATAATCAAATTTAATTTGATTTCTTTTTGTTAATTGCGGTCTATACAATCTTTGCGAAATTTCATCTGTCATTATCTATCTATTATAATATTGCCACATAACACAATTGCATCTGGCATGAACTGCTCCTTCTGTTAATCCAGTAGAGTGATCATGCTGCAAATGAATTGGGTATTTAAGCATATTTGGTGGAAAAAGATTTAAATTAATTTCTGTACTTTGAATGTTAATTGGTGGTGGTAATTTTAATGATTCTTTACACCAAAAGCAATTACCATCTTGTAATTTAATGTATTCTTCTCTAACTCGTATTTTTTGCAATCGAGTTAATTTATTATATATTGCTGGAAGTGTTACAGACATAATCTTAATGATTCTATATATTTCGGAGTATTAAATTTCTTTTTTAGCTTAAAATTATTTTCTACCAATTCGACGTAAGTATTACCAGTTACCAATTCACTTTCTGGATTTGGTATTTCCGCAAAATAAGTAAGTGCTAAAAATGTATCTTGGAATTGGATTTCCCGTATAACTTTAATACTATTACCATCAAATTTATTTATATATAAAATTCCCCTAGTTTCAGTATTAATTGTTTCCCCCAATAACGTTTTCATTCCTTTATTTTTTGTTTATAAATAACGTGTCTCCAAATTCAAATATAAATTGATCTGTTGCTTTGATTTCGATTGCAAAGGCAAATACTCTAGAATTAATATACTTGTCACATACTCCATTATTATTGAATACGCCTTTATATGTTTCTCTTCCTTGCAAAAAATGATAAGTATTAATACTATCCATTTCAATTGAATCCATTACGTAAAATGCGTTTCCTATTTCTGGTTCAATTCCTAATGTCAATGTATCTGTTACTGTCAGAGAATCACAATCATATAAAAATTTTAAATTGCAATTCTTTACTCCGTTGTCTGCATAAAAATACCAACAAACATCATTTTCCATTGGTGCAAAGTCATCGTATACCCAATAATAAGTAGACAAGGCTTCTGTTTGAGTAGGTGGTGCCACTCTAGCTTGTGGTGTATCATTAGTGCATGAATTCAATACAAATGCTAATAATATTATAATAAAATATCTCATAATTAAAACCCTTTTATTTATAAGTATCAAATTATTGCCAAAGTTCACCGTAATGATTTACGACTGAGTCTTCTCTTCTGAAGTAATTGGTCTCCAGGCACCAAAATCAAATGTAGAAAAATCAAATTGATCTTTTTTTATATCAATATAATCTTCACTAATAACTTCGCCAGCAATCTCTAACCGAATTACAGAATGAGATCCATTAAAACCATATCCCTCTTCACTAACTGTTAAAGTCATATTTTCTTTTAACCATTTTTTAATTTCAATTATCTCTGGCTTATCCATACTGTTTTTTTAATCAAACCCCTCTTAAATTATCGTATGCGATTATATGAGGCCTGCCTGTAAAATTATATCCTTCTCGAATACACATCTCAATAGTTGCTGGATATGTAAACAATAAAGATTGTCTATTATCTCCGGCCGGCATGACGTATGTTTTACTTTTTGGAATATTAAACTCTACCCTAAAGTCTTCTATTTCCTTTAATGCCTGTTCGCTTCCATCCCAGACTGGCTTGTAATGATAATCCTTAGATTGATAACCAGATATATTATGAAGAATTGCTTCTTTATTCAACCGATATTTATTATGTTGTTTAATCATTTTCTCATCTACAATCTTTCCTTTAGGTGTTTTAATGCCTAACTTTGGTATTGTATTTGAAAATTTAGGACTTAAACTATATAATCCTATTCTGCGGTCCAGTTCTAATTTATGGGAGCCTTCACTTTCAATTGTCATTACAATGCTGTTGGCAATACAGAAGTTATTTAATTCATTTACAATTTTCATATGCATTGTAGGCGAACCACCTGTTAGCATCATTTCTTTAATATATGGATATTTTTTGTATTCGTCATATACATTCTGAATGCTAAATTTTCCTTTCTCTGGATGAATTGAAGTATACCAAGAATCGCAAAATCCGCCCTTTTCTCCGAACCAACAATTGTGAGAAACTATAGATTGATGCCTACCAACTCTAACTAAATAATTATTGTATTCATTACAATGAAAATTATATGATTTATATAAAGACTTAGTTTTAATTCTCTTAATAGATTCAATTTTAATACCATTTGTTAAAAATGTATTAACTTTCTTCAAAATAGTTTCATCATCGTGAGCAGCCATATTGATTGCCAAATATTTTGTATTTGGTAGACTTGATTTGGAATATATTTCATTTAATTCTTTATCATAATCATTCCAATTTGGTCTAAATGTTGAAACTTCTTCGCCTACTTCAATAAATTTATTTTCGCCGTGAACCTTGAAATCTGGTACCTTTATTTTTCCCTTGCATTTCAAACTAAATTCTCCATCACCAGTAAACCATATTTGATCGTTCAGTCCTGCGGCTTTAATAATGTTCCAAAACCTCTTTTCGGGTCCGGACATGCCCTGTCCCATTTTCCATCCTAATCCATACCCGTTTTTATTTCTAGTTGAAATTGCTTTTTGAACAGTATTTGGGTTGAACATTGGATTATTCGCTTTCATATTGTCGGATATCCTGTCATATTTGTCTTTTATTTCAGTTTCCGATAATAAACCATCCGGGTGTAACGTTCCTCTTTTTTCTAATCGTCTTTCATGCGTTAATTCCAATAATCCAGATTCGTCCCCAAAATGTCTCGTATTTGGATGCGAATGCGTTTTTTTAGCAATATCCGAATTAAACATTGGATTATATTTTCGCATGCGTCGAGAATTTCGCATTTTTCCAGAACAATGTACTAATTCATCAGTTTCTAGTAAATTTGCAGCCATTTTCCATCCACGAGTTGTAAGTACTGGATGCTCTGGTGTTACATTGAAATGTTGGTGGCCATTTTTTAATTTAACTACTACATATTCGCTTATGTCATTTATTTCTATGTCATTTATAGTGGTTTCTTGAATAGACGATGATAATTCATCCCAAGCTAAGATTCGATCTCCTACTTTTACATCCCACATTTTTATACCTTTACCATTAGCATTAAATACTATTGGGTCCGCCCTGCCAGGAACTTTCACATGGCATCTATGTGTACATCCGGAAGTCCGAACTACGATTGTGGGCATTCCTGCGCGGCTTCCTTCTCCCTGTACGGCTGGGTAAATTTCAACTATTGGCTGTATCTTGTTTAAATCCATTTTTTTCATTTATAAGTGTCATTAATTTGTCCATAGATTCAGTTGCATTTTTCTTATCGATATTGCAAACTAATTGATCTATTTTTTCTCTTAAAGATAATGATTTACATACATCATCAAATGATTCTACTAAATATGCTTGATATTGACTATTGCATTCTTGAGTTTCTTTGTCAAATGCAATAGTAATATTCTTTACCGCAATATATGCAGATGGTGGTATCATAAAATAAAAATACTTACCAGAAAATGGATTATAACAAATTACACGAAGTACTCCAATTTTTTTGTGACAATGTTTTACAACTGCTTGATATCTTGGTACTCTTTCTTTTGTTTTTTTGCCATTTTTAACTCTAAAAAAAGACTTTTTCTGAACAGTAATTGTCTTTACATCTGTATCGTCAACTAAGTCTCGATAAATACCTTCGGGGCACAAATCAATTCCCGATTTTCTAGATATTGCAACCTCTGCTAAATTTGAGCCTGCTATTAATCCATCTCTAATTAAATCTTCAATTGTAGGTCCCTCCTTTCCATAGGCCTCTTTTAAGAGGTCCTGTACCAATCTATCGTTATGATGTTGGTCTTTTGCTAAATGCATAAGTTAAGTTATTTTGTTGGAAAAGTTGCTAGGAATCAACCTAAAAAACAACTTTTAAAAGAAGACTTTCTCCTCTATGTAATTGACTTAAAAATAAGTTATCTTAGTCTTTTTATTGCCTTCTACGTGAACAAATGTATTGCCGGATCCAGCTCGGTTTCCTTTTTGGACTTCCAATGCAACTGTTTTTCCGTCAGCCGATGTTCCAAATATTGCTAATCCAAATTGCAATTTATTGCTTGCTCTGAAACCATTGCCCAATTGAATTATTGGTAATACATATATGTCTTTCCATTTTACATTTAACCTGCCAGAAATTGTTGCTAGGTTTTTTGTAGTTCTAGTAGAAAGTATACTTTGAGCCGCTGAATATTTTAGTTTATATCCTTTAGTTGTTTTTGGTCTCGCCGTTGGTGGAAATGGTATTGTAATAGATGGTAGTGAAGCTTCTAGTTCATCCCTTGCATCGCCGCCATTTTTTAATATTTCGGGAGTATACTTATTTCTAAGTTTTTGAAGTGCAGAAGTGCTTTCGTATAATCTTTCCTGCTTTACTTCGTTCCAAATTTTCTTGTCCATTTTAAATTCCTTTTTTAATAAATAGTCGTACTTAAAACAAGTTCACTATCTAATTGTTGAAGTATTATAGTTTCTATTAGATCGTTAGTAACATCGTTAGTATTTTCAACTTGTCTAAATTTCATCAAACCTTGTTTAGATAAATAATTGAAAATATCAAATGTTGGATCATTTTCAGATATTAATATTACGCCATTAAGTCCATCTATGGCCTCATCTAATTCTGGATTTGTTTTTTCTAATACAATCTTGCAGGATTTTAATATAACCGGTTTGTCTACGTCTTTATAACCAAATACTATTGTCGTTTCCATTTAATATTATTTTTAAGTTTTAACGAATATAAGTAAAATAATTCACTTATCCAAATTTATTTTTTAGCCATCACATGCAGAGCATTCCAATAAACTTCTATTAAATATTTGGGCACCATTAGTACTATGTTGATAATATAAAGTCTTTATCCCTTCTTCATGTGCCAATTTAATTAAATTGTGAATATCATTTGCAGTTGCGTGTGGCGATATCATTAAATTTAGGGACTGGCCCTGATCGATAAATTTTTGCCTTTGCGCTGCCAATTTAATTATATCTACTTGCGAAACCTCTTCATATGTTTTAAACACATCCTTTTCATGCTTCGTCAATTGTGTTATATGCTGAACGCTTCCATTATTTTCTAAAATACTTTGCCATATAGCTCGATGATTTAAATCTTTTTTAGTTAACAATTCGACTAATAATGGATTTTTATAGGTTGTTTGATTTTTTGCGTTCGCCTTTTCATGGTAATTGCTCTTTATAACCCCAATTCCTTGCGATACGCCGCCCATTATTTCCCCTGACGACTTGTTTGGTGCCACGGCCAATCTACTTGTAAAACGCTCTCCATAGCCTTTAAGAATTTCTGGTTCTCCTAGTTCTTTAGCTAGTTCTTTAGATGCTTTTAAAGATTCTACATCCATTCTTTTAAAAATTTTATGGTTTACTTGATAAGATTCTATCGACCCCCATGAAATCATATTTTTTTGCAAATAACTATGAAATCCTAATAAGCCCAAACCTACTGCGCGGTGTTTATTTGCAAAATTCATAGCCTTTTTAAACCCTGGTAAATTTGTGGCTAATTTAATATATTCTTCCATTACTGCATCTAACATAATCATTCCCAACCAAACTAAATCTTTTGGCCAATCGTCATAATGCAATGCATTCAAAGATAATAAAGCACATGCAAATTCAGTGTCCTTGTCACAATACTCTATTACTTCTGTACAGATATTACTGGTGAAGATATGCATGTTGTTGTCTTTATAAACTTGAGCCTTGCCCTTATTGCAATTATCTTCAAATAAAATATAAGGAAATCCCTTTTCAGATCTGCGTTTTATTAATTTTGCATATGCCGACATAAGTTTTGTATCGTCAGCAGTCCATTCATTAGGTGATATCATTTTCAATTCTTCCATTCTTTCCATAACTCCAGCTGGAATTGTAACACCAGTTGTAATATTTTGAATTGAATATCCTATATCTTCTTTAGGATCACCGTCCATTCCAATGTTTAAAAAACTATCTATGTCCGCATGAAGTATTGAATTCCAAGCTGTTAAAAACCCACGTCTCATTCCACCTTGTGACATCTTTGCTATTTTAGAAGCGTAACTTTGGATCCAACTAACTTGACCAGGCGATGTACCAGATTTATCTTTGCCATATTTTTCACCAAGACCTCTAATAGGTGTAAAATTTTTGGCTGTGCCTGCACCGTTCTTTGCTAACATCGACATTTCATATTCACCATAAGCGATATCGTTCATCGTATCTTCTACCACTCCAAAATTACAAGATATTGGCAATCCTTTATTTGTTCCAAAATTACAAGATATTGGCAATCCTTTATTTGTTCCAAAATTACTTAATATTGGAGATGAAAACGATATTAAATTTCGACTACAATAGTCGTATATTTTATCAGATATTCCCTTTCTTTTTGTTACTGTTTCAAAATGATCTGCTATTTGCCTATACCTCTGCTCTACAGTTATTTCATTTCCTATATATCCACGAGACAATGTTGTTCGTATATCGTCTGTTACCCAATAAAATTTTTTCACTTATATTATACCTTTTTTATGTTAATGTTAAAAACCGCTTCTATACTACAATCTCTTCCAGTTGAATAATCTGACAACCGTTGATCGAAGAAGTCTGCATCCATAGTTGATTTTAATTTGATGTCCAAAAATTCTGATTTTTTAAGTAATTTTTCATCTAGGTCATACTCTGGATCGTATCCCATTAAACCTAAACTGTCATTCAATCGCAGTTTTAAATATTCTGCAATTTCATTCCTTGTCAAGAAATCTAATTCTCCATTCTCAAAAATCCAATCTAGTACTTTCATTTCTGCTCGATATGATTTCCTAATACCACGTCTTATCTTTGCTTCCATTTCATCATCAAACCAATCAGGATTTTCTTTTTTTATGATACCAACTAATGTCGCTCCAAATTTACCATGAAGTATTTCTTCTCTAGCTGTAGAGTCTATTATTCTACTTATTGTTTTTAATGAATTTTTATATTTTGTAAATGACGATATAATTAAAAATTGACTGAAAAGAGATACATTCTCCACTAATAAGGTAAATAGTATTAATGACTTAGTAAATTCTTTATTTGATCGAGATGACATTCCACTAATGTATCTCTTAAGATATTTTGTTCTGTCTGCAATTGCTGGTATATTCATTAACTTAGCAAACTCGCCCTCTAGTCCTAAAAATGATAATAGTTCAGAATATGCAAATGAATGAACCACTTCATTGCCAGCAAATGTTGATCCTACAAATGCCACCTCTGGTTTAGGCATTCTCATATCTATTCTTCCCCAGAATGTTTTAACTGAATTTTCAACGTGCGATATAGCTAACATCGTCTTTTGAATTACCTCCTTCTCAAGATCAGTTAATATTGTTTTAAATTCAAGTTCATCTGCCTTTAAAGAAACCATATGTTCTTCAACAGTCCATGGGGTATGTTGTATAGCTTTTGAAAATGGTATAAGCTCTGGATATTCGTATGGCTTTACTGTATCTCTTGGTTCAAATATATTCATAGGTATGTAGTCCTTAATAATTTACAAAAAAAGAGACCTAAATGATCTCTTTTAAATTAATTCATTAAAAAATCTTTTTCTTATTTAGATTTTTCTGCTTCGATAGCAACTATAATGTCAGCTTTAGTGCGATAGTCATCTTCATCGAGACCTAATTTCTTAGCTACATCATTTAGTTCGCTTCGTTTCATTTCGTCTAGTGGCTTTTCGTCAACAACTGGAACACTGTCTTCATCAGGTGTTGGGTTATCAACAGTTGGTGGAATGTCGTCTGCTGGAATAGAAGTGTCTGCTGGAGGAATAACATCTATTGTATCATCGACTAATTCTATTTTCTTATCTGCAATTGCTTCTGCAACAATGGCTTCGTCAACTTGAATAGATTCTACATCGATTGTAGAAATGAATGTTGGATTCTTAATGTTTGCCGCATGTAATAATGACATTGCATTATTCATAGATTCTTTAACTCCATATTTTTTAAATGGAATTGTTATTACACTTTTACTTCCATCTTCTGCTTCTTCTATTTCGAATTTATTTAATGGGTCCAATTGAGACTTTGCATTTTTCTTTATTCCAAAATATGGGCTATAATAAAATTTATTATTTTTTAAATTAATCGTTTTTAGTATGTGCATCTTTTTTTGATTTTGATTTTTGAAATGGTTTTTTTGCTTCTTTAGGGGAAGTTTCTTTTTTTACTGGTTGAGTTGTTTCTTTTTTTGCTTCTTTAGGGGTAGGTGTAGAAGTTTCTTTTTTAACTTCTGCTTCTTTAGGTTTTTCAGTGACTTTTGCTTTTTGAGCCGTTGGCGTTGTATCTATGTGCTTTGGGTCTAATTTTGCTGCTAGCCTGGATTTGATTAAAATTGCTGCCGATCTTGGCATGCTCAGATTTCTTCCTATTACAGTTCTATCCACATTTGACATAGTTCCTCTGCCATTACTAACCAAGGCGTCGAATTTATTTAATGGGTCTCTTTTCCTATCCGAGTCTTCTACTCGAGTAAAATAATATTCTCCAGTAGATAAATTTCTGATTTTAAGTACTTGCATTTATTTTCCTTTTTGTTTTTATAAATAGTTAAAATGATTTCTTATCACTAGAATCTTTAACATTCATTGCAAAATATTTATCTTTTAATATTTGCTTGTTATAACCTTCGTTGACAACCATTTGTTTTTTCTGTTCGTTCCCTTCCTTTGTTGTGGGTTCAAATACCTTAAGTATGCCACGGTTTGTATCCATTTTCATTGGCAAAGTCATACCATCTGGTCCCATCCTGTTTTTTATTATGTGCATCCTACCGGTTTGTGCTGCTTTGTCTGCATCTTTTCTTGATAAAGACATTACAAAATCACATGTAAATATCTTACCATACGATGCAGAAATTTTATCTGCACCAATTACATTTTCTTCAAGGCCACTTCTATTTGCTTGAGATGCTGACCAGACTGGAATCATTAATTCGCCGGACATTCCTCTAATCTCTTCGTATAATTCTGCTAGAACTTCGTGCTTATCTCTATTATTTGAATATTTTAATAAATCAACATAATCAATGATTATTAAATCTGGTTCAAAGTTTACTATTTTTAATTTATTAATATAAGCTATTAATCCTGACAGCGATATCGATTTTGTTGGAAACCATTTGATTCTTAATTTACCCTTTAATTTATCCAATGTAGTTTCTAATTCAGACATTGAATTTTTTAGCATTTCACTAGACATACCAGTTATAATACTGTCATACCTTAAACCAGTATAGGCCTCAGATAATTCCAATGTCACATGTAATACATTTTTACCAGACTTTAATGCATTGGCTCCTAGGGCGCCAAGAACCCAACTTTTTCCAACCCCTGATGGTGCAACTACTATTCCAAGCTCTCCTGCTGACAGCCCTCCTGACATTAATTCGTCCAAAACTTCCCAACCTGTACTGACTGGGTTTCTAGTTTCTTCTTCATATCTGGAGGCAATGTCTTCTGTATAATCTAGGCCCAAATCTGTATTAAGTCCTACATTCATGGCTTTATTGATGACTTCTCGAATTTCATCGAATTTTCCAAACTGCAAATGATCCACTGATTGCATTATTGCAATTTTAATTTCTTGCTTTTTACAAAAATCTAAAATTTGATCTTTTATGAAATCTAGATCATTTGCATCTGTTTGAATTACTGCCTTTTTAAGAGACTGTTTAATTTCAGTTCTAGTAACTTCGTCGTCAATTCTAGTAACAAGAACTTTGAATATATCTAAAGTTGGAACTTTCCGCTTTTCTTCAAAATATTTCAATATTTGTTTTACTATCCATTGAACTGACTCTGATTCAAAGTATTCTACTTTAAGTATATCATACACTTGCCCAACAAATGTTGAGTCCGAAAGCATTGCAGATACTGACTTAATTTGAAAATTACTTCCAAAATCAGCGAAGTTTTTTAACATACGAATTTAATTTAGTGAAAGTATTAAATAACCATCTATCAACATCCTTTATAATCGTATACAATTTATCTTGCATAAACATTTTTTTAAATGCTACTATATCAAGAGTTTCTATTGGTCCATTTAATTTATTAATTATCTGCATTTTCTGATCTGCTGATATATCAACGTCTTCAAGTTGCATTAATTTATTATTCAATATTAAAGTTTCTTCGGCTGCTACCATATCTTTGTAAACTTTAATATTGGAGCCATTATCTATTTCCTTTTTTGCATACTCTAGTAAATTTGTAATCTCAATATTCTTGTCATTGATAGTTGGAAATCTTTTTTGTAATGTTTTTAGTCCAACTCCCTTCACGCCAGGAATATTGTCAGAAGAATCTCCATCAATAACTCTATATAATAAATAATTTTTTGGATGCAATCCCCACTCCTTAACAATTCTATCTGGAGTATATAACTTCTTTTTAACTGGGCTCCAAATCCTTACTTGGTTATTGGCTAATTGTATAAAATCTCGATCAGATGAAACAATAGTAATTTTATTATCTACTCCTTCATAATACTGCCTGGCAATATATGCAATAGTATCATCTGCCTCAATGTTGTCTAATGCAATAAAAGTGACTGGCAATACATTAATGTATTCTAATATTCTTACTATTTGCCGACTCATTGAAGCTCTTTCATCTTCTAGATTTTTAAATTCGTCGTGCCTATTAAGGCTTTTTCTTACTTTTCTATTTGCTTTATAGTCAGGATACAGTTTTCTTCTTCTTGCAGATCCACCTTTTCCATCAAATACAACAATACACCTAGTCGATGCAAATTGCCTAATATTAGCGCCTATAGAGCGTAGAAATCCTACGGTGCCTCCTACATGTTGCCCATCATCGTTTAATGCTGGTACAACTGCAAAAACCCGTATAAATGTATTCAAACCATCGATAATAAGGACATGAGAGTCCCTATTATCTTCAGTTTTTCGGTCTGATATAAATGAACTAAAAAGATCTTGTATCGTTCTAGTTATCATCCTTCTTCGTTAATTGCTTCTTCATCAATAACAATATCGTCAATACCATAATCCTTATTAATTTCGTATTTCATAATATATTTTTCATGTACAATGTCAAGTATCTGCGATTTAAGCTCTGGGTTTCTATCGACGATTGTTGCAAAGTCTTTAGATTGAAATTTAAGCTCTAATTGCCCTTCTGTGACTTCTCCTTCTTCGTCAATAATGTCTAGTGGTGAAGATAACTTGTAAGTATACCACGCTCCAGAAGATTTGACAATCTTGTAATCCTTTAGTATACTAAGCCACGATCCATAATTATCAATTCCACTTGAATAATAAATGTCATATTTAACTTTTTTCATTGGAGGGCCCAACCTATTCTTGACAACGCTGCATTCAGTTTTTACCCCTACGATATTATCAATGCCATTCGATTTGACTTTAATTTTGCCCATAGATTTCAATCTAACTCGTACTGATGAGTGAAATGGTAATCCCTTTCCGCCAGATGTCGTGTTATGATTTAATCTACCATTAGCTAAATACGTATGTGCATCAGCTACCTCAATGTCAACTACTGGCATTTTCTTCTCGACCCGCTTGAAATCTGGATGGTTTTGTAATTCGATTTGCTTTCCATCTTCTATAATTATATGATTGGCAGTTCCTTTTAATTTACCATCAGTATAATAATAATCTACTGGAGTTTTAATAATAAAATTAATAATCGGTTTATATACAAGTTCGCCATTAACAGAAGTTTCTATTTCTATATTTTCCGAAGTCAAATCGGCTATAATATATGGTTCTCCTTCCATTGCTGTCAAGTCTCCAGACTTTATTTCTTTGTATACGGATATCAAATCTGGAAGTCTAGTACTCATTAAATTAAATAAAGACTCTGTCCAAATATGTCCGGCAGTATTTCTCAATTTTACTTCAGTTGTATGTGGATCAACACAATATTTGTCTCCAAACATTACTCCCATTCTAACCCGCAATTGATTTGTAAATATTAAACAAATCTTTTGTCTGGCTATTTTGTTTGTAATTTTTCGCAATGCTTTAGAAATGATAATTGCTTTAGCTGTTGCATATCCATCTTTACCATGTTCCGAAGCCTGTTCAACTTTTGTTGTGGCGCCCATCACTGAATCAACTACTATTGTAACTAACCTGTCTTTGTCCTTTTTTCGAACTTTTTCAATTATAATATCTATTGTCGTAAAGGCGTCTTCAATTGCTTCCAATGGAACATATAATAGTCTTTTTATGTCTACTCCAATTGCCTCTAAATATGCTTTTGATACTGCTGCTTCTGTATCAATGTATACGGCTACTCCGCCTTTTTTCTGGGTATTTTTTAGAGCATAAGCTGCTAATAATGATTTACCCGATGCTTCCAATCCTGTAATTTCAGTTATTCTACCTACTGGCCACCCGCCGTTTGGTCGGTTAGCAATTGCTAAATCCAGTATGTCTAATCCTGTTGGTACAAAATCTGTAACGTTGCTAACGTCATCTTCTGATAAAAAATAAGCTGATTTAAATTCGGTTGCTTTAAATTCTTTATCTAACGAGCTGGCAATATCCGCTGCCAGCTCTAAGATGTTATCAGTCTTTGCTTTAGTTTTTCTTTTGACTTTACTCACAAATTAGTCGTTGAATATGTCGTCAAAATCGTCAGAAATTGTTTCAGTAGTTGTTGGAGTTTCACTCACTGCCTCTTGCTTTTCAGCAAATAGGTCGTCAACTGCACCAGCTGGGTCAGATTTAGAATCTGTTGGGGCTGCTGTTTCCGCTTCTGCTTCTTTTTCATTATTCATAAAGCTCATTAATGATGCTTCTAATGATTCGTAAGTTGGTGCTTGCCATATTTCTTCAACAGTTGGCATTTCTTTGATTAATCCCAAAACCTCTTTGTCAGATGTAACAACCGTTGGATTTGGCTTGACTCTGATAGTAGTTTTTGGATATCCACCTGCTTCTGCTTTTTTGTACTCGACGGTAATATCTCTTCCAGTTTTTGGATTAGTAATATCACCATAATCATCATCAGACATTGTCGTTAACAATTCTTCATAAACTGTTTTACCAAAGCCCCATAATTTTACTCCTTCGCTTTCTTCTCCCCTTACTAAGATAGGAACATATGTTCTCATTTTAGGTTCAAGAGTTTTAGCTAATTTGTAACTTTCTGTGGTGCCTTCGTTTCTAAGTTGCTGTGAAAATTCGTAAATTGGGTCTGGATCATTATTCGTTATCGGTGATAACGTCGTCTTTTTGGTAACGTCGTAGTAAAAATACAGTTCTAAAAAAGGATTTTCTGGTCTGTGTTTGTACGGAAGAATTCTGATTATCGAAGATCCCGGTTTTGGTTTCCATAATAAATTCTTTCTTTTGGTTTGCCCTTGGAGCTGAGCTAGCTTGTTTTTAATTAGATTAATATCCATTAGTTAAACTTTGTTTAAGTTATTAAATTGTTGAATTGTAAATATAATAAACTTTCTTCACTTATTCAAATGATTTCTAGTTTAATTTTAATTTTTCTTTAAGATAAATGTTAATTCTGGAAACTTTCCTTTCCTTATATATAAGTATCATATTAGAATATAAATTCCAATCTAATTTAAACTTTTTATCTAAAATACCATTATTAATGTTCATTATAATTTGATTCATTGCATTGATGGTATAAAATGTATTAGTTTTAGATTTTTTATGTACTATAATTGTTTTGGGAATCTGAATTTTTTGCTTTTCGATAATATATGCTAACATTAATTCATTATGATTGTCTGTTGTATATAGTATCACGTCTTTTACATTATTATTCGATATTTTTTCTAAAGTTTGTTTCTTTGTCTTTTCTGTACAAAATGTACATGCTATTCGTTTTTTCAAGTGTATTAATTTCCCATACTTTTCATTTCGTGGTAATTCTTTCCATGTTTAGTACTAGTACTCATATTTCCCTGATTCATTATTTTCTTTATACCATTTAAAACATTAGTGGCTTCTTCTTTTTTCAAATGTATTAAGAATGAATCGTAGGTGAATAGTATTAAATTACTAACATACTCGTATATATAGTCTTGAATTTGTCGTAACATTAAAGAATTATACTCGGTTTCATACGCTTGTAAAATATAATTGAACAATTTAGTAGCAGACATTTTACCCAAATTTCCTTTTAACATGCGCCTCTTATATATTGGAGTTTCTATAAAACTATCTGCTAAATATTTTTCGTATATTTTTTTTCTATAACTGTTTACCTTTGCAAAGAAATCAATGTGTTCATATTCTTCTTTAATCTGACCATATAACATTTGAAAGCTAATTATCTTAGATTTTTCATAATCTTCATTATTTAGAAATGGAGTTTTAAAATACTGTCTACCAAAATAGTCATGCAGATTTCCTTTTGGCAATTGATAATCAATTAAATTAGCAATTAATCGTAAATGATAAGCATCAAAATCAAATTCAACCAATCTAAATCCATCATCTGCCTTTATTATTTTTCTAGATTCGTCTACTTTGTTCAATGCTGCTAAATTTATTCCAGAAAATGCATTAGATGGTCGTCCAGTTGACGTATATAACCTATAATTAGATTTTAGGGACAAACCCTTATATTCTAGATCTAATAGACTTTTATCCGTTGGTATATAATTACGCTCTAATCTTTTAAATTCTTTAAATACGTCGGTGCAATACCGCTTAAATACGATTATATCTACAGATCCGTAGATTCCTATAAATTTATTTTTTATTTCTCTTGCATAATCAATATGAATTGCGAGTGGAATTGAATTTCCTACATTTGATATTCCTAAAAAATTTCTTTCATAGAAATTATATACTGATGGGTAATTAATTTCCAATTGATCATTAATTGCAAACCAATAATATAATTCCAAATCCAAAGATTGGCTTAAATATTTATCTAAATATTCTTGCCCATATACAAAATGATTGCCTAGATTTTTTGCAGATTTCAAACTGTTTAAATTAAAACGTTGCGCATCATTGTGACATTGATTTAATATAAATTCTGATTTAGTCGATATATCATATAAATATAATACAGATATATCTGTATCAGTGTGATGCTTAGAAACATCTTGAGCTATCGGAATAATGACTAAATCTTTAGCCAGAATATCTTTTAATATTGTTAAGTTGTTAGAATTTATAAAAATCACTAAGACAATATACAAATATTATTTCGTATATTCTAGAAAATTTGACAAATAATTTAAAATACCTGGAATTTTTTTACTTGCTTTATGAGTGGCCTGTTTGTTTTTGATTGGCGCCAAGTCTTTTGATAAATACCAAGTAACTAAAACTGGAATCCATAATAAACCATCTAGACCTAGGATATTTCTTATATTTATAGATTGATATTGTTCGATGTCTATTTCTATTATTATACTTGTACCAGTTTTTTGTACAAAATACCGTTCGATCGTGTCATACGAATAATCAATTTCAGAAATATTTATTTTATAAGGAACTGGACTTATATAATTAGATTTTTTATTTTTAATGCCCCTTTTAAATCTAGCTACCTCTGGACTATATTCAAAGTCATCTTTTTTATATAAAAATTTAGATTTAGTTGTTTGAGTCGACCCCGTCCAATATGTCGAGTCTGGAAGTATATGATATTGCCCAACATAGTTGTTTCCATTCTCAAGAGTATATTCACCTCCCGAAGTATATTGGCTGGTAATTATTTGCGCTTGTCTGTAATATCGTTTTCTCATAATTTAATATAATTAGCATCTGCATAATAACAAAGTATTCCGGACAGGCTTGTTTCCCAGTCAGAGCCTTCTGCATTAAATTCGTGGGTCACACTTCTTACCATAAAATATGCCTTATTCCTTTCGTAGTTTTCTGGCAAATGTATAGATGATATTCCATTACCAACATGAAATCCATAAGTTCCATCTAACGTAACTGACAATTCTAGTCCTGGATATGTAGGCAAATCAAATCTACTAGTATGATCATTAGACTTATTTTGATTTATTTGTGTTATAGCCGTTCTTAAAGATTCTTCTTGAGTATGATTGAATTTAGACTTTATCAAACTGGCTGGAGAATTAATCAACGTAAATATATTATCTTGTGCCTCGACGTATTTTGAATTTCTGTTGGAATCTATTTCTCCCATTTTTCCAGATAGATTATGAACGGCGTCTCCTTGCTTAGTTTGGCCAGCCATTATAGATGAAGCCATTTCTGGAGACCCAGCTCTGGATGCCAGGCTTAGAGTTCTAGTAGATCCATCTCCATCTATACTGTTAAATGATATTACATTAAATTTATCTTTAGCTAAACCATTATTTTGATCTATTATTACTAATGAGTTTGGATTGTTTGGATTTTGAGAAAAGCCCAAAGTAATGGCATTTCCAGTAGCTTCCTTTATTACCTTGAAAATTTGCTTTAAAAATTCTAAAATATTTACTGATTCTTCTGTTTCGCTTTTATCATTAGTTTTGTCAGCATTGCTTACATCTTTATTTGCTGATTTTTCCATTGCGTCCAGTATTACAGATCTTTCTAACAATATATTGCCAATATCTACTTCGGATGTAACTGCACCTTGATTTAATGCATATATTTCTGATAATCCAGCACCTCCTACATTTTCAAAATCTATTCCTAAATCATCATCTGAGCCATAAGTGCCTTTATAATTGCCCATCTGGCTTCCTGCAAGGACTACTTGAGTCGGAATTCCAGAACGTATATTTGAATCTATGTAACTTTTACTTAATACAGGATCTATATCAATTGTCAAAGGAGAAAAATGTTTTGTGTCTGTAATTTTTGTTGTATATGACAAGTGACATTGTCCCATTATAAGGCGATTTACTACATAACCTAAACTATAATAAACGGTATTAACCGAAGATGTGGTTGAGTTTGCCCAATTAAATTTTTCCTTTATTCCTTGCCATGCCTTTGATATTCTACCAGAAAACATTGTTAAATGACTTGACTTATAAACAACCACAGCGCCTGGATCTTTTTTTATATCATGTTTGCTATTTGGTTTAAAAACCCAACCATCATTACCAGATAAATCTATATCATCAATTGCCGTTTGTCCATTATTCTGGGCATCGTGTGTCATTAATTCAACTAACCCTGTAACAGTTAATTGATCATCTCCTGACCTATATGGCAGTCCCTTTGCATGTATTCCTCCAAACAATTCTAATTTCTTTAGTGCCTCGGTTGCTCTAACTGCTGTTCCTTCAACCACCCAATATCCTTCTGAAGTCGTATTAAACGCAAATGAACATAAAATAAAATTTGATAATGTTATGGATGATTGCTGTTGGACTTCTGACCAAGCATTTGGGTATCCAAATGTAACAGTGACATCAGACCCATGACGACAAGCTGCTGCTTCTACTGCTTTAAAATCCGATCTATTGTAACATTCTATAACCCAAGATACAGTTTCTTTGGAGCCATATTCTGTGCCATCTTCGCTTATTGTCAGAGACTTTAAACTTGGATTAGTTTTAAATGTACTCAACTGCCTAGATTGTAGGGTATCTTTATGATTAGGTAATGTTACGGACCCACCTGATCCTGAAATTGTTATCCTAGCATAAGATGGATTGGTCGTAGCCGCTTTATAGTGGGGTCCGTTTCTATATAGGCTTTTTCTTGCCTGTAATAAACCAATTGCATTATGCGTTGGATTGTTTCTATATATATTTTTTACTGCCATTAATTATTGTTGAGCTTCTATGATCTTATTTTGTATTTCATATATTATCTGTGGGTCTGGTATTCTTATTCTAGTTCCAGCTGGAATTACTAATGTCCCGTTAGATAAATTGTTCGCCGTAGCAATTACAAACCAAAGGGTCTGATCATTATAATATTCATACGCTAATAAATCTAATCTATCACCTTGCTTAGATATAATATATTGATCAGTATCCAATACTGTCATCACAGGATAATAAACAGTTTCCAAATATCTATTATCTCCATCCGAAATTTGATTTACATTGTTATATCTTCTCATGATCCTGTTCCTTGTCCAAACCCTTTATAGTTGAATACTCGATTACCATTTCTATAATCTGGCTTCTTATTATCTAATACTTTAAAAGATACTGACACCTGGATTACCACTGGTACATCTTTTATCCATGGAGTTTCATTATCTATACTATATGAAACTGATGACAATATTCCATAAACGTCCAAGATTTGTCCAAGTTTCATATGACAAAATACACCATTATATCCCAATCCTCTTTTATATACAGGTTTTGTCATCTCTGCTAATGTATTTATTGCTTCCATCCACAAATCTTCTTCTCCAGGATTTAATGCAGCGGTTTTAAATGATAATGAAATAGTCCTGGAATACGAACTATATAACATTTTGGGGTCTGCTCTTCCTATGTCGTTATTTTCTGACCAATTTGGAGATGAATCGTCAGACAAAGAATCTAATAAAGCTCTGAATTTAACTGTTGGTCCACTTCCTGTAGGTGGTACCATTGCTCTAAATGAGAAATTGGTTCCTCCCGGTCTAAATGTTGCACTCATTAATTATTATTATTCCTTTTAATTTGCTTTCCGAGTTCTTTTACTGCCTTGTTCCCAATTACAACTGGAGCAGGATTATTTCCATATTTATGAATAGCATTTAATATATCCAAAACCAATTTCTCCATTTTGCCATCAGATGCATTATTATATATACTAGATTTATTTGAACTAGAATTATAAGTTTCATTGTTATTATTTATTTTCGATATTGCTGCTTCATTTGCTGCTGCCGCTATTTTTAGACCAGCAGATTCTATTTTAGTTTCAAGCGATGAAGTAGACTTAATATTAGCATTGGAAGTGCTTGAAGTCTTAGATACTTCTGACATATTCCTTCTAATATTAACATCAGATAAACCTTTTATGTCTGATAACTTATTTAGTTGTCCAATATTTAAATCAGATAACGTCGATTTTAATTCTATTAACGAATCAGATAACATTGACATTGATACTGCTAATAAATTTATCATTGGAGCGGTACTTGCTAAGGCTAAAATTTTAGCCAATGGATTACCAGCAAATAATGCCATGATTCCACCTGCGCCGGCGGCAATTGTCATGGTTGCTAAACCTGTTCCAATAGCTGTTAGCCCAGCGGCGATTCCTATTAATTGCATTGGACTTATTTCTTTTAAATCCCCAAGAGTTGTTAATATTTTAGTTCCAACATCTGCTAATTTATCTACTCCAATTGCAGTCATGGCAATACCTGCCCCAAATACTATTAATGATGCTCCAAGAGCTGCGATTGCCATCGAACCAACTAAAATTAATGGAGCAATGAATGATAGGCCTGCTGCGGCTGCTGCTAATCCAATTAGTGCCACTGCCGCCTTAGCTAATGAGCTCCACTCTACGTCGTTGAACATATTTAAAGCATATGCCGCAGGTATTAATGCAGCGCCCAATATTCCTATGGCTAACGCCCCTAATAACATTTGAGGAACCGCGGATCCCATTAACATAGCTATTCCAGCTAATCCAATTAAAGACACACCTGCCTTAGCTACTGATTCCCACTCTACGTCGTTGAAATTCTGAAGTGCTTTCGATGTTATCCACAGAGCTCCAGATAATATTATTAAAGCTCCGGCTCCTATTAACGCTTTTGGTGAAAATTTACTTAATCCCTTTCCTAAAGAGCCAACTAAAGATTCAATCATTGATCCAACACCCGAAGCTACCTTTTTAAGTGGTTCCATTATTGCGTCTGCAATTCCTGTTCCTACGTCTTTTATAAATGTTAGACCAGATTTAATTGATTCTCCTAATGATTTTAAACCAGATTTAATTGCTTTAGATATTGATCCAAATCCTTTACTGACTTTATCTTGCATTGATTTAAAATCGAAACCTTTAGTATCTACATTCGATGTTGCTGTAGTTGACGTCGTCGTGTTTTGTTTTTTAAATACACTAGATATTTTTTCTTTAGAACTAGTGAATTTTTCTTTAACTTTATTTAATATAGTATTTGTTTTTTTACTATCGATTGAATTTCCAATTCCACCCATACCAGCTAGCTTTCCCATACCAGTAAATTTTTCAAATACCGAACCCAAGGCGCTCGTCCATTGTTTCTTAAATACTAAAGCCAATAGTCCAAGGCTTACAAATTGTCCGCCCAAACCTGAAAATGAACTTGTCAACTTTGCAACTACACCATTACCTTCAGTTAAACCACCTAGGAAATCGTCAAGTTTTTCGGTTAACCACTGGATAACATCTCCAATACCAACTAAAACCGATGATATTAATTTTAATCCTGGTATAAATGGTTTTAAAGCTAAACCTATTAACTTAAATCCTAACCCTATGATATCCAATATTGGACTAATACCAACTAAAATATCACTGAATACTTCAACTAATGGCAATAAGGCCCTGGTAAATGTGGTTTTTATTTTTGTCCACGCCATATTCATTGCGTCTGCTGCTGCGAATTCTTTTGCTCTAGATTTTAATGCTTCCTTACTCATTCCACTAATGTCTCCCATCGTGGACAAATTTTCATTTAATAACTTTTGTTCTTCAGCAGTTAAATTTAATGATTCTTCGTTCAATTTCATCATATTAGCTATCTGTGTAACTGACATTCCCAAGGTGTCTGCTAACTTTGATTTAGCTTGTGGCATTAAATCATTAAAATAATCTAACGAGCCAATTGAATCAACCAACGCTTTTTGGGTCTTAACCATGTCGCCAGAAATTCCTGCATCAAATACTGGTGACAGATCTATTCCTGTCAACGACCCCAGCTCAGCCATATCTCCCATGAAGCTTTCTACACTCCATGTCTTTTTCATAAGTTCGCCAACGTCCTTAACATTGCTACCCATTCTTCGAACTTCTATTGCCGCTTTTGCTGCTGCTTCTGGCATATTTCCGAAGAATGTAGCTACATCTTCTGCGCCATCTATTAAGTCTTGGGCTATTATGTCTGGAGCTATATTAGCTAATGTTGCCGCTTCTAATACCGATGCTGCTAAATTATTTGCCAGTGCATCATCTGCCCCTAACTCTTGAAATATATCTATTAATTCATACCCAGATTTAACGCCCACTCCATATACATTTTCAATTAAAGAAGCATATTCAGATAATTCTTTTCCAGATTTCTTTGTTAAATCTAATAATTGTCCCGAATCTTGCAATGAGGCTTCTTGAATCGATAATAATTTCCCTTGAGTCAATGTTAGATTTCCTGCGGCTCCTTGCATTTTTAACATTGACTCATATAATTCAGATGATTGACTTTTTGCTATTCCAAGTTGAGAACTAAATTCTTTAATATTAGAAGATGCACTATATGCCATTGCTCCAATTGCCACAACAGATGCTAGAATTATAGTAAGAGGAGATATTGCTGCAATTAACGTTGAAGAAAATGTTTGAGCGTATGCTGCCAGTCCTTCAAGAGTTGAAGCTCCATTTGCAATAGAATCTTTAAATGTATCAAAAGATGCACTAAAGGCAGTTGATAACTCATCTTCTAATTGGTCCATTCCTGTTATATTTTTTATCCAATCTGGCATTTCTATTAATGCTGATGATACGGTACTTTGTATACTTTTTCCAATTCCATCAACTGCAATTAATGCTTCCTTATATTTTTTCATTGCCGCTAGCTCTTTTAGCCTAACTGACATTGCATATTCTTGGGTTCTTAACGTGGATATGGCAGCTGCATCTATTGCCATGATAAGTTTGTGCTTGTCTGACAGAGTACTAACGTAAGATCTAGCCATTTCGGACTCAGAATCTAAATAACCGAGGAGTTCTTCTTTAGATTTTAAAGAATTTTCATTTAGCCTTCCTTCTGTAACATGTGCGGCATGCAATTTCTGCGCTAATTGTAATCTACGTTCCTCGTGAACTCCAATATTTTTTGTCTTAGTCAAATTTATGGCATTTAATTCTCCAATTAAATTGAAATAATCTGCCATTTTTTTGGTTTTTGTTAGAATTTTAGTTTCTACAGACCCCGAGATCCTATTAAACCCATCTTCTGTTAACTTATATAATTCCGCTAATCCAGAGTCTCCTATTTCTATTTTATAACCCGATACGTCTAATAGCCTCTGATATACATCATTTTGCAAATCTTCCATTGACTTGCCAATTAAATTCTTTTCTGTTTCAAAAGCAGACGATAATTTAGTAAATGCTTTATCAAATGAAACATCTTCCAAATCAAAGATGCTAAATTTAGCATCCCCAAAAGACCCTCTTAATTTTTCCGCTTCTCTAAGTACATTGTCAGCCGATTCTGATGGTATTATAGCGCTTGATAAAATATCACTATATTGACTAGCCAATATCATTGTTTCTGCTAACATTGCTTTATTATCTGAGAAACCTAGGCTGCTAATATCTTGCAAATGATTATGATTTTCATATTCTTTGCCTAAAGATTCTAACTGCCTATTAAATTCAGACATTCGACTTAAAGTTTCGTCGTATTTTTCTAGGGATTCGTCTAAATAATTTAACTGTTCTTTATATTCATCGGTAACTTTTAATTGATTTAGCCGAATTTCTTCTAAAGTTTTAAATAAATCTTGATATTCAGTAGAACCTTCCAACTGAACTTTAAAATCTCCACTTAAATCCGAATCAAATGATTTCTTAAATTCTTCAATTTGGTCTTCAGTACTTTTAATTAATACTTTATTATCAGTCAGTACTTTTAAAATAGCATCTGAATTAGATGATGTTAAATCGGAAAGATTTATTAGTACTGACTCCAGCTTTGTTCTGGACATGTTAGATTTTACTAGCCCCGATTGAAAAGCCTTTATTAATCCAACGAAATTTTTAGACGAATCTTCTACATTCGATTTGAATCCTTGCAATGATTCTGCTAATTTATCTCTTTCAGAAGATTTCATAGCTATTATTGCATCTTTTATTTCATCTATAATCTTAGCAGTATACTCATTCATTTAGCTTAGTACTTCATTTTCTTTGGAGATCTGCATAGTGGAGAATCTGGCCACATCTTGCAATAAACTTCTAGCTCGGATTCTAATTGATCATAAGCTACTTCTAAGTCACCAGTTAATTTTTCTAATGTTGGGGCATCATTTTTAAACTTCTCTTTGACTTTTCTAATTTCTTTTTTTGTTTTAGATATTGCTAATTTTTTCAATATCGCTTGCATTACATTCATAATATCCTTACTAATTACGTTTATAAATATAACAAAAGGCCACTTATTTTATCGTGACCTTCTGGATTTAGTTGCTTGAGCTGCTTTTTTTTCTTCTTCTAAATGATATAATAACCTCTTTATATAAAATGTCCTTAAAGCTATGGGCATGTTGTATATATCTGAATGATTAAAAGATCCCTTAGAACAATAAAGCAAATCAAAAATTTCAGTATGTAACTTTTGTTTATATTCTGCAGTTATTCCGAAAAATTTATAATTTAATGGAATATAAATACCATTATTTCGTGGATTTAAAGTCTGGATAAAATAAGTCAATTCCGATTGAAATCTTACCACGAAAGGGATCAGCAAATTCATCCTCCAATTCCATGTTTAAGTCCAAATCGGGTTGAATTTCTCCTATATAAGATCTAAAGGCCCTGGAATCTCTAGATAGCATATTATCGACATATTTTTTAATCACTCCTGCTTCAGCTGAACCATTTACCGATGTTATCATATATCTTAAACGAGTGGTCATTTGTTTATCCATCCCATTTTTTATTTTCTGATAACCTTTTAATGCCTTTTCTAAGTCATTAAACCTTCCAATTGTCAATAGGCTAAATGTTATACTATCTTTACCGATTGGCGTAGTAAATTCGAATTCGTTTTTGCCTGATGTAATTTTTGTTTCATCAATTTCAGTATATCCAATCTTAGATAAATCTACCGTTATGTTATTAGTGTCGCCGTTTTCTCTAGTAACAGTAGTTTCATATTCATCTCCATATCCATACCTCCTTGCTGCTATCATAATGGCGTTTTTATCTCCTAATAAAATAGTACCATAGTCCACATCGGGAACGATTAATGATTGCAATAGTTTATCTAGGACAATTCCTTTTTGCATGTAACTTTTTGTAGATAAAATATCTTCCTCTTTAGCTGTCATGTATTTTATTTCAACCGATCCAATTGAGAATGGATGATCTTTTGGATACAGTAAACCTTTAGATGGCAATTCGACAATTTCAGTTGGAAATGTCTTTGCTTCCTTTACTGGAACTGGATTTGGAGGCAATGATGGAATTGGTTTATTCTTTAATTCCCCTTTATTAATTGGAGCTTCTTTAGCGTCCGATGGTTTTACTATTATTGGATCCATTTATAACTTTTTAATTTAAAAATTTGTTTTTCTATTAATATATATCTATAGATATTGTATTTTCATAAGAAAAGGGAGCCTAAACTCCCTTTGCCTCTATTTTCTAAATTAAAGTTTATCCTAAAACCGCGTAGTCATAAGATAATGTTACTTCAATTTGCTTCGCTTCGTCACTTGACCAATCCATTTGTCCAAAATTGGAATCTTTAACATAAGCACCGTATAATGTCCAAATTTCAACCGGAGCTGTTTTTGGATCTAGTGCTTCAAATGTAATGTCTTTTTTGTATCCAGAGAATGCATAACCATCAATACCTGACTCTGAGTTATGATGGTCTAGTAACCAATTGTGTACCGCTTTTGCTGAATCTGGCTCAATACCATCGTATAATGTAATAGAGATATCTTGCCATCTACTTTTACCTTTTACTTTGAAATCGGTATTTATGTGATCAATTACAATCTGCGAATTATCTACCACTGGCATTGCTGCTGCTTTGATTACATATGATGGAATCCCATCAATTATCATTTGAAATCTAAAAGCTACTTTTGGTTCGAATGGTGTAAATATCATTTTATTTTCTTCCTTTAAATCTTTTTATAGTAATATATATTATCTAAAATAGATTATCCTTGTGGATTACCTGTTTCATTACTATTTTCAACCGGGAATACTGCACCAGTAGGTAACACCATAAAGTCAACAATTATAAATTCAGCTGTCTTAGCTGGTTTTAAGTATATTTGTGCTCGCATTTCATTTCTATCAATTACATCTGGAGTATTATTGTCCATATCAATTTTAATTCTGAAATCGTATATACCTTGCTTTCTTCTAGCATCCTCAAACCATGGTCGAGTTATGTTAATAAATCTTGTTCTTGTTTCTCTTGTATTTTGCTCAAACACTAAATATTTAGAAGTTGTAGCTACATGTCTTTTTGCTGCAATTAACAATCTTCTTACATTAATTCTATCTAATGCAGATCTTTTCTTCTGTAAAGTTTTTTGTCCCCAAACAACTACGCCCTCTCTAGGAAAAGTTGCAATTGGATTTACATTCTTTCTATATAAACTATCTCTGTCATTTTGCGTCATGATTCTTTCAGTTTGTATAGCTAAGTCTAGCCCACCTCTATTTAAACCTGCTGGAGCATTCCATTTTTCTCCAACTGCATCATTAAAAGCAAATGCTCCTGTAATTACTGCTGATGGTGGCAACCAAACATTTTCACCTAAATCTGGGTCTTGTACTTGTATCCATGGGTAATATATACCAGCATGGTTTGAATTCCTTGCTTCTGCGGCTCTTTCTGCATCCCCTACTGATTTTCCAAATTCTGTTGGATCAATAATGTAAAATGCATCCCCTCTTTCTTCTACCATACTAATTGCCTGCGTGATAATTTTTGCATGGTCTGGTAATTGGTCAACTAGTCCAGGTGTAACTAACAAATCATAGTCAAATTCATCTTTATTAGAAAGCATGTCAATAGCATCTAAATAATTAGATTTACCATAATCATCAACTGAAAGATTTAATCCTTGAGTATTTGATTCCCAAATATTGTCATACATTGCTCTTGGATGCGCCACGTTTCCGTCGCTACCAAATGCAAAGATGCCTTCTAAATTACTTGCAACGGTTCCTGATATATCAGTTATGTTCAAGAAATGATCTACATTTGTTGATTCTCCACTAGTAGTGGTTATCAATTGTACAACTGCCCCAGTTATGTCTTCGTCTGCGGAATTATCAGATACTACTAAATTAGTATCGTCTGCAATAGAAAGTACTTGATAAACATGCGATGATATTGTAATAAAATCACCTGCAGTCAATTCGGTTGTAAATGCTGTTCCTGTGCCAACTACCGCGCCAGTCGCCTGTGTTAAAGCAACGGTTCCAGTGACAGCTGATGTGTCAAGTGAGCTTAATGCAGTTAAACCAGCTTCATTATAATTTCCAGCAAATGTAGAAGTAAATGCTCCAGGAAGTTTTGCTATCTGTGAATAATCTCTAACAAACCCGTCATTAGTTAAATAGTTTATAGTTTTTTTATGAACTTTACATCTAACAAATCTTGATCTATTTGGATATGTCCCTATTTTTTGTAAATATGGAACTCCACTTGAATCCGCTCTTAATGCATAATATTGATTTCCAATTACCTTTTCTATATAATTAGAAGCTCTTGGGTCTAAAGTTACTCCAGTAAATGATTCTAGTATTATTTTTCTAGTATTAGAATCGTCTCCTCTTCTAATGTATAAATCAAATGTTCCTCGCTTTGGATCTACGTTTGCAACTTCCCATCTAATATTATATCGACTACCGTCTCTTAATTCTCCTGTACCCTCGATATCTCCAGTTGGATTACTAATTGCATTGTATTCTGTAGAAAAACCTTTTAATGCAGATGTTTTATTACCTGAGTTTGCTGCTTCTCCGTCTGTTAATGTAATTAACTCGAAAGACATTTCATCTATTACAGATTCAAAAGCTGTTGCCCAAGCGGCATCGAATAATACATCTACAATTTCATTTATTGCACTGAACTCTTCTGCTGTTAATGCATTGACGTCATCACTTAACATTGTATCATAGTCTGCGCGAGTATGTGTAGTTGTATTTTCAGTATTATACTGAGTAATTGCATCGTCAATATAATCTTCTTTTTCTTGACCTGCTGGTGGAGTTGCACTTGAAGTGTCTCCAGCTTGTGATATTACAGTAGATTTTGCTGGAGAATATCTATTCCCCAAAATTCTAGTTACTGTACACATCTCTCCCCATCTTAAATATTCTTGTACTGCATATGTTGTCATGTACTTGAATTCTTGCTCATTTCCATCTGATCCTGAAACGAATATGTCTCCAAACCATCTAGTATATTCTCTATATGATGATACTGGCGTAGGAACTAATCCAGGCCCTCTTACTGTTGGACCAACAACTGCTAATCCTACCGCTGGAAACGGTTCAGTTAAAAATGATAAATCGAATTCACGAGTGTACACACCTGCTGACAAGAAAGTATTCTTTACGTTTGGCATTTATATGTTTCCTTTAAAATTATCGTGTATTACAAAATTTTTTGTATATTATTAAATAGTAGGTAAAATCCCGAAACATGAATTATAAATATCTATTTTCTATAATTTATGTACTGGTTTAATTTTTCTATTTCTAAGTTTGATTATTTTTGGCATATAATCGACTATTATTTCGGGCTCTTCATATGCATTTTTAAAATCTACTCTTTTAATTCCAAACGCCTTGGTAACGTCTGCTTTGTCAACTGTATGTTCATTTCTTAGCATACCATCTACAGTTAATGTCGTCGTGGCCCTTACTACTCTATCGTCTCCTACTGAATTAAGTGTTTCAAATGCCCATGGGCCAATAACAGTATTGAATTGAAATTGATCTCCCCAAACTTCGTTGTCAAATGGTTGAATTTGTTCTACTAAATGATTCATCTGTGTTTGCAAATTTGTCCATAACAATAATTCATATTCTACCTTTACAGGAACTGGAATTACCGACACTAATATTTCATTTGACTGATTGACATTTTGGGCAGTATTTAAATTGTTAAATCGATCTGCATTATTTCTTGGAGCAATATATACTAACTTTTGCCCAATTGGTCCGTCTAAAGCTGCAAATCTACTATCTCTTTCCATAGAGGTTCTTTTGATAACGATAACTGGAGCTGTCAATTGTCTGGATTTTCCTCTTAGTGCACCATATCGTTGTATTTGCGCCCACTTTTCAGCGTTCGCAATAACTACTGGCACTTCAATCGAGTTTCCACTTTGGTCGATTCGCAATTTGAAACCCTTTTGCAATTGCCATAAAATAGCATAATCAATATCATATATTTTTATTGCTGGTATTAATTTAGTATCACCATTTTCATCCTTAATATCAAGAGCTCGATTTGTTGGAGTGGATTCTCTAAATTGAAATGATTTATCATCTTTCAAAACTTTTACTCCTTGCTAGTTGATTTAATATCTAATAGTTCAAAACTATTTCTATCGGGTAAAAAATCTGGTGTATTTGTTTGATGGGCTTGTGCTTCTATGCTATAATCATACCCATATAAAGAGCTATTGGTTAAACCTAAATGATTTGGGTTTCTTCCTGACCAATAATTAGTGTCTGAAACTTGGTCTACTTCAAAGTATTTATTATCATAATAAATGAAGTCTCCTTCTTCAACTGCAATTTCTTTTTCTTCTAACTCTTGCTTTATAAATGAAAATTTAAAAGTTTTAGTATACTCTATAATATCCATGTCAGTATTTGATTGTTTATCTCCAGGTCTAATTACACAATACAATCGAACTGGTTGATAGAATACTTTTTTCTCGGTTTCACCATATATGCTGGTTTGAGTTTCTTCTATTGAAATTTTAAACAATGCAACTTCCATTGAAATTATCTTTTGGACAATTTCTTTATTAATCCCCTTAAGGAAACCTGAATCTTTATGTGTATTAAATAATGCCATTTAGTTAAATCCAGATGCTACCTCGAACTTTGAGCCTTTATATTTAATTTTTACAATTAACTCTTCACCTTCGTCTAATAGATCTTCATTTTTTCGTACTTGATTGGCTACGAATTTTCCCAACTTATCAAAGTCAGAAAATTTACCTATATCCCAGAAACCTTCTGTAATAATCTTTGATAGCCCAACCTTTGCTTCATTCCAAATTTTCTTATTCATTTTATTCCTTTATATTTTTCATAGTGATTCCTTAAAATATGTTTCTTACTGCATATGCTATTAAATCCCATGACGCAACCTCAACTGTCAATTTCTTTTCATCTACATGAACAGTATTGGTCTTCAAAGCTCGTTTAACCCATGCTTCTACTTTCTTCGGGTTATTCTTTGCTTCTGATCCTACGTTTATCGTCACGTATTTTCCATCAACTTTAAATGAGCTATTTTCATTTAATGATTTTGCGACCGCTTCGTGTATTATATTCTTTAATTGCATATTATTATCCATGTTTGTTTATAAATAAATCTACTTTAACTTCGATGTAATCGACTATGTCCTTTTCATCGAATCCTTCGCTTTCAAATGTTTTAAATATCCCTTTAATTGAATTGTCAAGGCCTGCCAAATCTTTACTGCTGACCATTCCATTCATTCTACTAATAACATTCATCGAAACTTCTGTAGTTAATGCTTCATTCCAAATTTTCTTATTCATTTTATTCCTTTATTTTCTAAAATTCCAAGTCACTTCTGTTTTCATTTCAATTAAGCGATCTCTTATGGTTCTAAGTTCATTTTCTATCTTTCTATCCTCTTTACTGCTAGTTAATGAAAATGGCGCTTGTCTGTGAGCTGCGGAGAGGGCCTTTATTGCTTCATTGATTTTTTGAATTGGATATGGTTCTGCTGCTTCGTTTAAAATGTCTATTAATTTCATTATTTATTCCTATTTTTTTTCAAATCTATCAGCATTTACGCTAAATGAATCTGTATTTTTGTTTCCACCTTTTGGATACACTCTTGCGTTTGACCCATAATAGTTTTGAAATATATATATTTCACTCTCAGAGTTTCTTGTTAGATATGGAAGACTAGATCCATAATGTTCTTTTCCAGTAGATCTCATTTTTTTAATTTCAGCCCGAGTTGCTTTATTGAATACTAATTCAGTACCTGGCTCATAATCATATTTATGTTCATTAATACTTTCGTTTAAAATATCTATTAATTTCATAATTTACTTTATATACATTTTCATTGGTACTCCAGCCAAATGCTGTTCTAAATATTCAGCTTCTGCTGCTTTCTTTTCGAGTTGGGCTTTTGAACCAAATGAGTCTAAAAATTCTTTTATTTCTTCAATTAACGATTCTTGTTCTGCGGCTGCCTGTGTTAACAGATCGTCCGAATTCAATGTTATTTCTGTATCGGGAATTGGTATTTGCGAATATTTGCCCCGTACAAAACCTAACATCTCTTTACAAAGTGCTAAGGCATATCTTTGCATCCAATTTCTAGCGATTGAATTCGTTGCACTATATTTTAAATTATCATATGGTATATTGCTAATATCAGAAATCAATGATTCGCTTTGGTCAATATTAATATCTTCTGATTCTAATGTGTAATCGAAGTATATTTTTGTTGCATGAGTTGGAACTGGAAAAATTCGTATTTTATCTCCAGTTAATTTAAAACCATAATGACTTTTTCTTATCTGATCGTTTAATTCAACCGCTTGAATTCGTTGCACATCACTATTTAATGGCGTCAATAAGTAATCAGAACCTACTCCATTCATTCCAAATTCATCTATTAGAGCTTGATTGGTGCCTGCGCCTGCTGCTTGGGTTATATATCTACTTGAGGCTGGACTTGGAGAATGATATACTTTTCTTATTGTAAATTCGTCAGATGTTGGATCACCAAGTTCTAATTCAGTATCTGTGTCATCAGTTAAATTATAAACTTGCTTACCAGCTGTGGTGTTTATAAATCCCTGATATTGATTTTGGGAACCGCCTGATGGAGCTGCTACTCCATATTGTTCTGCTACTTTAAAAACCCCAGATAAACTTGCCTGTACATAATTACCTGTAAAGTTTAAAGCTCCAATTGGAGACCCTTGAACGTCCATTAGTAGATCTCTCGCTGCATACATATGAAGATAATATCCATACTTCATAACAGACTCTTCATAAGCTGCATAAAAATTATCAGATATCAATTCTACATCAACTATTGGATATCCTAATCTTCTAGCTGCCCACTTGGAAAACTTATCTATGTCAGTTGCAAAATCACCGTCAGCGTCAAAATGCCCATATGGTGTTTCTCCAGCTGCGAATGTACTTGATCCTGTCCATGTATTTATTACTGGTTCATCTGCCATTAGTAGTTTAACCTAATTTCAATCTTTTTAATTGCCACCTGTGTTTTTTCAATTGACATGTTTACTTTGTTTAGTTTTTCGCCGTAATTATTTGCATCGTTGTCTGTCCATTCTAAACCCTTTTGACCAGATTCTGAGTCCATATCTGAGAATATTTCTCTTTTTTCTATATATAAGTTTTTTAGTTGGCGTTGCATGTTCCACAAGTTGTTTTCTAAAGACTCCCTCTGTTTACCATACACTCTTTTCTTAAGGTTGGAATTCGATTGAGATTTTAATTTATCATGGACCATTTGTCTGGCGCGAACCCTTATAAGGACAGGGTCATTTGCATGTAAAGCTTCGTTCCAAATTTGTCTGTTCATTTAGCCCATATCCTTCATGTCCTCTTCAACTTCCATCATATTATTTAATACTTTATCAATAGTAACATCAAAGTCTCTACCAGATTGCTTAGTAAGTAAATTTCTTACGATTCTATAACAATTTTCAGTATCATTAGTAAACATTTTATATTTACCTGTTTCTCTAGATAATGTACGTAAATCACTTTCAGCACTTTCTAAAGTCTTTTGAATTTTCTCTAAAGATTTAATCCATGTTTGTAATGTCGAAAGTTTAAGATCGTTGCGCTCATTTAATCTTTGAGCTGCTTCTTTTAATTCTATTAATTTCATTTTAAGTCCTTTTTCCATGATCCCACAATAAAGTAGAAATTATATCTAATAATTTTTTATCTGAAGGAGATGATTTAACATTCATGATTCCAGATCCGCCTACTGTGAAACTGGCTATTTGTTTTGTTCCCTCATAAAACCCACCTTCGTTTGTGTTAACGTCTACTTTCATTACATACTTTCCTAATTTAGTATTCTGAACGTTTTCGCTATCTTTTAAGGCTTGATTCCATATCTTACTATTCATTTTATTTTTCCTTTTATAATTTAAATGCAATATAGGAATCGTCTCCGTCTCCGTTTAATTCATCCCAGAAATATTCTGCTGCTTCTTCTGGGGTGTCGTAATCTTCAATTGAACCATCTTTAGTAACCTTTCGGATAACCATTTGTTTTAATTGCTTACCAGTTCCTTTATAAAATTCTTCTTGGCCCTGATATTTGCTAATAAATAGCATATACTTAGTTCCGTCTTTAAGGTCTTTCCATTGGTAATTTTTATCATTCAATGATTGCATTGATTCTAATATTACATTTGATTCGTTTAGAACTTCATTCCAAATTTTCTTATTCATTTTATTTCCTTTTAAATATCTTTAAATTCAATATTAGCTAATTTTTCAGTTTTTTTAAGAGCTTCATATGCTGATTTCCATGGGGACTCTTTTTCATTGTGATCGAAAAATATTCCAAACTGATTTATTGGTCTTGCATTTGCTTTTCTAGCTTCGTGATCTGCATATATAAATACAAACGCCACATTTTCATTAGTCGTCTCAATAACAGTTTCTTGATGCCCGTCCGGTCTATCTATTAATTTATCATCATCTGACCTAGCTAATGTTATTTTTTTGATTCGATAGTATGCATTTTCTATGATATCATTTTGAAATGTATAATTTGCTATTATTGCCATATTAAAATATTAGATTTAACGTAATTTAAATTAGATGTAAGCGACTTTATGTCGTTATGTATATAAGTATGCCAGATGATTTAAATTGCTTAAATTAAATGCTTCTTTGCAAGTCCTTTAATATCATCCTATATATTGTGTTTTGATCACTTTGGGAAACATCTTCTATGTTTAGGCCTGCATCATCCAGTGCCGTTTCCCAATTATCGTCTATAAGATTATAAATACTTATCGAATCTACAATAGTTTTCATTTCAGCCTTAGATAATTTGCCCGGTTGCGATTCGTTTATACCAGCTATTTTTAATTGTTGCTCGTTTAACATTTTATTTCCTTTGTTGTGTTTATAATTAGCAATTAAATATTCATTTCGTATTTTAAACTTCCGCAATCCCAAATTCTATCATAACCCAAATTTAACATGTTCTGATATTCAGTTAATTCTTTATTTGCAGTTGGAAATTTTTGTAAAATATTTGACTTAGTAAAATTAAATCTATGCCGTCTAGTTTTATGATCTAATATATACCAATAATTTGGAGCTCCATCTGATATTTTAGTAAATCCTATCTGTTCATATAAATTTCCATTACTATATCTTCTATCAGCATACGAGATGATTTTTTCTGGAGAGTAACAACGAATAAAATAGTTTAATAATTTTGATGCTCCTCCGATTACACTACAATTTATCTTATTACAAAATCTTAATAATTCCCATTGAGGATTGTTCGATCCAGTAATTTTTCTTTTAGTAAAATTCATAACTGAAACTAATTCATTATTATAATACAATCCAATGTGAACTTTTGCTCCAATACTGCCCTGTAAATGATTTAATTTTAAGAATTGCATGGAATCTTTAGAGTTAAGCAATTTAATTTGACATTTCCTAGCATATATTCTAGTCTTTACGTCTCCTAGCATCGAATCAATTCTGGACAAAACTATATTTTTATGGTTTAACCATTCATCCTCAAATATATGAATCAATTGTATATTATTTTTAATTGCAAGATTTGTTTTGTCCAAATGGTAATTTTTATGTTTTCCAGATCCTTCTTTGTGCCAATATAAACCATTATATTCAATCGCAATATTTTTTATAGGAATATAAAGATCGAATTCAGTTCCTAATTTTCTATAATTTGGAATTACTTCTAGATTTTTTCTAGATATATAAGATTCAAGTTCTAATTCTGGTTTTGATCTCCATGTGTTTTTTTGCAATTCAATATTTTCATGCCATAACTTACTTAATTTATCACTGGTTTTATTTGACACTATTGGCCCATATAATTCTTTATAAGTAGCCTGTGTCATATTATGCTTCTTAAGATGACTATTCGTTATAGTTTTAAGTCGGTCTCCACAAATTTGACATTCAACTCCACCAGATTCTGTATTAATTAATGACGTTCTCGTTGATTCTCTATTATGCATTACGTATAATGGTTTGAATTCTGGAAAATTAGAAATTATATCAGTTACAGATTTTCCATGTTTCTTTTTACAATGAGATGTAAACATTCCTGATTTATTATTGACGTCAATTGTTGTCCAGTTACAATATGGGCATTTAATAGTTGGTCTCGTATCTTTTGGTTTATCGATAATTTCCCAGTCATCCCAATTCAATTCGTAACCTAAAACATTTCTGCTATATTTTCCTAGAGCCCCGGATTTATTTAAAATGTCTGTAGAAGTTTTTCCTGTCGCAACATGTTTAATTAATTTATCTTTGGGGTTTTTAATATTAGATTGGCGTTTGGCGTTTAATTCTTTGTCATTGAATTTACATTCATTCGAACAATAGTATTTACCAGTTTTTAAAATTTCATTTCCACAAATTTTACAAATTTTCATAGTTTTTAATTTTACTCCTATTAAAGGTCTGCTATTATAACTATTAACGCAAAAGATCGGAATATAGTTTAATCAAAAAAAGAGTGGATATTTCTACCCACTCAATCATTACTTTAAAATATAAATTTTAGAATCTTATACTGTATCCAAACCGTCAATTTGAATAGTACCATAAAATTCAGGTCTTAATATCTTCTTAGCATATCTTGTCATTACGCCTTTACGTGGTGTAAAGTTGTCTGGATCAAGTACTAGAGGAGTCGTAATCAATGGAATATATGGAGCATATACTGCACCTGTTTCCAAATACTCAGAACCTCTGTATCCCATAAGAATTAAATTCTCTGTCATGTAAGGATTTTTATAAACAGTAAATCTGTTATTTAAAGCCCCTACCTTTCTAACACCCATTGCAAATTGTGACTTGTCACCATCTGTACTAGCTGCATAACCAGGAATTGATTCAATGATTGTAGCTACTTCTGGGCTAGTTACCATAAAGTTTGCACCACCTCTCATTGTCAATTTGTTAATTTGATTCGATACACTTTGCAATTTAGTACCTAACGTTTGGAACCATGTTCCTTGGTTATAAGCACTTGCATTTGCAGAAGTTTGTGAGAATTGTTTTGTCCCTGCATCATATTCAAAACCAATTTTTGCAGACCATCTGTTTGTAGTTTGCGCATTAGTAATTAACATGTCCAATAATTCAAAATCAATTTCCTGAGAAATATATTCACCTAACATTGCAGTTAATTCTGCTTCTGCATCAATTGAATGATATGCATTAATGTCTTGGCTAAATTCTGGAGTCCAGATTGCTTTTAACTTTCTTGTCTTAGCAACAATAGTCTCTTGTCTCATTTGTAGATCTAAAGTAGGAATATCTAACGGATCTTCTCCAGTCTTTCCTTCTTCAAAATCACCTCTAGTAATATCTGTTGGTTGCTTGTGATAAGCTACGGTTGGAGTAGCTGCTGCCATGTTAGTAGCATTTGTTCCACTTTCTCCTACAATAATAAATGTAATCTCAGTTTGGTCAGATGATACTCTAGTATACTGGCTCAATTGAGTTTTAATTAATGGATCTGTGATTGTAAACGCTCTTACACCTTCTAGGTCTGGAGTAGTTAAGTCTGCTACTGGAACAACTACTTTAAGTACTCTATCTGCGGTAATATCTGCGTCTAATAACGCTAATACTTCACTGTTGTATTGTAAATCAAATTCTTTAGTTGCTTGAACTGAAGTCGCTGAATCTACACTTGCTACAACATCTACATCGTTTACTGAATATCCAAATCTACCAACACCATATAATCCACCAGTACCAACTGCATCTCCACGTCTTGCGTCTGTAACACCAAATACACTATCTTCTTGAGAGTCTCTAGCTGAGCCTGTTTTATAACCTGCTTGTCCAGTTGCGTATTTATGTTCTAGCCAGAATACTAAACCGTTAGGTAAGTTCATTGGTTGAGTAGAAACAAATTCTTTAGAAGATATACTTGAAAAGATTCTTCTAATTAATGGTAATGCAATTCCTGCCCACTCTTCTGCGCCTTTTTCAGTTGAAGTTGAGTTTGCTTCATTTAAAATTTGACCTGCTTGATTTTCTAACAAGCGAGCCAATTGATTTGCTTCTGATTCATTTAAACCAGTTAACAATTTAGTTGGTGCCCATTTTTCTACCAACCTTTTCATTTCCGCTGCTCTATCTGCTCTTTTATTTGCAGTCGGGAATAATGATTTAACGTTCATGTTTATTTTCCTTGTAATCTTTTTTAATTAATAATGAATGATTTTATCCATTCAATGGTGTAATACCAGCAATTTTCATCATTCTTTCTGAAACAATGTCTTTAACTGGGTCGGCTGTTTTAGCTCCAATGGCTTTTATATCCTGTGAAGCAGTTTCTGCTAATCTAGCTTTTGCTTTTGATCCAGAATTTTGTAATGTTTCTGCGATTGTTGCATATACTAATTTAGCATCTTTAACAGTAGAAGTTCTGTCAAACGCTTCTAAAACTTTAAGTTTTGCTGATTCGCTTAATTCAAAATTCTTAATCAATTTATGTGAATACATTAATTTTGCATTTAGCAAGTTAACTTCCCCATTAGTTTCTCTAAGAGTTTGAATTGCTTTATAAGCTTCTTTAAGGTCTGCTGTCATTTTCTCATTTGCTCTACTTTCGTTAGACTGAATGATTTGATAAGCTTCTTTAAGGTCTGCTTTTAATTCCGCAATTTCTTTTTTCATGTCTTCTTCAGTTTCATCCTCAACACTTTCATCAACATCTTCGCCTTTTTTCTTAGCGATTGCTTTTTTAAGTGCTGGTGGTAATTCACCTTCTTGCATGTCTTCTTCGTCTTCCATTTCCATTTCTTTAGTAACTTCAGAAATAATTTCATCTAAATCGCTTTCAGTAATCTCTTTATCATCGTCCTTTAAATCGGATTCTAATTCAGCAATTACAGCTTCTAGATTTAAATCATCTTCATCTTCAGAAGATTCTTCTTTTAATTTTTCATCGTCACATCCCTCACCTTCTTTCATGTCACTTGCTGGAGTTGCGTCTTTACCGTCGTCCATATAGTCTTCGTCAGCCGCTTCTGTTGCTAGTTTTGCTTCGATCATTGTTTTAATCGTTGGTTGAAATGTTTCGTTGATTGTATCCATTGCATTTTTGTAAGCTGTTTCTTTTAAAAGTTTAGCTTCTGCAATAACATCTTTCAATAAGTTGTCCATAACAAATATTGTCCTTTTGTATCTAAGATTATTTGAATCTTAATGTCTTATGTTTTAATTGAATTTAAATAAGGATTTAGTATTGAGCACTAAATAAACACATGTAGAAATTCATGTGAGTTACCTATATATAGTAAGATTATATATAAAACAGTATAAATCTAGGAAAATTGTTGGCGATATCTCGCTGATTCTACTGTTTTCCTACGCTTTACTGATTTTTTTGTAAAATGCCTATTTTCGAAAATTGTTTTTAATTTTCCAGATTTACTTACTTCTTCTTTCCATGTTTTTATGGCAAGTCGCAAATCTTTGTCTATAACTTTGGCACCTGTACCTTGGATTGTGCCTAAAAACTGTTTATCTTTTTTTCGCATATAAAATATATATCTGAAATATTTGGATTTAATTTATTTTTTTGTTAAAATGGCATTAATCGTTGTCATTATAGTTTGATAGTATCTAACTAGATTTCGAAAGTGGTAATCGATTTGTTTGCCATCATTATAATCTTTTATTGCGCTCGATAATTCATCTACTACGTTAATATATGTTGGAAGTAATTCTTTAGGACCTTTGCTCCAAGAAAAAAGTTCTGGGTTATCTAGCATATATTTAAAAGCCTTATCAGTTTGTGCCTTAAGGTTATGAACTTTTACAACATATTTTGCCAACTTAGGATCCATTTTACCTTTCCTCTTTTCTTTCTTCATTTGAGCAATTTTTTTGGCATAATTCAAATGCTTATCTCTTAAAATATCCCAATCACTTCTTACAGAGTTTGCAAAATCTTTATTGTGCTCTTTAGAGACATTAACATCAGAATTTGATTTTATAACATACGCCGTGTATTTATTGGACATTAAATCAGAATTTTTAATAACTGAAATCGATGATATTCCTGTTTTATTTGATTTTGCATTGCCTCTTCCAGTACTTACGTATACGTTATTCTGCTTTCCTATGCTTTTTCCTTTAGATGTACCATAACTATGCCTCGAACCAGACATATGGACATGCTTTCCACCTCTCATTATTCCCGCTATTTCTTTGTATCGTTCATCAACAAAAATGACCACATCTAATTTATTTTGAGTCATATGACTCTTGGCCTTGTCGCCTGGAATTATTAATATCATATCATCAGTTACATCCGATGATTTAATGCCCAATTTCGAGAGTCCATTGAACATATTAAATGCAGATCTTCGGTTCCAACCAGAATTTGCATCATTAGATGTATATACGTTGTATTTAGATATTTTTTGCATTTTAGATGATTTAAATGCTTCCTTTATTAAATACCTATTAATTGCTTCTTTTACAATTCTTTTAACTTGTGGTTTTGTATACGTTTTCATTTGCATTTGCATTATTTTAAACAACAATTTCCTGCCAATTCGCAAATAATATCTCTAATTATTATTTCAGCATATTGTTCTTGTGTTAATTCATTTTTATTGACCGATTCGCTTATAGGAGCTAAGAATGCTTGATGTGTAGATGGATTAGAAACAAAATCCCAACAAACCAAATTATAATCTTCTGATACTGCGACTGTTTCTTCGTCTACTTGTGTTACCGATCCCATTCCCCTTGAACTTATACCAACTGTCAAACCAGCTAATATTAATTCCTTTAATATATTTCCAGAAGGCGTATTCAATATTTCGACAGTTCCAACAACATCATTTCCTTCCCACCATATTTTTCTTATTACGTGCGATACGTTTCTGAAATTTACTACACTTGAATCTGGATGATCTAATTCTCCATATGCTCTATTTTCTGCTATAAAAACCTTTTCATAGTTTTTAACTTCTCTTTCTAAAATATTTCTTGGATAAATTCGTTTATTTTGATTCTTAGCTTCAGCTCTTTGTAATACTCCAGTTACTAATAAACTACCACCATTCTTTTTGATAGATTCTTCTAGCCTAGTTCTGACTTGTGATGGATTTAAACCCTTTATTTCATTAATAAGAAATGGCTGAGATGTTAATATTGGTTGTTTCATTATTTCATTTGCCTTAATTGTTTGCTAATGGTAAGCAACCTCTTTTCTATTTTTGTAAATTTATCAAATGTTCCTTTCCAGTAAAATACGTCTTGTTTACTATTCGATTTTAATTTCAAACAATGTTTTAACGCTCTTTCCATTGAAATTAAATCTGAATTTATTTCTTTGATTTTAATATTAATTGTTTGTCGATCGTTTTTTGTCGGGTCATTGGTAAAATCTTTATATGTAGCTTCCGACATAAGCGAAGGATCTACTTTATTCATTGTCCTAATAAACATCTCTTCCATCTTATCTTCATAAGGTGTAGATTCTTTGCTAGGCTCTGTTTCCTCATCGCTAAAGGCTTTTTTACTAGATTCGAAGTCATTATTGCCCGTGTCATTATTTTCTAGTAACAAGGCATCTATTTGATTAAATAACTTGTTCATTTATTACTTTTTAAAACATCCAACAATTCATAATATTTTAACATTGACGAAACATGATTTTCTTTAATAATATTACTTGTCAGAATTAATTTTGTCATAGACGATATTTCGTTTAATTTAATTTCTAACGATTTATTTTTCGAGGTATCAATTTTATCAATATTATTTTTAATATTAGCGACTTCACTATAAATATATTCTTTAAAAGAAGTAGACTGGGTGTTTTCGTTTATATATTTACTAAGTAGAGTTTTTTGCTTAGTATTTAGATTTTTATATTTGTTATTAAATTTTTCAATTAATAACTTTAACGCAATTTTCTTGACTGCTGGATCTTGACTTTCCCAAAGTTGGTCTGATTTTTCATCTCCCGAAGTAGTATTTTTTATTTGTTCCACTAAAGTTGCATGGCATTCTGCATATAATACTGGGGCTTTACTGCTATTATTTTCAAATAGTTTATATATATTGCCCAATTTTTTATATGAAGATATTCTATTACTAAAGAAGGAATCGTCGTAATTCTCTTTAATTTCTTTAATTAAGTTGTACTTCTCATGGCTTAATTTTCTATTATTAATTGTAGCTCTTTCCGCTAAAACAATATCGATTAGCTTTCCTACTGCATTATGGGCTAAATTGGTAGTTTCTGCTAATGCCTTGTACAAACTTAATTCTTTATGCAATAATGTATTCTTATTAAAATACTTTTTAATAAAATTGGCGCTGTGGGCTGTTTTATTTTCTACAACATCTGTCACTAATTGTCTAGACAATAGTTCAAATATTAATCCAGTATTTTTATACTTAGAGTTTTTTAATTTCATGTATTACCGATTCCTGTTTAAAGAAAGTATAATATTATATATCAGTGTCGTCGGATAAAACCAAAGATTCTTCATTTAACATACTTATTCCATGCAAATCTTTTAATGGAGTTTCAGTAATAAATGTAGATTTAATTGCATTTGATTTTGCAGATACGTATGTTTGTGGTATCGATTTAATGGCTTCCTTTTTCATTTTCAATCCACGTTGTAGTGTTTTGGAACCATCTGGATCTTCTCCGTTTATATCGTCTTGCTTTCTTCCAAATTTAGTTTTTTTAGTTGGACGTCCTGGATTATCTTCTCTTTTATCTCCTTTGTATAAATTCTTAATATTACTCGGATCGTGGGGTTTTGCCAATTTATCTACATCTCCTTTTTGAGCGTCCTTTTTTGCTTCTTCGTTTTCTTTATTCTCTTGACCCTGAGTCCAGGCTGCATATGCCATGTCGTGTGGTGTTCCGAAGGATCTACCTGTTTTTTCTGGATCATTCCCTTCGGCTTCAATTTGCGCTTCTCTAAATCCGCGTTTAAGATCTTCTATTACTGCACTTTCTTCTTTTTCAATTTCTTCTGGATCCAGACTAAATAAGTTAGTATAGACATATTCTCTAGAGAATAATTTACTTTCTAACATTTGGGTTACTAATGACATTTTCTCATTAAGCATATCTATTTTCTGTCTTTCATAGATTATGCTAGGCGGGGTTAATGATATAGTAAAACTTAATAAATCTTCGTCTTTAAATCCTTGAGTATATAAATGTACATATGCCATCTTATATAACTCTCCAACAATCACTTTTTGAATTCTTTCTACTGTTCTAGCGAACCTAATATCTTCTGCTGCGAGAACTGAATTATGTATTATAACTCCAGCTGACGTTCCGAAGTTATGATATTTGTCAACAGTTATATCGCATGTATCAATTGAATTCGACTGCCATTCAACTCTAACCACTTTATGATTTAAATATCTTGGCTCGTATTTTCTGTAATTTTGCATAAATGCTTTATTCTCTAATGCCAATGGCATGCAATTGAATATGAATTCAATTTTATCTACATTTAAATAATTCCATAATTTATTTAATACATTTCGAGTAATTCCTAATGATTTCTCTAAATGAGAAAATGAATTACAAGATTCGGCTGTTTCAATTAATTGTTTATAGCTTATATTTTTATACTTTGATTTACTTGGAGTTTGGTACGACTCCGGATGATTTTTCTGATATTCAATTCTACATGACGATGTGCAAAATCGTGTTATATCTTTACGATAATGATGAATTTGGTAGTTAATTGAACAATTATCACATGTAGAAAATAGATCCGGTTTTTTATTGGCTGGTCCGTTGTCTTTTACCCATTGACCAAGTTTAGGACCAGATATCTTTCCACCGATTAATCCACCCATTCTACAATGTATCTTCTTTAATGGAGATTTATTATATGCGATCATGTTTGGATTTTTCTGCATATCAGCAGCATGAGTGGCATGAAATTGTCTATGCTCCCAAAAAGACATTGTACCATCTAAATTTTCTGGATTGTTGTTTCTGCCATTGTAATCAATATGGTGGAGTACATTTGTTCCCTCCTTTATATTAAATTGATCTCCTACAATTCGATGTACTAATTTATATTTTCCATCGCATGGTTGATAAACTGTCGTGTAATGGTCTTTATAACCGCCATTACTTAGATATAAGGGCATCAATGATAGATTTGGAGTTAAGTTTTGCGCTTCTACCCAAAGTCCATCACGGGTAAGGAATTTGTGGTCTGGTGTACATTCTATAAACTTATCATTATCTAACCAAACCTTTACAGTTTGAGTATTCATTCTAGTGAAGCCAGCCCATGTTATTTTGCCCGCTTTAATTGTATTATCTGATTCGTCAAGTGAGTAAGTGTAGTTAATTATTCCATTTTTATAATCTTCAATTAACTCTCGTACCGTTTTAGTTTCTCCACTAATTAACGGTATTTCAGTATCCGGGCTTATACATTTCCCTTCCACATCGGCATCGTATCCGAGGTATGCTTTTGGTATTTTAAGATACGCCATCATTTTATTTCGAAGATACTCAATATCGGTTATTGCACCATCATTACTTAATCCATCTAATGTATTTATTTCTGTACTCGATTTTCCACCTCTAACCGGCAAATAAAAATCTTCCATTGCATTCATTAGATTATATCTTAAGTTATACGATCCATCGTCATTAACATGTGGTATTTTTTTATTAGCATTAATTATTTCTTCGATGTGAGAGTCTACTTCTTCTGGTGGAATAAGCCCTACGTCAATCTTAAATACCCTTCGTTCTGGCGCTCTCATTATTCTATGTAATAACATTGCATCTTCCATTAATAATAACTGCTTAAATGTTTTCCTAGAACCTTCTACCATTGATTTACCATAAGGCAAATAATTAGTATCACTTAATAATCTAAAATGTGAAACTTCGTATCTTTCAAAAATATTTTTATTTAACTGAGTATATCCTTCGCCCTCATACACAAATACAGTTCGCAGATCTTCTCCGTGATTCTCTCTTCTTCTCATTAAAGATGGATGGACTGGTAACGCATCCACTAATCCAACTTTTGGTTGAACATCATGCAATAAAAACATGTCTCCGTTTTTACATAAAGCTCTTGCCCAATGCCATAAATTAAATTCAATATTAAGTACGTCGTAAAATAAGTTATTGAGTATTTTCTTTATATTTTCATTCTTAGTAGTAATACTCAATAATTCCCCATGAACATTCTTAGTAGTGGATTCATCTGCATATACATCTAATGCACCAGATAGAATTGCATCAGAGTCCATTAATTCATAATCAGAATACAATTGCATTCTAACTGCCTCTATATGCTCTTGAGTAGAATTTATAGAAGACCATCCAGATTGATTGTATGCTTTTCTTAAGCGTCGATATCTACTATATCGGGTTTGCTTATTACCGACAGCCTGTGTTTTGTCTAGGTCAATAAGTTTTAATCGATTTCCAGATGTCTTTGTTAATACAAGTTTTCTAGAAAACAAATTTATTAAAGTGTCGCGTAATGCCATAGATTAATGTTTCTTTTATACTATAATTATAATAGCCAACGGAAAGAAACGGTTTCTTTGCCTACTTTTCTTGAATATGGGTCGTTTTTAATTGAATTAGGCTTATGAACGCCTTTAAATGTTTTCCGTAACGTCTTTCGATGTACATCTATTCCTATTTGCCTTAAACGCAATGCCGTATCTTTAATAAACAAAAATATACCCAATGCCATAACTAAATCATCATTATATCCTGGTGAAGCTTGAGCTTTTCCATTTCTCCATTTAAATACAAATAACTCTCCAATAGTTCTAGAAGATTTAATTATTACTGCTCTGTCTCGCATATGTATTTCTATCTTGGATATCATAATTGGACGGGTTCTGCTATTTGTACTAAATCCAGGGATCATGTCTTCTTTAGATTTTAGATCATACATTTTAGCTAAATGAATATTGGAATCTAAGAAAGGATCTAATCTATAACTATAATATAAATTATCATAACCAGAGTCAAGTACCGTTTGAACTGTGCTCCAGCCTATATTTAAATTTTCTATTACTAATAATGCATTATTCCATTCAGTGGCGGCTGCTACTAACATTTTACCAAATACGTCTGTTGGTACCTTTCCTTTATATTCTGCAACTTGCTCTAGTTTTTCAACATCAAATACATGAAATGTAGAATAATCAGTTCCGTCTCCCCTTGATACATCTGCCACAATTACGTAACTTATTGAATAATCTGGATAATTCCACATCCAATAATTATTATCTATACCCCGCATTTCCTTTGGAGGTTCTACCATATTAGTTTTATAATATTTAAGGATATCTCCTTCTACGACAGTATGTCCAGATGAAATGAAGTCACAATCGCATTCCTGGGCTGCTTGTTTTTCTCCCAATAACACCGTCTGCTGGTTTCTCCACGTTTGATCTCTGTCAGGATGTAGGTCCCATTTAAGGTTTATTGGATTGAATACTTCTAGACCTTCTGGAGCTTCTTGAGATTCTGCTTGTTCCCATAACTTATGAAACAAATTACCTACACCATTTGGAGTAGACAATACTATTGCGGATCCACCTGTTGAAAGTGTCATTTGCGCACCTGTCCAAATATGATCTATATTATCGACGAAAGCTGCTTCATCTATTATTAACAATGAAAGTGCCTCAGAACGTCCAGCTGTTTTTGATGCAGATACTGCTTTTATTGAAGACCCGTTTGCAAATGAAATTGACATCTCATTATTTTTAACCAATTCAGTTGTTTCTTTTAACCAACTTGGTAAATTGGCAAACATTACTTTAACCTTTTGTACCAAGTTAATTGCCACTGATTGGTTGGTTGCAATTACAAGTATTTTAAAATTTTCAGCCGAAAGCATTTTATATAAAGAATATCCAGCAGTTAAGGTTGATATACCCATTTGTCTAGATTTTAAGATTATATTAAATCGATTATCTAGAAATTCAGACAAGGTACGTTCTTGAAATGGATATAAATTAAAATTAATCTTACCTTTCATTGGATGTTCAATTTTACAATACTTCTTCATAAAATGAACTGGGTCAGTCATTGATCTTGACTTTTCTGCCCTTATAATATCCTTAATGCTTTTTTGTGCCACCTAAACCCCTACCTAATATTACCTAAGGCAAAACCTAATCCCAAAAAGAACCATGGCTGCTCGTAGAATTTTTTATTGCCATTTATATTTAATGATTTGAGATCTAATGCAATGCCTTTGTACATTTCCAATTGCCTCTCTTTGAGAAATTCTATTTTATCTCGCTGATCTCCTAATAGTATATAATTTTGTATTTGCCGTTCTTGAGAAGATATAATTTCAGATTGCAATTTAGATTTCTTCTCTAAATAAATAATATATTGCGCTGCAAACCTTATATCTCTGTCTGATAATGGTTGTGAATTAATATATAATGGGATCAGAAATAATAATATTAATATTACTATCCTTTTCATATTGTTGTGCCCTTCTTTTTATTATCTGTATTGCTTCATCTAAAGGTAACGAGTCGATGCCGATCGAATTCATGCTATCCTTTAAAATCTGAATATTTTCTTTTTGTTGTTCAATTTTATCTAATGTTATAATTAGATTATTTTCATTATTTTTTATGACAGGTGACAATTCTTCTGCTTTGTCTATATCAGCTTGAATTCTTTTTGCATTCATCTTTTGCCATATAGTGTAAACTGAAAGGGCAATTAATAAACCAAATAAAAACATTATAATATATTTCATAAATTTTCTAATTCCTCGAATACGTATTCTTTGTATTCTTTGTATTCTTTGATTATCTTTTTAGCTAATATTTCATTGCCAGCCCAATCTTCGGTTACTCCAGCTTTTCCACTATACGTCGTTTTAGTAGAAATATCCTTTTCTAATTCCGCTATATACTCGTCCGATTCTTTAAAAAATGAAATTGCGTTGTCTGTTAAAGATGTTTTTTGAAAATCATCCCAAGTTCCATTCAATTTCATTAGATCTTCTTGTTCAATAGAACATTGATGACACATGCCCCTATAGGCTCTAAATTTCCTATCAATCCACGTTTTCTTTTTTAACTTACATGTGGGTTTACAATTTGGATATGAATTAAGAAATTCTCTGGCCTTGTCTATTGCCGCATAGTTTGGAGAGCGTTTGACCCGATATCCCTGCCTTTGTTCCCAGATTGCAGTCACCTTTCCGTCTGCATCTTTCTGTTCCCATTTTTCTCCTACTTCTCTAACTTTGCTTTTTTCGGCTGCATCTTCTACACCTTGGTAACTAATAGATGTTTTATTTTGCGATACGTGCTTTCCAGACTTTATTTTTTGTAATCTTTCTAAATTAAATCCCATATAAAATTCTTTGTTATATATAGGATTCTTTAAAGGAATTTATTAATTTCTTGAGTATCTGTCATATCCCAAGATGAAATTAACAGGGGCAAATAATCCAGTATATTTATATAAATTATTATTCCATTCAAATACTACTCCTTCAGTTGGTTGCATATTTTGTGGTCCGCCTATTGTATTTATTCTGGCTATTTCCCTTTGGATTTTAGGATCAGAAGTGTCTTCGCTTAAGCGATTTATATTATCCATAACATTTTGTTTAGAACCTTCTCCAAACGCCCCTAGGAACCCTGTACAATTTGATAAATATTCATTGGCTAATTCTAAAAATATTGGTTCAATTGAATCTTTTAATTTATGCATTATAGCACTAATCATCGTTTTATCCATTTCCGATATTAATGGGGTATATTCTCCAAAATTCTTATTAGTTAATCTCGTTGATTTATCTTCGTATACCCATCTATTAACCAATGCCTGTTTAAGCATGTTATTAAGAGGTTTGAGCGATTCTTCTACTACTGCCTTCATATAGTATTCATAATATTCTCCAAGTGTATTAGAGTCGCTTAAATTAGCGTCTTTCATTTTAGAATTTACTAAAGATTCATAATATGATAATCTTTCAGTTAAATTATCTGGGGTAATATATTCAATAACATTTGGAGTAATAATTTCATAATGCATTCCAAGTGAATTATATTTCGGTATTTGAATTGGAGTATTTGATATCATATTCCATGATGCATCATACTCTACTAAACCTAAAGCCACTATATATGGTTTGGTATATTCAATAACGTTTTGCGTTGAAGGATTTAATATTTCGACATTTAAATATTTACTGCCATTCTCAAATAGATTACTATCTTTAAAAGCATGTTCAAGTTGAAGTGCTGCGCTTTTAAATGAGTTTTGCAACCAGTCCCTATCTGAAAATTTGTCTGCTAACTCTTCTATTGTCATGGGGGTTTTCAAAGTACTTTTATTTCTGGCTGCATATAATTTATTCTCTTTAATCGTTACCATTAAATTCTGTCCATCTAGTTTTTCGTACGTCTTTGCTTCTAAGTTACCAGACAAAGAACTAGAAAACAATTCTTTAATTTTACCAAAAGTTAATGATAAATTATTATATGGATGATTTAATCTTCCAAATGCTCCTCCCATGAGTAATAGATTTTGACTGTTATTAATATTTTCTTTAAATTCAACGTTTGGGTATGTATTGCACAAAGTTAACAATTTTTTAATCAACAAACTAATTTTTAACACTTTTATTTTATCTGTAGGGCTTTTGTCTTGTCTAGCTACTACTCGGTGATGACCATCCAAAATATAATAATCTTTGGAGCATATAATAGGTTTATTAAACACATCGTTGCCAGAATCTGAGATTGATACTACCTTATCAACATTAATTTCTTTTTGTGTTAATTTTAATTGACTTATTTCTATTTCTTCTATTTTATATTCTATTTTTTCAGTGTCTAACCACTCTTTAAATTTATCTAAATCTTCAATTTGAGGCATTTTAATTCTTTTAATACCAAGAGATTGTTTGACATTAATAGTATCTTCTACATAAATCTTAGGCGTTGCTGAACTAAAATTCTTTTTTCGCATTATAGTTTTCGCAATTAAATCATATTCCAATGTATTTGGGTCCCATTCAATTACAAATGGTATATTTAATGCACTAGATTTATCAACTAAAACTGCTTCGTCGCCGGGGTCTAACCTGTCTAATTGACCTTTTTTGTTTTTTAAAGCCTTTTTAAATAAATTTCGAATTTCCTCTATATCTATTTCTGGAGTATTTCGGTTATCGTTTGACCTATCTAAAAAATGTGTCTTCATAAGGTTAATGTCAAGTCCTATGCTCCCATATATTTGATCTAAATATTTTTCAACATTATAAAGTTGACTTCTTGATATCTTTTCAACAAGTTGATATCCACTGTTATTGGATAATTTAGTAACATGATCTGACCATTTTAGTTCCGAATCAATTTTTGATACAAATTTGTCATAATCAGTACCCGATCCTGTATTATTATCTCCAGTTGGAAAGTAAGATGTTGTTGTTGGTGGGCCATGAGGATAATCAGTTTCTGGGGCATGCGCTTCTATAGAATCTATATCCCCTATTAACCAATTCATAACTTTCCAATTTGCGACATTTTTTGATTTATTGTCAATCGATATGTAATACGATTTTAAATCATTGTAAAATGCCCTTGGTCCGTCATCTGGCGCTGTATAATTTCCTTCTACTATATTCCTAGCTATTTTTTCTTGTATAGCAAATTTTTTTTTAATTATATTATGTGCTAATTCTTCGTACCAACCAAATATTTCTAAAAATTTATCTTTAGTAATTCCAGGCAAATTTTCCCTAATATAAGTTCCTGAATAATTTTCTACTGATTCTATTTGTATATGAGGAGCCACAATAACGTATCCATGTTTGTCGTAAGATTCCAATTTAATATCTTCTGAATATGGCTGGAAATAAGACAATGAACCATCTGCCTTTGTCCATTTGAATCGAGAAGAGTCTTTTTCTCCTATCATAAAAATAGCAGATATATTTGGATCATATTTTTCTAAAAATGTTGGACGATATGGAATCCTCTCTTCTTTTATATAATTTGAATTAATTCCGTATCCATTCATGAATACTGCTTTTTCTTCGAATGCAAATGGAGAATTTGGAAATTCAATTTTATTTGACGTAACTAAGTACGAATTTTCTTTTCCAAATTTATTCTGCATCCATTTAAATGCCTCATTATGATGTTTACCAAACAATTGGAAACGTCCTGGATATATAGCGACTATTTTATTATTTTTATTCATTAGGTACAATTTAATTTTTTTTATTTAAAAATCCAAACTCTTAAGAAGTTTTTATTATTGTTAATCCACCACCATTCTCTGCGGATCCTGAAATGGTGTCAGCGGTTGAACCCGACCAAGTTATTTTTATTTCGTCTTCAGCTGATAATTCCACCATATGCTTTAATTTCATATATTTTGATCCATTGATAGAATCGGCCGATTTAATTGTTGTAAAACCTGCGCCAGTGTCTACTTTTATGTTGTATGTAGTATCTCCTAAAAATGTTCCGAATGCATCAAAGTCAATTAAATAATCGCCATCAAATGGAACTACATGAACATCTCCATTTAAAAATGATATATTTGCTTCTGTTCCAGTTGATGATTGCGATGACGTATCGTACCCATCATTAAATAAAGATGATCCTACAATTCTAAGAATAGATGGCTCTCTAACATATAACCTATTTTGTCCCAGTCCAGTCCAATTCCAAACGGTTATGGCGGCCCATACGGCTGTAGAAGTTGGAGTATAAGTATATGTATGTATTTCCCAATCTGTGTCTACTGCGCCATTTTCATACCAATTTGTTTTAACTCTTGTATACCCTTGCACTTCCACTGGCTTATCTCCATTACCAAGTCCAACTTTATTTGCCGGAAGCTCAGAGTCATATTCTGCCATTCTTAAATAAACACCATTTCCAGAGGTTATATTTGATTTTATTGCGATTGATATTTTCCATGAATTGACACTATCTTCGTTAACTCTAAATACTGGAAATGATGCACAATGTTTATTATCAGTGGAACCATTAATTGTTAATGCCCTTTCATTTACATCGTAATATACATTCGTATATACAGTGGTTTGAAATGGTAAAACATCATATGGCAATGTAATAAGTCCAATTGGCGCTCTAGAGAACGAGAACGTAACTGGATTATTTGCTGTAGTGGGTATAGTTGAATTAAAATCTTCTACAAAATTAATTAACTCTAAACCCCATGTGTATTTATTGACTCCTTGATTAACTACTTCATCTATCTTATATTTATACCATCTGTCTTCAGATACTTTGAACATTATTTCGTCACCTTCTTGAACTTGATGATAATAATTTGATCTATTGACGCCATCTGTATCATTTACATATAAAAGTAATCCATCGGCTAATGAAAAATTATTTGCGTCACCACTAGTAGTGACAGTCCTGTCTGTCAATAATGCATATCTTCCTTCCCCAGAGGCTTCGCCAGTTGTATCTAAATCGTCGTATGTAAACGAAATACTAAATCCGCTAATAGCGTCAGGACCCGAGCTTCCATCTGCTCCGTTAGTTCCATTTATACCGTCGGTTCCGTCCTCTCCTACAAATTTTGACCATTCATAATCAGCGGCAGTTGTTCCTTCAGTACCAGTAGATTTATTATATGCTATTCCTATATATTTTCTTGTTCCTGGATCTCCGGTTGTGAAATTTGTTGCACCTGCTATGTCGTCTGCATATGCTATCCATGTATATTTTTCTGGGGCGTCGGCACCGTCGTTTCCATCCGTTCCATTAGTGCCATCTGTTCCGTCTGACCCTTTGATTAATTTCCACGTATAGTCTGCTTCAGTTGATGACTCAGTTAATCCAACATATACACCAAGATAATCTCCTGGTGTTGATCCATTGCTTGAAGTGAAATTTGCTCCATTGTCATCTGAATATCTAATCCATATACTATTTCCATCGGCGCCATCGTTTCCATCATTACCCTCGTCTCCAGCCAACGAAGCAACCCATTGTTCTTCAGTACCAACAAATCCATTTAGAACCGCCAATTCATACGCGGATTTTCCTGCTGTTTGTACGTCATCTAATGCAATGTCACCATTAAAATTTAACCCATATATCTGAGATTCTTGTGTGGCCTTTTTATTATTTTCATTTAAATAATTTATTTGGAGCGACAATTCGTTGTCCTTTTTAAACGAACTAATTGGTATTTTTAAATTAACATGATTTGAAGAATATCCCAATTCATTACGAGGACTTAATCTTAAATTAGAAAGTGACCAATTACTAGTATTTCTGGATTGGAATTTAATTTTAATATTTGCATCTTCTAATAATTTAAAATACAATTTAATATTTTTTAACAATGCACCCGTCGAATGTTGAATAGAACCTATATAAGTCCAGCCCGCTATTTTTAAAGGAGCTACCATATTCCTAGGATATTCAATATCAACTTGTACATCAGTCGATGAAACATATACATCAACTTGAGATGTTTTTGGATTTGGGTCTAGATCATATGCATCGAATTCTATTTTATATTCTGTATTTTTATGTCCCTCAATGGCAAATTGGTCTTTTAATGAAAGAGTCCAAGAATCTAATGCCTTTTCTTCTGTATTTTTAAATGTAACACCAGTAGGAAATTTTTCTGACATTACATGGCTTGAATTGGATTCATGGGCTATATCCCAATAAGTATTATAATCTTCAATTGTTGCTAGATCCCATAAGGGCTTTTCTTCTATTTGCAATTTAGTCGATATAAGACTTTGAGGATCGACTAATAAATTTTGCGAAGGTATTTTAAATTTTCCTAAATTTACAGATTCTCCAAATGAACCATATAATTTATATGACAATTCAACTTGAGTGACATTACCAGCTAATGGTTCAATGTCTAATAAATCAATTTCTATAAAGGACTCTTCCGATCTTTCTTCTAGTGTTACATCTGATCTGTAATACGTTATTTCGTAACTTCCATGGGTTAGCTTTGAATAATTTCGAGTCGATTTTTCTCCACGAGTATTTATGTATTCTAGCTCATATGTAAAAGGCTTATCTAATATAAAAGTTTTAGTATCTAAAATATCTATAACTCCAGCTTCAAAAACAATTCCAGTTGGTGATATATAATCTGGATGAAAATCTGGAAACTCCAACGACTGTTCAATGTTACTTAATGATATCCTTGCACCTATCCAATCCTTCGTAACAGTATGACCAACAATTTGAACGGTTGTTCTAGCAGATGTAGAAGAGCTAGATGTTGATTTTACTTTAAGTCCATCAATTATTGGATCGATTATTACCTTTGGACTAGAATCTAATTCGTATTTATCTTTATTATTATTATAATTAATTAAATTAGTAGTAGATAACGAAATTGTATTGGAACTGGAAGACTCTGTAATAGTATTTATCCTATTTTGGTTTTCTGCAATTTTCGAGTATTTTTCGGTTCTCTCTTGAATTATAATAGATGGTTCTCTCTCAAATATTATTTCATTGTTATTTACTTCATTTGGAATAATATTTATTTCATGTTTCCACATTACATTTGGAATGTCTAGATTATCCCAACCACCCTTTTTAATACTATATTGGATATTTTGAGCAGTCTTAGTATTATAACTCATTCTACCAGCAATATAAATCGTAGCAATACCTGGAGGTGTGTTTGCATAGATATTGGCAACTATTAATCTAGATCTGTCTTTTCCTATTATCGAAGATATTTCATGATATATTGGATTTCCATTTGCATCGATAATATCAATGTATATAGTAGAACCAGAGACTAAATTTTTATTATTTGCATTTAATCTGATGCTATTTTTTCCTAATAGGAATTTATCTGGTAGATTATATATCCTAAAATAAGATTGAGAGTTTCTAGAAGTATCGTGTAACTGTATATACTTTTGGAATTCTTGCAATCCAGTATCAAATCTAAAATTTTGTAACATTTAAGGACCCTGTTTATAAATAAGTATTCTATTGAATGTTATTTACATAAGAGAAATCTTTTCCCTTTCTAGATATTTCTATTTTCGAATCTGCTAAATCTTTTAATGTATTTAGGTGTGTAATACACAAAATAAAATCAAATTTAGTTTTAATCTTATTAAATAATAAGTATATGTTATTTACATTATCTGCGTCTAATACTCCAAATCCTTCGTCTATAGCTATGAAATTTGGTCTAGGTAGTGAAGTAACTTCTACTAAAGAAGATCTAATAGCTAAAGAAGTTATAAATTTCTCCATTCCGGACGCCAGTTCTATTGGCCAGGATTTACCATCATTATAATTTATATAACATAATATATTATGTTTTTCATCTGTCTTTAATTCTACATTAAAATCGACTATATCTAATAATAGTTTATTAACTTCAGATTCGAGTACTGGTAATATCTTTGTCAATAGCATATATGGTATACCTTTTGGTGAAATTGTTTTCACATATAATTGATATACTTCATACTCTGCAATTAACTTATTTAAAGATTCTTTCCTTAAATTTAATTGTTCAATATTATTAGTTACTACTATTAAAGATGTCTCACTATCTTTTAATAATACTAACGTCGAATCTAATGATTTTATAACATCCCTTCCTAAAGCCTTTAGGTTTTTTACCTTTTCATCTATATTATTATTCTCTAATAGAATTGTTTTATATTCCTCTAGTGAATCTTTCTCAGATGCAAGATCTTTTAGTTTAGAATGGCATTCATTAAATTTTAATTTTTGTACTTCAATTTTTTGCAATATACCATCTATAACTAATTTATATCTTACGATATTATTTTCTATTTCTTGAGATTTTAAATAACGATTATATATTAACTGCAATTCTTGGACTTTGATATTTAACGTCTTCCTAAATAACTTGTCTTCTTCTAGTGCCTTTATATAGAAAGATATTTGACCAACTTCTCTATTTGCAGTTTTTACAATTTCATTATCTACACAATATTTGCATTCTGGGTCATATTCGTATGATTCTAATAGCTTTTCTTTTGTTCTTGCATTAATTAATAAATTCTCTCTTTTATTTATTTTATTGTTTAATTCAGTTAATTCTAATTTAAATTTCTTAAGTTCAGATTCTAATTCGATTGAATTAAAATTTTCTTCAGATATATTATTTTTTGCTTCTTCATATTGATCTTTAGCAGTTTGCATTTCATTTTTTAATTGATTAGCAGATGCTATAATTTTTTTCAAATTTAAATTATTACTTTCTATATCACCTTCTATAATAGATAATGGCCGCATTACTGGAATTCGCTGCTTCGATTCTATTAAATTGGATATTTCAGTAGCCAATTCTGTTTGTTGTATTTTATAATGATCGACAGTTCCTTTATATTGCGTTATCAGTGCCTGTAATGCCCGCTGCTGCTCGTAATATTCAGACTCGTTAACTTGGTTAATACTTTCGGTAGAAGCCTTAATTACTGCCTTCTTTTCCTTTAATTTTATTTTACCATAATTCCATAATTGAGTAAACAATGAAATGTCTAGAAATGAATATAATAAGTCCTTTCGTTCTCGTTGAGTTTTAAATACAAAGTTTCTATTGTCATTCTGAGTACTTAATGCAGTTAATAAGAAATCGTCATATGTTCCAATATATTCTCGAATATGCTTGTTTGTAGTATCTCTATCCTTGCCCTTTAAAGATTCGACCTTTTTGCCATTTTCTTGCCTATAGAAATCAACTTCAACTCTTACATGGCCATGTTTATCTGCTTTTCCATTTCTAACAACTACATATTCTTCTCCCGCCATTTGAAATACAAACTTTGATTTAAATAAAGTCTTATGTATATTAAGTACTTCAGAAGCTTTCCATGTCCTAGAGCATTTATCAAATAGACAATATGTTAACGCATCTAACAACGTTGACTTGCCAGCTGCATTTGGAGCAAACAAGCCTTGTAAACCATGCAATTCTAAATTAAATTTATTATTAGGTCCATATGAAAACATATTAGAAAATTCTAGTTGTATTGGTTTCCATATAACATTTCTAACAACCTTTTTATTTGAATTTACTTCGCTGTTTGCCATTCTATTCATGTGTCGGATTTGATCAACTACCTTTTCACTTGGCAAGTCTATCTGCTTTAAATATTGCTCAATTAATGTGTTTTGGTACTCTATATCTCTTACGTCGCCTATTGTCATGTCTGCATTTGATATATTGTAATCTAATGCATTTGATCTTATTGCAATGTATTCCTTAAATACGTGCTTTTGTTTCAATGTTTTAACATATGATTCTATGACTTCTTTGTCAGTTGCCTCATGCTTAATTCGCAACCTCAAATATTTTGGTAATTGCTCAATATAGCTTTTGGGTGTCATTAATTGATTTTGCTTAAATGATAGAGTTGCATATGCTATATCATTTTTTATAGGGACAAATTCATGTGTTTCATTTTCTAGATCCCAAACCACTAAGCCATGATTGTCTACTGATTCTCCGTAATTTTGTTGAATTAAAGATGAAGCGTAGCATATTCTCTTTTTTTCATCTAAATATTGAAATTTATGAATGTCTCCCAATAAAGCGTAATCATATCCTCTGAAAATACTAGATTTTACATGATCATTTGTAATCTGATAGTTTAATTCAGTCGTGGCTCCGGTAACTGCGCCATGGTGAAATGCAATTTTTATATCGTTATTTTTGATATCTTTAGCTGGTATCCAGTCTTCTGGAGATCCAAATACTGAAAATACTGAATAACTAACGTTATCTTCTGGATGTATTTTATACACTCCTGTATCTTTCCAGTAGTATATATTATCATGGTCCAATGCATTTATAATAGGGCTTAATGCATCTAGTCTAGAATTATTATTTAAATTAGTATCATGATTTCCAGTTATAACAATTGTTGGTAATAGATCTGCGCAAGATTTAAACAACCAACTAGTTAACTCTATCAATTCCGGAGTCATGTCGGTTTTCTGGTGAACTATATCTCCTGCCAAATAAATAACTGAATTTTTAGTTTTTACCGATTTAATATATTTTAGCATTTTTTTGAATACTGCTCGGTATTCAGAGTGCCTTTTATAATTCCTAATATGTATATCGGCAACATGAAAAATTTTGTCTGTTTTATATTCCATTTAATCCTCTTTGTATTTCTAATTCAAAAAATGAATTTTCATTCATTGGTAAAGTCGAGTTTATTAAATCCCAACTAAGTTTATATCCTAATTTATTTACATCACTATTTTCTGGGTATTTTACGTGGTATACTTTTATACCTAAACCAAGTAAATATTTAATATATTTCATCTGTTGTTTAAGTGCATCTGGATCTAGGCATAGATATATCTCAGATACTTCATTTTCTAAAATTGCAAGTTTTAATGATTTGGACATGGTTTTACCATACATTGGAGTCGAATTAATTCTTAATGTAATTGCATCTAATGCCGACTCGCATATTAATAATGGTAAATTCCAATTCAATTGCATTTCAAAGCCTATTACATTTCTATCATATGGTGCATTAACGAATTTAGTGCTTGACCCATTCATAAATGATCTAGTTGTATAAAAATTTAAATTACCATTCTGATCGTAATTTGGAAAGATTAATAAATTTTTATATTGTCCAGAATCCGAATAACCAATATTATATTTTATAATATCTAGTTCTGTACATCCTCTTTGTGTTATTAAGTATTCGTGGGCTTTGTCATAGAAAAATCCAGATTGTTTATAATAAAGAGGAATGAATGATTCAGGTAGCTCAATTTTTTGAGTTATAGATTGGCTTGTATTTTTTAATAGATATTTAGTGCGATCGTCTTTAGGATATACTTCTTTTAATTTCTCAAAATACCTAGGAGCGGCTTTCATTTTTCGAAGAAGGGAATATATAGATTTACCTTTTACGTCGCATACCCAACAATGATAGGTTTGATTAGTTGGATGTATTTCAAGTTTACGTTTCCGATGATTACAAAACGGGCAATGAAAAGCAATGTTAGTTTTACTTTTTTCATATCCAATACCTAAAAAAGATTCTAAGAATTCTTTAACCACCAAGTTAGTTGTTTGTTGAGTTAAGCTAATATAATAAAAAAATAGCGAATATCCAAATTTTTACAAAGATAAAATAATATTGATGTACATCCTATTATGTCGCAATTCTACATAAAAATGATAATCATTATACGATCCAAACATTGAATTGCACATTTCTCCTATTGTTTCTAAATTATATTTCAGTGATTCGGAAATATAAATTTCTATTTGACTGGTAAGGGTTTCTTTGATTTTATTTTTTAAAAATATATTAGCAATTTGGTATTTTAATTTAGTAGATTCTAACTGTATATCTGTATCAGTGAATAATATTTCATTATTATAGCTATAAAAATATGTTTTAAATTTAACTCTTCCTTTGAACATTCCATCTACATGCACTGTTCCGAGAATATTACTATTTTGTATAGAAACTTCTATTGAGTCAATTTGTACATAATCATCTTTAATTGCATACCTTAAATCATCAAGGGATAACGAATTGAAATAGTATGATACTATTGATTGCAATTGATTAGAGTTCAATAATACATTAAAATTTATAAAAGTTTCTTTATTATTTTGATTATTCGTGTGAATTACATTTGTGGTGGTTCTAGAACAACTTAACAAGCAAAAAATAAATATAAAGATAAATCTCATATTATTACTTCCTTTAATGATTTCAAGAAAGCTTCGCTAGTTTTCACATTTCTAAATTTTCCACTTCCAACTGCATCATTATAATACTGTGTATTTAATATTACATTTTCAGTCATTTGGAAATATTCTTCAATATAATTGCATTGTCCTTTAGTTTTTCCAAATATTAAAATCTCAAATTTGAATTTATCTTTACCACTCTTTTTAATATCCGCATTTACTTCTTTTGAGGATGATGTGTATGTTTTCCAATTTGATTCTGAGTATACAACTGTTCTTCTTTTTCTACCTGCTTTTTTTTGTGCTTTGGTTAATGCTTTTCTCCTACGTGATCCTAATTGCTTTTTCCCAATATATTTCATATCAGTTTCAATATTAGTAATCATGTACACAAACCCAAACATTCCTTTTGGTAAATCTTCAATTGAATTTATCTGCTTCCCTTTATATGTCCAATGACTAGTCATAATTATTTCTTTTTTAGATTAAGTTAATACTGCAAAAATAAAATCGCTTACACTAATAATTGTCTTCTTTGCTAAACGATATTCTAAATCCTTTGAGTTTAATTGCGATTTAGAAAATACTCCATGCATGACATTATTTCTTGGAAACCACATTTGGGCTTTATAATCAACAATTAATCCAGACGAAGTTTCTATCCATTGACTTTTGACATTCCGTCGCATTCCAATTTTAAATGAAGATATGGAGATATTAGTTTATGTATTTGATTTTTGTTCATTCTTTTTAATAACTACCTTTGCCAGCTCACTTAATTTAAATATCTTTGCCAATTCATCCTTTTTAAGTCGAATCTTTTTCTTTCCTAATGAATCAAACATTTATAATCCCGTTTTTGTTTTTAAATCCCATGGACCCCAATGTCCGTATTTTCCTATTGCCTTTGCAAATGCAATATAATCGTATTTTTTTAAATTATTAAGTTTATCTATTTTACCCAATTCATAATATTTAGATCTCCTCATGAGGATGTTATTCCCATTCGATTTATCAATTACAATATCATTGCCAACTTCTATCCAACAATGCCCAAATGAAATTCCTGTTAAAGATCCTTGCCCATTACCTCTCCATGAACTAATTTCCAATCATTTTCGTGTTTGTCCATGAAATGCCTACCATTAGAATCGTAACAATTCCCCTTTTTCATACTATGCTTCCCATTTAATTAAAATATTAATGTTGACATCGTCTCTTGACATTACTGGTTGGGCTAATTTTGCTACAACCAATAATTCTCCTGCCTCGTTATACAATCCTATTTCAGAGATATATGGTTTTAGACCACCATCAGTAAAGTCTGAATTTAATTGATCGGATGATTTATATATTCTCGCCGTTGGGTTCAGTGTTAGGTTGAACTCGCCTTTATTTATCCGACAAAGTACTTCGTATTCATAAATCATATGAGTCGACTTAAATCGAAGCAAATCGATGTTGTCTAAGAAAGTATCATAGTATGAAAATGGAGTTGTTATTACAATATTTCCACTTCTATAAAAAACGTTTCCAATAACATTTGTATAAAACATATTTTGAGTTTTAGATAAGTCTGTCATTAATTCTAAAACTGTAGACGAATCATAAAAACTATTATTATAAAATCGTATTTCATCTAATCCAACATTTGTTCTTGCAGAACCTTCTAATATGCTACTTGTTCCAAATAATAAGTCATAATCATTATAAGGAGATATTGTATTATCAGTTACTGTTTCTACTAATGAACCATTTAGAAATATTGATAATTTAGGCACATTTGAATCTGTATATCTACATATGATTAAATCTATCCAACTTTCGCCGACAGCAGGAATAGTAATTTTAGTTAGATTCTTACCGTCAGATCTTGTAAATGTTATGACACCAGTGTCAATTGATAAATTATATGGATATATATTCGTAGCTACATGTTCATCTTCATAATAAATTTTCTTTCGAATCTTTATTCCCTTGTCAGTTACTTCTTCTATTAATCCAATCTTTTTGGTTTTCTTTACACCGTTTTTTGACAAAATTGTGCCATTATTATGGCTAGTCAATTCTATTTTCATGTGAATAAGAAAATCATCATCTATTAAATTGAAATGGTCATTATGAGCTGTTCTAATATACCCATCGTTTGTTGATATTGCGCCTCTAGTATCTGCATCTTCATATGACTTCGATTTAATTAAAGATATTCCTTTGAATTCTGAAGTCATTGTATCTGCATTAAATGGGAAGTCATATGCATAGTCTCCATCTTCTAACAATGGATCTGAATTCCACCGCAATACATCCTTATATAAATCATTAAATGACCAATAAGAAACTAAATGATTATTATTCCAGATTTCAGCTAGACTAGTTGGAACCTCTCTATCAATTAGATTACCATTACCATCATCAATAATTGAATTTAAATAATTGTAATTAATTAATTCTACAGAATTCTTTTTTAATGCTTCTCCTAAATCTAAATATGGAATTGAAATGTGAGATAATGTAGGAGATATATACTTGTATGTTTTATATCTGTTAACATGTTCAAATGTAGCTGATGGATTATATGGGTCATTATAAAACATATGGTTTAGTGAGGACCATATTATAGCTTGAAATGACCCGTCTGTGTTTTTTAAATCATTATCTGACTTAACGTCATTTATAGGAACTGGTATACCTGAATGATATCCCTTTCTAACTAAATATCCCTTTTCAGATGTAATTTCGTCAAGGGGTAAATTGAATTGTTTGTTAACCGTTACCGGCCTTAATGTAAAATCTGATTTTTTGATTTGTTTTGCAATTCTTGGTATAGCCATATCATATTTATTGTTCTATTTTTATTGTAATAGCGGCTTCTTCAACTGCTGATTTTAGTAATGGCTTAGAAAATTTTCCAACCGCCAGCAATTCTTTATTGGCATTGTAAATACCAATAGATGTTATATATACTTTAGAATCGCCTACCATAGTATCTATAACACTTCCTTCGGCATCTGTGACATATGTTGGGTTATTAGAGAAGTTAAATTGAGAGTTTTTTAATCTTACGAATGCATATCTAACATGCTTGTATTCAATGTTTCTAGCTTTAAATCCAAAATAATCTCCAGATGCATCTTGGTTTCCTTCTTCCACCGCAAAGGAATTTGTCAAAATTGCCCTATAAAATTTGTATGGGTTTTTGCTAGACGATTGCACTTCCCTAACTACTGGGTCTCCTACTGCCATTGAAATTACTTCGGGTCTAAACACTATTATACCTTTCGATGGATACATTATTGCAAATTCCTCTGTATCTGTTAAGCCTGATTCCAACGTACCTTCTCTCATTGCAACTGGCTTAGTATTATCGATTGATTTAGTAGATTTTACATGTTCGTCTACCAATGTTCTACCAAATCCATCAAAACCAAAATTAACAATTAAAGGATTCGTGTTTGGGTATGAATTAGTATCTTCTAATCGATTAAATGACAATTCTACATTTCCGGCATCTAGTCCGTCCTTATATAATTTCCTGTTAAAATTTAATATATATACGGCGTCTTGTTCTGCTCCATTAATTATAAATTTATCTTGGCCTTGAGGTAATAATAAATTGGCATACTGAGTATACATTGCTTTTGTCAATGTTTCATTATCGTTACCACCTAAATCTATTGCACCTTTGCCCTCATAGTCTCCATATAATATTTTAAATAATTCAGTACGGCAATCTTCATCATCTGGTTTGTCATATACACTTACACAATAATCTATGTCTTCTGATGCATCGGTTGCTTCGGTGTATTTGTCTTCTAGATTAATAACTTGATTTGGCCATAAGGTCGATGTTTCTATTTCATAGTCACTAAATGTATCATCTACTAATGAATGTGTTTGCCCAGCACCAATTAATGGAGTATCTGGGGTAATTGGGTCGTCTACGGGTCCTGGATTAATTGGGTTATTTCCATCATTAATTGGATCTTCGTCAGTTGACTTTTCGAAAAAACATAATTGACCATTTTCACTTACGTAATAATACCCGTCGGGAGAAATGAAATTTGTAATGTCTACATTTCCAAATGTTCCTCGTTGGATTATTATTTCTTTTGGTATTTTGAATTTTGCAATGAACATGTCATATTCTGGAACTGCGTCGTATTTTGCAAATTCAATAAAACATGCTAGGTCTGCAATCTTGTGGTCCGTGCAAATTACCTTCATGCCATCAATATCAATTCTTCCATTCCAAAATGTTCTGCTTAATAATACCTCTTGGTACACATTCATTGCCTTTGAGTTTAGTGTCGAAACTTGACTTACTTCTGGCTTAGCTAGAAATGTTTTTGCTTCCTCTTTCCAAACAAATGAGTATTCTGCAAGATTGTATCCATAATCATTAAAATTGAAACATGGATTAGTAGTAGGATTGGAATCTGTCGTTGGAGTTATGGTTACTGGGTTAGGTTGGAATAAACCAGTTATTTTATAGGATGCATCTCCAATGTAATATATGACGCCAGTAGTTCTGGAACTAGCTATTTCTGGTTTATATTTTATTAATTCAGTTGCATTTCCAGAAAATATATGAAAATTATTACCATCTACACCAGTGTATGTAAATGACCTTCCATGCAAACTAGTAGAAAGTACATCATATCCAATAACGGCATTGGTGATGCCAGTTGGGTTTTCTCTGAAAATATATTTGTTACCTACAATATATGACATCTATTAATATTCTAATTTAACTCGTACAACAGTTTCTCTAGCAAAATGCTTTTGGAATGGTTTTGATAATTTTGCCACTGCCACCAATTCCTTATTAGTATTATATAATCCAACGGTAGTTACATATACTTTTGGATCATTAATCATTGTTGGGTGGGCTAGATCTCCATCTGAACCAGTTGTAAATGTTGGGTTATTTGAAAAATTGTATTCTGAATTCTTAAGTCTACAGAAAAAGTGCGTGCTCTTGACTACTTCGGCTGACCTAGCTTGGAATCCATATGGGTCTCCTGATCCATCAGTATATATTGCTGATCCTGACATTGACGTAAATAATTTTTGAACGTTATCTCCTTCTATTTCTCCGCCCCCGGATGAATTTTCTATTACAGTACCAAAGAATAAATTATCATCTAATTGTTCTGCGTCTAATATCATTACGCCAAGTCGCTTGTATAGCAAACCATAAACAATTGGGTTATCAGATACTAAATGGACTCCACCATTAGTTTGATAATTTTCTAACGAACCAGACACTAATTGGTGAACTTCTCCAGCAGATGTTAATTCTGGGTCATTTAGTTTTGAATCGTCTATAATAGTAATTACATTTTCAGCACCTTCTACTACTACGTTGGACCCAGTATATTCGTAATGGTTTCCAGTATATCCATTATTTGCCGATTTATCGTAATTCCAGCCAGTTAATGCTTGTAAATTTAATTGTAAATTCCCTTCGTCTACCCATTCTCTAAATCTGGATCTATTAATGTTAATAACATATATACTTTCTACAGATTTTCCGCCGATCGTAAATGTCTCTTTTTCTCCATTTAAACATAATAGCCTATATTGTCCATATATTGCTCTAGTTGGAGTATCATCTACTTGAACACCCTGATCTTCTGACCCCGAACCATATTTATTTCCAAATGCAATAGAGAATTGGGCTTCTGGAGCACAATCAGCAGCAGATCCAGTATTATGTATTTCTAAATAGTACTTTTTTTGTGAGTCTGTTTGATCTGGATTAATATGAAATTCAAGTAAATTACTTAAATCTCCAGTCCACATTGCCCGAGTTACAGTTTGTTGTTGATTCCTAGCTATTTCGTCAAAATTAAATTTATTGTATATTTTACCCGATCCAATTATTCCGCCAGGAGGAGTTGGTGGATTAAGAGGAATAATAGGATTAGCAGTAACTGGTCCATTATTAATTGGAGTCACTGGTAATGTTGGTGTTGGTGTAAATGGCTTTACATCATTTCCTGAACCTGTTGGTGTAGGTGTTGGAGTTGGAGTAGTTGGTCCTACATTAGTAACAATTTGAAATATTTGTTGCCTGTCCGTTAGAACATAAATGGCACCATTTGCATCTCTAAATGCTGGAACATTTCCTATCGATGATGGCCATACGTACTGTCCTAAATTAGATAACATAGCTTCGATACTTTTCAGATTGTCAGAAGCTATTAATTTTATAACATATCCAGCCTCTTGCAACCTTTCAATTATCGAAGAGTCAACTATAGATCTATCATTAAGAGTACCAACTCTTACTGTATTCCCACCTTTTTCATTTGAAGTCGACTTACTGTCTCCTATTCTAATTAAACTCATTAATTTCCTTATTAAGATTGCGTTAAACCTGCATTAAATGTAGTTGACTGTTGATTTACAGTTATGTTAATAACAGTTTGGCCACCTGTTTCGTTTCCTATAACTGTAATCGTTGTCGATTTAGGACCTGTCAATTGTGGTTTAGCAGTTACTTTAAATTTCATTCCGGACAATATTACTGATTGACTAGCTTCTAATAATGCACTGGTTGGAGCTGTATATGCTGTCGTTGATTGACTTGCTTCAGTTACTTCTAAAGTTGCAACATCACTATCTGCTATAATAGCAGTATAACCATAAGTGCTATTACCTTCTTGGTAATTTTGAGTATTTGGTATAATCGCTTCGCTTTGCCCGGTTTCCAAAGTTATTGTAGAATGATTTACAGTTACTATTGGAATTCTTACGGTTTTCTTTGGTAAAGTAACCAATTTAAATTTCATTGATTGGCTTTCGTCTGGAAATGCTTCTGTTATTGGCATTGCTTCTATCACAGCGCCATAATGCTGAGAGCCTAGTGGATGGTCTGGATTATATAACGTATAATCTATTTCATCATCTGCTAGAGCGAAGTGTGATATGTTGAATTGATTTTGTCCCTTAGCTAAGAGCTCTCTACCTTTCTTAGTTAATATTGCGTCGACAGTGATTTCTGTGTTATCTAAGTATCCGATGGTTTTTTTTCTCCGTTTGATTAAAGCTATTATTCTAGCTCGTATACATATAAATATATTATACGAAGTGAATTTTACTATTCTACGATTAAATTACTTGAACTATTTTCATTTGAGTTAATTAATTGATTTGGATTTACTTCAGTAAATGACACTACTGGGCCTTTATCTATTGTGTCGTTGGATGGTATATTAAAGTCTGGTCCTGTTAATTTACTTCCTCTAAATCTTTTATTATTTTCGGTAGAATTTTCATTGATTTGATATGAATGATCATCTTCCCAATAAAAATCAACGATATTTTGAGATTTATTATATAATTTTAATAATTGTTTTTCATATGTACTAATGTATTTATAAACCTCTATTGAATACAATATAATGGTGTTGCCAGTATTCTGCAAATAAATATCTACTGTCTGATCTACTGTTGGCGTAATTCGTGTGATAGCTGGTCTGGCGTAGTTTTGATAGCGATCATTTATTATATAATCAGTTGTTGTTGTAGGGTCGGCGATTGATGGTATAGTACTCAATGTCATAGTGGTTCCTAATATAGAAGAAGCATATATTATTATTTCATATTCTTGTCCTTGTTTCATTGATATTGAGTTCGCAGATAGATCTTGTCCAGTAGTCAATTCTATAGCGAACTCGTATCTAGGATGAACACGATACTCAGGATCATGTATAGGGGAAAATGAATTTATGCCCGAATCTACGACCACTTTATCAATAGAATTGAAATATTTTATACCACTTAATTCTTCCATTCTAGTATATGGACTATATACTGGAGTTTTTAACTTATAAGTAGATTTTGTTTTTACTTGATCTATTGCAATTTCTAGGTCTCCTATAAATCCTTGATATTTACTATCAAATACATCTAATGATCCAGTCCTCTGAGAGGCTAAATCTAATGATCCAATCAATGTTATATCTTGAGGTATAGTAGCGTATAATTTTAATGTATCCAGAAAAATATTTGAATTCATCTCCAAAACCGCTTTAAGATAAGATCTAATCAATTCTATTTGCTGTTTAGTTGTAAGTACTCCCTTTAATATAGAAGTCTTTACTAGGGCAAGGATATCGGGTGATACAGTTGTTTCTAAGTATAAATTTTCTGCAAATCTGTCCCATATATTTAAATCAATGTCATCTTCTAGGATTACTGCTTCAATTGAAGGCCTTTTAGTTATAACAACTTTATTTCTTTCTAATATATGCGGTTCAATTAATATCCCCGATATCAAATTTGCTCTTGCTGGAACTAACTGTTTTATTTGATCAAAGAATGTATAATCATATACGCTTAAAATTCGTATAAATGCATTTATATCATTTTTTTGAGTGTATTTACTAAAATAATCAGACCTTAACTTTTTAAATTTATAATATTCAGGTTCAAATTCTGACTCGGGGTCTGCTATATAATCGTCTAAATTAGAAACGCCCATATGATTATATATGTCTCGATTTATTTGATCTGCCAATGAAAAGACAATGGCTAGCCTATTTTCATCTGGATTTGGATTTGTCTCATCTAATATAGCCGACTTGTCCGGACTTAAGGTAAAAGATAATTCCTGATCATCTATTCGTATTTTTTGAGATTGAACAGTTCTTCCGCCTATTTTAGGAACATTTATATAATAAGTTTCATTATCATTAATATAATTCTCTGTTTGATCATCTGTAAAATTATAAAGAACCAAAGGGTTTGGTGAAATGTTTCTATCTGGTTGAGATGATTCATGTGTATCGTTGCTACCCGCAGAGTCGTGTGGCCACCTCTGTAAGTCTAGCCCTAATGGAAAATATTTCCATAAAGAATATTTTGTTAATTTAAAATCATCTACAGAATATGCAGCTGGATTTAAAACATGTTCAGTGAAAGTCTCTGAGCTATATGTTCCGAAATATTCTTTATACCCCTGAATATAACCATCGAAATCTTTAAGGGATCCGGCCCCTAGAGTAAAGTCTAAATATGGACTAACAGGTTGTCCGCCTAATTTAAATAGACTATTATTTGCAGGATCTAGGTAATATAACGCACTGGCTGTCATAGGAAAGGTGTCGGAATGTGTCAATTTGCCATATAGACAGTTCCCAGCCGAAGCTATATCTATTATCGTATCAGTTGGTTGTGACCTGTCTAATCCAGTAAATGATATTCTTACAGTCCACATATCTTTATTGAATAGGGGTATTGATTTGCTTTGGGCGCTTTGTCCAAATTGTGGTGAAAACGGGCCTATAACTTCTGTTGTTTCTAGGAGGTATAATTGCCCAAAAGTTTCTTCTTCGTTTGGATCATTATAGATATATAACATTAATGCCCCATTTCCATCTGTCCTTTCTATACCACCTAAATATACAGAATCTCCTTTTGCATAATCTTTATCAAATTGGAATCGAAATTCATATGTATCTGGATATCGATTATAACTAGTTATCCTTTCTAAGCTTATGCCTCCTAGAAATGTAGATTGACTAGCAGATCCTATATCAAATTCTAATTTATCAGACTCTCCGGCGGCAAATGTATATGCAATAGTTGTTCCAGGATTATCAGTGCTAGATTCTATAACTATGTCATTATGTTTAAATGAATATGATCCACCAGAAGAACTTAAAATTGATGCGTTAAACGTATATTCCACATTTGGTATTAAATTAACTATTTGATAGATATTTAATGAGTCATTAATCTCAACCGCTAACCATTTTCCGCCATTCGGGTGGTTGAAATTTAAAGATGGCATGTCCCCATTTAACGTATAATGTTGAAGTCCATATTCAAAAATTGGGTTTTTAAAATCTAATTTTAAATCAGTATCACATACATCTTCTGGTGCCCATCCATTATAATCACAATCAACTAAATTTAAAGTAGTTTCAACATATTGTCCAGGATCTATTTTTAATTTATAATGATATCTATCTTCTATCATAATGGGCTTGTCTGATTCAAGCCCTGGACCACCATATTCTTTAATAGAAACTAAAGTTTTTGGAATTCCATAAATGGACATTAAAGCTCTAATAGATCTAGACGTACCCTTTGTCTTTAAAAGATAAGGCAAGTTATTGACTATCCTTTTCCAAATTTGATGAGTTTGTTCTTCATGCGATTCTTGATCTGTAGATGTTCCATCTTCTAAAACTGCTTCTTTATATAACCACAAATCTGATAATATATTAGAATTTTGCAAATTCCAACCAAAAGATTTTGCAATATTAAAAAGCAATTCGTTTGGTGCTCCTCGTTCAGGATGTTCATCTTTAGAATGTATGTTAGTTAATGCCTTTATATATAACCATATATTATCAAAATGCTGTCCTATCATTTCTACAAATAAGACATATTCACTGTTACCTTCATCCATTAATATATGTTCGGGTATTGACCACCACAATGATTTTGTATTTAATTTATCATATGCAATTGCCTTATCTACTAAAGAATTATACCAAGACAATACAGACGGATCATCTATTGCTTTAAGTTGTAAAGAACCATCTTCGTCGCTAATTGTCTTTGGATATGATGTTATAGGACCTAATAATCCATGTGTAAATATAGGATTATTGTTATCGTAGTATAACCATCTTTCGAAAGGTCCGAAAGAATTTCTAATCTTATCTATAAATTCAGTTCTTTGCTCTACATCAATATTTATAAAACTTCCCGTATTTTGTTTGGCGTCTGTAATTTCTTGATTATACTTGTCTATCATTGTTACTTTTTCAAAAAAGTTAACAATTCTTTTTTCTGCCGAACTATAAAATATATAATTTTCAAAATTTGTATAATCAACATTTAAAGTAACCGATTCATCTATGTTTAATAACTTATCGATAATATTTTGACTTGTTACTTGGTCTGTTGATAATAACTCTTCCCAACTTTTATAAATTGTCGAATTATTATCAATTTGATCTGCATCTTGATTAAATCTTGGACCTCTAATTTTATTAACAGTTGATGGCAATATGTTATGAGTAATAATTAAACTATCAATATACGGATCTGCTATTTCATGTCCTATAAAAAATTTAGACTTTAAGTCGATGACGTCAGATAAGGTCTGATAAGTTTTAAAATATATTCCATTTGCATCGTATCTAAAATTAATAATATTATATATCTGATTTTCTCCGAAGTTAATTATCACGTTATTTAAGCTACTAGTATTCTGATAACTTAATAAGATTTCTAATATAGAAGCTATTGACACTGAATCTATATTAATTTGAATCTCTGTACGATCTGGAGAGATGTCTGTAACTTCAAGTATTTTATTATTAATTGATCCGATTAATGGAACAAGAGTGTTAAATACTGCTTTATATGAACCTGTTTCTATTTGGTTATCAACAAACACAGATCTAACATCGAATAATAATTCTCTGCTTTCTTCTGATATTGTAACGTTTGAATTGTAAGAACTTGCCATTATATCCCCAATAAAGGAGTATAAATGTATTTCTGAATTAATTATTGCTTCATTATTTTGCAATGACATTATATGGCAATCTTTAACAGTTATATTCATTAACGAAGATAACTCCGGATCATATAACTTCCCATATGAAGGATAATTTTTATCTAAAATTACACTTTTATTAAAATATCGATTTAAGCTCATGGTTATTCTAAATTATTTATCCGATTAGTTAATGTTATTATCTCTTCTTGTGCTGCGGTAACACTGTCGGATAATCCACTCAATGCAATAGTTTGATCATTTGTCAAATTTTCTGCTTCTGCTTCTGCTAGTTCCTTTTCAGCAATTGCGAAATCAATTGCGCCCTTTGATGCATCTTTTGCGGAATTGACAATTGTATCTGTAGAACCTGCTAATACTAATAAACTATCAAATTGCTGGCTTAATGATTTTAGTTCTAAATTAGGAGACCATTGCAAAATTAAATCGGATGATGTAGATGGGTTTATTGGAGTTGGCGATATTCCAGCAGCGTCTAGTTCTGATTTATTTTTATTACCATTATCGTATGCCAAGAGTTCATTAAAATCAACTTCCTCTATTATTTGTATAGAATCTAATGATCTCTCTCTTTCTGCCAGAAGAACTTCTACCGATTTATAGTTTGGTATCTTTAAGAGACTTCCATTGTTTATTATATAGTATTCGTATTCGGATGGATTTAATATGCCCTGACCTGTTGGTCTAAATATAGTTCCTTCTTGCAAAGAAAAAGCTTCGGTAGACACGTCTATAGATGGGGTAAAGAAATTGAATTCGTTATCAATTGTTTTATATACATCTACGTCAGAAACTATTAATTTTTCTAACTTAATTGGTAAAATTACAATTTCATTTTCAAAAGGTATTGGATAGACCTGCCTAAAATTTCTTTTTGACGTATTGGCATGTATTATTTCTGGCAATTCTTCAGTTACATATTGATATAATGGTGTCATACTATTTTGAAATTATAATTGTGATCTTTAATATACATATTTCCATCCGGCGAGATTAGTTTAAATTTAATTTTATAGAATCGGTTAGAATAAAAATTATCGGTTGTAAAGGACACATAATATCCTACATCTGATTTATTAATAGTGTTAACTGAATTATATGGCACTATTATTTTCCCCGTATGCGAATCTTCTATTTGATATTGAGTTGTTGGCAATGTTATATCGCTTAGTGAACTAGAAGTACTAACATATGACTTCTTATCAAATAATGCTCTAACATTTATATTAAAAATCACATGCTCTCCCCTTTCAAATTTTGATTTGAAATTTGAAATACTCAAATCAATTTTATAAGGGTCTAAATCAGTCGATGGGGAAAATTCTCCATCTGAAATTGGCATGCTTACAACTAATGTTGGATCCCAAATAGTATGAGTATTCTTACCAAAGAATTTAATGGCACTATTGTCATAATCTATTATTTCGAATGCATCATCGTATTTAATAATAATACCATGGTTAGGGTTTAAATTCCAATATTCTACAATTTCGGAAATGTCTATAAATAAATCGTTTTCAGTTAAATTATATTCATAAGATATTTCAATTGATTCATCATACATTGGATCAGGCCATATGTCATTGGAGTTATAACTTGACCAAGAAGCCCCTCTATTGACATATGGTGCGTCATTAGTATTACCAACACCTTCTACCCAATCAATTAACAATGGGTATATTTTAATATTAATAATTTGACTTGATGCATTTTGAAGCTCTAAAGTATGCAATAACAATTGATATAAATATGATTCATCATATGTTGTGTCTGGAAATTTCATTAATATTCTAGACGAGGTTGATGTTGGCCATGATTCCAATGGATTTATTTGAGATGGTATTATTTGCCCCGATGCATTTTTAATCAACTCTAATATAGGATCTGCGCCAGTGTTTTTATCTGGGGCATGTTGGTATATTGTGGTATCTTTTTCTAACCTATGTATTTTAAACATATTTTTACCTTTTTATAAATCGATTACACGACCTTTTATATCTGCGTCAGGAAATTTTACTTCAAATATACTAGGATCTAAACTAGGATATATTATTCCATTCCTTGTTGCACTTTTAATATCATACAAATTTCCAGAGTATCCACTATCAGAATCATATAAATTTTCAATAGCTATAGAAGACACTGTCTGTACTCCTTCTATTTGGTCTAACTCTGCATATAATTTCGACAATATAATTGATTTATTAATTTCCATATATTGCTGCGAGAATAATTCTTTTAATCTAGCAATACATTTTGTAATTACTTCATAACTATTTGAATTTGGACGAGTAATAATTTCAAAACTTATTCCAATATTAATAATAAACGCATCTCTAATATTAATTGCGTCTGTCATTAATCTATATTCCATTAAATATCTACGTAAATTTTCTTTAATAGCATCATTAGCTATTATAAACGTACCATCTTCATCATATGATAATACATGTAAATCCAATGCATATGGATTATGATTTGTATTATTAGATAATTGCTCATCTTGTTCTATATATGCCTTTGCTAATGCCCCATATTTGCTGGGCATATTATAAGCTCTTAATATATAGTCTGCTTTTGTTACTGCTCTATTTTGCGCGGCGAAATGCGATATTGCTTCTTCTCTAATTACATCTAAAGGTTTTTGATTTAATCCACCGTATGCTGGTTGTGGATTTGTTATTTTTAATCCCCTTTCGGCGTCAGTTTTTATCAAGTTTAAAATAGTTTCGTCTATACTATTATTATTGTCAACAAATTCTATATCATCTATTATTGTTATTGAATCAGATTTTACATTATCTATTAAACCATTAGCTTTTGAATATGTCACTGTTAAAGTTGTATCAGTTGGCGCTGTACCATATGTTTTAGTATTTAAAAAATTTTGTGGGTCAATTGACACGTCTTCAGATCTTTTAAAATAATCTATTCCAATACCAACATTAAATGGATTAGGCAATATTTCTTCATCTGATTCTAAATTCAATCCTGCCCCAAACTGTATTTCATATTTATCGTCATTTCTAAGTCTAATAACGTATCTTCGGTCAGTTTGTGAATAGCATAATAAATATGGTACGGTAGAATTATACTGACTTAATTCGGTATCATTGAATGAAGTATTTCTAACAGATATTGGAATTAGATCTTGACTTAGGTAATTAACTTCATACCATTTGTTTTCCTCGGAATCTATAATTTCAATAATCTCGGAAACTCCCGATTCATCTATTACTATTTTATCATATTTTTTAGGATCGGTGAATACATATTCCGAAGTACTTATTGCCCCAGAAACTGCTTTTACCGATTTAGTTAATTGAAAATATGTTATTTCCCCGTCGTTTGCAATTTCATATATTGACACTGTTATTGGAGAAGATTTAGTATTAATATTAAAATCTACAGGTTCAATTGTTCTGAATCTAATATTTTCTTGAGTACCAATTTGTGCGCCAGATTTAATATGCAATGCATAATCCATATTAGGCTCGTACTCGCCGCCAACTAACTTGGCTGGCACTAACTGCATAAAATCTATATTAACTTGAGCAGGCACGATTGTATTAGGCTTATATCCATAATTTTGAGCTAAATTATATATATTCTTTTTCTCAAAAGCCATATTAATAAAAGATTCTTGCAATTGCTTGTCATTGTAAAAAGACAGTACATCTCCGATCATTGCAGACATCTCAATGAACATCATTCCTGGGCTTGATTCGTTGAAGTCACTATACGTATCAGGAAAATAATTTTTCGCATGATTTATTAAGGCTCTTCGAAAATCACCAAAGTCTTTATTGTTATATTTTATATCAGCCATCTTATTCTACCCTTATGATTGGTCTACCATTTACTTTAAATATAGACATTGTTCTATTTGCGCCCGAATTATTTACTGTAAAGGATATTAATATCCCTACTCCGTGCCCGTCATTTAAATTTGCTTGAGTTGGAGTATTATCAATTATTAACTTATTAATTGTAATATATGGTAACCACATATCTGATTGCATTACAATTTCATCGTTAATTAAATCTTGAAATTCTCTAGTATTTTGATCAAAAACGTAATCCATTAAACCAACACCAAAAAGAGGTTGCATGAATCTTTCCCCCTTTCTAGTTAAAAGCAAATTAATAAAATTGCTTATTGCTTGTTCCTCTGTATAATCTGACATATTGAACGTTGTATTGTATTCGTCATTAGGGTCTTTGTTCATTGGCAATTTAATACCAAGTTTACTAAAACCTCTTTTATAGTCAGGTGGATATAATTTAGATTTAATCAATGTTAAGGCCTATTCTTTTTGTTCATTTTATCTAACATTGCCCCATAGTCTTTATACATTATATTAACCATTTTATTCGCGCTATCATTTTCTATTTGAGCCGATTCAACTACATGCGGAGTTTGGACATTTTTTATTGTTTCTGGAGATACTATCGATTGTAGTAAATTTAATGTTGGGGTGGTGTTACTTGATTCTTTTGTAGCCTCAACAATTGGCATTGATTCTTTATTTATTGATTCGACCAATTGCTTAATTGGTTGTAATTCTTCTCGAATAACTTCTCGAATAATATCTTTAAATTTTTCTGTTGCTGTCTTCATACTATATATAAATATTTAAATTTTAAATTTTTGTGGAAATGTAGCACTTAATAATTTGGTTACATCTCCTACATTTGTAGCTATACTCGTTGGTCCCATCATAGTAGTAAAGAATTTAGAACCAGTAGTCAATTTTTGAAGTTCAGATAAATGAGATTTTATGAAATTCATTAAATCATCTAAATCAACGTAATGTTCTTTAGATTGGAAGATTACTTGATCTGCTGTTAATATTGCTTTCTTTTTACCTATTAAAATTATATTATCTTTCTTAGCGTTTAATACAACTCGTTCAGAGTCTCCTACTATTTGGGCTCCTTGATATTTTGATATTTTACTTGCATCTTTATTCTTTTTAAATCCTGGCTTTAACTTTTCTAGTTTTTGATCTGAACATAAATATATAGATGCAGAATCTTCATTTATATTTTCTATTTGATATGTAGGAGCAGCAGGATTTGATACGTCGCTAGTATCGACATTTCTTTTTGTTGAATTAGTTGGTTTAAATACCCTAATAATGGTTAATGGGTCTCCATTAGATGATCCTTTCCAATTTGGATTTTCATTATATACTGATAGATTTTTCTTTATTGTAGAACCAAACCTAATAGATTGTCCCATTCTCCCTTCCATTAAAGTATCACCTTCAAATGGTTGTAAATTCCTGACTAATTTAATTTCTGAATTCTTGACAAAATTATATCCTATTTCACTCCTATCTGCCTTTATTGTTGGACTAGATCCATTATAATGCCTAGACCTTTTCCATAATTTTGGAAGTTGATTTAATGCCAAGTCATCGGTTGCATTATATGATGTCCAATACATAAATCCACTTGCTGTTCTATTAGCGGCAGAATTATCGTGAACGGGACCTTCTAGAATAAAAACATGTTCTCCTATAAATGGAATTCGTTTATTAAAGACTGCAGGCCTGGCGTAAAAATTTGCCACTTGTCCATCTAAGCTATTCGAATTTCCTCTAAGCAATATTGAACCAAGTGGCAATATTCTACCCTTGCTATCTTTTTGATTTGATTTAAAGGCTTTTTTAGTTTCTATGACTTCTGCGGTGAATATCATTTAAGCAGTAAGTCCCATAGATTCTTTATAATTACCTATTAGCTCATCTCTTTCCGATTCAGATAAACTAATTTTTTCTTCGGTCGAAACAGTAGCCTCAGTTCCTTTTTTAATGGTATTTATTAACTTTAATAATAATTCGTCATTTTTTATATACATTCCCAAATATTGAGAAAGCAATGGAACTAAAACCGACGCGTCGGCTGAATCTTTGATTAGTGGCGCTAAAGAATCTATTAATGATTTAATCTGGTCTTTATTACCTTTATGATTATTATATAATTCTTCTTGTAACTCTTCTACTGTTTTTTCATTGAATGCTATCATAAATCCTTTCCTTTATTATAATTATAAAGGACTAACTAATTTCCCATTTATTCTATAAGAACTAAACATTTCATAAAAATAAGCCTTTAGTTTCTTAACTACTCGTGTAATGTGTAAAGTATTATCTATATTTGCAGATTCTCTAATGTAAATATAAATCATTTTTTTATTGAATACATCTAAATCGCCTGCCGATCTGAATATTTCTACTATTGCATTTGCTACCCTTCTATCAATTTTACTTTTAAATAAAACCTCTAAATTAATATCAATCCATCTGCACCATTCTAAAATAAAATCCTTTAAAATTTCCTGATAATCATTTGTACTTACCTCAGTTTGTAGATTTCTTTTACTATCGACAACGTCTAGATCTGCTTTAGTTTTCATTCCCTTTACAACCATCTGACTTTTCTTTATGAAAAAATGCTTTGCTACGATTGTAAAATATGAGTAGGCTTTAGATCCAGTATCGGGATTGTATTTATGAAGTTGAGTATATAAGAATGAAACCGCTTCTGTCTTTAAGTCAATATAATCAGTTTCATATTTATAAAACTTCCACTTATGAATGATATTTTCGCATAATTTATTTAGAGCTGGATGTATTGTATCTGTAAATACTTTTTCTCGGTCTCTTTCAGTTTTCGCTAACTTCTTTTCTAATTCCTTATATGAATTACCTAATTTCTTAGCTTCTGTTATTTCTTCTTGAATTGGTTGCAGACATCTTAAATAGTATACGATTGCTGCTTGAACTTCTTTACCAAAATATGGCTTACGCTTTTTCTTTTTTGCTGGAGCTTTCTTCTTTGGGAGTGGTTTGAATGTCGTCGTCATTAAGTTGTATGGTTTTTAATTTTTCGGCTAAACTGTTAATTATCAATAAAATAGATTTAAATGTAAATCCAACTTCGTCGTCTGATGAGAATAAGCCCTTTCTATCTACTCTAGAAATATTCGCATATGCTCCGTTGAATAACTTTAATAAATCTTTATAAAAATTATACATGTCATCTTCAATATATATCTTAGACTCGATATATGATTTAGTTGCTTTCAATTTCAAATATAAATTAATATTAACATATATAGAAATTAATAACAATAATACTAGTATAATTACAAATAACGTCATAATATTTTAGTTGTTAAAAATGTCATCAAATTCAGATTCCTTTGTTTTGGGAGCAGCAGTTGCGAAACCAGAATTCATTAAATTGACTTCTGGGTTTTTATTTACGTCCCATTCTACTAGAGATTCTGTTGATATTTTTTGATTGGATTCCGAATGAGTTACAGTTTTATTCCATCTTTCCCATTCAAATCTAGATGCCATCATATCTGCTTGATGCAATACTATTGCAATACTTGATCTTAATTTATTAGATGCAGAAAAACTAGTTAAATATGATTTATTTCCATCGTCATACATGCCATCATGTATTTTAATAGCATGATATTCGTTCCATGACATTGCTACTCCATATTTCTGCAAAATATACAATGATAAATCTGGAACTGTTGCGTACGGAGTACTTTCATTTGATTTATATAACCGGCCCTGATTCTTCTTGTGCCAGTCAGAGTCATTTGCTATATATCCTTCTCCATTGTCAACTGGAAAACCCATTTTACCTAAATCATGATTTAACGCTGCGAATAATAATTCTTCTAAAGTAAATGTAGTTACATCAAGTCCTAACTTTTCATATAACTTATAAACGTATTTTGAATATTGAATTACTCTTAATACATGATCACAATATCCTCCAGGAAATGCATTGTGAAAATAATCAAATCCTGAAGCTGGTTGGAATACTAACCTTTCTTCATATGCTTCGTAAACTTTTCTTAAATTTGGACGAGATGGGAATGTTTCGTCTATTAGACTTAGTAATTTGTCGTAATTAGACTTTAATTGATCCGGTGTTAATTGATATGCCATTGTTATTTTTGTTAAGTAGCATTAAATATAACAAATAAATCTGAGATATCCTAATTATTTGGTAATTATTTTTTATTTAGTCTTGTATGTACGTATTTGATTAGGTTTTTGACTTTTAAACGTTTCATCTATTAAATCGTCAAGTTCATTTTTTGGCTTAATATTAGGAACCACAATTGGCAATGAAGTCGATAATTTTTTAGATTTCAAATTCCATATATTTATAGCTAATATTACTAGGGCAATTGCAAGTGGATCGAATACTAGAATTATTATGCAAATAAACCAATTAATTATTTCTTCCATTGGTTTACTAGTTAATGATTGTACATATTTTAAAGGACCTAATTCTGAACTAGATTCTGAGTTAAGTTTATTATCTATTATTTGAAATTCTAATAATTCAATTGAATCACGAGTATCATTAATATTCATTTCTACTGAGGACAATCTATTGTCAAATTTAGATAATTGAGTTTGGATTCTTTCTTGGACTTTTCCGGATGTATATGTTACTCTTTCTCCATCAGAATTAATTGTAGAATTCTGAATATTAAATCCTTTATTTAACTCTGAAATATTATTTATAATAGATTCTTTTTCTTTTATTAAATAATTATAAGTCTCTTGAAATGTTGATTTTCTAGTTTCTATTAAATCAATTTTTTTAGTTTCAATTTTATCTTTTTCATAAGTCTCTTGAAATGCAGCAGACAAAAATCCATAAATTCCAGCTGAGGTTATAACCATGAGTATAATAATTGCAGTAATTAAATAACTCTTTAGCCAACCATTTAAATCCTTCCAATAATAATGAATGACTCCTGTAATTACAACCTTAGATATTTCTAAACTAGTTGCCATAATCATGACATGTATTCTAGCCCCTGAGAATAAAGAACCCAATCCTAATACTGAATATAATGCAGCAGATATAGAAACTATAATCCCTAAAATTAATACTGATATTGATATCTTCTTATTCATTCTTTTAGTTCAGGAGCGGACCTCATGGATTTGCAAAGTCTTATTCTATTAATATTTATAAACTTGAAAAGATAGGATAATTTCCAATTATTCATACTATCCCGAATATACTGTTTGTTTTTTAATATTTATTTTTTTAAAATTTCCACTATTATTGCGAACCTATTGGATTTGCAAAGTCTTATTCTATTAATATTTATAAACTTGAATGTTGAAGTTACAGAAAATTTCTGACAAATGCAAGTATTTTATATAATTTTTTAACACCCAAGCCTAAATTTAATTTCAATTAACCGTTTAGCCTTTTCAAAAGTTGATAATAAGTGCCTAGATTCTGATTTAGTTAGTGTCCAAGACCTTCCTTGAATTTTCCAATGCATTTCTGATATTGGATTATTTCTATTGCTAAATCTATTATATTCAGCAGTCAATATATAGATTTCATCGCATAAATATTTATATGTGACTTTATAAGATTTACCTCCAATAATAATAGTTCCAGCATTTAGATTGGTACTTGAATCTTTAAATTCTTCTAGTGGATAATATCTATTAGATTCAAAATCTATAGTGTGAAATAATGGACCGAATTTTTTTGTTTTAGAAGGGTCCATTGCAAATCGTAAATTTACGCTCATGATAAGTTTTTAATAATTAGAATTTTTACTATTTCAACATCGAAAGATGCATCGATAGCATATTTTATACCTTTATTTAATTGTTCTGTATTTAAGTAACTTATTAAATCTCCAAGATTATATTGCAATTGAATATCATTGTTAGTATTCGGAATTATTATAGTATATAAATCTCCGTTTAACAATAATAATTGATTTATATGGTCTATTAGGTACTTGCTAGGGTCCGACAATCCTCCGTAGTCAACGTCTAATGCTAATATAGAAACAATATTATTATACTGATGTTTAATGTTATCCGGATTAGAACTATATTCTTTTAATTGATGCGTTGATATGTCTAAGTCCGGATATTTTTTATTTCCTATTTTGATCATTAAATCATTTTGATCAAAACCAATATATAATCTTGGCTGCATCGTTGCATAATATCCAAAATCACCTCTTCCACACCCAACATCCAATATGGTAGCTCCAACCTTAATATCAGTAATTACTGCCTCGTATATTGTCTCTTGAATTTCTGACGACGGATATCCTACAAATTGAGGATCTCTTAACATATAATTTGAAATTTCAGGCTCAATTGCAGCCTTACTTTCAGTACTTTCCGTCTGAGAATTTGGCATGATAAATTTTTGCATGTTTGCAGTTGTTTAATTTATAATAAATATCGTTATTAGTATTAATAATATAAATTTTCTAGCATAGAAATTAATTTTGGATGCGGATACACGTCACTCTTATCTTTCCTTACATTAGTATGTGAATATAATCCAGGGGCAGGATATAACATAAAACTATCTTTATATTCAAATGCATGATGTTTATCAAAGCCAATAGCCAACTCTTCTTTTATTCCACGAGTAATATCTATATTATATTTTCTCCCTAAATGTTTAATTAAACCTTCTAAGGATTTTAATTGTTTATCAGTATACGAATGCCAATATTCATAACCTCTAAATGGTTTGTCAAGTTTAGTGACATATTTAGAAGGAACTTCATTACCAGTATACGTATAATATTTTCCGTATCGTTCTGTTAACCAACCAAAGTTGCAAATTTCTATACCCACTGATTCTTTTACCATTTTACTAGTAATACCATGCCGCTTTGCTCCTCCTAAATGATAAGCCCAATTACCTTCTGGAAAAGCTTGAACTATAACGCCATCGTGTTTTGCTTCATCAGTTTCAAAATTAATTCCACCAATTACAAATTCCGTAGCTATTCGACCTCTGGCATCATCGTTCCACCATTTAATAGTATGATATGGATCGTTCCAACCAGCAGTATGATGTAAAAATATCATTGATTTAGGAGTATACTCATTAACATATTCATCTGCATCTAGGTACCTTTTCTTAATATCAATGTTATTAGTGTATAAAGTTTCAAACATATCTGAAGTATAATTCATTGATTCGTTATAATCAATTTCATTTGGATTCATTTCATATGTTCCAATTGCAGTAGTGTCTGCGGTTTCAGATATATTTAATGAGGCATGGGTTTTTAATTTTTTTATAGTATTATCATCTAATTCTCCAGTTGGTCTTAGAGATACCCTCATTTGAAAATTTTTAATTGCAGATTGTGTTGTTGAATCTAAAAAGCCTGATTCGCTAACGTGGAGGGCTCTTTGTACTGACGAAATTAACGTGCTCATATGTATTACTTTTATTTATAAGTACTTTATGGAGTTGTTAAAAGTAGTGAACCTGACCATGGAACTGTAAATGATGGGTAAAAATTAGTATATGTTCCGGAAATAGTTAAAAGATGAGCAGCAATACATCCAATTAATATATCCATAAATATATCACCGTCCGAGTTTTGCGGAATATTAGGCCCCTGAAAATTTCCCGTATTAGTTATAACCGTTACACCAGTTATTCCTATTGCAGTTTGTCCCAACCAATAGGCATATATATAAGGAGATATTTGTTTAAAGAAGTTTATAGCACTTTTGGCAGTATAATTCAACGTTTGCATAGATTGTATACCTTGAATAAGGGTTGGTAATCCAGTTGAAATGGTTGAAAATGTTCCGCCGCCAGAAAGTGAATCGAAATGCCTTAGTACTAGATTATTATAAGCGGTTGCAAATGCTTGGGCAAACTTATTTTTATCTTTATGTTGGACAAAGACTTTATTTTTTAACTCAGCCTTAAATAAGTTATAACTCATTATTTTATCCTATTCCTCTCTCTACAGATAAATTTGGATCTGCACTTATCGTCTTATCTCGAGAGTTTATATTGACTAGCGAGGCTCTTTCATTTAAAGTTACGTTATTAACCATAGAATTTCCGCCTGCCATACTATAATCGTTTAAAATAGAATTAGTTACATTTGCATTTCCATTGACATATGAACCTCCCGTCATTAACGTACTTGTCACCTTTGCATTTTCATATACCATTGAATAATTTAATATCTTTGATTTTGTAACAATGGCATTATTTTTAACAGTTGTCATATTGGCAATCCAAGAATCTGTCACTTGAGTGGCGTTATATATTTTTGCATATTCACCAACATATGAATTATCTACAACTGCATCCTGAAAAATTAAGGCTTTATTAGCCACATATGTAAAATTCTTAATTATAGCATTGTCAAAGACCTTTGCGTCATTGTCAATCCAAACTGGATTTGTGACATCTATATTTTTTAAACTTTGAACATAACCTCCAACTGCATATCTATCGATGTCTGCGGGTTCTGTTAACATTGGAATAGAAGTTTTGTTCGATTCCCCTTGAATAGGAATGTTTATTCTAAATGACTTATTAGAAATAATCCTGTATAACTTTACTTCTTTTTGAGTTAAGGGATGTTTAATTTTAATAAAATCGTGATTCAATAATTCAATATAACTCATAATTTTCTTTATTATAAATATCGAAGTTAATTGAATTTTATAAAGTTAATGCCTAATAATATGATCAGCTGCCTTTGTTGCTATAAGTTCTTCTGGTTTAGATGCCACCTCAAAATTCATACCTCTGACGTATCCAGTTCCAGCATTTAATACCATATTGGATCCAGCTGTTTTGTCTTTATTATAGTCTAGCTCAATTCGATTAATAGGAATATAATTATCTCGTAAAAATATTGCAGCGTCTACTGAATATTCAGCCTCTTTCCATAATCTAGTAAATCTGTCTTTAATTTTAGGAAACGTTCTTTTAACGTAAATTATATGGACGCCTTTTTTATTAAATTGAAATGCTATAACGGTCGCATACAAAGTTTTCTTGCGGGTATTTTGACTATCAGTGCCAACGTGAATTTTGCCATCAGGATTTTCTTTTAAAAAATCTTTGGCATATTGTACAATATTGGTAATTTTAGTCCCTTGAATATTTCGATATATTCTTCTCATAACTTTGATTTTTGTACTCCTACCAGAATTCGAATCCGGACTAAAGGCTTAGAAGGCCCATGTGCTGCCATTACACCATAGGAGCAGATTTAATAATATTACTATGTTTCTGCTAGATACCAATTGGCACCTTTTGGCAATTTCTTTAATTCTTCTTTTAGGTATGAGATGAAACCAACATCTCTTGATATTTAATATACCTGCCATGATATGCAAGTTTTCAATTGAATATGGTTTACATACCAAATGTCTTGCGTTATCACAATAAAATTTCATGTACTCAATATAGGATTCGAACCTATGACCCCCTCGGTGTAAGCGAGGTGCTCTGAACCACTGAGCTAATCGAGTATTATAATACTTGAATATTAATAGTTATAGATAAAATTTACTCTTTACGCTTTAATCTTAACGTATTAATTTGAAAGCGAGAGTGGAATCGAACCACTGTAATGAGGATTGCAATCTCATGCCTAAAGCCACTCGGCCACTCGCTCAAATTTTATCCGTCGTAATCTGTAAATATTAATTTATTTCCTATAACTTTAATATCTGATAATTTAGTATGGTAAATATCATCATCTACAGTAAAATAAACTTTGTTATTTTCCACGTAATCAACTTCGGAATGAAATTGTTGACTACCACTTGTAACAGTGAATAATGCACCTGGTTTTAATTTTTTTAGAAGCGCATCGTTAGATGATTCATTTAAAGCTTCGTTCCATATTTTCTTGTTCATATTAGATTTCCTTTTTAATATATATCTTTTCTTTTCAATAAACGTTTTATATACTTTGAATGTTCTAAATTCCTCCAATTGACTAATCCAACGGTAAAGTGTGGTTTGAAATATGGTTCTCTAGATAATCCAAGTTCTGACCTAATATCATACAGAATTTCTGGATATTTATCTATAGTAAGCCACCAATGTTCATTATCACTCTTTAATATGCTGCTAATATCAACACTAACCTTCTTATTTTTATATTTAAGCGACGTTTCTTTCCACTTAATGTCATTAGTGTATCTATCATTAATAAACGTTGTATGGGCTTTTCTTAAAGGTTGTTGAGTTATTAATTTGAATCGTTTATAAAGATACCAACGCCACATAGCATCTAGCTCAGTATTAGAAAACAATACCATAGCAGTTTTTTTCCAAGTTCCTTGTCTAGAATGTTTTTTAGTAACATTCTTTGGATCGAATATTATTTTGCCAGTTAATAACATAATGCAAATATAATAAATACAAATGACAATTACAAAAATAAATAACTTTATAAAGCAGAAGATAAGGGATTCGAACCCTTAGACCCATTTTTCAATAGATCGCTTGTTTAGCAAACAAGTGCCGCGCACCATCTCGACCGATCTTCTATATAGTTATATCTTTATCAATTCTGCCTTGTAAATCTTTTTCTAATTCTAAAATAGATTGCAATGCATGTGATTCCTTCATATACCTAACGAAGAAATGTGTTACAATAAATAAAATCCCAAGTATTAGCACTCTGATTTTATATGCCTGCACAAATAAAGCTAAAATGCCGTAACCATAACCAGCAATTGCACATAAGATGAACACGAAATTAAAATATAATAAATATTTCTTTGTAGGACTGTTATTATATTTTTTAGCAGTCTGATAGGTATGCCATGAAACTCTAGTATATTGAATAATCACACCAATTAATAATATGACCATTATAGCTATAAGAGAAAAATCTTCATTTGCACAATGGAAAAGTGTTTGGTAAGGTTCTCCATTAGAATCAGTATATAACCATTTAATTAAATTCATTAAAAATCTTTTTTAATATATAGCTTCTATACTTTAAAAGTACTCCCGGCGAGACTCGAACTCGCACCCCCAATTACGGAGAACAGGGCTTAAACCTGTCGTGTCTGCATTCCACCACGGAAGTATTATTTCCATTTAGTTTTTCTAAATCTCTTCCAACTTCTAATTATCTCTTTAGCAGAATAATTGCATCCAGAATGTGGTCCACATAAAAGGCAACCACGCCTTTCGGATTTTCTTTTAAGCAACTTATAATTTCTAGAGTTAGTTGTTTTAAATGTCTCTTTCATAATACTTTATTTTTAAGTTAATAAACCTAATATAAAGTACCTGTTTTCATTTTTATAAATTTTATTTTTTAAAAAAGAACCGAATGTAAGATTCGAACTTACACCAAAGGTTTCGAAGACCCTTACGCTGCCATTACGCCAATTCGGTATCTATATTTGGACTAACTTCAACTCCAGCAGTAACTTGAGTAAATGAAACATTCTTTGTCCACCTTTCCCATTCATCATATGTAATTAAAATTTTAACCAAATCTGTATCTTTTTTATCCAAAGGTAAAACAGTCCAAAATACATCTGGAGATTTAAGGTTAACTACATTTTCAACTTGGTCTTGGGCAATATATACTCTAATTAAAGACTTTTTAAATTCCTTTTTAGTACCGCAGGTAGGGTTCGAACCTACAAATTTCAGGGTCTAAGCCTGTTGCCTATTCCAATTCGGCTACTGTGGCAAATAAGAAGTCCCATGCAGAATCGAACTGCAACCTTCGGGATCAAAACCCGACGTACTAGCCGTTGTACCATGAGACAATGATGAGTGGCTGTTCCCACCGCGTAACTAGAAAGTCGTGCCGCCACTCATAGGCTTTATCTTTTAAGTTGATTTATTAGGACTCGAACCCAAACCCTGAGAGCCAACATCTCAGATGCTACCATTACACCATAAATCAATTTGTTTTAGTGAAAGTTACATTTATTATTGTCATTTGATTACTAGCATTTGAAACTAAATGCGGAATATCAACTGGATATACTACAGATTCACCGATAGTATATATGACATTATTAATATCATCGTACAGTTCACCTTGAATAATTGTTATCTTTTCGTCGCAATCAGGATGAACATGTTTACCAAATTTCGTATGTGGATAAAGTATGGTAATAAAGTTAATAATATTTGGATCTGTCGTTGGAGTTTTCCAGCCAACTATTCCAGTATGAAAGGACATTATATTATTATCGCTAACACCTAACAGATCTGAAAACTTTACCACGCTGATATCGTCAATATGAAATTCATTATTACTGAATTCATTAATTAATGCTTCTGCTTTTTCTTGTGCTTTTACTAATCTATTTTTCAATCTATCCATTGATCTCTTTATTTAACAATAAATATACGATTGAATTAATAAAAGGGTGCTAAACGGGAATTGAACCCGCAAATTAATTTCTTAATACCCGAGTCACAATCGGGCACGACTAACCAATATTCGTATCTAGCACCATGTAAACGCTGTTTCATCTTCTGCTTTAATAATCTCGTCCCGAAGTTTCTGTCTCAAATTGTCCTTGCTCTTTACCAGCGTGATTAGAACAATACAACTTTTTAGTTTTAGTATCTACAAAAATTACATGCTTCCAAGAATTGTATAACGAATGCACTGATAAGGCAGTTCCTTTTCTCAATGTTTGAGTCTTGCCAAACACATCAATTGCCTTAAAATCATTATCAACGTAATACATAGATTCACTTCTACCGTAAAATAATTTGTCAGCTTCTGATTGAGTTTTCACTGGCAATACATTTTTGGTATTATCATTTGGATACCTACTTTCTTTTAATTCATTAATTGCTTCATTCCAAATTTTCTTATTCATATTCCCAATCCTAATTATTTGCGATCATGGAGAATTACGATATCCCGACCCGCGATTTAACAAACCGCCGCTCTGCCTCTGAGCTACATGATCTTTTGAATTATTTTTTAAAATGATATTTTATTTTGTTTAACTAAGTTTGAAATAGTACCATTGACGTGTATACTATTATCATTACTAGAAGCAGTAATATAATTGGTTTTTTTATCAAGTTTAGTAATTTTTCCTGACACATAAATGCCTCCATGTTTATGAATTTTAACCAATTGTCCAACTTTTAAATTCTGTTCGGTTAACCTTTCCTGAATTACTTCGTTCCAAATTCTATTGTTCATTTTAATTTCCGTTTCTTTTAAATTTCAATTATATTAATGTTAACGAGGTTGACCCTTACTGTTAAAAAACACATTCATATAATATAATCTATCATCTAATATTCACGACTTGTGGTAGTCGCAACCATAAAGAATATTAAATTGTCTTTAAATATTTTTGGTGGTACCTCGGGACTCGAACCCTGACCTTTCGGGCTTCAACCGAACGCTCTGCCAATTAAGCTAAGGCACCATTTAATATGTCCATTTGTTATTTGTACGATATGATTTCTTTAAAGCATCTAATACTAATTGTATTTCATATAAGCATTCATTTCTTCCACCACCAACTAATGTAAGGTTGTAAATTCACTCTGTATCGCTTCTTAAAAATCATCTGAAACTTTTGATTTAATTAAATCTCCCTCGCCCATTTGCCTAGAATCATTAATATCCAATTCATAGTTATTTGCTTTTTAGTGGTACCGATCGGTAACGATCCGATTACTTCCTGTTCTTCAAGCAGGCACTCTACCATTTGAGCTACGGTACCATTTTGCACTTTCAATAGGACTCGAACCCATACCTGCGGGTTTGGAAGCCGCGGTGCTGCCAATTACACCATGAAAGCATTTTAAAAGTACGAAAAACAACGTCGTACCCCCGGTTGGACTCGAACCAACTACCCCACCGTTAAAAGCGGCGTGCTCCATCCCGTCAAGCTGCGGAGGCGTTTTATTTTAGCGGTCATAACGGGACTCGAACCCGCATACAATTTTTCAACTGATGCCACCGTGACAGGGTGGTCGCTTTCCATTCGCTTCATGACCTAAATTAAAAGTACTACTGGAGGGATTTGAACCCACATTTTCAACCCAGTTACCTTACTCCTGTGTATCAGACAGGGTGGATACAGTAGTATGTTAATATATAGCGGAAGAAGAGGGATTCCAACCCCCACTACAAGACTAGTTGTAGGCTACGGTTTTCAAGACCGACACAATAGCGTTCTGTCATTCTTCCAAAAATTAAGTGACTCTTCCTTTAGTTCATCTCTAGAATTTTTAAATTCTAATATTTCACGAGTGTGATTTTCGTTGCCATACTTATTAAGTGAATATCTAAGTCTTCTACCTGAACCTAAATAACCATCGTCTAAATTATTAGTAGAATGCATTCCAATATAATACTTTCCATTTAAATTGTTCGTCGTTTTATATATGAAGTGATATTTCTTTGCTTTTCTTGCCATATTAATAATATATAGTTTGAAAAGTACATAAAACAACGAAAGAAATAAAGGAATCGAACATTTCCAATTGTCGGGGTGATTGGAATCGAACCAACTAACCCATGGCTCCAGACCACGTGCGCTTAAAACCTTAGTCACACCCCGATTTTTGGCAACATGTCGGGATCGAACCGACTCTATTCCTGGTTGGAAGCCAGGTGCACCACCATTTATGCGTATGTTGCAAAATACCCGCCTTGTCAAAGAGCTTTCATGTATGAATTATAATACATTAAATATTTTATTAAGCCGAAACTTGAAAATAATGTATTATAATTCATGCATTTTTGTGGAGCCACCGATGAACGATATCGGATCTGCTGGGTGCAAGCCAACTATTTTAGCCAATTAAACTATGGCCCCGTAAGTAAAATATTTAGGAAACTACTAATAACCAGTATTAATCTAAATATTTTACTAAATAGTGGAAATAGATGGAATTGAACCAACTCAGCCGTTAGGCAGATGTTTTACAGACACCTCCGGCTCTCCAACTCCGGCGTATTTCCATTTTTCAAAATTTAGCTTATCTTTTTAAACTAAAAAAGCCCCTTAAAAATTAAATTAAGAGGCTTTAAATAAATTCTTTTAAAATTTACATTAAACCTCTATTTGATCCGACGCTTTATAACCAAAGATTACAGGAGACCAACTTAACGGTTGCAGATTACGCCCATGTCTTTGATTGTTATGTAAATTTTTCATATTGTTTTGTTTAAATCTAAGTACAAACTAATAATATATAGTATTAGTTATTTAATTTATACAAATATAAGTAAAGTTTTTCACTTGTGCAAATATTTTGATAAATTTATTTTAAAATATTTATCCAATTCATTTTATTATTTTATTAATATACCAATATTTTATTTTATTTTTCAATTGTTCAAGTTGCGATGCTGTTTTACGCATAACGTCAGACGCTTTCTTGATAATCTTGGAATTATCGTTTTCGCTGCCTTCATCCGCCTCTAACAACTTTTCCATTGCAATTCTTACGTCTTCGTAACGTTTTGACAATGAATATGTAATTTTAGAATCTGTTGATTCTTTTAATTTGACTTTTGCTTCTTTCCAAATTTGCTTATTCATTATTCTGATTTAGTTTTTATTTGAGATTCTACATATTGAGTATATTTTGCTTTAATCCAATCCCAATTTCTTGTCATGAATACACCAAGTGCAAACGTTGAAATAAAAGACTTGCCTAGTATAAATGCTACAACGAATATTGCACCCCATGTAAAAGCCGCTAGTCCAGTACTAGTAAAAATTGATTTGATTTTGTTAAACCATTCCATAATATTAATTTCCTTTTTTGATTTTTTGATACCGCCTATTATTGTTTATAATATATAATCCCATCAATGCAATTATTTTCATTTGAATTCCAATAATAAAAAGTAAATCCATAGTTACTATTAAATAGTCAATAAATTAATTAAACCGATATAAAGTCAGCGGATTTAATTGCATCCTCTAACCATTCTTCTTTATCTGATATATCTTCATTAGTACCAAAATATATCATAATATCTTTTAAATGATCCCAATCTAAAGATTTTAAAATCGCCATTGCCATCTCTTTGTCTTTCATTACTATGTCAATTTCGTCATACCAATCAGATGATCCTATTTCTATTTCATTTCTAGAACATATTAATTCTGCTCTAATTTCTGCTAAAGACCTTAATGGTATATGGTATATCGTTCCGTCATTTGGAAATTCAATCTGTATTGTATTTGTATTTATCGTCATAATGTCATCTCTATTTATTATAATTAACAACAGTGACGTCAATTAAGTGGAATTCTTCTGAAATAATTTGCTTGAGTATTTCTTTGTCTCCGCCTGCTAGTCCACATCCTATCCATGGCATAATTAATTTTGTATTAGGATGTAATTTTTCAATTTTCCTAAAGCAAAGTCTAATAGCCTCATAATCTACTGGTATATTATATGGGTAAGTAGATAATGTATTATCGTTAACTTTCTTCCTAGGAAATAATTGCGTATAACAGTTATAGACCTTTATTGTCGGATTATCTAATGTAAATGGTAAGTTTGTAAGCGAATGATTCCAAATCCCGTTAGATCGCATGAAATGCCTTCCATCGATAGTACCTAATTTATTTATATCTGACTTTCGTTCGAAGGGAAATTGGTTAGTTTGAAATAATTTGACAAATTGAAGAGCAATTCCCTTCTTTTGTTTACAAACACAATTACACCCCTGAATAATAATGTCATATTCATGGATTAAAATTTCATTAAATATATCTCCTTCAATGATTTTCATTTTTTAATTGTATTTCATTACTTTCAATTGATCTTCGCTTGGACTCCAATTCCCTAATAAATAATCTATAAGCCAATCATGTAAATTGTCGTAAGGTGGCATATTAACATTCATGCCAATAAAATTATTAGTTCTAAACGATATTCCTAAATGCCGAAAATTAACAGACCATATTTCATTTGTTCTGGAGTCATAACTTGAATCTGTATATTTTATACTATAACCATGGGCAAGAACAGATTCGTTAATATTAGGGTATTGTAATTTTAATGATCTTTGTGCATTCTCTCCTCTCCAGGCTGCAAATTTGTGAATCCTTTTAACCATTAATAATATGTTAGAATGTTGGAGTGAACTTAGTCCCTTAATAGTTTTATTTTCATTTCGCATTTAAAAAATTGATTATCCGATAGGCATAATTCCTTCCCAAGCCAAATTGCCAATCAGTGTTAAAAAAATTATTCCTTTGACTAAAAAGCATATCAGAATCGTCATCTATAATTACATATGATCTGAATTTATGAGGTTCATAATTATTGTCTTTTAACCATTTATATATTTCAAGGCCTCTTGGTGTTTTAACGTTGGGAACGTAAATAGATTCGGTTTTTCCTATTACTTCTCCGGTAATGTTAACTCGCTTAAATAAATCTATTAATTCAGATATACTTCTAGTCTTTCTCCATGATGAACTTATAACAATTTTAGCCTCAGTCTTATCGGTAATTTTATTTAAATTAGTAACTAATTCTGGGTCGAATTGTGCTTCTTCATATTCTTCAACTGATTCCGATCTCATTCTTTCGACTTTATTGGACTTGTATTTAACACTCCATCTATGTCTAGAAATATTAACTTGTTATTCTCCATATATAGATTTTTGAATTAAATCGAAAAACCCAATCCTAGCCTCAGAACCTATTCTAGATTTAACATCTTCCCAATCTAAAGATAATTCACTTAATAAACCAGATTCTTCATCAAATACATCTTTTTGTACCCATTGTATTACATCTCTAGTCTTTTCTTTACCAGGAACTACATTCTCAAATAATTGATGAATAGCTTGATCTACTCGATTGATAATGTCTATAGAAGAAACGAACTGATTAATATTAGCCAACTTTACGGGACCTAGTTTGACATCTTTTTTAGGTCCTTTATTTTTAGATACCTTTTTATGCTTTTCTCCTTTGGTTTTAAAGCTAATTCGATTTCTTTCTCCTTTATAGTTGGTTATAAAACAATTCCAAACAATTCCTTCTCCCAAACCAATAATGCCAAAATGTTCGGCGACGGGGCATTTATCTTCAACCTTTGCAATTATCTTATTAAAATACTCCCTAGCCTCAATTGGATTGTTGAGATCACATTTAAATTTAAAAGTTTTAAATTGGTAAATATTCCATATTCTTTCATTATCAATTGAAATATATTTCCAGACTTCAGGATCTATCCAATATGCAGCCCCTTCTTCCGGGGTTACTTTTATTCCAAATATAAAAAACATTTTATGGGGCAATTGAGATATTGCCACTTTTTTCTGTACGCCATTTCCACACCATTCTCCATATATTGAATATGTTGCGTTTGCATCAAACATTTCATTGGATTCAACAGCCACTTCAAATAAAAACCGAGTCATTGCCTGCTTAGATTCGGGAATATTCATAAATGCATGAAATCCAAAATGACCTGTTATTGTACCCTCTTTTGAAGCAGTTGTTCTCTTCTGTGTCCAATATTCATCGCCTTTAAAGCAAACTGCCGCATGTGTACCATGAAGCTTGACAGTACCTTCTACGTCTAAAGTAGGTAATGGTGTCAATTCAAATATTGGGTTATTATCTTTATCTAAGCCCTTAAACTCTTTTTTCTGTTTAAAGTCCTTATAAAAATTATCAAATGATTTAATTTTTGGAAATGCTATAAATTTCATATGAAGTTGTTTTTTTATAATTTAATTAATTCATTTAATTTTCCCCACATATATGTTTCAAATGGATGTGGATTTTTAACAGTTAAATTATTCTTAAAACCTAAAAATTCCTTTTTGTATTTATTAAACATGGAACCTCCTTCCATACGAGAGTGGGCCATATTTGCATATCTGTCTATTAATTTTGCAATTCGACTTAATGTGTTAGATTTAATTCTTTCATAATTTTTCCTTTCATCTCTATTCTTGCCAGGATCATCTGAAATACAAAATACGCCATCGGCTACAATTTCTCCAAAAAATTTCCTAATGTCATTATAAGACATTCTACCATCTTCCAATGCATCATGTAAAATTATTACACATCTTAGTTCTTCTAGTCCCGCTCGTTCTTTTGGAAAAATATACTCAATTGTTTGTATTTCATCGAAAAAATAATCAACCATTTGTTCATATATTGCGTCGCAATCTTTCAGATGTTTGATATACGTAAATGGGCCATAATACTGACCAACATGTTGTTTCTCAGCCATTAGCCAAGCCATTTCTACTTTATTTGTCAATTTTAGCATCTTTAAGTTTTTTTAGACGTTTAACTTCAGCAGCAGATCTGAATAATAATTCGTTTAAATATTCTGCTTGATATCTACAATCATCAATAGCTATATGTTTAGTTCCTTTGAATTCAACTGTTGGCTCACCTTTTAATTGTTTCAATGTTCTAATGTCGCTAGCTAAACGATAATGATATGGCATTTTATAACCAAGCTGATGAGTAATATTTCTTAAAATTGGGTCGTCAAATGATCCATGCTGCCATATGGCACGTATTTTATAATCTTTCCTAAGTTCAGTTAGCCACAATTCAAATTCAGTAATTACATCTGCTAAATTCTTACTGTTTTTTTGATTAAATGCATCATCTCTGGCTTCTTGAGCGCATTCTTTTGATAACCACCATAATATTGTTGAATATGTTGGTTTAAAATCATAACGTTGTAAATCTTTTACATTAATGTTCAGCGTAAAATCGTCTACAATTTGGAATTCTTTTTTTGCCAACCATGCAACCGCAGCAATTTGAACTGGAGGAGCTTGAGTGGTATTTCCTAAAGTCTCGAAATCAAATGTTACGTAAATATCTTTTTTCTTTTTCATATTTAACTTGTTTGTGCATCATGATGATCTGACATTAACAACCTTTCTTTTCTAAGCAACATCATCTTTTTTATTTCATCAACATGAAACATTGAATATTCACCAAATAATCTAAATTTATTATCGACACCCACATCAGTAGTTCGGTGTAAATTATAAAATTTGTTAACAGGATGCAATCCCCCTTCGTTAATATTTTCTAAACCATTATGACTGTGTCCATGTAATTGAATGGCGCCATGATGACTTTTGTTCCAGATCCTTTCTGCATAATGAGATAACGTAGAACGAATTCCGCCAATTCTAAAAAACTGTTTTAAGGTAACTTCGGTAAATAAATCTTGCAAATAAATAGCATTTGGAAATCTAACATGTACATCTTCAATTAAGTCCAATGGAATTGGTCTATTTTTCATGATTAGTTCGTCATGATTTCCTAGGCTTAATATAATATTATTACAATTGATTCTTAATCTGGACTTTATGATATTTTCTATTCCGCCAAACGACCAGTCTCCGCCATGGCGTATTAAATCATTTTGTTTGGCTTGAGAATTAATATTTGCTATTAATTCGTCGGTCATAATATACTGATTTAAATAATCCCGGCCGCGAAATGATTTTCCGAGATCCCTTCGATCCTTTGGGTCATGTTCATGGCCTCCGGGCCATCTAGATGATCCTTTGCAAATATTTTTATGATAAAAATGTGTATCGCTTGTTACCCAAGTATTCATTGCTTTAATTTTAATTAAAACAAATATATAACTAAATTATCACAATATCAAATATTACACACTTAATTTCTGAATAGATTTATGATTTTTTAATGCGTCGTCAATATATTGTGGTTCAATCTCAATAGATTTATTTCTTAACGACTCGACATATTCAGCGCCTTTTAATGTACATAAATTATATAATGTTCCAGCTGGAATTAAATATATGTGATTATGTTCGAACTCTTGTTGACTGGTTATATTCATTAAATCCCCACGTAATACGGTAATATATGTATCATAATCATTCATAGTTAATAAGTTACTAGAATATTTCGATTCAATGGAAATTCTATGATATATAAGTTCTTCTTCTGATGGAAGATACATCCTTGTAACCGTTTTATTTCCTATTTTAAATGATGAATTATAAGGTTGTAAATTAAAATCTCTAAATTTATTAACAATTACTTTGTCCCTAGAATTGGGATCAAGGTTATACATAGCTATTTCTGAGTCTGCCCAAGTTGCATATGTTTTAAAAAAATTGTGTTTAAGGTCTTTTAGTAATTGATCATTTAGTGTCATTAGATGTGTCTTTAGATAACTGTGAATTAATAGTGCCTTCCAACGAATTAATTCGAACTTGTAATTCAGAATTCCTTGTCGTTAATATTAAATTCTTCTTATTAGATTCTTCTAATTTAATTGACAAATCTCCAAATTTTTGAGAAAACTCTTTACGTTGAGATATTAGCTTTTCGCTAAGCTCTTCGAATGATTTATTTAACCTTTCAATAGTTTCTATGGAACTATGGCTAATACGTTTAACCGTATCATGTTCTGTTCCTGTTACAACTACTTCTTCTTTTCTTTTTCTAAGTTTGTTAAAGGCAAATGTGGACATTCCTGTTACAATAGTAGTCACTAACGTTGTTACCAACGGGTAATTTTTCATTAACCATATTAGACTTTCCATCATTGAGAATTATTCCATTATCATGTTTATGTATATACATAGCTACGTCGTCTAGAAACCAAATTTAAAATGACCCATAATAAACCTGGAAACAATCCAGTCCCATATTCCTCCAATGATCAATCATCATGTCACGGTCATCAAGAACAAAGCCTACTCTATATTGGTCTTTAATATGCCTATCAAACATTTCCTGTTTTACAATTGTATCTTTCCTAGTGTCTCCAGGTTTCCTCATTGAAAGTAAGTGGTAATCAATGTGATTGTCACCGAGCCATTTCTTTGTAGCTTCCAAGCCCCCATTATCAGAGTTTCTTCCAGAAAATAAAAATATTTTATGATCTTGTAATTCACTATAGGCAGCTAAGACACTTGCTACAGATTCATTGACTTTATCAGTTCCACAAGCTGCTCCATCGTATGGACTTCTTCCATCCATTAAAGATAATGTACCATCTAAGTCACATATTATGCACCATGGTAAATCCGACTTTCCTGTATTATACCTATTGTTTTTAATTGTTCGTGGATCAATATTATTATTTGGTTGGTTGTAAATCTTAGGATTCTCTGGCCACCATGATAATGAATTAAACCCCATGTATCTTCCAGACTTATATCCATTTTGTCTAAGTCCGTTTGGTAAATTTTTATACTCTGCAAATTGTTTTTCTATAAGTTCTTTGCCAACTGATCTGGTTCTTTGTTGATCTCTCTGTATACAAGTCTTCTTATCCGTGTCGAATAATAATACTTTTATTGGAAGGTTATATACTTTCCATTTATTAATATGTGATGCCCTTAGATTAGTGTTGTCGACAATTACAGATTCGCCTGAATTTATAGCAGTAGACATAATCTTATCAAATATAACAGTAATCTCCTTCTCAGTTTGATATATGTTGCCAGTATAATATTTATGAACCGTTTCTTCTGTGTAACCAAAATACATACATCTAAGAGAATCCCTTGAAATAATTCTTGCAGTTGGTAATTTTGATATGTAAGTAGATTTACCAGAACCGCTTGGTCCGGACAAAACTATTATTTCTTGTTGTTTCATAATATATTTATTCTTTCTGGTTTAATATTTTTTATTGCAAGTTGCCTAATATCTTCTGGGACTTGAGCTCCTGCCCCTTTAAAGTCTCTTAGTTTATATAATACGCCTGCGCTGATATTTGCTTTTCCTGATAATAAAGAGTTAACTCTTAATGCATATTGTTTATTAAAATCAGACGCATTGGAATCTAAATTCCAAATAATTTCATCTCGATGTCTAATATGCTTCATTATAAAGTCTTTATATGACTTCTTTAAGATGTTTAGATAATCTGTTATTTTATTATAGCATTCATCTGGAACCGCTTCTAGAAAATCATTAATAGTGTTGTCTTTATAACATTCCCAAATTTTACAAGAATTAATATCAGATAATAGCCAATGCAATTTGATATAATTTTCAAATTTAATTTTAACACGTTTACCATCTGGCCAGCAAATTACATACCCTTCTTCATTTTGAATGTCTTTCGATTTTAAGTCTAAAAGAAATTCATTTAGGTCTTTGAATTCCTTGTCAACGAGCAATGGCAATGGCTTAACTACATGTTCAAATGAATCTGTTAACTTAGTTGATTTTAAGGCTATATCCCTACCTGTTTGATTATTGGTAATGCCAAGTAGTACTGCCTTAGATTCTCCTTTGTAATCTAATACTATCCGATTTTCCTTGAAAATTAATTCAAATAAATAAGTATAATTTGGAGTTCTAGGAATTTTATTAAAATTGAAATTATCATTTGCATATTCTTTAAACCAAATAGCTTGTTCTGATCTAAACGATCCTCTAGATGCAAATACCCATTCGTTGTTATACATGAACATAATTCCTAGGCTACCATCTTCTTTGGTGTAAATGTCTAATTCATTGTGATGGACTTTCCAATTAATTGGTTGTACTTTCTGAATTAATGGATCAGTATATTCTTCCCAATTAAAAAATTTAGGAAATGATTTAGCAATAATATTACCACTGTCGTCTGTTACTAAACCTCTACAATTAATTGTAATGTCATCCCAAGATTTATCGTATGCAGTTAACCTACTATAATTCCATATAGTTAATGGTAAAGAATCGTGTCGGCTTGAAATTAATTTCTTATCGATTTCATATTGACGTAATAAATTTATATCTAGTTTCATATTTTAATCAATTTTTAAAATATTTGATTGTTTATTGAATTCTGCCACCACTCGTTAAATGGAATTATTTCGTAAGTAAATTCATCACTGCCAGCTGGTAAGGTTAATCCCTTATAAGTTATTTCCCATTGACCATCTTCCATATTTTCAATAATTAATTCTAAGAAATACGCCCACTCGTCAATATCGTTGGTTTCAATTGGTTGAGAATGATAATCATGATAAGTACATCCATCTCCGTCTCCCCAAAATAAAATATATTTTTTCATTTCTTTTTATCTGTTAACGTAATCCACAATCCAGTTTCATCAAAAATATAAGACATTAATGAAAATCCAAAATCATTTTCCATCATAAACAACCATTTCATCGTTAATTTTGAATCAAATGCAAAACATTTATTAATTTCATCTCGAATTCGATCTTTTGAAACAACTTCAATTCCAGTCAATCCAATCATTCGAATTGCATCTATCATTTCGCTGTCCATTGTAAATCCCTTTGTAATACAAAATCGAATAGCGCGAATAATACGCAATGGATCATCAGTAAAAGACTTTTTTGTTTCTCCCGGTGTTCGCAACAATTTTGAATTCAAATTATCCAATCCACCAAACATGTCAATTATTTTTCCATCTTCTCCTTTAGTCAAAGCATTAACAGTAAAATCTCGACGAAACAAATCGTCTTCCAAAGTTCCAATTTCTGTAATGGGAATTCGAGTTCCATCAATATATCCAATTTCTTTTCGAGCGATAACGAAATCTGCGTCTCCACTATATGCATGATCGTCTGGAAATTTAGCTTTAACAGTCAAGCGATCTGGATATTTAATTCGTATTTTAAATCCATCTATTTCCAATGCTGATACAAATGCATCAAATGCTTCTTTTTCTGGCAAGTTATTTTCTGGCAAAGTAACTGCATAATCTACGTCATTACTTTTCAATCCCAACAATTCATCTCGAATCTTGCCACCTACTTCATACAAATTATATTTAATCTTTTTCATATCTAACTTTTTAATTACAATGTAAATATAATGGAAATTAATGAAAGTATCAAGTTTTAGCTATGCTAATTTAAAATTCGAAAGCCATTTTCTTAGTTTGGCATTGTTCATTCCACCTAAAGATTCAATCCATTTAGGAGTAACTTCTTGAACAAATATATGATCATCCTCAGAATTTTTAAACCAGTCATTAAAATCATAATTTTGTCTCTTCTGCAATCCTTTGTCTATATTCCATATGTTAACCTTTACCCATACTACAAATATAATGGAAATTAATGAAAGATCAAAAAAAAACTCACGTATTTCTACATGAGTTTAAAAATGGTAAGTGTGTCGTTACTTACCCAAACGTGCTATGCCGCCAGTCTAACTGATTGGTTAGCAAAAATTGAAAAGTTGTCAGTTATTTTAGACATTAACAATTCCTCTACATAAGTTACATCATCACCTGTCGATTCTAGTTTACCCCCAGTATCGATTGCCAATTTTAATAATCTGATCAGTATTATTATATACTAGATCAACAATTTGTTGGCAATTTATAAATTTGTCTTCATCAATCCTTATTAAACGATAATTATTTTCTATGCACCATTCTTCCAGGCAACGATCTTTAAATTGCTTAGATTTTAATTGCATGTGAATATCTTTGAAATGCCATATACCATCGTATTCAAAACAAATTTTTAATTTATTAGAATACATATCTCTGGATAACCTCGTACCTTTATAATTTAAAAGTCCTCCTGATGTCCAATTGTCGTTTGGAAAATTGTCCTTGAAATAACGAATGATTTTTCTTTCATTTTTACTAGTAAAATATTTCTTTGGAAAAATTCCGTGCTGCTTTTTCAATTGATCTCCAAACGAATTCTGTGGGTCTGCATAATATTTCTTTAAAATATTTTTATGCTTATCCGTTGGAATTCTTGTATTTGCGCATGATCTAGAACAAAAATATTTCTTTTTCTTTTTGTTTGGTCTGTAAGATATTGAAACTATACTTGAACAACCTTTTGGGTTATTGCAATGTACTTCTTCATGAAGATGCTTTCCCAATTCTCTATCATATCTTTCATATGCTCTTTTACTAATTAGTTGATTAGAATTCGAATTGTCTTTGTGCCGCCACCTTACATGATTTGCTTTTAATTGAAAAGTTTCAAAGGTACTTTCACACCTATCACATTTATACATACTTATAAATAGTATGGAGTTACCAATAATCGCAGTTAATAAACATTAATGTCAAACAACTTTTGTGGAGGTAGGCGGCTCTGCCCCGCCGTCCAGCGTAATTTCAATCGTATGTGTCAACGAAATTATATTTCTTTAAAAGGCTTCTTTTTAAGCCTAAGTTTCTTTTAACTAAGTATAAGTAGTCAATTATATCATTTAAGCGCATTACAGTTGATTTAAATGGACTCATTCCTTAATTTTTTTATAGCAATTTCAAGCTGGTTAATATTTCCTTTGACAAAGTCATTAGGTCTATTCCTATGAATCCATTTCAGTTTTCGATTATGTTTCTCTAAATGCGATATTGCATAATCTAAAGATTCTTTTTTGGGCTTGCCGTAAAACAGAAGCATGAAAAGAATGAACAAGAAAAATAATAACAAACCGAATGCAAATATAAATTGAATAGTCATTTTAAAATTAATTTTGAAGGAATGGGAAATTTTCCAACTTCCCCATTCTTTATTTTTTTAGAAGTTATAGCCAACTCCAACTCTAATATCGTTTTCAGTATCTACTCCAACTGATAAATGAACATCTCCTATTACTTTATATTGGACGTCAATACCATATGATGGATCTTCAAATTCTCCATTATATTTAGTAAATGTACCAAGGGCAGTAATTATAAATCTACTCGATACTTGTTGGCCCAGACCTACCCTAAATGCAATATCAGCATCGTCATTAAATATATATGATGCTGCTACTAAAGATCTGCCAATAAAAATTCTGGCAGTTACATCAATATATTCAGTTGTATAATATCCAACTCCAATTCCTCCAGTATAATTTCTAGGAGATGTCTCTGATAATATTTCAGTGATTTCCTTCATTCCTTCTAGGACATTAGTATACTGATCTTGAACTACGGACATTTCTTCATTACATGCAATGTTATTACTTTGTGATACTTCTAATAGATGTTGGGTTTCATTTAACTGATTCCGAACACCAAGAAGTTCACTTAATAATGCTTCCTCCTTAGGCCTTACAGTGGCAAACGAAGCACTTACTTCTACCAATGTATCTATATCTTGCGAAGTAGGTAATGTGTCTGTTTCAGAGTAGCCAATAGTTGATCCAGTAATTGGAGATTTAATTGGAACTCTTTGGGCTGATGAAGCAATTGTCATTAATAATAACATTGCTATCATTGAAAATTTAAAAATGTTTTTCATTTTAAAATGGTTTAGTTTATTTAATATTTTTAATCGAAATCTTCGAAATCTTCGTAGTAGTATTCTTCTTCAGAAACATCAATGTCTGCATCTTCATCCATCATGACTGCCTTGATTGGTATAGAGTTAGTCTCCATTAATTTCAAGTAAAATGAAACAAATACAGCTTTTTCATGCTCTTGTAATTCAGCGAAATTAACTTGTTCTCCATTTATTTTAACGTCAAATTCAACAGATATCTTGGGCGCTTTTTCATCCTCAACAAAATCCTCATTTTCATCTGGAACTTCTTCTTGAATTTCATGTTCCCATAATACTGATTCGAACATTGCTTCTTTATCATACAATTCATCGCTCCACATATTAACATCATTGTTAGACATTGCATCCGTTGGATCAATTAATAATACAATATCATTTCCTACAGAATCTTTGTGCTGTAATTCTGGATTCCAATTTGATGAATGTAAAAATTCTCCATTTTCAAACATCAAATGGTATTTTTTAGAACCCTGATAAACCACAGTAAACTTTCGTCCTGATTCAGTTAATCCAATTAATCCAGATTTCAATAATGTTTTTAATTTTTTCATTTGCTTTATTTAAATAGTTATTAAAATGTTATTTTGTAATTTATTTATTATTTATATCGCCTTGTAATTCATCTTTGGCATATAAGTTGCCAGCGGCATTTTCTAGGCTTATATCTAATTCTTTTTTATTCTTAGTTAAGACTTTCAACTCTTCCTTTATCATATCTGCGGCTTCGTAATCTTTTTGTTCCTTATGCTCAGTATACAATTTTGCCATTCTTTTCATTTCCTTCTGCACTTTAACTATATCTCTTTGAATTTTATTGACTGTTCTTGCTGTAACTTTCATTAATTGTTTTTTATAAAAGGTGGACAAAACCACTTGTCCACCTAAGTTGTAATTAAAAATGTTATTCTTTTATTTCATTAAATATGCTATCAAATCCGTCTGTTCCAATTTCTTCAATTAAATTTTCGCCGCTACCATTTTGAAGCGCCTCTAATATATCTAATTCAATTCGATGCCTGTCAGTGTCATATTTTATTCCGTCTCCATCAGTAAATCCGTAGTATAATTTTACTTTTTCTTTTCCCTTTCTATTTTTTTCAAACACCATGTATCTTTTTCCTTTTTCTGCCCCGTCCCATAACAACTGTAAGAACGCCGTAGTCATGTGTTCTAATCTTTTGGAACCTACATACTGTCCCGACTTGTTTTTCTGTTGTATGCTTAAGGTAGCCGTGTAAGAATTAGTTTGGTTATATCCTTTATTGTGTCCTCTCATAAACTTCAACATCCAAGCTTCTCCTTTTTTAGCTGACAATCCCAATTCTTCTTGTATTATTGTTTGCACTTCAATTAAGCTATCAAACACAACAACATCATATCCTTTAGCTAAGAAACCCGATAAAACTTGCCAAACTGGAATCCCATCGTCCTCATACATGTAATCTGCTAAAAACAAAAATGGAACTTCATCTAAGCCAGGATAAAACTGTAAAAATTCTTGTAAATCTTCTGGCTCCATTTCCGCGGAAACATATGCAACTTTAATTTCTGGATTTTCGTCCTTTAACTTAGTTAAGATTTCCATCATGTTACTAGACTTACCAATACCAGGATCTCCAGTTATCATTGTATTTGTCCCTGGTAAGATGCCACCTTTTCTAGACCAATATTTGTCCAAGTATGTTCCAGTTTCCCATGGTTTAAATAATTTTGGGTCCCATTTAATATCCTTTAAAAGAGTTGGAACAATATCCACTTTATTTGGATCAAATGCTTCAACTAATTCAGAAGCAGAAACTGACTTTGTCAAATCTGCAATTTTGTCTGGGTAAATTTTTCTTACTCTAGTACTTTTGGATGGATCAATTTTTATATACTGTCCATTTTCGTTCGCTGCATCAATATGCCCTTTCCATATTTTAATGGTGGGTAAATTATCAATTGTTAAATTAATGTGACTGTCATCTAACTGCTCTATTTTTATTTCAGCATTTAGTTGATTCATATTAATGTCAAACAAATCGTTTGCACTAATTTCGAAATTTTGTTGTGGTTTTAAAATCGCTAACATTTTTAAGTTTTAAAGTTTTTAAATTTGTTACTTATTAATTACATTGTAAATATACAACCATTTTATCAGTATTCCAATAGTCGAAATGTTAAAGAAATGTTAAAAATAGAGCGAGGAACAACCTCGCTCTATTTGTGTAATTATAACAATTTAAAAGCAATTAAAATTTTCCCGGTTTGCTTCTTCCGAATTTCGGTGTATTTTGTATCATTCTATCTTCGTCCGCTGTCTTTCTTAAGAACTGTCCAGCTAATTTTTGGGTGGCAACTTTTGTTCCCTTGCCCACTTTGGAATTGTAGTCATGTGACGCTAAATCCGTTAACAAGTTTATTCCATCCCATTTATTTACTGGAGTTGGACAATTTTTCAATTGTTCAACATTTAACTTTTCAAGTTCAATACCTTTTGCCTTGTAATCATCTTTCCATCTTTCGTCTCCCAAATATCTCATTACCTTTGGGGCATCATCTTTCCAAATCGCTGCATGAGCTTTCACCTTATTGTATTCTGCAACCGACATATTTGTCTGCATTGCATTAAACACATTTTTTTCGTACTCTTTCAATATTGTTATATCCGGATTACTTAATGATTTAATTAATGTGTTATACCAATCTCCTGGCGAACTGCCTGCTGTCAGTCTTTGTGTCCCCGTAGTTGTAAATCCAGTCATCCCATTAGTACAAACTAATCTTTCTACTAAATCTCGAACTACGACGTCTCCAAACATGTCCCATTCTATTTCCTTTCCATACGAAATATCTTCGCCTTTCATTGCTAGTGGAATTGGTCTGTCCCATTTTAAGCTAGTAATCACCTTTGTTCCGCCTGCTTCTACTGATTGCGACAGCATTGATACATTCTTATTTGCCTGTAAGTATTCAAGCAAATTGGAAAACGTTTTGGCTGGAACTGCTTTACCAATTGAATCTCCGGCTAATGCAATACGTACGATTTTGTTTTCACTTATATCGATTAAGACTTTAACTTTCATGCCTTGCTTTTCACCAAGGGCTTTTACTAAATGATTAACTAATCCAAGTCCAGCTTTTTCTCCAAGAGTTTCGTTCATGTGAACTAACATCTTTTTTGTAACCCCTGAGATTTTCAGGATGTCTTTAAATGCCTGCGAAGCAATTGGAATCCTATTTCCTTCTACTTTAAAGGATCTTTCCGATTCCGGTTTAATTTTAGAAACTGGCACGATGTATGCTTTTGTTGTTTCTAAATGCTTTTCAATATTCATTTCCATTCTTAATGCTTTAAAATGTTAATAACTAATTACAATGTAAATATAAAACTTTTAAAATCATTATTCAACTCTTTAACATTTCTTTAACATTTGACTCCCATTTAGGATTATACCAAAATGTTCGTTTTCCTTTATCCTCAATTGAATTTCCTTTCTTATAGAATTTTAGATATGGTTCTTTGTTATTATAATTAAGTCCCATTTGCTTTTTATAATTTAGGGTTTTTGCAATAAATGTAGAAGTAACTTTTATTAATTCTGGTTCATTTTTTGCTATATAATCTCTAGCACTAACGAACGGGTTCGAATCAATCCTTCCTAAAATTTCCGCTCTAAGGTAATTACCAATCCCATTAAAATAACGTTGGTCCATCATGACTTCATATATTGGCTTATTAAATAGTTTTTTGTTAATATTAGTTTTAATTTTGTTCCACCAATCAACACCTTCTCTTAGAATATCGGGACTTCTGTCTTCTTTCCAAGTTCCTAATTTCCAGAAAGCAAAGTTCCGCCTATCAACAAGATATAAGTTGGTGTTATTTGCACCCGAACCATATATTGTTACTCTAGCGTTCTTTGGATGTGGGTCATCTGCGGGCCCATAAGCAAATCCACCTGACATTCCCATTCCAAACATATAAGAAATGGTTTGGTTAGTATTCACGTCCTTAAATGTTATTTTCAGCTCCTTACCTCTAGATTCGGCTTCAAGTGTAAACTCGTCTAATGGAACTTGTATGTCACCAGATCTATGACCGGGATGGTTCCTTACAAATTTGTATTTCTTACCTTTGGATTTATTAATCCTGTCGGCTTCCATTCTTATTTCTACGTATTCAGGCATTTTATTGTTTTTATAAATAAATTAATTCAACTTGGTATTTAGGTATATACTTTCCATCTTTAAAGAAAGTTACTTTGTTCCAGGCAGTGGTATGAACATATTGAAGTTCCAAATAAGTATAGGGTTCTCTTTCTTCGGGGCATCCTGGATTAAGTAATGTTAAATCAAAGTATATGTGACGACATTGATCAATACCTCTAGCAGCATCTGGTAATCTTTTTGCCAATTGGCAAAATGGGTTTTTAATTGGCGTCTGATTATCTATCTTAGTACAAAATATCCCATAACTTAATATTATATTGCCTAGCGATTTCATTTTCAGAAAATATTCTGACCTAAATATGCCAAGTTGTATTGCAAAATTCATATTTATTAATTAATTATTCAACTTCTTTTAAATTTGTTTCCAATTTAAAATTCATTATTTCTGCAACTAGTTTCATTGGTCAAGTTCTTAAATTGGTCATTTAATTGATCTCTTAACGAAGTTGGGACTGTTCCATTCATAATAAAATGCATTCCATCATAATATATGTCAGAACCAACATGCTCTATTTCTATAGATGTAGTTGGAGAACTAAATAACAAGCTAATTCCTTGTTCATCAAAAACTACTAGTTTATATCCAATCATAATTTTTAATTTTTAATTATGCTGTAAATATAAGAAATTATATTGTAATATTATGTTAATGAAATGTTAATTATTGAGGTTCTTCGTATTTTTCAAATACTTCGTCAATTAAATCACTAATCATTTTAGAAGATATCGACGAAGAGTCTTCATTCCTTAGTACTGCAATCAATGTACTGAAGTAGGCAACGTCAACTCCAATAAGTTGTTCTTCTAGGACATTAATATCGGTTAGATCTAACTCAGATACTTGAAACAATATTTTCAATATTTCACCAGCTGTAATTTTCCATTGACGTGAAATGAATTTCTTCATTCTAATTATAGATGTAAGTGGATACAAACTACCTTGGTATTTCAATTGTTTTGTAATCAATGATTCCATGGCTGTTAAGTTAGTAATCAGCCCATCTTTCATTGTGAAGTAATTCGTTGCATGAATGTAATCGTAATTCAAGTGAATTTCTTCTGGGCTACCATTGAACCTCAATACAATTTGCACGTCATCAGATAACGATATTGCATTCTGCGATAAAAATATTGGAAGATACTCTCCTTCTTTTGGTGCATCGTCTCCAATGTATTCTATCAACGTACCTCGCGATGGTATATTAAGTTTAATTTGATCTGACTTTAAGTTAAACACTCTAATATATCTTTCAGACATATAGTCACTGTCGTTCCAATTAATTATATTGAATTGCTTCAAATGAAATTTTCTTTTTCTTCCATCTAAAACTTTTCCTTTGCAATAATATTCGGCTAGATCTTTTAAGACGTCCATATCTTGCAAGTAGACATCGTAATCGTTAACATCTTCTTTTAGAAACATAGATGCAATACATCCTCCAGATACTAATAGGTTTTCAGATACTCTTTTACGTAGAGCCTTGTCAGTTATTGTTTCTAACCACGCGGTCATCTTATTTTTGACAACCAATTGAATTGTTTTCTTTTGCATTTGTTTTTATTTGTTTTTATTTATCCCATTCTAAATTTAGGTGGTTTATAACTGTCATATACTTTTGCCATTTTATTTTCTTCTAATTTTCGTTGGATGGCTGGATCGTTTGATAAGTGAAACATAATGTCAGTGTCATTAGAAGTCATTGCTTCGTGAGGTATTTTTAACAATCTTAAATATAATTCTATCTTTAGTTCTTCAATTGTCATCTTCCAATATTATGTTAAAGACACAATGGCCTACAGCTTCTGACATTAAGTTTTCTAACCATGTTTCCTGTTCTTCAATTGATGTGTGAATTTGAGTCAAGCCGATATTGTCACTGTAAAAAAGTTGAGTATAAGGTCTTTTCATGACCTTATGTGGTATCAATTCAGTTTTGACAATTGCATACTTCTCAGGTAATTCGGATTCATCTATCTTAATCCAATTTTGTCCAATTTTACTTCCGTCGTCTTTATAAAGTCCCTCTTCAGTTATTTTAGTTTCGCCGCAAAATCTATCCCACCAACTTGGATTATTGGGATATTTGTATTCATACCTCGTAACACCAAGCCACCATTTAGGTTTAACAAATTTGGTAGTCATTTCTATTTTAATAAGTGCCTTTAAATTATATAATGTTTTCATGCTAATTTTTGAAGTAATTCTCTAGATTGTTTAACTGATTCTTTTACAATACGATGTTCTATAGTTCCTATATGTGGAGCTTGTGGATGGGTTATTCTTTTCTTATTATAATGGAAAAAATGATTCACGGCTTCTGTAATTAGGTTTAATTCATCATCTTTCATGACTAATATATTATTACCTTTCCCTAATTCAGAAACTCTTCTTAATTTTCCCGCCCATTTTATAGCTTGATCCGAAGCTGGAATTTCTTCTGTGTTACTAAACCCTTTGATTTCACCTCTTCGGTCATTTTCGGTGTTATCAACTACTATTTTATAAAAGATTTTATCCATAATAAAAATTTATTTTGTTTATTTTTAGATCCATTAAATTTCACGCAATTTCCATATCTATTTTTAACAATTGTGGTATTCCCTTGATCGTCAATGTACAATACAAGCTCCTGAGTCAGGCATTTAGCCCATATATCTCCAGAAAAATTCTTCCAACTAATTGGGTTGGATTTTGTTTGTTTATTTAAATCGCTTTCAAATAAAATTAATGCTTCTGCGTTTATCATTGTGTATATTTTTAATGCCTAATTAATTTTTCTTGGTGAAATCCCGTATGTACATTTCTGTGCATTTCTACTATATGAGATATTGAAAATGCGTGCTCTGGTATTGGGTCAGCGTTTATTGTTGCTCTTGATAAATGGATAGCATACAAAACATCGTTTTCAAATTTGTAATTCATTTGATTGTCTATACACTGCTTAATCAATTCAATGTCATAATCTAGGTCCAAGGCGTCGTTAACGACAGCAGCTAATTTTAATTCGTAGTCATCTGTGTCAGGGTTATAATCTTCGTGTTGGTAGTAGTTGACTATTATCATTTTTTTGTTTTTTTTTATTCTTCTTCTTAATTCGTTAATCAAATCGGTGTCAGTTCCGTGATCCAATAATCTAACGCCTATTAATCCTAAAACCAAAGATTTTAGAGATTCGATATCCGATATCCGATTTCCTAACTGGATCAGTTTCCTCTATATTTAATTTTTCTAGCAAATGGCCTTGTCGATGTCTAAGATCTCTTATTTGAGATTGTATTTTTATAAGTTCTTCCATTTTCATTTTTAAAAAGTTTCATAATTTTTTATGACAATAAAAGAAATCATTGTCAATGTTAACGAGAAAAATGAAGCAATCATTAGGTAGAAATTGTTTGTAGCTACCGACTCTCCAATTAAGGATACAGATGTTACTAACAATGTCATGAACACTCCGATTAATTCAGTTTTAGACATAAGATTTATTTTTTAACAAGTCCAGAAAATTCTAAGCCCAGTAGGCAATTTAGCTGTAAAGCTAGTTTCGGTTGATAATTTATGGGCTTCGTTTTCAGGATCCTTTCCTGCGTCGTACATAAATTGGGGGACAGTAAAATCCATCCCCCAAACTAATGTGAAATTATAGGCGTACGCCAAAGCTAATGTTGAATCCAAATGTATCTACATTTCCAAAATTATAAGATACGGTAGGTTCGACAAAAAATGTATTGCCAATAAAACTAGTAAGCCCAGTTGATAATTCGACTGAAGAATCTTCTTCTGTTCGAGTTGAAAAACCCCCTTGGACAAATACTTTGCCTTTAGTAGTTTCAACAAAATATGCCCTAGCAAATAAATCTAGGTCAACAGTACTATCGATTCCAGTGAATCCCATTCCAACAAATACATTATCAGTTACACCAAAAGCCATATTTGGCTGCAAGGATAAATCAGACAATTCAGTGGAAGATAAATTAGATGTTACTCCTAATAAGAGGTCACCTTTTTCTTGAGAAAATGCTGTAAAGCATAAACTCAAACATAATAGACTAAAAATAAACTTTTTCATAGTTATTAAAGTTTTAATTATATCCTGAATATTCAGGCTGGTTTATTATAAATATCAAATTCTTTTCAATTCAATTGTTTATTATAAAAATCTTTTAATACATGCAATACCTCTATTCCTTCGCCTGATTCAAACATTAACATGTATTGGGCTTCAAATATCCATAAGTCCGTTAAGATCTCATCATTAGTAGCCACAGCTGACACTACCACTCTTTCAGTAGCAGTAAAAAATTCAAACGTTATTTGCCTAGGTCCTTTAATTGAAACCAAATACTTTGCTGGACATATTATGCCAAATAGATCAGAAAATAAATAATCGTAAAGGGAATTGTAGACTTCTAAATCGTTCATTTTTATTGTGCGGCGAAGCCTTTTGCTTCATTAAATGATTCAAAATATACGGCGATGGTTTCTTTTGATTTCATTTTGACTTTCTGTTAACATGTTATAAATGATTTTATGTGTTCAATTGCCTCTAATCCTCTAGGAGTAAGACCCTGATCAGTCCAATTGGAATCTGTATCGTGCAATCTTTGAATTGCCGATATAAATTTAAATCCCATATCTGTTAACCTAGTAGGTAATTCGTGAAATGTATGCGATAATGCAATTCCTTCAATTTTATTTGCCAATTCGTCCGAAATTTCATGTCCTATTGCGCACTTTTTTCCATTATCGTCTCGATATTTGCAGACAAATCCCCCCGTAGAACTAATATATCCAGCCCTATCTTTTGCAGTTTTAAATCTAAGCAATGTATTGTCTAATAATTCCTGTTTAGTATTTGATATCATTTATATATCTTTTGAATTTTATATAATGTTCCTGATCGCCTATTATAATTGTTCAGGGCTGTTAATGCTTCTTCTTCAGAATTAAATTTGAATGGACTTAAATGCCGAACCATTATCCATTCCTTTGTCATATCATAATATTCAATAACCCAAAATATTTTCATACCCAATTATAATTTACATTATCTTCCTGCGGAAGTCTATTCTTATTCTCTTTAACTGCCTTTACCCAATTTGTAGCGAATTTAAATATTGCTTTAAGCATGGCCTTTTCGTTTTTTTGAGGTTTTCTAAAAGGCAATCTTACACCTTTAAGGGCATTGCGACTATTATCTTCTGGTAATATCCTAAAATATATTATTCTGCCGCCATTTCCTCCAAAGTTTTGAGGAGACAAGGTTAAGTCTGCTTTATAAACGCCTAAAGACACAACTAATGGAAATTGTCCTCTTACCCCGTTAACCCGATAATTACTAGCAGCCCATCTAATTTGCAAAAATGCAGAATTATAATGATCGACTACGATTGTATCATGTACTTCATTTGGAAGAATCTTTTTTAAACCTTCCAATGTATTTTTAATTAAACTGTCAAAATCCATATTTAATATTTTTAATTGTTAAATAATTACATAACAAATATACAAAATATTATTCAATTAAAATGTTAAGGAAATGTTAATAAATTATTTTCCAAAATTAGTTAATATATCCATTAACTTCTTGTTCATAACCTTTTTCTTTTTAATTTTCTTTGCTTTGGCTTTATCTTTACCTTTTAATTGATTAGCTTTAAAGTAACATGTCTTCTTTCTTCGGTTTATTGTTATTTGGACTTCGTATACTTGAGTACCTTTTTCGTGACGCTTATAATACGCTATAATCTTTCCCTTTTTATTTTTAAAAGTACCATGACGTATGAGCACAAATTGGTCTGGTTTATATTTGGGTTTCCACGCCATTAATCTTTAATATCAGTTAATTTGAAATTTTGCATTAATGGAGGACCATCACCTAGCCATATAGGACTATGAGGTTTAAGCCATTTTCTAATAACTTCTGCATCGTCATTTATTGCCACTTTTCCAAAATTAATTATCACTTCTTTCCAATTAGCCACTAATTCTATTTCCTTTGGTTTCAAGTCTAATACTTTAGAATCTATTAATATGTGTATTTGTGCCATTTTATAAATTTTTAAATTCAGTTCTTAAGACCCTGATACATTTATCAGTATTTTCCTTTGCAATGCTCAGTATTTTGTCCAGATCTGCATTCCGTTCACTGTTATTATAATACATAGATACGAAGTCAGAATATTCCTCAAGTTCTCTTATTTCTCGTTTTATATTAGTAGCTCTTTTAAATTTTTCGTCTGTCATGCTTTTTAATTTCATTTTCAGTAAAATAATCATTAATTTGATGTGGGTCATTTAAATGAGTAACTAAATAAACTTGAATTTTATCATTTATATGCGATTCAGTATATAAAATATCAGAATCTATCGGAAATTCATCCACTCGAGAAGCGATGGCATCGTCTTCGTTTAAATGATCCATGCCAGTTCGCGAAGGCTCACTGTGATTGATAATATATCCTGATTTCCAAATTGGAATGCGCAATCTTTCATCATCTCGTTTAACCCTGTATACTCCGCGAGGCAGCCTAGGCAGCAGATCAATGGTATTTTGACTATAATGACTTATTATATAGATAAAATCGTTGTCTGGGGCTTCTATATAACCGTAGCTAGTTTTTTTATAATATGCGCTAGGTAACTTAATTAAATTAGCTGACGGTAGATTATTTCCAAATCTCATATTGACGGAAATTTTAGTATAGCATTTAGCCGAGCAGCAGTGATGTTTATATATGGAACTTTCTTTGCCATAAATTCTAGCAATTTCGGATTTATCATGTACTTTGCCACAAAATAGACATGTCAATTCTTTAAATTTTATAATCCAAATATTAGAATTGAATTTGTTAGAAACTTTCTTAAGTATGGTACTAATTCCTTTATTATTTAAATATTTTAACAGGGCTTTAGTTGGTTTCTTGGTAGAATCCGCCATAGTATACACTTCTTTGGAAGATCCAAAATAACCTATTACATTTTTCCCCCACGAAGGGTGATTACGATGGACATTACAAGCCCATCCCCTTTCACTTAATTCTGTTGCTAATTGATCTTGCATATTTTATAATGAATTTGATTTTATTGGTTTTAGACAGTAAAAGGGAACACACCAATCTCTATTTTTTATTGGGTCATGTACTAGTACATTATTATCTCCAAATTCCTTAAGGAATACTTCGCTTCCAATTAAATAATTCATTTGTTCATCGGACCAATACACATAATCGGATTCGCACTTAAACATAACAATAACCTTATCATTAGGAACTAAGGAATGGGATTCTTGCCAAGCATTTTGATATGTTTTGTAGTTCTTCATGATAAATAATCTATTAGATCTGATTTTGTAATATAGAAAGTGTTTGAACTTTTTGAAGGTTTGGTAGTATATAGGTACTTCCCGTCCATAGATATCCAGCCTTCAATTAAATGATGCGTATGCATCTCTTCTAATCTTTTTTGTAAATATTTTTTTGGTGGCATTTTATTAGATCGTTTTTAACTTCTTCATATGTTCTATTTACAATGCATACACCTCCATGAATCGTAAAGATCGTGCTGGTGATGGAATGCCTTTCAAAATAGACTATGTTGTCAATATTAATGCAAATGTTTTTTCCTCCTACTTCGTATTCTATAAATTTGTACATAAATTATTTTTAAATTTAGTGTAAATATACAAATTATTTTTGACACTAAATGCTAACAAATTGTTAAAGGGATTTAACCTTACCTGATTTTAATCTTTCTTGCGAATATTCAACATGTAAATCTGGCATAACTTTTTTGGTATACTCTTTAGCTTTTAAAAATGATTCTGCGGGAATTTGCATGTATCCAGATGCCGACTTGTAAAAATAGTATCCTTCGTCAGTTTCTATCACTTCTATTAATGGCCTAGAAGGATAACTTTGTACGGTAAAAATTAAATGAGTATTAATTATTTTCATTCTTCTTCTTTTTGAACTGCATCAATCTTATCAATTAAATAATCGGCATAATAAGCTAATGACGAAGCTCCAATGATAATGCCAACAATTAGGCCTACGGCCAATCCTAAGTGAAATAAAGTTAGTGTCATATTTAGTTATTTTATTTTATTAATTACGGGATATTGCTTCATTAAATTATATTTTAAGCAAATTAAATATTCATAACCATTATTACTAGCATTCCTAGAACCCCAGATGTTACCCAGGGAAATTCTCGAATCGATATCAAAATCTATTTGGTCTTCATATGCTACGTACCTTTTTAGATCGGTATTATCTTGATAATAAATTGTAGCTAGAATTACATTATAAGATTCGTTCCACTCTTCAAATTGAGATTCTATTATTCTATGCTTTTCTGCTTTTTTGTCATGATGACAATCTTTGAGATTAATAGAATACCACGTAGTACAAATACAGAATAAGAGTGCAATTATTATTAAATAATATAATTTAAATTTTAAATTGATTAAGATATTTTCCATTTATTTATGATTTTCGTAATATGAAATGAGATTTAAAATATATTCAATGCGAACATTCCGATCTTCTTTTGCCCACCAATATGGTGTCCAATATCTAGTAATCGGTTTATGTTTTTTTAAAATAGGCATTATATTTAATTCAACTTGAGAATATACTTTTAAGTAGTTAATGATACTGCATAATCCATATGATGTATTAAGATTATATAGATTAGCTTTATATAGGAAAACTAACAATGTCTTCAATTCTAGAATAATCTGTCTTGTCGTTGTTTTCATTTTTACCAAGTTAAATCTGATTCTGGTTTTAATTGAACTATGGCACCCGACTGATCAAGTTCTATTTTAGCGTCAATTGTGCTCTTTCCTTTGGCGATTAAGTCTTTAAATATTAATGCATGAATATCCTTTGCACTATAAATTATTTTTGTAGATGTTATTATTTCCATTTTTCTTTTTTTAATTCATGTGACGTATAATGGTCGATTTACCATCATCATGATAAATAACGGACCGCAATATAGTCCCTAAGGGAAAATTTTTGAGATTGACATGATCGAACTTAACGTCTTCAAATGGCAAATCTTTATACTTTTCAATTAAGTATGTTTTATCAATGTGAGTTATTTTTGACATATTATTCATTCATATGTATATAATCATTAGCTAAATCAATTCCTTTCTCCAAGGCTTCTTCCTTAGTGTCATATTTTGCTTTACGTTCTAATGAGTGTGCCCAATAACCAGTTTCGTTTGGCTGATATGCCGTAATCTCTATTCCCGATTCCTTCTTTATTGCATCTATTTTTTGCTGTATAACGTCAGCTTCATAGGCACAGTCAGTGTCAAATGTACGTTTAAGATCCAATAACATATATTTATCATTTACATACTGCATTAATACCAAGCGACACATATTATAATCCGCAGTGACTCCAATTGTTTTCCCACTTGATTTATCCCAAGGCAAAACTTGATACTTGACCATTATAGCGTCGAAGGCGGCGAAAATTTCCTTAAACGTAGTTTCTTCAGTAATTCCAATTGAGTATATGTCTTTGTATATACTCGCCATATGTTTGTTTGCTGCTGATTGTATCATAAGTTATGGTTTTAAAGTAAATGAATATCCTACCCAAGGCAAATTAACTATAAAGGTAGTACCCGGCGGGAATTTCCATTTTTTAGTAATTAATCTTTTAGCTGCCTTTAAGGAATAGACATCAGGCCTTCCATGGGACGTCATACTATAATATGAAGTAGTAAGTCCAGCATAATTTTCGGGGTTTTTAATCCATTCTAGTGTTTCGGAATTAAACCAAAAACCCCCTTGAACAGGCTCTATCCACAAAGGCCTTATTTTACTCTTAAATATCCTTTGTTTTTTTGGTTTACTTGATGTGATCTTCATATTTAAGAATTTGGGTTTTATTGAATTCGGTGTCGGCGGCGTAGGTATCAATATTACCACAACATGTACACGACTCAAACTCCAATTCGATAGTGTCATAGTCTTTTTCGTAAGTGCATACGCAATTCATATCAACTATCTCTAGACTATGGCAAGCGGCGCAGACTTTATGTTTAGTAAGTTCTTTCATTTTCAATTTTATCGATTGTAGATTTAATTTTAAATTCGATTAAATCGTCTATTTCAATCCATACTTTAGACAATTTAAACCATTGCAATGCTAGAGTACCAGCAAGATCTTTCATGCCGCGACCTTTACATTCCTTTATAGCTATATCTAATTCATTCATCTTGTCATGAAATCTCTCTATTTGTTCAATATGAATATTTTTTGGTAACATCTTTTTTTTTGGTGGCGCCAATTTTTTTTCGTGGCTCCGATAAAGAACAGCCTATAGATACCCGGAAAACCGGAAAAAGTCTCTATGTCATGACGTAATAGTGACGTACCCCTCTCTAACATTTCCTTAACAAAGCTTTAACAAAACATTAACACCACGTTAAAATTATGTTAAAATCTTACGAATCTCATTAACCATCTCAATTGCAATTTCTTCGTGAATAGGTTCGTTTACTAAATCAGTTAAATCTGCTTTTCTCGAGCTCAAGGTCTTCTGATATAATTCATCGATCGTATCATCGTTAATCAGATCGTTTAATTCTCTAATTGCGTCTCTTATTGGCATTCCTTCAGTTACTAAATCTTGTAATTCTTTGAAAGAACCTTTTATATCTTCAACTACCTCTAGAGTTACCTTTTCGCGAATTAACTCAATTAGCTTATTTTCCTCTTTTTCTACTAATCCGGGATTATCTCGTTTTCTTTGATCTATCGTCGGTTTATCCATAAGTATTGCTTTTTTAATTATACTGCAATATACGTATAATATCTGACTTAGTATGTTAAGGAACTGTTAAAAAATTTACAATGTATTAAAGAATGATGCGGCAGTTATTATATTGTTACTACCGAATTTTTTATTTGTTTTCATAAAGTCTTTAAAATCATGACGTTTATTGTTATGCCTTGGTTGCCCATTGCTTCTATGAACTCATTTCGACATGAAAAACATATATATCCGACGTCATCAATATACTTTTGGCACATTATGTGATCACATCCTTTTCTACTGCATGGCATTACTCCCATATTATTCTATTAATTCACTTAGTCTAATAATTAATCTGGCCAATGGTTGGACTTTACTATAATCCCCATTTGTTATTGCAATTCGCAATTCAGATCTTTTCTGTTCTAACTTGATTTGCTCTGCTGTCATAGTTAAAGAATCTTTATCATTTGGCTTGTTAAAAACATTATTGCCTGCTGGCGTATCCCGAATTCTCTAGTTAATACGTTTACTGGAAATTTCTGAAAGTTCCTACATCCATATGCCATTTTACTAGCATCAAACACCCTAGTCCTACCAGCAATAGTACCATTAGAATTTGCGAATGATTCAATGACCGTGGCTAGCTCTTCTAGCGTTGTGGTCTTATTAACTGCATCATATTTTTCTTCTCTAGTTATATTATTTATTTTTCTCTTTCAACGAATTTATATTCTTCACCAATCTTATCTTCAAAAACAGAAGCTTCACAAACAATAATCATATTGCCTTCATCAGCGAATTCTAAAATTTGATCCATCTCATCTTCTTTTTCTGACTCGTCTAATTCAACTGCATACCATTTACTTCCAAAGTTTGCAAATCTTAACATAATTCTTAATTGTATTTATAAATTTAATTGCAATGTAAATATAAGCATTTTATCTGATAACAACTGTTAAGGATATGTTAAAGGTCTAACAACCTATCGATAATTAATTTGTGTTTGTACCAAGGCAAGTCTACTCTAAGTTGTCCATTCAGTACATATGTAAATGAGTGAGTGGTGTCTAATAATGTAAAATTCTTTATTCGATTTATCTTTTTTGCTTTTTTAGGCTCTAATGGCTCTGGTAATGTTTCTTCGAGAACACATAATATACTGTCTAATCTATGCAGTTCCTTATCCCACTCGGCTAGAAGTTTAGCGTTATGGCTTATTTTAGGATCCTGTAGAACTGGTTCTTTGACAAATATAGATTTGATTGCAGAGTAATGTATAATGATCAGCAATATTGCTATCGAGAAAATAACTAATTTATTCTTCATATCTTTTAAATTTTTAAGTTATAAAAAAGGGTTAAGCGACGAAACTTAACCCAATTTACCATAAACACGAAAACACTCTATATCTGATAGACAGCAGAAGATTCGCACTTCTTAACGGTTACTTCTAAACAATGTAAGCAACTGCCTATATATCTTTAAACTACTTTTTAAAATAGTATTTTGTGCCGACTCCAAACACAAATAACAGTATTTAATCGCATTTTTCTTTATCTGGAGGTTGCGAACTTCAATTGCTCTGTGAATACTATTTCTTTTCGTAGTAGTAATATCTTTTTAAAAAATAGAGGGCTAACTACTTCCCTCTATTATATTCTCAACAAAAATAACTTAACGTTTTAACGTCAGTAAGTATCTAACTTTTTAAATACAATGTAAATATAATGCCATTATTGTCACACTTCAAGTATTATTACCTATTTAACATTTTCTTAACATTCGAGATAAAAAATGGGCAATGAAACTGTTAAGCCATTGCCCAGAAGGTAGTTATAGTTGTTGAGTTGTTACTTTAAACTATATCTTACCTGTACGTATCCAGATCTGGATAATACGTAGATGATGATTGATCGTCTTTTGTTGTGGTCATTGCATTATAAACGCTCTCAGCGTCTGTTATATCTATTCTTAGCTGCTTTATCTTGTCTTTGAGTATAACTGCTCCCTCATAGTCTTCTTTAGCTGCCAGGGCCTTTAAATCACGTTCCATATTCTCTTGCTTTATTTGCATGTTGAGAATATTTTCTTGAATTCTATTAATGTCATTGCTAGCTGGTGAGGTTTGAATCGTTGGTTGAAACCGTTGTGTTACTCGAGTATACCCATTACCTGATTCAGTCGTTACTATTACATATCCTCCAGTGACATCAAACTTTTCCTGAACTGCATCGGTAATTCTAGGTGGTATAATAAAAGCATCGAAAAATGCCTTAGTAAATTTGTTCATAAATCCTATCCTTTGTATTAAGTGTTTTAAATAATTAATTAAATATAGTAAAAAGTTATCACTTATCCAAATTAAAAGCGAAGTGAATTGTTTTTAGATTTTTGTATCGGTTGAAGATTTAATTATTCTTTTTAATAAAATATCAGAAATATCTGAGAACTTATAGATTTTAACAATTTCTTAACAGCATCTGAGTTAAATAATGCTTATATTTATAATGTAATAAAAAGCAATTTAATGAAAATATATACAGTAAAAGAACAAGTGCCAGCTCCATCAATAACTAGCAATGATTATGATGCTGCAATGGACAAGTATAAAAGGGATGTTGAATCCTTAATTCGCAAAAACTTCAAACCAAATAAGTATACGGGCAAGATAGTTAAGTTTGCAGTCGCAGATGGAACCGCTGACTATATGATGATAAGTACCACGAAACTTATCCATATGGAGTATATGGATGCCTACAATTATCCAATGATCGAGAGAATGACGAGCAGCGAATTACTAATTCATTTGAAATATCAAGAAAAATTTACCATTAAATCATAAAACATGCATTATTCAAAATACACTCATGACCATATTCTTAATATGATAGAGTTAGGACATGTAGCTTCAGTTCCATCAAAGATACCCAATGCCGTAGTTGTTATTGACACTAAGACAAATAACACGTTGTCATTAGAAACTCGCAATGGTACTAATGTAATAGCCTTTAAATCTAATATTAAGCCTGCTTCCTATACTGTAAATGCAGCGAAGCGTCTGATGTCTGGGCAAAAGGGTTTAAGAGCCATTCCTTTGAAAGAATACTATAAAGCAAAGATTAATAAGATGCAATCTGAATTAAGAATGTTGCTAGAAGTAGATGCAGTAATTCCTTATTAAAAAAAGAAATATGTATAGTTGGAAACTTAACCCGTTAAATTTATCAGAAGGATTAATATCAGACAAGGATTTGAACATTGTAGCAAGGGTATTTGAAACTGATTATGTACACCATTCCAATCCAAAGAAAGCAATGGAAAGAGAAGCTGAATTTATTACGTTTAAATTGAATCGATAAAATAAAAA
>Ga0209187_1000106_pt1 | contig 187521 bp, 158 predicted proteins | sample BantaG_FD_187430 | JGI IMG/M metagenome (GOLD analysis project Ga0209187, IMG submission 187430) | Marine algal microbial communities from Bantry Bay, Ireland - BantryBay_4 metaG (SPAdes) (version 2) | ecosystem: Host-associated > Algae > Red algae > Unclassified | place: Bantry Bay, Ireland...
GAGATTACTGAGGTGGTTGACACGACGGATCACGAGTCGGGTGAGACCCCGTACTTCAACTGAGTTGTCCCTCCGGGGGCCGTTTGTGCTCGCTTCGCTCGCCAGGCACGGATCGGGGTTGTCCCTCCGGGGGGCCGTTTGTGCTCGCTTCGCTCGCCAGGCACGGATCGGGGTTGTCCCTCCGGGGGCTGAATTACCGCGACTCGAGCTCTTCGGTGAGTTGGAGCCATCGCATCTCGGCATCGTCGAGCTGCGGCTGAACCTCACCCAGTAGCGCCCCAATCCGGGTCAACTCTTCGTGATTGGTTCCGGCGGCTTCCAGCTCGGCGGTCAGCTTGTCCCGCTGCTTCTCCAGCCGGGTCATGTCCTTCTCTGCCTTCTTGAGCTCGTGGCGGATGGTCGAATGCGACCGGGATGACGCGGCGCCCTTTGCTGGCTCTGCCGGCGCTGCGGGAGCGCCGCTCTTGATGCTGCTTGCGGGGATCGCCGTCGGTCCGGCGTGACCGCGCTTGCGATCTGCGCGCCGGGATTCCACCCACGCATCCACCCCGCCCGGAACTCGGCGGGCATTCCCCACGCCGTCGATCAAAAGAACGTCGTGCACCGTGCGCTCCAGGAACGCTCGGTCGTGGCTGACCACAATCAGCGCGCCGGGCCAGCCGTCCAGAAAGTCTTCAAGCGAACGCAGCGTGTCGATGTCCAGGTCGTTGGTCGGCTCGTCGAGGAGCAGCACGTTGGGTTGCTCGATCAGGGTCAGCACCAGTTGGAACCGGCGACGCTCGCCACCGGAAAGAAGCTCAATCGGCGACCATTGGGTTTCGGAGTCAAACCAGAAGCGCTCCAGAAATGCCGCGTCTTTCCAATCCGGATCCCGTTTGCCGCCGGTGATGGCGTCGCGGATCCGCTGCTTGGGGTCAAGCTCACGGCCCACCTGATCGAAGTAGCCGAGCTTGACAGTGGTCCCAAACTCCACGGTGCCCACCGTTGCCCGGCGCCGACCGGCAATGACGTCCAGCAACGTGGTTTTGCCGGCCCCGTTGGGCCCGACGATGCCCAGTCGCTCCCGATTGAGCAACTGCAGGTTGATGCCGGTGAAGAGCTGGCGGTCGCCCAAGGTCACGCCCACGTCTTCCATGTCGATCACTTTGTCCCCCAGTCGAGGGGTGCCCTGATGCAGGTCCAGCTGGTTCTTTCGCACCGGCGCATCGGGGGTGAACTCAATCACTTCTTTGGCCCGGGCAATGTGAGCTTTGGACTTTCTGGTTCGAGCTTTGGCGCCGCGGCTGAGCCACTCGGCTTCGCGCTTGGCCAGGTTCTGTCGAACGGCTTCGGCGGTCTCGGCGTGGGCTTCGCGGTCTGATCGATTGCGAAGGTAGGTGGCATAGCCGCCATCGTGACTGTGGACCTTGCCGCCTTCGACTTCCAAAATGCGGCTGGTCACCCGGTCCAGGAGATGGCGGTCGTGGGTGACAAGCAACAGGCCGCCTTTGAACGACGCCAACCGTTCTTCCAACCAGTCGATGGCGTCGATGTCCAGATGGTTGGTGGGTTCATCCAACACCAGCAAATCAGACTCGGTGACCAGAGCCCGCGCCAGCGCAACCCGGCGTCGTTCACCGCCCGACATGGGCACGACCGAGTCGTCAAGCCGGTTCCCCATGCCCAGGCGGTCAAGAACCGCGTCGGCCTCCCACGAATCGCCCACGGCATCGCGGGCTGTTCCGGTACCGACGTCCGGTTGTTGCTCCAGCACGGAGATGCGAACGCCGCGACCAAAGCGAAGGTCGCCGGCATCGGGGTCGGTCGCGCCGGTCAGTACCCGCAACAGGGTGGACTTTCCCGAACCGTTCAATCCCACAACGCCCACGCGGTCTCCGGTGGAGATGGTGACCGACGCGTCTTCGAAGAGCACCTTTCCCGGCCGGCTCATGGTGAGGTTGGTGGCATCGATCACAATCATCGGATGCAGGATATGTTTCTCGCAGTGATTCCACTGGTGTGCATCGATGTTGACGGAACCCTGGTCGGCCCTGCCGGTTACCCAACCGACGCGGTGTGGGCGGCCGCCGACGCCGCCATTGCCCGCGGTCAGCATTTGGCCCTGTGCACGGCGCGAGGCGCATTCGGATCGTCATGGGACATCGCTCTGCGGCTCAACCCAAACGGCTGGCACATCTTTCATGCCGGCGCGGCGCTGGTGCACACGGGCACCGGCGAGCACCGCACCTCGCCGCTCACCCACCATCAGATCGCCGCGTGTGCAGCAGCCGCGGCCGCCAACAACTGGGTGATTGAGCACTACGAAACCCGGCAGTACGCCGTCAACTCCAGCAGTCAGATTGCCCGGGACCACGCCACGCTCATGGGGGTGCCGCTGGTGCCCCGCGATCCGGCCGAACTCACCGGCGACATTGTCCGGGTACAGCTGGTGGTTCCGGTCGAGCAGACCGCGGCTGCGCTTGCGATGGCACCCGTGGGGACGCACTCCACATCGGCCACCTCGCCCATCCAGCCCGGGGTGGCATTTATCTCGATCATCGCAGCCGGCGTCAGCAAAGGAACCGCCATCGAGCGACTGGCCTTTGAGCTGGGCACGACCGCCCAGGACACGATGATGATTGGCGATGGCCACAACGACGTGGATGCCCTCAAGGCGGTTGGGTGGCCGGTGGCCATGGCGAACGCCGACGACCATGCCATGGCGGTGGCGGACCATGTTGTGGCGTCAGTTCTTGATGATGGCGTGGTTGAAGCGCTGGAGAAGTCGGTTGCATGGGGGCCCGCTCCCTCCGCCAGCTGATCCTTCTAGGCTTCAACCCATGATTGCCGACTTTCGATCTGACACTGTCACCCAACCCAGCGCCGCCATGCGCACGGTGATGGCCGAAGCTGACGTGGGCGATGACGTCTTTGCCGATGACCCGTCGGTCAACGCGCTGGAGTCCAAGGTGGCGGCGCTGCTCGGGAAGGAGGCCGCAGTCTTCGTTCCCACTGGTACTCAGAGCAATCTGGTGGGCCTGCTGGCGCATTGCGGCCGGGGCGACGAATACATCGTGGGGCAGAACGCCCACTGCTACAAGTACGAGGCCGGTGGAGCGGCCGTGCTGGGGAGTATCCAGCCGCAGCCCATCGAGATGAACGAGGACGGGAGCCTCTCGCTGGACGTGGTGGCATCCAAAATCAAGCCCGATGACTCCCACTTTGCGCGCACCCGACTGTTGGCCATCGAAAATACCCACGACGGCAAGTTGGTGGCAGCGGACTACCTGGCGAGCCTCCGGCCCTTTGCCGACGACCACGGCCTCGCCCTCCATCTGGACGGTGCCCGGCTCTGGAATGCGTGTGCCGCCAGCCAGCAACCACCGGCTGCGTTGGCCGCAGCGTTTGACACGGTTTCGGTCTGCTTCTCCAAAGGGTTGGGTGCTCCCGTTGGCAGCGCGCTGGTCGGCTCCAAACCGCTCATCGACTCCGCCCGCAAATGGCGCAAGATGCTGGGTGGCGGCATGCGGCAGGCTGGGGTTCTGGCAGCGGCCGCCAGTTATGCGCTGGATCACCACCGGGAGCGAATGACCGAAGACCATGTCCGGGCCCGGACGCTGGCGGAGGGTCTGACCGCGATCCCGGGGTTCTCGCTCGCCATGCCCGTGGAGTCAAATATGGTCTTCCTGCAGCTGGACCACACCGTGGATCCAGTCGGTTGGCAGGAAAAGCTGGCCGCCAACAATATCCGCGTGCTGGCCGGACCAACCACTCGGCTTGTTACGCATCTGGGCATTGACGACACCGCTGTCGAAACGATCATCGGAGCATCCTCATGACCATCCCCACCAGAGTCGCGCCACAACTCACCACCGAGGGCGACGTGGCCGTCATCACCATGGACGACGGCAAGGTCAACGTCTTCTCTCACCCAAGCCTGGAGGCGCTCCACGCCGGACTCGATGCGGCGCAGGGCCAGGCCAACGCGCTCGTACTGGCTGGCCGACCCGGAAAGTTCTCGGCCGGTTTCGACCTGGCCGTCATGGCGGGATCGCCCCAGGATCAGCAAGCTCTGGTCCGCGCCGGCGCCGACTTCCTCATGCGGCTGTACGGCTACGGCATGCCGGTGGTGGCAGCGTGCACCGGTCATGCGTTGGCGGCCGGCGCCATCTCGCTGCTGGCCTGTGACCTGCGTATCGGCCCCGAATCCAGCACCGCAAAGATCGGCATGAACGAAGTCAACATCGGCATGGTCATCCCGCGTTTCGGCCTGGAACTGGCCCGGGACCGGCTGTCCAAACGCCATCTCACCGCCGCCACGGTGCTGGGGCGGATCTACAACCCGCAGGACGCGGTGGACGCCGGCTATCTGGATCTGCTGGTTCCGGAGGACGAGGTGGTCCGCACGGCGATTGCTCACGCCACCGAGCTGGCGGCGAACACCCGCACCGGCGCGGTGGCCGGAACCAAGACCAAGCTGCGGGATCAGATGATTGCGCTCGTCAACGCCGGGCTCGACGAAGATATCTCCTGACCGCCAACCGGTCGCCGGGAAGAATCCCACCGGCTCATGGGTTATCTGTTTGACCCCCCCCTACAGAGAAACGAACACAAACATGGATGAAGAGCCGATCACCGGTGTTGAGTACTACTGGCGACCCGGGTGCCCGTTCTGCATGGCGCTTGAGCGCGGCTTGAACAAGGCTGACATCCCGCTGAACAAGCACAACATTTGGGACGACCCATCGGCGGCGGCCACGGTGCGATCCATCGCCGATGGCAATGAGACGGTCCCGACCGTGGTGATCGGCGAAATCAAAATGGTCAATCCCAGCGCCAAGCAGGTCAAGGCGGTAGTGAAGGACAAAGCGCCCCACCTGCTCTGACCTTTCACCAGTAGGCGGGCGCTCGCCTGCGTCAACCAGTCCCGGGTACTCTGGGGGTGATGTCACACCTCGAACCCGAGTTCCCCGGCGCCTCCCGTTCTCACGCGTCGGATGCGGAGTTCCCGGGCAAAGAAAACGGTCCCGACAAGCCAACCCGTGGCCGCGCTGGCAACTCGTTGGTCCGGCATCTGGGCGAGGCGCTGCTGCTGCTTGGATTGTTGGTGCTGGCCTTTGCCCTTCGGGCCTACAACCTCAACTTTGACGACGGCACCTTCCAGCATCCCGATGAGCGTCATTGGGCCTTTGTCCTGGGCGATCTTGAAGACGAGCCGTGGCCGGAGACCGTCGGCGACTACCTCAACAGCGAGACATCCCGGCTCAATCCGTACAACGCGATTCGCGGCCCGGAGAACGACACCAGTTTCAGCACCTTCGCGTACGGCACCTCGCAGCTCTACACCACCCGCGGCGTGGCCGAATGGTTGATTGGCGGGGACGACCGCCAGGGCTTCGGCACCACGGTGGCGGCCAACCTCAATGATCTGGGTATTCCACTGCTCGACGAGGCCGGCAACCCCACCTTCAACCCCGGCTTTCAGGGCAACCTGGTGGGGAGGCTCCTGAGTGCACTGATCGATACGGCCACGGTGGGTCTGGTGTTCCTTCTTGGTCGAGAACTCGGCGGACGTCGGGTGGCGTGGCTGGCTGCGCTCCTGCAAACCTTCGCCGTACTGCACATTCAGTACGCGCACTTTCTGGGTTCGGAACCCTGGGTTGCCTTTTACGCCACAGCAACGGTGCTGGGCGCGGTTCGTATAGCTCGGGGCAGAGCTGGGCCCTTTACCTGGTTGGCCACCGGTGTTGCCGTGGGATTGGCGGTCGCGTCCAAACTGAGCGGCCTCCCCACCGCCATCGGTCCCATGGTGGCGTGCGCCATCCTCTTTGTGTCGGCGGTCATTGGTTTCAACCATGGCGACACCGATGGTCGGGTCCGCGCCCTGCTCACGCCAATCTTTGGCTTCGGTGCCATGTTGGTCACCGGCTTCCTGACGTTCCGATTCATGTTGCCCTACGCCTTCGCCAATGGGATCAATGTCAGCCTGCGCGGCCTCATCAGTCGGGACTGGGTTGCGGCCTTTGGTCTGGACACGCGCAACCCGGTGGACGGGTTCCCTGGGGGCGGTTACCTCGAAGACGTCCAGTACATCCGCGATGTCAACACCGGCGGCAACTACCCGTGGGTCATCCAGTGGGCGGGTCGGACCCCGCTGGTGTTCCCGCTCAGTCAGGTCTTCTGGTGGGGGATGGGCCCCGGTCTGGCATGCGCCGCGATTGTCGGGATGGTGGCCGGCACATGGCAGGGCCTCAAGCGCAGGCAATGGTTCTTCCTGGTGCCGCTGTCGGTCATCGCGGTCTTTGTGGTCTTCGTGGCGTTGCAGTTCAATCCGCTGAACCGGTACCTCCTGCCCGCCTACCCGTCAGCCATCGCGTTGGCCGGCTTCGGTCTGGTCGCCCTCTGGGACAGCGAGCGGCTGCCGGTCACATGGATCCCCGACGACTTCTTTGCCTTTTGGAAGCCGCTGGCCCGCATCTCGGTGGGCGTCATGGTCATCAGCAGCGTGCTGTGGGGCGTCATGTACGTCAACGGGGTGTACCGCACCGACTACACCCGCATCACGGCCAGCCAATGGATTGTTGACAACATCGGCGCCGACGGCGTGGTGAGCATTCAGGCATGGGACGATCCGCTGCCGCTGGGTGCCGCAGTCAACTACGAGAACATCCCTCGCCAGGTCACCTTCAACCCCTTCGATACCGACAGCACCCAGAAGATCACCCAACTCGTCGACGGGCTGGCCCAGGTCGACTACGTGATCGAAGCCAGCAACAAGCTCTACGGCGCCATCCCACAGATGGAGGCCCGGTTCCCCGTCACCGTGCGGTATTACGAGGCCCTCAACGACGGCAGTCTGGGCTTTGAGCGGGTGAAGGAATTCTCCACGCCGCCGTCGCTGTTTGGTTTCACCCGCGACGACCGGAACGCAGAAGAAACCTTCACCGTCTATGACCATCCGACGGTCACCGTCTGGCAAAAGACGGCGGCGTTCAGCGTGAACAACGCGTTCTCCATTCTTGATCCCTTCCGCGCCAACGTCGCAGTGCCGCACAACCCGCGGGACGGCGCGGCCAACGCGCTGCAGCTCCGTTCGGCCGACTACCAGACCCAGCAGGCGGGCGGCACCTGGTCCGAGGTGGTCAACGAGGATGGTTTCGTCACCAACGTTCCCTGGGTGTGGTGGCTTGTCTGGCTGCAGGTTGGGTCCTTTGCTGCGCTGCCTCTCACCTTGTGGCTCTTCAAGCGATTTCCCAACGGCGGCTACGGCATGAGCAAGGTCATGGGTTGGGCCGGGCTCGGACTTGGCGTCTGGTTTGCGGTCAACTTCACGTCCCTGCACTTCACGGCCACGTTGATCTGGGTGCTGCTGGCGGTGGGGGTGGTCCTTGCTCTGATTGCCGCAGTGCGCAATGCCGGGCCCCTTGCTCGGCTGGTAGCGGACCATTGGCGATCGTGGCTGGCGGCCGAGGCCGTGTTCCTGAGCGTGTTTGGGCTGGTTCTGCTGCTCCGCTACAACATCCCGGATTTGTGGCACCCCTGGCGCGGCGGTGAGAAACCGATGGAGATGTCGTACTTCACCGCAATCCTGCGGTCCTCAACGCTGCCCGCCTACGACCCGTGGTACGCCGGCGGATTCCTGAACTACTACTACATCGGTTGGTTCCTGCTGGCGGTGCCAACCAAAGCCATGCGCATGCCGCCCGATATAGCGTTCAACCTGGGCGTGGCCAGCTACGCCGCGCTGGCCGCCATTGCGGTCCACAGTCTGGTTTCCAACCTGGCCGGCCTGGCTCGGGCCGTTCCCGTTCTCAACAAGCCGGCTTCGACCCCCACGCCGACCTCTGCGGTGAGTGTGGTTGAGTCCGAAGTCGCCGTCGAGGAAGAGGCGGCCACGGTGCCAGTGCCAGATGCTGCGGTCGCCGTGCCAGATGCTGCGGTCGCAGTGCCAGATGCCGCGGTCGCAGTGCCAGTTGCCGCGGCGGCGCCGCACCCACCGGCGGTGCCGAAACTTCGAGCGGTTCCCAGCGCTGGTTTCCTGGGGGTGCTGCTGTTTCTGTTCCTCGGCAACTTCGATGCGGTGCGCCAGCACTGGTACGACCTTCGCCTTCTGGCCACCCCCAACCGGCAGGAGACCGAACTCTCTGACACCCTGACCGGAACCCTCGGTGAGACATTCCGGGGCGCATGGAGCTGGCTCACCGGCGGCGACGTTGGGCAGTTCGACTGGTGGGATGTCAGCCGGGTCAACAAGGGCACCAGCGACATCACCGAGTTCCCCGGCTGGTCGGTGCTCTTTGGCGACCTGCATCCGCATCTCATGGGATTGAGCATCTTCGGCCTACTGCTCGGGTTGGCCACCGCCACGGTCCTCGCCCTGAAAGCCCGAACGGTCCGCTCTCCCGAAACGCCGGTGGTCCATGAGTCTCGCAGCGACCAACTTCACGGCTGGGTACTGGCCGGGTCGCTGGGCGTCGTTGCGGCGCTGGTGCGTATGGTGCACACCTGGGATTGGCCAACGGCCATGGTGGTGTGCGGGGTGGCGATCGTGGTGGGCTGGCTGCTGGCCAGCGGCGGGCTCGTGGCTCGCGCCGTCCACGCATTCGGCCATCTGGTGGTGTTCGCGCTCGGGTATCTGGTGGCCGTCAGCCCGTACTCCGCCAACAGTCAGGCGGCGGAAGGCGGACTTGACCTGTTCCATGACGCCACCCGCAACCTGGACGACTTCGTGGCGCATTGGTTCGTCTTTCTGGTGGCCGCCGCGTTGTATGCGGTCGTCCGACTCAAGCAGGTCCGCCGGCGCGGCGATCTGTTGCTCTGGACCGGCGCCGTCCTGGTGGCCGCCCCGCTCTTCCTCTACCTCCATCTTCGAGTCGGTTCGGTTGCCGCATGGGCATCGCTGGGTGTCGTGGTCTCGCTCCTGCTGGTCACTGTTGAGCTGACCCAACGGCCAACCTCGGTTGGTCACGTGGGCGCATCAGGCTTCTTTGCCCTCGGGTTCGGCATTCTGATGAGCGTCGAGTTTGTGCGGGTTGCCGCCGATGCTCAGGGATGGAACACCGTCTTCAAGTTCTGGCTGCAGGTCTGGCAACTCTTCGCCATCGCCTCGGCCTTTGCTTTGTGGTGGGTCCTCCGTACGCTCCGAAGTTCGGCCGAGGACCTGCAGCCGAGCGGGGCTGACGTTCAAGCAGGCGATGAGCCGCAACCGCGTGGTTTCCGGCCCGCATACCGGTTGGTTGCGCTGGGGCTTGGCGTGCTGATTCTGCTGGGGATGATCTTTCCCATACGCGCAACCCGCAGCCGGGTCCAGGACCGCTTCGATACCGAACTCGCCATGACCCTGGATGGATGGGCCTGGTTTGACGAAGAGCTGCCGCCGTTGGGTTTGTACAACGTGTCTGATGTTCCGGTGGCCCAGGACGTCGCCCTGGTCCGGTGGCTTCGGGACAATGTGGAAGGGTCGCCGACCGTGGTGGAAGCGTGGGGGCCCGGCTATCAGTGGTTCAACCGCATCCCGATGTTGACGGGTCTGCCCACGGTGCTGGGTTGGGACTGGCACCAGACGCAACAGCGCACGCCGTTCACCCAGTCCGTTGAGCGCCGGCAGGCCGATCTTCGTACCTTCTGGACGGTCCCGGACCCGGTGGGGGCAGAGCAGTTACTTCGGACCTACGACGTGACCTATGTGATTGTTGGCTCGGCTGAGCTTGCCACCCGGGTTGATGCCGGCGTGCCCATCGAGCCGGTGATGGCCGACTCGGTCGAGCAGATGCTGGCGACCATGGACGTGTTGACCCCGGTCTTCCAGCAGGGGCGGGCCGTGATCTATGAAGTCCGCAAGGATGAGATCAGGACCCGAAACAACCCGCCGATCGCTTCAGACGTTGCGGCCAACGTCACCGATAGCTGACGACGTCATATTCGATGTTGTCGTGGTCGTGCGGCCGGTTCAACGCCGTGACACCAACGTCGAACAGATCGACGATCTGACGAACGGTGCGTCCACGCCGCTGCAGGACCCCGGTTGGAACTGCGACTATCGAGCGCCGAGGTGGTGAGTCAACTCGTTGACGATGCGTGTGGCTTGGGGGTCGTTTCGTCTTGTGGCGGCGTGCCAGATCAGCGTAAGCCCATCGGCGCCGCACCGAGCTGCTGAGATTCTCTGACTTTCGAGTGCTGGTCGCAGCGCCCATTTACTCAGCACCGAAACGCCGGCGCCCGCAGCTACAAGCTCAACGATTGCGCTCGTTTGGCGGACGACCCGTACAACCAATGGGTACGTCTGTGCGGGGCGGATGAACCGGTCGTATTCAAAGCCGGGGGTTGGTTGTGCGTTGTAGGTCAGATACGTCTCATCGGAGAGCTCAGCGGCATCGACGTATGGCGACTGGGCGAGTCGGTGGTCAGGCGCGGTGACCAGCACGAGTTCGTCTTCGAACAGTGGTCGCAGGGTGAGATCGCCCTCTGGTTGGCCCGGTGCGATCACAATGTCGACCGCGCCTGCGGCGAGGGCTGGTCCGGGCGCGTCGCCGACGACAACAAGGTCCAGGTCAAGGTCGTCGTTGGCGCGACGGATGTGACTGAGGAAGTCCGGGAACCAGTGGTAGCAGTCATAGCTGCCCACCGAGATACGTAGTGTCGTGGTTGCGGCGTTCGCACTTGTGCGGAGTGCGGTCTCGGTGCGACTCAGATCGGCCAGCGCGCGAGTTGCCGATTGATGAAGCGCAAGGCCATCTCTGGTTGGCGTCAGCCTGCGGTTCTGACCGCGGTCGAAGAGCCTCGTGCCGAGTCGGCGCTCGGCTTCGGCCAGACGATGACTGAGCGCCGATTGACTGGTTGACAGATGCCGGGCGGCCTCGGTCATCGAAGCGCACTCGACAATCGCAACGATCGTCTCGTAATGACGAAGATCAAGAAGCAACGGCTGCACCGGCCAAGGGTACATGAATGTGGTTCATGGGGATCGCGGTTGATCATGTATTGGACACATGTCTGCATCCGTGGCTTGATGGGAGAAGCACGAGCATCGAGCGATATGGATTGGGCGAAAATGAAGAGTGCACCGGTATTGGCAGATCCTGAGCACGGCACCCTCGACGACTTTGTCGACACGCGTCGCTACGCCCTGGGGTCCAGCGGGTCTGTCAAAGAGCGTGAGCTGCTGATTGCCCAGACCAGCGAGCGACTGCGACAAGATGGCGCAGCCACTCTCGATGGCTTCGTGCGGTCCGAAGCATTGCAGGCGATGGCGGCTCAGATCGCTGCCGCCGCTGAACACGCGCCAATTCGGCGCCACCGAGCGACGGTGTACGCCCGCACCGATTGGGAGGCAACGCTGAGCCGCGACGATCCGCGTTCTGTGAAGCAGGAGTGGTACGCCGGCCATGTCACCCGGGACATGATCGCCCCCCACACCGCAGCGGCCCGTCTCTACGTATCTCCTGCATTCAAACGCTTCATCGCACAGGTCGTTGGCGTTGAGCGCGTATTCGAGTACGCCGATCCGCTCGCAGGACTCGTCGCTACCGTGCTTCCGCCCGGTGGTCAATATCCGTGGCACTACGACACCAACGAGTTCGTTGTCACGCTCATGCTTCAGAAACCCGAGGGCGGCGGCCAATTCGAGTACCACCACAATCTGCGCAGCACCGGCGACGAGAACGTCGAAGGTCTCGGCCGCGTCCTTGGCGGTGACGCCACGGACGACGTACGCATCTCCAATGTCGAACCCGGTGACCTGCAACTCTTTGTCGGCCGCCACTCGCTGCACCGAGTGACCGAGGTGATTGGCAAACGCTCTCGCCATGTGCTGGTGCTGTCGTATGCAGATCGACCGGGTGTCATCGGCCCGCTTGACCGGACTCGCAGCGTGTACGGCCGGGTCACCGAAGCCCACTTGCTGGCTGCGGAGCATCGGCGCGACGGCACGGACGGGCTCATTCTGTGATCGACGAGCACGAACTCGAACGTGGGCGCCTGGCCCGACTCCGCGCATCGATCGCCGAAGCAGGCTGCGACGCCGGTTTGTTCTATGACCCCACCAACATCAGATATGCCACGGGGACCTCGAACATGCAGGTCTACTCCCTTCATAACCCGTGTCGGTACGTGTTCGTACCCGTCCAGGGCGATGTCGTGCTGTTCGAGTTCAAAGGATGTGAGCATCTGGCCAATGATCATCACGGCGTTGATCAGGTGCGAAACGCAGTCTCGTGGTACGACTTCATCACCGGCAGCCGCACAGCCGAGTTTGCCAAGCGCTGGGCGGACGAAATCGCTTCGTTGCTTGGGCCCGACGGCAACGACCTCGCCGTTGACCGACTCGACCCCCTTGGTGCAGCCGAGTTGGGCGCGCGCAAGATTCGGGTACACGACGGGCAACGGGTCGCCAATCACGCGCGGCTCATCAAGACCGAAACCGAAGTACAGGCAGTGCGGCGAGCGGTTGCTGCCTGCGATGCGGCAATCGACCAGATGCGAGCCGCCATGCAACCCGGCATGACCGAGAACGCGCTGTGGTCACATCTGCACAGAGCCAATATCGAGCTTGGCGGCGAGTGGCTTGAGACCCGGCTGCTCACCGCTGGCCATCGCACAAACCCGTGGTACCAGGAGTGTTCTGGCAATGTGATTGGCAGCGGCGACCTCGTTGCCTTCGATACCGACCTGATCGGCATCGGCGGCTACTCAGTCGACGTCTCTCGCACCTGGCATGCTGGCGATGCGCCGGTCACGTCGCATCAGCGCCAGCTCCACGACGCTGCGAGCGAACAACTCTCCCACAACCTTGCACTATTCACGCCAGGCGCATCCTTCTCCGAGATCAGCCAGCAGGCCCATATTCCACCGGTGGAGATTCACTCCGTTACGAACGCGGCGGTGGCGCACGGCATTGGTCTGTGCAACGAGTACCCGCTGATCCTGAACCGGGACCACTTCGCCGACGCGGGATATGACGGCGAAGTCAAAGAAGGCATGGTGCTGTGTGTCGAAGCACTTGCCGCCCCGCCCGGGGGAAATGAATCGGTGAAACTCGAAGAACAAATCCTGGTCACCGCTGCCGGACCAGAAATCCTCAGCACGCAATCGCTCGACCTCTGAAACAGGTCCCTGCAACCCACCCGATTGAGGACCCGCCTGCACGGGCCGCCGTGGCCGTTGATCCGTTGTTGGTTTGTTATCCGACCGGCGGCGCTTCGGGGTGAACCGAATGGGTGGGGCTTGCGCACGGCAGGGTCTCGAAGGTGGGCTGCAGTGATGAACCCGATGCTTCAACCGAGGCAATCAGACTGTTTCGGACCATCACCCATTGGTCAACCGAGCCGCACCCGTAGTGCGGGCCCTTGTCGTCGTGGATGGTCTGCCACGCCTCGCGGGTTCCAACCCACTTCATCCATTCGCCAACGCGGCTGATCAACCGGTCACTGCCGGTGTCAAAGTAGGTGACCGCGGACCCGCTGTTGTCCTTGAGGCCCGGCTGCCACCACACCCGCAGGGCGAACGGACGCGCCGTGTGTTCGGGCATGGAGGCCGTATCGAACCATCCAAGCTCAGGATCGACGCTGGCGGCCTGGCCCGAGTAGACGCTGGTAATCAACACGTCAACGTCGGGGGCGGGCTCGGCGGGGTTCCACGGCTGGTAGCCGTAGTCCTTGAGATAGAAAGCCCAGGGCCATGTGTCATCGAGGCCCAGACCCACGGTGAGCGGCTGACCGGTGGTGGCCAGCTTCAGCGATTCGAGCTGTTCCAGTTCGTCAAGGATCAGCGTCACGTGGTCGGTGGCCTGGCCCGCCTGCACAAAATGGTGCCGAGCGTCCGAGTCGCTGATGAAAGAGGCATCAACGCTGGTCCAGACCGTGAACACGAAACCCAACGCCAGCGCACCCGACGCAGCCATCACCGCGCCCGTGTTGCGGTTCTCCCAGAGGACCTGGGTGCCAACGCCAGCCAGAAACAGAATGGGTAGGAGCGGGTGCACGACCAGCCACGGCATGCGCTCACCGGCATAGCTGTAAAGGATGAGGTGAGCGACCGAGAGGAACGTCAGGAACCCGAGCGTGAAGCTGCGAACCTTCCATGCTCGAACCGAACCGACTGCGGCCAGGATCAGGAACAGCCACTCATAGGACGGGATGGTGACCAGGTAGTAATACCAGGGCTGACCACCACGGTTCTCGCCCTGCTGGCTCCGCCAGTACTCAATGGCGCGAGTAAAGCCGGTGTGCCAATCGCCGGGCCGGGCCCACATTGACGTGAACAAGGTGAAGAAGATCAGGAAGAAGACCGCAACCCCGATGACCCATGGGCGGGCGCCGACCTGACTCAGGCGGGCCAGGATCGGCACGTCAGCCAGCGTTGCGCCCCGGTTGCGAGCCTTCCTGAGCTGAACTCCGGCGGTGGTCATCATGACCGCCGCAAAGATGCCCAGACTGGCAAAGACCGACAGGCCCACCGTTTCGGTGAGGGTGGCCAGCAGGAGGCCGCCGAGAGCCAGTAGCGGCAACAGGAAGTTGAAATCTAGGATGCTGGGATCTGCCGTCTCACCCTCGCCGGATGCGTCGTCCTCCTCTTCATCGCGGACCGGAGCTGGCGGCTGGCCATTTCCGCCAGTGCTGAGCACCGATGAGGCCGCTGCCCGTTGGCCGTGTCTGGCCAGTGACTCGAGTTGCACGGTCAGCACAACCAGACCGAACAAGCCCACCATGCCAAACCACAGATACGCCGACTCTTTGATGGTGAACGACGCGGCGAGAGCCACCATGAAAATGATGGGGGGCGCAACACTTGGCCGGCGCAGGTAGCCGAGCACAGCCACGATCATCACGCCGGCCAGGAACATCATCTGGGCGTCTTCGCGTCCGAAGCGGGAGAAGTACAACATTGATGGGCTCAGGGCCAGCGCCGCAGCAGTGGCGACCGCGCCGATGCGGCCCAGCTGGTGACGCACGAAGTAGGGGAGTAGGACCAGTGCCGAGCCGGACAAGGCCGAGAGCATCCGCGCCGTTGTCGCGCTGTCGTTGTCGGCAATTCGGAAGAACCAGGACGTGATGAAGAATCGAAGCGGTCCGTGGTACACCGGGTCGTATCCGGCGTAGTCACCGTTGCGCCAGAGGTGGGAGAACCACGCGTCCAGACTCTCGTCGTGGTGGAACGCCCGGTCGCCCAGACCCCAGAGTCGAAGGATCAGGCCCAGAGCCGTAATGCCAAGAATGGCCCAGAAGACGGTGCGGTCCGGTGCGTCGGGTTTCTCGGTGACCGGGGGCACGCCGCCAAAGCCGCCGAAGGTTGCGGTGTTGGTGGCGGTGTTGGTGGCTGTTGGGACAGGGTTGTCATCCTCCGCGACCGCGGTGTCCCGAACATCAGTGTCCAGCAGATCCGCATCGTCCACGTTGGCGTCCACCACTTCTGAGTCGATGACATCTGCGTCGATGGGATCGGGTGCGTCATCCGCGTTGATCAGGTCCAGATCTGTATCGCTCGCCTTCGCCATCACGTCACCTCATTGACTCGATAGATCAAATAGTCACCCAGGTCGTACACCAATTGACCGTTCTGATCCCAGTACTCAATATTGGCAGGTTGCGTCGCGTCATTTCGTTCGCGCAGGCCAATCACCACGTAGTCAACGTCATATTGCTGAATCAACGTCGGCGTTTCTTCGCTTCCTTGAAGGATTTTTCCGGAGTTCTCGGTGCGGTCAAACCAGTCTTCAACTCCCAGATCGAAGATCCAGCCTTGGAATCCGCCAACGATGCGGCGTCCGGTCAGTGAGCTCATGGGATGGGTGTTGCTGTCCTGGACCACAAAGACCGCGTCGTCAGGGGTGTTGTCGATGACCCATTCCGACATCACCACGTCCGCCGCCGACATCAGCTGGCCGTGTTCGCCGGGGGTGTCCGCATCGCCGCTTCCCCAGAGGTCAAGGGCCCCGGACGCGGTCATGGTGAAGACCAGAAGCGGCACCAGGGTCCAACCGAGCACGCGATTGCTTCGAGCCAGATGCACCAGCAGCGCAGCCACCGGCAGCGCCCCCAGCAGCAGCACAAACACCAGATAGTGGGTGTTGTTGCCGTTCCAAGGATGAAGCTTGGTGAACAGCGGTCCAATGAACCACAGCCATACCGGCAGGGTCGCCACGGCAATTCGGCGGGGGATGATCGTGTTCCGCGCAATCGAAAGGAACTGAGTCACCGCCAACAGCGGGAGGAAGAACCCAAAGTTCTTGAACCAGAAGCGCACGTTCTCGGTGATGGTGGTGAACGCGCCGACCTGGTTCACGTTCTCCGGGCCGAGGCGGAAGCCTTCGATGCCGGATGTGGTCTCGTGGGTTTGGGTGATGCGAACCGCCCAGCTGTACCAGAAGTCCGCCGAGGATGTTTCGGGCCGCATGAACATGACCATGGGCATGGAGAGCATGATGGCCGGCATGAGGAACGCCAACCACTCCTTACGCCACGGAAGGCTGTATCCCTCCTCGGCCTGCACGGCGAGGGCGGCGAATCCACCAACGATGACGGCGGCGCCGGTGGCCACGATGACGCCCAGTCCCATGGCCATCACCAGGCCGAACACCATGGCGCTGACCACGGCCACGCCGATGAACAGCAGGAGGTGTTTGGATCGGTCAAATTCGCGATCTTCAAACTGCGCAGAGAACGCCCAGATGATGCCCAGGACAAACGGCGTGCCGTAGCCGAACAGGTGGAAGAAGGGCATGACGCCCACCAGTACCCCGGCAAAGAGAAATGTTTGGCGGTTGCGGTTCTGGTACGCATGCCAGAGCAACATGCTGGCAATCAGCGTGACGGGAAAACCGATCAGGGTTGGGCGCTGCGGGTACAGGTGGCCGACCACCGGATTTTCCAGCCAGTAACCGGCCTCGTAGAACCGGGTGTAGCGGCCGGGAAGGGTTTGGAGAAAACCGAATCCGTCGTCGGCCAGGTTGAGGCGAATCCCCTGGTCGTTGACGGTGCCGGCGGTCTTGCTGGTGGTGATGGCGTGGGTCCATCCCAGTCCGCCGAAGAAGAAGAAGATTGCGGTACCGAGTCCGGCGATCCACCGGCTGTTGAAGACGCGGACGCCAACCAGGTACATGGCGGCGGGGAAGAAGAAGGCCAGGAAGCCGCTGGAGATGGTGAGCGCCGCGTGAAGCGAGGCGCCAGCCTGGTAGAGCGAGGCGGCAAAGAAGTTGATGCCGCTGTGGTAGTTCAACGTCTCGCCGGTGGCCATGGGCAGGTCGAAGCCAACGTTGTTGGAGATGGCGAACGAGGCGGTGTAGGTGGCGTGGGCCTGCCAGTCCGAGAACGTTGCGAGGTTGCCGAAGTCCACGCCGCCGTTGGTCTCGTCGTAGGCCAGACTCAGAATGCGCCACGCCCAGATCCAACCGAGGGCCACAAAGATGCTGAACACCAGGTGGTTGCCCGGGTTGGACAGCGGCGCTTTGAGGCGCTGTTTGAAATCATCGACTTCGGCAATGATGCGCCGCACGCCGGTGCGCCAGCCAAAGGCCGAGATCATCAGCGCCAGCCCGATTGCCGCAACCACCGCCAGGCCGGAGAAGCTGAAAATGCGGGTCGTCAGGACCGAGCAGATGGTGAACGCAATCATGCCGAAGAATGCGCCATAGGCCAGGCGTTCTTCGAGTATCAGATCGACGCCTGTCAGGTAGGAAAGCCCAAAACCGACGACGACGACAAGGAGCAGCAGCAATCCCACCAGAAGTGTCACAAAACAGAATCGTAGGGGCTGTTGTCAAAAAATAATCGGCCTCGTCTGGCGGCTGGCGATTCAGATGCCGTCCACCTTCGGGCCGGGGTCGGATCCTGCGGCCCCGCCAGCGGTGAACCAGCGGTGCACCAGGTCGGGAACCAGGTCTCATAGTCCAACCGATATGCGCCATGGAAGCCGCTGCCAAGCTGCTGACGGGCCATGGATGCCTCCCCCCTGAGCACGAGCGCCATTGTCAGCAGGATCAGCGCGGAGCAGTGCGAAGGCGTTTGGTTCGGACCCGGTTGTGCACGATTTGGTGTATCGGGGTGGCGGGTGTCGCATTTAGTGCTAAAACTAAAGGAATGACATTGATGGCGAATCCGGTGAACGAGCCGGAAAGTGACAGCGGTCGTGGGGGCATGGCCGACAGCCAGGGGATAGCAGTCGACGGCGGGATGCCAATGCCCGCCGCAGTGGACTGGACTGAACACGCAATGTGCGTTGGCAAGACCGAGTTGTTTTTCGCCCGACCGGGTGAGCGCGAAGGTCGACGCAATCGTCGTGAGGCCATGGCGCGTTCGTATTGCGCCTGCTGCACCGTGGCGGCCACGTGCAAGCTGGCGGGTCGACTCGGCCGCGAGCACGGTGTGTGGGGCGGCGAGAACGACGAAGAGCGGGCGGCCGCTGGTTTCTCACCCCGCTCCCCGCACCGGCGGGCCGTGGCGGCGGCGGCCCGTGAAGCCCGGGTAAACGGAGGAACCGACCTGACCGAAGTCTCGGTTGGGCTTCGAGACCTTCGCCCATCGGACGCTGAGCGAGCATGACTTCCTTCGGACGCTGCGTGAGCAGGGCGTCGATATGACCACCGAAGGTCGGCTCACTCTGGCCGGCGCCGCCGAGGAACTCGGCGTTCACTACATGACGGCGTATCGGTACGTACGAACCGGACGGCTGCACGCCGCCAAGGAAGCGGGCCAGTGGTGGGTGGACCGGGACCAACTCGCAGAACTGTTGACCACCCGCGAAACGTTCCCCAACAAGGCGGCTGCCGCCCCGGCCGATACGCCCGTTCCCTCACCAGATCTGCGTCGTCATCACGCAACGATGTTTCGACGGCGAGCAACGTCAGGCGACGCCAATGGCGCCTGGGCCGTTGTCAGCGAGGCGATGGCCGCTGGGGCGACGCCAAGCGAAGTGCACCTGTCGGTCATCGGCCCGGCCATGACCGAGGTTGGCGAACTCTGGTCGAACGGTGATCTGACCATTGCGGAAGAGCATCGGGCCAGCGCAGTGGCCATTCGGACTGTGGGGCGGATGACGCCCATGTTCCGACGCAAAGGGCGCTCCCGCATGCAGGTGATTGTTGGCTCGGTATCGGGCGATATGCACCATCTGCCAAGCGCAATGCTCGCCGACCTGCTGAGTGCGCGCAACTTCGAGGTGATGGACCTCGGCGGCAACACGCCGGCGGAGGTCTTCGTGGTCACCGCGCTGGAGGTTGACGCCGCGGTGGTGATCGGTATGGCGGGGGCAACCGCCGCCGCAACCGCTGAGCTGCAGATTGCGGTTGCACACGTACGCGCGGCGCTGCCCGAGACTCCGATGTTCATCGGCGGTCAGGCGGCCCAGATGCTGGTTGGCGCAGTTGACGGGGTGAAAGTAACGGCCTCGGCGCAGGACGCGGTGGATCTGGTGGAGGAGTTGGCCGGGGTTCGTGCCTGAAGGTCACACCATCCATCGGTTGGCACGGGATCTGAACAAGGACCTTGCTGGCCACGATGTCACCGCATCATCACCGCAGGGTCGGTTTGCGGCGGGTGCCGCCCGGCTCCACGGCGAGAAGATGGTCAAGGTGGACGCGTGGGGCAAGCACCTGTTTTGTGGCTTCGCCTCCGGTCAGGTGCTCCATATTCATCTGGGCCTCATTGGCAAATTTCGACGCAAGAAACTCCCCGCGCCAGAACCAACCGACACGGTGCGGTTGCGCCTGGTTGGCGATGTTGCGGCGTGGGATCTGACCGGCCCGTACCTGTGTGCCGTCATCACCGACGACGACCGCCAGGAGGTCACTGCCAAACTTGGACCGGATCCCCTGCGGGCCACGGGTGTGCGAGCTGTCGCCGCCGCCCGGGAAGACTTCGGGGCTCGACTGGCCCGCCGTCGGGTGGCCATCGGGGCCGCGTTGCTGGACCAGAAGATCATTGCCGGAATCGGGAACGTCTACCGGGCCGAGATCCTCTTTCTGCTCGGTATCGATCCGCGCCGCCCAGCCAATTCGCTGGACGAGGCCGAGGTGAATGCCATCTGGGATCTCACCTCGGTGCAGCTGGGTCAGGGGGTTCGCCTCAACCGCATTGTGACCGTGGATCCCGCGGAGGCCGGGGTGAAAAGTGCTGGCCGACTCAAACGCGCCGACGCACTCTACGCCTACAAACGTGAGGGCTTGCCATGTCGTCGTTGTGGAACTGAAATAGAGATCATGAAGATTGCCAACCGGTCCATGTGGGCCTGTCCGACGTGCCAGAAGTGAGCGGCTCCCAGATCCGGGGCCTGGCCGGGTACGACGCGCTGCTTGTTGTGTCCTTCGGCGGTCCCGAAGGTCCCGACGATGTGATGCCGTTCCTTGAGAACGTAACGGCCGGGCGGGGGGTGCCGCGTGAACGGCTGGAGCTGGTGGCCAGGCACTACCTGCACCGGGGCGGTATCAGCCCGATCAACCAACACAATCGTGACCTGATCCAGGTGCTGCAGGGCGAACTGGCTGACCAGAGTGTCGACCTGCCCATCTACTTCGGCAATCGAAACTGGCATCCGTTTCTTTCTGATGCCGTGGAGCAGATGGCGGCCGACGGTGTGACCCGGGCCATCGCGTGGGTGACGTCGGCGTTCAGCAGCTACAGCGGTTGTCGCCAGTACCGGGAGAACATCGCCGCCGCGTGTGATGCGCAGGTCAACCCGGCCGCTCCCGAGATCCACAAGCTGCGCGTGTTCTATGACCATCCGCTCTTCATCGAGACGCTGGTTGACAACGTCGTGGCGTCGTGGCGGTCGCTTGCTGCGCCGGTGGAGAAGCGTCGGGTGATCTTCACCGCCCACAGCATTCCGCTGTCGATGGCGAACTCCAGTGACTACGTGGCCCAGCTGGAGGTGGCGGCCGATCTGGTGGCCGCCGGCCTTGCCGATCGGATCGGGCTGGCGAAGGTGCCATGGGACCTGGTCTTTCAGAGCCGTAGTGGACCGCCCCAGATGCCGTGGCTGGAGCCGGACATCGTTGATCACATCGACGCGATCTCCGGCGGCGATGCCAAAGCCCATACCGAGGCGGTGGTCGTGCTGCCGCTTGGGTTCATGTCCGACCATATGGAAGTAATGCAGGACCTTGACACTGACGCGGCGGCCGCAGCTGCCCGCGGTGGTCTGGAGTTCGCCCGGGCGCCCACCGCGGGCCACGATCCGAGGATTGCCCGGATGATCGTGGAGTTGATCCGGGAACGGGGCGGCGGCGAGCGACGCGCACTTGGTTCATTGGAAATCAAGCCCGACAGGTGCGCAGTGGACTGCTGCCCCCGACCGCAACGGCCGCCTTCGAGTCGTTGACGCGGCTGCACTACCGGGCATTGCGTTACAGGTAGTCACTGGGTCTGCATTAGCATTGGGGGCCTTGTGAGTCGCGCTGAGCAAACGCCAACCGCTGTGCCGTCGAGTTCTGCTGCCCCGCGGCAGCTCATCGACACCTTCGACCGCGTGCATCGCGATCTCCGCATCTCGGTCACCGATCGTTGCAACTTCCGCTGCACCTATTGCATGCCCGAAGAGGGACTGGATTGGCTGCCCCGCCAGGAGCTTCTGAGTTTCGAAGAAATCGAACGGGTGGCCCGCATCATGGTCACCCGCTTCGGGGTGGACAGCATTCGGCTGACCGGTGGCGAGCCGACGGTGCGACACAACCTGCCCGAGCTGGTGGAGATGTTGGCGCCATTGGGCACCGACCTGGCCATGACCACCAACGGAGCCACGCTGCGCAAGCATGCCCAGCCCCTCTTCGACGCCGGTCTGAAACGCATCAACATTTCTCTGGACTCCCTGCAGGCCGATCGATTTGAGCAGCTGACCCGCCGTGATGAGCTGGATCGGGTCCTCGATGGGATTTCGGCGGCGGTCGAGGCGGGCTTTGATCCGGTGAAGATCAACGCGGTGGTTATGCGGGGTATCAACGATGACGAGCTGGTTGACTTTGCTCGCTTCGGACGCGAGACCGGCACCGAGATCCGCTTCATCGAATGGATGCCCCTGGATGCCGATGAGAGCTGGTCTCGGACCCAGGTGGTAAGCCAGGCGGAGATCGTGGACCGCATCGGCGAAGTATTTCCGTTGGAAGCGGTTCAGCGGGGCTCGGAGCCGGCCCAGCGATTCCGCTACCTCGACGGTGGTGGCCAGATTGGGGTCATCGCCAGCGTCACTCAGGCATTCTGTGGCAACTGCGACCGGATCCGCCTTACGGCCGAAGGTCAGTTTCGAAACTGCCTGTTTGCCATTGACGAATTCGACATTCGAGAACTGCTCCGCAGCAAAGACTTCGGTGCGGCAACCGAGGCAGACGCCGCAATTGCCGATCGGCTGGCCGAAGGCGTCATGGCAAAATGGGCCGGCCATCAGATCGACACCGTGCACTTCATTCGGCCCAAGAAGTCGATGTCCCAAATCGGTGGCTGATTCGGCCGCCGGCAACACGCTGGGCGGGGCCCCGGACCCCGAATTCACTCACCTGGACAACAGCGGGCGCGCCCATATGGTCGATGTCACCCCCAAAGAGCCAACGCACCGGCGTGCGGTCGTGCGGGCCCGGGTGCAGACCACGGCCGAAACGGCGGCCGCGATTGCCGATGGTTCCATGGGTAAAGGTGACGTGCTGGCGGTGGCTCGAGTGGCAGGTATCCAGGCCGCCAAGCGGACCTCGGAGCTCATTCCCCTCTGTCACCCGCTGATGATCAGCGCGGCGCGAGTGAACTTTTCGCTGGGTCACACGTGGATAGACGTTGAAGCCGAAGTGGAGACGGTGGAGCGCACCGGGGTGGAGATGGAGGCGATGACTGCGTGCTCGGTGGCCGCGCTCACCATTTATGACATGTGCAAGTCGGCGGACCGGGCCATGGTCATCAGTGACCTGACGTTGTGGGAGAAGACCGGGGGGCGAAGCGGCACCTATCGGCGTGCCGATGATCCCGTCGTTGCCTTTGACCGCTGATCCGGCGTCCGGAGCTGCCCCGAGAGAGAAGTTTTTTCCGGGTGCCGGCTCCTGGATTTTGACGAGTCTGACAACATAAACAACATCAACAACACGAGCAACATTACGTCCAAGAATCGTCAAAACTCCAGTTGGCAGTAGGTCACTCTCCGTGTTAGACATGTGGCCGTCAAGAAATCGCAACATTGATTGCCACGCCGCCAGCCACCCTCGGCGCGGCGCCCTGGACCGCAAGCGGTAAGCAATATCCACCACTTGCAATCGAAGAACTGCCACTGTGGCCCGTAACGAAAGTGACATCTAAGCAAGTGACTGAAGCTGTGGTTCTGATACTTCTTGCCGTGCTCTGGGTCGTAGTACTCCTGCCGCCCTATCTCAAAAACAAAGACCAACGGGCATTCCGCCCTGGGCGAAGTGACAACTCCTCCATCGCGGCGCACCGCACCCAGCTGTCGGTACTGAACCAGTCGCTGGGCACGACCACGATGGCCCCGAACGTGATTCCGTTCCGCCGGCCGGAGCAGGTCGGCTCCCCGGTCGTCGCCGCCTTGTCCAACCCGCAACCTCCGCAGCGCTCCTTCGCTGGCCTCGCCGCGCAGGCGACCGAGGCCCCCGAGTTCGCTTTTGGTCCGGAGTCCATGTCGTTCGCCGGCGGCCCGAGCATGAGTTCGGAGCAGGCTCGCCGTCGTCGGCGGTCCGTGCTTTCCGGTCTGGGCGGTGCCGCAATCGTGACGCTGTTCCTCGCCGTGATCGGCGGTGGAACGCTGCTGGTGATGCTTCACCTGCTGACCGATCTGGCGCTGCTTGGTTTTGTGTTGCTTCTGGTCCGTCATCAGCAAATGGAAAACGAGCGGGCCAACAAGGTCGCGCCAATCTTCCCGGTTGGCCACACGCCTCGTCTGCAAGCCGCACCGCAATACCTGGTGCGTCAAAGCTCTGCTCGCTGAGAACTTCGGGTCGGCCTGCCTGCCGGCTCACAATTCGGGGGTGTAGCTCAGTTGGCTAGAGCGCATCGTTCGCAACGATGAGGTCGGCGGTTCGATTCCGCTCACCTCCACGCCGCAACTCTTCGAGTTGCTAACCGAGTTGCTCGCTGACGCTCACAACGTCGCCGGCCACCCGCTGGTGGGGTTCGAGAGCTGAGCGATAAGGCCCACGTATGACGGCTTCGCCGTCAATCGGAGTTGCTGCGCTTCAGTCGCCGTTCCGCCATGTCGTGGATCAAGGGCCGGAGTCACCGTTCCTGGCCATCTCCGAATGGGGGCAGCGATCGTTCCGGATACATAGGGACAGACCAGATTCAACCAGTCGTTGCAACACCGGCTTGTTGGAGCGAGCGTAGATGTTCATCGAGGGCTTCGGCCGGTGTTCGCCACCCGAGGACCTTGCGTGGCCGCGCGTTGAGGGCTGCGGCGACGGCGTCGAGTTCGTCGCGGTCCCAGCGGGCGAGATCGGTGCCCTTCGGGAAGTATTGGCGAAGGACGCCGTTGGTGTTCTCGTTTGTTCCGCGCTGCCAGGGGCTGTGCGGGTCTGCGAAAAAGACCGGTATGCCTGTCTGGATGGTGAACTCGGCGTGAGCGGCCAGCTCGGTCCCGCGGTCCCAGGTGAGTGATCGACGCAGCTGCTCGGGCATCGACGCGAAGCTGTCCGTGAGTGCGTCACGCATCGATTCAGCGCCGTAGCCGCCAAGCGCTGGTCCGTTCTTCACCCGTGGCTGCTGGCGCCAGCCGTCCTTGCGGGGCAAGTGAACAAGAACGGTGAACCTGGTGGTTCTGTCCACGACGGTGCCGATGGCTGAACGGCCGGTCCCGATGATCAGATCTCCTTCCCAATGCCCAGGCACAGCTCGATCTTCGGCTTCAGCGGGCCGTTCGCTGATCATCAGTTCTTCGGGCACATGCCCTTTGGCCTTCTGCCTCGTTCTGGCGCGAGGAACCCGCAAAGCTCGCCCGGTTCGAAGGCACGCGACCAGCTCGCGTTTGAGAGCGCCTCGGCTCTCTATGTACAGCGCCTGATAGATGGCTTCGTGAGAGATTCTCATTGTCTCGTCGTTGGGAAAATCGACCGGCAACCGTTTCGAGATCTGTTCCGGGCTCCACGCTGTGGCCCACACCCGATCCTGGCGGCGGGGCCGGTTGCGGCCCTTCCATGTCGCGGTGGCTGGCCCCACAACGGTCCCGTCAGCGGTGCGGACATCACCAGAGAGCCGCTCCTGGACATATTCCCGAAGACGATCATTGGTGGCCAGCTTCGCAGGCTTGGGACGCCGAGCCGCTAGCTCGGCCTTCCATTGAGCAACACCAGCCCGATACTTCACCTGCCCGCTCCGCGTCACCGAGTTGCGACCGAGCTCACGCGAAACCGTCGATGGGGCCCGGCCGATCTCCCGAGCGATCGCCCGCACACCTTTGCCCTGCTCGCGTAGAACAGCGATCTCCTCCCGTTCCTCAAATGACAAATATCGGCCCGAAGGCGCACTCAACTCGATCGTCGGCATACCCCCACGTTCGCGGAACCATCGAGAACCAACAGGACCCGACACCCCACACGCCAGCGCAGCGTCCAAGCTCGCGAGACCTTCTGCGATCTTCACCCAGAACGCCCGCTCGACATCGCGTCGAACCGGCAGCCTGCCCGGCGAACGCATCGCTGGCCTTCCCGTCCGCGTGACCAACCAACCAGGCTGACGCCCCATCCTTCACCTCCATGTCAAGGTGTTGCGACGACCAGTTGAATCCGCCCAGTCCCGATTTATCCGCTAGTGCCAGAGAAACCAGAGGGCGAGCAGGGGTTCATCGCCGGTGACCATCATGTGCCGGTCCATCGACTGATTGAACAGCAGCTGATCCGGCCCCACCGACGCCAGTTCCTCGGCTCCGCCCCAGCGCCACTGGGCGGTGCCGGAGATGGTGAGGTACAGCTCCTTGGGCGGATGGTTGTGAAGGGGGTAGACGGCGTTGGCCCCCATGAACGTGATGCCGGCCGTCATTGGTTTGGTGGTGAGCAATTCATGAATCCAACAGAGCGCAATCTCGGTGCCGTTATCGGGACCGCGGGTGGTTGGCGTCCACGGGATGCGGGGGGCAATCTCCTGGCCGAAGTCCCGAGCACGACCGGTGTCAGCTGCGTTGGCGATCTGGCTCAGCACCGGCAGTTGGGTGACGGCGGGCGATGTTGGGTGCGGTTGGGCCGCCGCCAGCGCGTCCCCAAAGAGCCGCGCTCCCGCCTGTTCATCCCTGGTTGTGGCCAGGCGAGCCATATCGGCTGAGCAGTCCCTGAGGAATGAGCGCAACAGGTCAGCGGCCGAAGCGGCGCACGGGGCAGCATCCACACGTGCACACTAATCTTCGGCGATGAGCTTGCATATTGCTGTTGCCCTCTTCGATCGCCTCACCGCGCTGGACGCCATTGGCCCCTATGAGACCTTGCAGCGGCTCCCCGGGGCCACAGTCACCTTCGTGGCCGAGCGCACCGGCGAGTTTCGCACCGAGAACGGCTTCCTCGGTTTGTTGGCCGACGCGGCCTATGACGAGGTCCCGGAGCCGGATGTGATTGTGGTCCCGGGCGGGGTTGGTACTCGGCCGCTGATGGACCTCAACCATCCGATCCACGCCTGGCTCAAGCACGCGCACCAAACCACCCGCTACACCACCTCGGTCTGCACCGGCTCCCTGGTGCTCGGTGCCTCCGGCATGCTCAACGGACTGACCGCCACGACCCACTGGTCCGCTTACGACACCCTCGAAGCGCAGGGTGCAACCCCAACCGGGACCCGGGTGGTGGAGCATCTTGAACAGCGAATCATCACCGCCGCCGGCGTGTCGGCCGGCATTGATATGGCCCTTCGGTTGTCCGAACTTCTGGTGGATGACGTGGCCGCCAAAGCCATGCAGCTGATGATCGAATACGACCCGCAACCGCCCTTCGACGCCGGCCGTGTGGACAAGGCCGGCGACCAGGTCATGACGCGGCTCATCGAGTACGCCGCTGACAAGGATTAGAGAAGGCTGGCCTTTGTTCACCGAGTGGCAATACCCGGTGGTTGCTGGCCTCTCCTCCATGTGGGATCGTTGAGCACCGGCATGAAGCGCTGCCGGTCCGCAATTGGGCGGTTGCGTCACCAACTTTGGGGGAACCATGAGTCAGCCTGTACGTCCTATTACCGCCGGGCCACGGCGAAGAAGCCGCCTGCTCTTCACGATCATTGCGGTGCTGAGCGCCTTGGCGCTGTTTGCCACCGCCTGCGGTAGCGACGCCGCGGACACCGCAACCGAGGTGCTGAGCGACACCGTCACCAGCGACAACACCGCAACGTCGGACGAAGCAGCCGAACCAGAAGCAACCGAACCTGCAGCCGAAGACACCGACAGCGATCAGGCGGTCGACACCGGCTTGAACGAAGAAGAACTGGAAGATCTCGGCAGCGATGACGCCAACGTGGCCGCGGTCGATTCGGGCCCGGTCGCCGGTGGGACGCTGGTAATTGGCAGTACGCAGATTCCTCGACATCTCAACGGCACTGTGCAGTCTGGTTTGGCTACTGCGGTTCCGGGAACGCAGCTGAACGCCAGCCCACTGCTCTTTGATGAGAACTTCAACCCACAGCCGTATCTGGCCGAGAGCTGGGTCGTCGCCGATGATGGCCTGTCGGTCACCCTCAACCTGGTGGAAGGTGCGGTCTTCCACGACGGCATGCCCATCACCTCCGAAGACGTGGCGTTTTCGGTGATCACCGCCCGGGACAACCACCCGTTCAAGACGATGTTTGCTCCGGTAACTGATGTGGCCACGCCGGATCCACAAACCGCAGTGATCAACCTGAGTCAGTCGCACCCGGCCATCCTGTTGGCCATGTCGCCGGGCTTGCTGCCCATCATTCCGAAGCACATTTTCGATGACGGTCAGGACATGGCGACCCACCCCCGCAACACCGAGGACTTCGTGGGTTCCGGGCCTTTCAAGCTGGTGGAGTACGAGGCCGGCACGATCATTCGCATGGAGAAGTTCGATGACTTCTTCATCCCCGAGCGTCCGTACCTGGACGAGATCATCATCGAGATCAACTCGGATCCAACCGCCATTGTTCTGGGCTTGGAGAATGGCACCACCCACGTGTCAACCACCATGGGTTCGGCCGCCAACATCCTGCGCCTGCAGGACAACCCCGACGTGGTGGTCACCGCTGAAGGCCATGAGGCCATTGGTCAGGTGCAGTGGTTGGAGTTCAACGTTGCCGACCCAATCCTCTCCGATCAGGCTGTTCGCCAGGCCATTGCCTACGCCATCGACCGCGAGTTCCTGGCCGATGTGATTGACCAGGGCACCACGTTCCCCGCCACCACCGGCATCGTTGCGTCCAGCCCATTCCACAATGCGGCATCGGAGGCCTATGACGTGGACCTGGACGCGGCCCGTACGCTGCTGGCCGACGCCGGATATGCCGATGGCGACATCAGCCTGACCATCGACTACATCCCACCCCAGCAGGCGCCCTATGCGGAGTACGTGGTTCAGGCGCTGGAGGAGATCGGTATCACCACCGAACTCAACGTCTCGCCCGACTTCCCAACCTGGGCCGAACGGGTCGCCAAAGGCGAACACCAGATGACCATCAACAACGTGTGGAACTGGGGCGATCCGGTCATCGGCGTGCACCGGACCTACCTGAGTTCAAACCGGGTGGGGGCGATCTGGACCAACAACACCGGCTACGAGAACGCCGAAGTCGATGCGCTGCTGGACAAGGCCGCCCAGGAGTTTGATCGCGATGCCCGTATCGAGATCTACGGAGAGTTCCAGGACATAGTCAACGAAGACGTGCCCATCTACTTCCTGACCACGCCGCCGTTCTGGCAGGCCTACAACCCGGCTGTCCAGAACCCGAGCGTTGGTATCTGGGGACTCATGTCACCCATGCACGAAGTGTGGCTCGCCCAGTAGTGGCAGGTGAGGTGACAGCAGGAATGCCCCGAGCCTCCAAGGCTGGAGACCGAGTATGAAGCGATTTGCGATCAGGATGCTCTGGAGTATTGGGCTGGTCCTGGCCGTGATCTTTCTCAACTTCTCGCTCATCCACCTCGCCCCCGGTGACCCGGCAACGGTCATCGCGGGTGAGAGTGGAGCCGGGGACCCTGCAGTGATCGAACAGATTCGGGCTGACTACGGCCTGGATCGTTCGTTTGTGGCGCAGCTCGCCAGCTATGTGGTCCGGGTGGCGCAGGGAGATCTTGGCGACTCGTTCTTCTTCAATCAGTCGGTGGTTTCGCTGATCTGGGCCCGGTTGTGGCCAACGATTCTGTTGGTGGCCACGGCGCTGATCTTTGCGATTGTCGTGGGGGTTCTGGTGGGCATCTTCACTGCTCGACGCCCCGAGAGTCGGCTGAGTCACTCGGCGACCATTCTGGCGTTGGCGGGGTATTCAATGCCGGTCTTCTGGACTGGCTTGATGCTGGTGATTCTGTTTGCGTCGGTGTTCAAGGTTCTGCCCATTTCGGGCATGCGGGACGTGCAGTTTGACGGAGGCATGTTGGCGTCGTGGGTCGACGTTGGGGAGCACCTGATACTCCCCGCGTTCACCCTGGGGTTCCTGTTCCTGGCGCAGTACAGCCGGTTGGCGCGGGCCTCGATGTTGGAGGTCCTGCAGTCTGACTTTGTTCGCACCGCCCGCTCCAAAGGGCTGTCCGAGCGGGTCGTGGTCTACAAGCACGCGCTGCGTAACGCGGTCATCCCGGTGGTCACGGTGGCCGGCTTGCAGTTTGGCACCATGCTGTCGGGAGCGATTCTGGTGGAGACGGTGTTCAACTGGCCCGGCCTTGGACGACTGGCCTTTGACGCGGTGCTCCGCCGAGACGCACCCGTTCTACTGGGCGTCCTGCTGGTCTCCACGCTGCTGGTCATCGTGGTCAATCTGCTGACCGACGTGGTGTACCGACTCATCGACCCGCGCATTCGGGTGGGCGGCGCAGCCACATGAGCGATCTCATGATGGTTTCGGGCGCAGAAGCCATGGCGCCTCCGGGCCGAGAGGCATGGCGCATGTTCTTCCGGAACAAGGCGGCAGTGGCCGGTCTCTTTTTGCTGTTGGGGGTCATCCTGATGACCTTCCTGGGCCCGTACTTCTATGACGAAGATCCCAAAGACATCGTCGCCCGACCGCTCAAAGGTCCAGGGACCGAAGACGTGCCGGGGCTGGGTACCGACTATCTGGGTCGAGATGTCCTGGCCGGGGTTGTCAACGGGGGACTGACCAGTTTGCGGGTGGCTGCAATTGCCGCCGCGTTGATTGTGATGATCGGCGTGACCATCGGTGCTGTGTCCGGTTTCTATGGCGGGGTGATCGACAACGCGTTGATGCGGTTCACCGAGGTCTTCCAGGTGCTTCCGGCGCTCTTGTTCGCCATGGTGGTGGTGGCCTTGTTCGGGCCGTCGCCGTGGAAGGTGTCCATCGCCATTGGCCTGGTTCTGTGGCCGCAGTTGGCCCGGCTGACCCGCGCAGAATTTCTCCGGCTGAAGAACATGGAGTTCGTCAAAGCTGCGCAGGCGATTGGCTCGTCGGACCTCCGCATCATCATGCGAGTCATTCTTCCCAACGCGCTGCCGCCTCTGATTGTGGCCACGACCCTGGTGATGGGCGGCGCCATTCTGCTGGAAGCGGGGCTGGCCTTTCTGGGACTGGGCGACGCCAATGAGGTGAGCTGGGGTCTGATGATCGGCCAGAACCGCACCAACTTCATCACCTCATGGTGGACGGTGACCTTTCCCGGCCTGGCGATCTTTGTCACCGTGTTGAGCTTCAGCCTTATTGGTGACGGTCTGCAGGACGCCTTCAACCCGAAGCTTCGAGGGCGGTAGCGGTGGTGCCGGAGATTGAGACCGAGGCATCTTCTCCGATTCTTGAGGTGCGCAACCTGACGGTGACCTTCGGTTCCTTCACTGCGGTTGATGGGATCTCGTTCTCGCTGCACGAAGGCCAGACGCTGGCGGTGGTCGGGGAGTCCGGCTCGGGAAAGTCGGTCACCGCACTGTCGATTATGCGGCTGGTGGAGCTTGGCACCCGCGGCCGGATCGAATCGGGAGAGATTCTCTTCCGCGGCGCCAATGGGGAAGTCACCGATCTGGTGCAGGAGTCCGAGGATGCCATGCGGCAGGTGCGCGGCAACCAGATTTCGATGATCTTTCAGGAGCCGTTGACCAGTCTCAACCCGGTGTACACAGTCGGCGACCAGGTGGCCGAGGCCGTCATGTTGCATCAGCGCCTTGGCCGCCGGGAAGCCAAAGGGCGCGCTTTGGAGATGATGAGGCAGGTTCGTATCCCGGATCCGGACCAGCGCATGGGTCAGTACCCGCACGAGATGTCGGGTGGGATGCGCCAACGGGTGATGATCGCCATGGCGTTGTCCTGCGACCCCCGGGTGTTGATTGCCGACGAACCAACCACGGCATTGGACGTCACCATCCAGGCCCAGATTCTGGGGTTGATGCGCGATCTGCAACGCACCCGTTCGGCCGCGGTCATGATCATCACCCATGACATGGGAGTGGTGGCCGAAGTCGCCGATCAGGTCGTGGTAATGAACCAGGGCCAGGTCGTTGAGGCCGGGTCGGTGTTTGACATTTTTGAAGACCCGAAGGAGCCCTACACCCGGGCGCTGTTGGCTGCGGTACCCCGGCTGGGTTCCATGGCTGGTAGATCCGACCCCGCACCGTTTGATCTGGTGGCGCCGTGACCTCGGAGCTGCAGGCGGGAGCGGGCGAAGCGATGACGCCTGATGCTGACCCGCGTTCTTCCGGGGACTCCGCCGTGACGCTGCCGCTGGTTGAAGTTCGAGACCTCTCGAAGCAGTTCCCGGTGGAGAATCGGGCCAAGGTGCACGCCGTTGAGAATGTGAGCTTGCATGTGGATCCCGGCGAAACGCTGGCCGTGGTGGGTGAAAGCGGGTGCGGCAAATCCACCCTGGCCCATCTGATCGTGCGACTGATCGAGCCAACGGCGGGTCGGATCATTCTGGACGGCGTGGACATCACATCGGTGAGTCGGCGGGCCATGCGGGACCACCGGCGCAAGATGCAGATCATCTTCCAAGATCCGTTCGCCAGTCTGGATCCGCGGCGTCCAGTGGGTAAAGCGGTGGCCGAACCGCTGGTGGTGCACAAGGTGGCGTCCGGATCCGCGCTCGATGATCAGGTTGCCGCGCTGTTCACCCGGGTGGGGCTCACCCCGGACATGGCCCGACAGTTTCCCCATCAGTTCTCGGGCGGTCAGCGTCAGCGGATTTGCATCGCCCGAGCGCTGGCGCTGCAGCCGAAGTTGGTGGTGGCTGACGAGGCGGTCTCCGCGCTCGATGTGTCAATCCAGGCACAGGTCATCAATTTGATGATGGAGCTGCAGGCGGAGATGGGGCTCAGCTATCTGTTCATCAGCCACGACCTGGCGGTGGTGGAACGAGTCAGCCACCGGGTGGCGGTGATGTATCTGGGCCAGATTGTGGAGATCGGTCCCCGCTCGGCAATCTTCGAGGATGCCCGTCACTCCTACACCCAACGGCTGCTGGACGCCGTCCCCATTGCCGACCCTCGTCGCCGTCGGGAGCGGCCGTTGATCAGCGGCGAAATCCCGAGCCCGGTGTGGGCTCCAGGCACCGGACCCGAACCAGTGACGCTGGTTGAAGTAAACCCCGGACACTTCGTGGCCCGGGAGTAACCAATGAACACGCCACACGATGGAGCGACGACGCCATGACCGACAAGACAATGACTGAGGACGCAGTGACCGATATTCGAGAATCCGCTGACGGAGAATCCGGGAGCGGCGCGGCGACGGTCGTGTACCCGGCCAAACGGGTCATCACCATGAATCCGGCCAACCCTTTTGCCGAGGCGGTGGCGGTCCGGGATGGCCGCGTGCTGGCGGTCGGCACGGTGTCTGAAGTTCGCTCCTGGGAAAGGCCGGGTGAGAAGTTCACCATCGATACCCGGTTCGAGAACAAGGTCCTGTTGCCGGGATTCATCGAAGCCCATTCCCACGTGATGGCTGGTGGCATGTGGGAGATGCCCTATGTCGGCTTCTTCGACCGCCGAGATCCCAACGGCCAGGTCTGGACCGGCTGCGGCAAGTTCGAAGACGTGGAACAGCGGCTGATTGAAGCCGACCGGGAGATGACCGATCGCGGTGACGACCCCGGCGAGATCCTGCTGGCCTGGGGCCTGGATCCGATCTACTTCGAAGGCGACCGCGTCACCCGCCATCACCTGGACCGTGTGTCAGACACCCGGCCAATCTTTGTGTACCACGCCAGCGGTCACCTGGCGACGGTGAACACCCCCATGTTGGAACGGGCCCAGATCACGGCGGAGGCGACCACGCCTGGTGTCAGTCTTGGCCCCGACGGACAACCCGATGGCGAGCTGCAGGAACCTCCGGCCATGAACCTGGCCCGGGAAGCGTTTGGCAAATTCCGGTCGAATCTGGCCGCACCGGGAGCCATGCAGAACTATGCACGGGAGGCGCGCAACGCGGGCCATACCCTCGTGGTCGACCTCGGCACCAGTCAGCTCATTGTGCCTGAGCAGATGGAGCGGTGGCAGGCGTCCACCGCGCGGGACGACTTTCCCTGCCGGGCGATGGTGGCGTTGTCGTCGATGATGGGTGGGCCGAGCAACCTCGAAGATCTCGCCGCCTTCGGCGAGACGTTGAAAGATCAGGAAACCGACAAGCTGCGTTTTGGCGTGGTCAAGTTGTTGCTTGACGGTTCCATTCAGGGTTTCACGGCTCGAATCAGCTGGCCCTACTACTACGACGCGCCCGAAGGTCATCCCGGGAACGGGCAGTGGTTGATTCCACCGGATCAGTTCGCCGACATCTTCGGCGCCTTCCACCGGGCTGGCTTGACCGTGCACACTCACTGCAACGGCGATCAGGCGACCGAGGTGTTTGTGCGCGCGGTGGAGAAGGTTCTGGCGGAGTCGCCGCGGCCTGATCATCGTCACACCGTGCAGCATTGCCAGCTGACGACCAAAGCCCAGTACAAGCGGATGGCGGCGTTGGGGATGTGTGCCAACATCTTCAGCAATCACATCTTCTACTGGGGTGATCAACACCGTGATATCACCGTGGGTCCGGAACGGGCCCGGGGGATGGACGCATGCGCAACGGCGCTGCGCGAAGGTGTCTCGTTCTCGATCCACTCCGACGCTCCCATCACCCCGCTTGGTCACCTGCACACTGCGTGGTGTGCGGTCAATCGCCTGACCGCGTCCGGGAAGGTTCTGGGCGAAGAAGAGTGCATCTCGGTTAAGGACGCCCTCCACGCCATCACGTTGGGGGCCGCGTGGCAGCTGAAGCTCGACCATGACATGGGCAGCATCGAATCAGGCAAGTTGGCCGACTTTGCTGTGCTTGAGGAAGACCCCCTCGAGATTGATCCGGTGAGACTGAAAGACATCGCCGTGTGGGGCACGGTCCTGGGAGGCGTGCCCCAACCGGCCGGTACATGAATCCTCCGGGGAGCAGCCCCACCGAGATCCTGGTCACGGTTCTGGGTGGCTATCTGGGCGCGGGCAAGACCACGCTGGTGAACCACCTGCTGCGTCGCAGCGACCAACCCATTGCGGTGATTGTGAACGACTTCGGCTCGATTGCGATCGACGCAGATCTGATCGATGCGCACGATGGCGAGACCATCACTTTGGAGAACGGCTGTATCTGTTGCTCGATGGTGGACGGCTTTGCGGCTGCGCTTGATCAGGTCCTGGCGGCTCCGGTGCGGCCCGCTCGCCTGGTGGTGGAGGCCAGTGGAGTTGGTGATCCGGCCGAGATTGCGGCGTACGGTCACGGCCCCGGTTTGCGACTGGCCGGGGTGGTCACCGTTGTGGATGGCGTCCGGGTCCGGAAACAACTGCGCGACGAATACATCGGTGACACCGTTGCCGCCCAGGTCGTGGCCGCTGATCTCATTGTTGCCAACAAGGCGGATCTGGTGGTTGACCCGGGGCTGGTTCTGGACGCACTCGCCGCTCGGAGTTCCGCCCCGATTCTGGCCGCCACGCATGCCGGCGTTGACCCTGAGTTGGTCTGGGATCTGCCGCGGGTGGGCAAACGCACCCTTACGGCCGCACCGGCGTCGTCGAGGTTCCGAAGCTGGAGCATCACATCGGACGAGCCGATGGACCGTGCCAAAACCATGGAGTTGCTGGCGGCGGATGCTGCGGTGGTTCGGGCCAAAGGCGTGGTGCGGTTTGTGGACGCGCCCGAGGTCCGAGTGATTGTCCACCGCGTGGAGGATGACGTGACTGTTACCGAAGCGGGCCAATGGCGCGGTGGCGCGTCGCAACTGGTTTTCATCGCCACAAACTCCTGACGCTCCGCATCGGGTCCCGTCACCAACAGCCAAACTGTCGCTGGGCTCAACTAGCTTCGGCTCTGTGTTGATCGCCCGCTATGCATCCCGGCTCGAAGCGCTTGTGCCGGAGATCGCGGCCGTGCTGGAATCACCCCTCGTCGGACCTTCTGGCGGGCTCGCAAATCCGATCGCTCCCGAGCTCATCATCGTCCCGTCCCGGGGCGTTCAAGTGTGGCTGACTCAGCAACTGGCGGGTCGGGTCGGCGCACAACCGGGCCGAAGAGACGGCATTGTCGCCAACGTCGAATTCGGGTTCCCGGGCACGCTGGCCGCCCGCTTGCTCACCGCGACCAATCCCACCACCCCAGACAACAGCAGGACCGGTGACCCGTGGGAGCTCAACCGCACGTTGTGGACGGTTCTCTCGCTCCTTCGCGAAGCCGAAGGTGACGCCGAACTCGGCAGCATCGCCCGCCCTCCGGAACGGGGCTCGCTCTATGACCGGGCACGCCGGATTGCGGACCTGTTTGACCGGTACAACGTTCGTCGCCCTCACCTCATCCGCCACTGGGCCGCGGGACGGCTGGTGGACCCGACAGGTCAACCACTGGCGGACCGACGATGGCAGGCAATCCTGTGGCAGCGCCTTCGCGCCCGTATCGGTGAACCAAGCGCGGCAGAACGGCTGCCGGACCTGCTGGACCAGCTTCGCAGCGGGCTCATCAATGTGGGCCTGCCCGCCCGGTTCCAGATGGTGGGTTTGAGTGCGTGGCCGGTGCGGATGGTTGAACTGCTGCACGCCCTGAGCGAGCACCACGACATTCATCAGTTTGCGCTCGGTCCGTCGCCGGCAATGGTTGCGGCGGTTCAAGCCCATCCGGTCGTCAACGCCGCCCTCACGCCTGACACCGTGCCCCTCCGGTCGGCGGACCCAACCGCCGGCGCGGCGGGAGTCGCGTCGCACCGTCTTCTGGCGTCCTGGGGTCGCCCTGCTCGCGAAGCCGCACTCGTGTGGTCGGCGCTTGCGCCTTCGCCGCTGATCGAAGTTGACTCGCCCGCCGCGGAGTCGGAGGTGACACGCGCGCAAACCCAGACGCTGCTTGGCCGCCTGCAGGCCAGTCTGCGTCAGAACCGCGAGCCCGACCCTCAGCACCAACGGGTCGCGCCGCCAGAAGATCAGTCGTTTCAGGTGCATGCCTGTCATGGGCGGGGCCGGCAGGTGGAGGTCCTGTACGAACTCCTCCAGCACGGCTTTGAGCAGGACTCGACCCTGATTGAAGACGACGTGGTGGTGCTGGCTCCCAACATCGAAGACTTCGCGCCGTTGGTGGCGGCGGTGTTTGGTCCGAGCGCGGATCTGGCGGCCGATGGTTCGGCCTTTCGCTATCGGGTGACCGACCAGGCGATCCGGGCCGTCAACCCGTGGATCGGCGCGCTGACGATGCTCCTGGATCTGGTCAGCGAGAACCGCTTTGCTGCCTCCCGAGTATTGGATTTCCTGGCACTGACCCCGGTTCGTCACCGATTTGAGCTCACCGATGAGGATCTGCGGCTGGTGGCCGACTGGGTCCAGCAGGCCAATGTTCGTTGGGGTTTGGACAGCACCACCCGTGCGGCCTGGCTGCGGAACGTCGTGCCCCCGGCCCCGCCGGCAACCGCACCAACCAGTCCCGCCAACTCCTGGCAGTCGGCCATTGATCAGCTGTTGCTCGGTGCGGCAGTTGAGGACTCGCCGTGGACGTTGGTCCTGGACGACGTCCCCACCATCGGGGTCGAAGGCGGCGCGGTGGCCGTTGTCGGTCAGATTGCGCACGCCTTGCGGACTTTGGCCACTGCGGTAACCGAGGTGGCCGACGCTCGGACCGTGGCCGACTGGACCGACCGGATGTTGGCATTGGCCAACGAGTTGTTGGCGGTGCCCGTCGATGAGGATTGGCAGCGTCGACAGGGCGAGACTGCGCTTCGGGGTCTGGTTGATTTCGCAGCGGCGGAGCGAGACGCAACCGTCACGTTCGCCGACTACGTCGCCGCGGCCCGGGAACGACTGGTGGGTGCGCCCAACCGGTCTGCGTTTCGGCCCGGGACCGTCACCATCACATCTCCAGGGGCCCTACGGTCGGTTCCTCATCGCCATATCTATGTGCTGGGCTTTGATGACGATGCGTTCGGAACCAGCGCGGCCGATGGCGACGACCTGACGCTGCGCGATGCGCGGGTTGCCGATCCTGATCGACGAAACGACGAACGCGAACTCCTGCTGGAAACCGTCCTCGCCGCCCGGGACCGGCTGACGATCCTGCGAACCGGCCACGACGTGCTGCGCAATCGGGAGGTGCAGGAACCGGTGCCGTTGAGCGAACTGTGGGACGCGGTGCTGGCCGAGCTGCCCGAAGCCGATCGGGAGGCTGGCCGCCGGGACCGGGAGATTCGCCACCTCCGCCACGGGTTCGATGAAGGCAATTTTGTATCGGGCGCCCTGATTCCCGACGGTGCGTTTGGCCATGATGACCGGCTGCTGGGAGGCGCCCTGGGTCGCCGCTCGCGGGCGGTGGGTTCGCTTCGGTCGCCGGTGGTCGCCGTCAGGGCACCACTGGAGGTGGACGCCGCCCGTTCGGTAACGCTGCGGCAGCTGCATCAGCTCCTGCGCAACCCGGTCCAGTACTTCGTGCAGCAGGGACTCCAGGCTCGTATCCCGTACCGGGAAGATCCCATTGCGGACACCCTCCCGGTGGCGCTGGACGGCTTGGAAGGGTGGCGCATCGGTATGGATCTGCTGGGTGCAGACGCCGCCGGGGTCCACGATCTGAAGTGGCTTGATGTGGCTCAACGACGCGGGCAGTTGCCGCCCGGGAATCTGTCCGATGCCGGGCTCGCCAGGATCAATGCTGACCGCATGGTGTTTCTGGAGGCGATCAACGCCTCGGGCGGCGCGGCTGGTCGAACCTCCCGCGCCGTCGCCGTCGTTCTCGACGCGGCAGCCGCGGGGACCGCTGCGGCCACCACGGTGTCGGGCGTGGTTGCCGGGGTGTTGGATCGGGATGACCATGATCAGGTGGCACGGTTCGAATACAAACGGCCGAAGCCCCATCACCGGTTGGGCGCGTGGCTGGACCTGATTGCGGTTACGGCAAGCCATCCGGATCGGGCGTTTCGGGCCCGGCTGGTTACTCGAGGCGAGGCAAAGAAGCCGCCCGAGATTTGGGACTTGGAAGTCGCCGGAGGGAACCCGACCGAGCAGGCGGCCACCGCTCGCACGGCGTTGGCCGCCCTGGTGGAATGGGAACGGCGGGCCCGATCTCAGCCGCTCCCCATCGGGACCCGGGCGGCTGAAGCCGCGGCCGAGGGCGACCAACATGGCGCCAGCCGCGGTTGGGACCGCGACCTGAAAGACGACACGTACCTCCAACTGGCATGGCAGGACATGACCTGGTCCGAGGTCGCCCACACCCACGGGGCTCAGATGTGGTCCCTGCGGTTGTGGTCCATGGTCAAAGACTCGGTCACCATTGCGTCCGTTGAGCCCGAGATCGTCGAGGGGTCATGAACGCGCCCCCGGAGAGCACCGGTGCGGAGACGCGATTCGCTGTGGATGATGCGCTCCCATGGGGGGTCGTATCCATCGGTGCCAGCGCAGGGACCGGCAAGACCTTCACACTGGCCGCGCTCGCTACGCGCTATGTGGCCGAGGCCGGGGTGCCGATTGGGCAACTTCTCGTGGTGACCTTCACTCGGGCTGCCACCGCCGAGCTTCGCAGCCGAATCCGCCAGCGCTTTCAACAGACCTTGCGGGCGCTGACCATGGGCGTCAGCCCCGACGAGGACGATCCGCTGCTGAAGCACCTGCTCCAAGGTGACCGGGACCTGCGAGCTGAACGGCTTCGATTGGCCTTGGCCGACTTCGATGCCGCCACCATCGGCACCATCCACGGCTTTGCCCAGCAGGTGCTGAGCTCGCTGGGTTCGGCCTCCCATGGCGGGGTGGCCGCCGATATCGAAACCGACACCCGGTCATTGGTGCATGAGGTGACCACCGATGTGCTGGTGGCCCATGCTGCGGCCTCGGAACTGAAAGCGCCGGGCGACACCGAAGAGCCAATCACTGCTGGCGACCTGATCAACGCGTCGCTGACCGTGCTCAACAACCCTGACATTCTGGTTGTCCCAGATCCCGCGACCGATGGTCGAGCCGGCTTCCAGGCGCAGTTGGTTCGGGAGATTGTGGATGAGGTTGAACGTCGCCGGCGGAAGGCGGACGTGACCGGCTACGACGGTCTGCTCACCGGGGTCCGTGATGCGCTGGACGGGCCGGATGGACATCGGGTGGTAACCGAACTTCGGACCCAGTTTCACGTAGCCCTGGTGGATGAGTTTCAGGACACCGACCCGGTCCAGTGGTCAATCTTTCGCCAGGTGTTTGCGGACGCGGGGAGTCAGGAGGGCCGAGCGCTGGTGATGGTCGGTGACCCGAAGCAGGCCATCTACTCGTTCCGGGGCGCCGACATCGACACCTATCTGCGGGCGCGCCGCTCGGCCGGGATGCGGCGTACGTTGTCGGAGAATCATCGCTCCGACGGGGCGATGGTGCAGGCGGTCAATCAGCTGTTCCTCGGCGCCGACTTCGGGCGCGGCGAGATCCCGTTTCAACGAGCGGTGGCCGCCGAGCCGGAGCCTCGCCTGGCCGTTGACGGCGGGGCGATCCCGGCGCTGCAATTGCGGACCATCGCCGAGGATGACCCTTCGGTGCAGAACGCCGGAGGCAAAGCACTGGTTACTGACTATCGGCGGGTGGTGGCTGCGGACCTGGCCGATCAGGTCGTTGAGATGGTGGCCCGCGGCGAGATCACCACCTTGGCCGTCAGCTCGCCGGCCGATGACGGTGAGCGCCACGAGGCGGACAAAAAGGCCGCGGCGGTGCGACCGCAGGACATTGCCGTCCTGGTTCCCGCATGGGGTGAAGTGCCGTTCATACGTCAGGCGCTGGCCGCCCGAGGGATTCCTTCGGTGGTGTCGCGGGCCGGTAACGTGTTGCAGTCGGAGGCGGCAAACCATTGGCAGTGGCTGCTGCATGGGTTGGCCCGGCCGTCTGATGTCATGCGGGCTCGCATGGTTGCGCTGTCGTGGTTCAACGAGGCCACGGTTGAGACGTTGTGGTCCTGGGACGATCGGGAGCTGTCGGTCCTCCAACAGCAGCTGGCCGGCTGGGCATCATCGCTGGAGACCGGCGGGGTGGTGGCGCTTCGGCATCGGGTGTGGTCCGACTCGCGGTTGGTCGAGCGCATGCTGGTGCTGCCCGATGGCGATCGGATCATGACCGACCTGGACCACATCGCCGAGGTCCTCACCGCCACCGTTGGCGGCACCGCCATTGGCGCGGTGGGGCTGTTGGCGCTGTTCAACTCGCTGGCCCTGCAGGCGCCCGATGATTCGGGTACCAATGATCTGCTTGCCCGCCGGCTCGAGTCCGACGACAACGCGGTGCAGATCATGACGGTGCACGTCTCCAAAGGCCTGGAGTTCCCGATTGTATTGCTGCCGTCGTTGTGGCAGGCCAAGAACCATGCCCGGACCGACACTCGCTTTACCGATGGCGGGCAGCGCATCTATGACGTGGCCACCAAGCACAACTGGATTGGTGAGGGTGGTCAGACCAGCGCCAACCGTGTCAATTTGGCCAAGAAGGAAATGATCGAAGAGCAGATGCGGCTGGCCTATGTGGCCTTCACCCGCGCCCGTCACCTGACTGTGGCCTGGTGGACGCCGTACCGCAGCGGCAACGCCCCACTTTCTCGCCTGTTGAATTCTCGCACGAATGTGGGACTGGTAGGGGAGGACCTCACCGCGATCAAGGCCCCATCGTCGGTGAAGGTTCGGGCCCAGGTCGATGAGCGTGTGCGTCTGCTGACGGCCCCGGCCAATGGCACGATCGCCCATCACCGCGTTGACGAGCGCGTGCTCAGCGCCCGCCAGACATTGGACTATGGCGACGCATCGCCACCGCCCTTGTCGGTGGCACCCCTCACTCGAAAGTTTGACCGGGACTGGCGGCGCTGGTCCTTCACCAGTTTGACGGCCGGGTCGTGGGAACGGCTGCATGACATCGCGCCCGGAGACGAAGACGCCGCCGCATCCAGCGGCGCCAACGACGAGCCGATTGTTGAGCCGGTTACTGACCAGATGCGTGCCGCGGCCGCCATGGTTGCCGAGGAGCCCACCACCGGACCCGGGCTGCCGCTGGGGGAGCTGATGGCCGGAGCGGCGTTCGGAACGCTGGTGCACGATGTGCTGGAGCACGTGGACTTCGCATCACCAACGCTGGTCAAGGACCTTCAGCGTGAACTGGCCGGTCGCGACGCAGTAGTCGATGTCGAGACCTTGGCGACCGGGTTGGTGGCTGCGGCGTCGACCCCCATGGGGCCGCTGTTTGATGGTCGGGCACTCCGGGATTTTTCTGCAGAGGACGTGGCGGACGAAATGGCGTTCGACATTGCGCTCGGTCGGTGCTCGGGAACCCGGATTGGCCAGTTGCTGGCGCAGTACTCGGCCGATGACCCCATGCTGAGCGGACCGCTCCGGCCGTGGGTTGACCGACTGGTGGGCGGCGAACTGGATGCCGCAATGGCCGGCTGGATGACTGGGTCAATCGACGGCGTCTTCCGGGTGGCAGGTGGCGATGGTGAGGGCGGTGGCGAAGCGGCGCCGGATCGTTTCGTGGTTGTCGACTACAAGACCAACCTGCTCGGCGATCGCTACCGGTTGCCCACCATCGCGGACTATGCCCCGCTCCGGCTGGCCGAAGCCATGGCCCACCACCACTACCCGCTGCAGGGGCTTCTGTACTCGGCGGGGCTGCACCGCTACCTGCGGTTGCGGCTGGCCGACTACAACCCGGCCGTGCATCTGGGCGGCATGGCGTATCTTTTTGTGCGCGGCATGGTGGGAGTGACCACCCCCATGGTCAACGGTGACCCCCATGGCGTGTTCGGTTGGCGACCCGATGCTGGTCTGGTGGTGGCGCTCAGCGACCTGTTGGACGGGCAGGTGGCATGAGCGAGACGACGGCGCTGGAGCTGGTGGAGATCTTCTCTCGCGCCGGCCTGTTCACCGAGGTCGAGGTCAACTTTGCCCGAACGCTGGCGCGCCTTCGGCCCGACGAAACCCCCGAGGTACTACTGGCCGCGTCGTTTGCGATGCGGGCCCCGACAGTCGGAAACGTCTGCGTCGAACCGGCGTCAATCATGCAACACCTGGTGGTCGATGGTGCCGAAGACGGCGGACCGGGTTTGGAAGATCTGCCGTGGCCGGCGACCCGGCGTTGGACAGCGTTGTTGGCTGAGAGTTCCCTGGTCGTGGTGGTCGATGGCACGGCGGCGGTGGGCAAAGGACGCGCCCGGATGCGAGCCGAGGTTTCCCAGTCGGGTGGTCAGCGGCCGCTGGTGTGGGATGGACGCCGGCTGTATCTGCAGCGCTACTGGAGCTATGAGCGGGCGGTAGCGGAGGTCGTTGCCCAGCGTCGAGCCGTGGCGCCATCGCCATCGGGTGTCGCTGCGGTGCCGCCCGTCTTCGACCAACTGTTTCCAGCCGATGCCTCCGGGCCAAACGCGCAGCGCGCGGCTGCGCATGCCGCACTGACCCAACCGCTCACCGTCATCACCGGTGGCCCGGGTACCGGCAAAACCTGGACCGTGGCCGGAGTGGTTGCGGCGTTGACCGCCGGGGGCATCGATGCCCGGGGTGGGGTGGTGCTCGCTGCTCCCACCGGAAAGGCCGCCCAGCGGCTCACCGAGGCCCTCCACACCGAACGAGACGGCGTGTCCGCCGAGTTGGCCGAGCAGTTGGCCGACCTTCAGGCCGTCACCATTCACCGGTTGTTGGGTGCGGGCCGGCGGGGGTTCGCTCATGACGCCGCCAATCCGTTGGCCGCCGCCACGGTGATCATCGACGAGACATCGATGGTGTCCCTGCCGCTGATGGCTCGGCTGTTGTCCGCGCTTCGTCCCGAAACGTCGCTGGTGCTGGTGGGGGACCCCAACCAACTGGCATCGGTCGAGGCGGGCTCGGTGCTCCGGGACCTGGTCGATTCGGTGGACGCTCCGGTGTTGGCCGAGCTTGACCGGGTGTATCGGCAGCAGGAGGACTCGGCCATCGTCTCCCTGGCCACCGCGGTCCGGGAGGGCGACGCCGCCACGGCTCTTGGCCTGCTCGTCGACCCGTCGGTTCCTGATGTCCGCCTCGTGATTCCCGGCACCGCCGCCCACCGGGAGGTCGTTGCTGCAGTCCAGATCGTCGCCCGCCAGGTGGTGGCCGCAGCCGGTGAACCGCAGCGGGCGCTGGCCGAACTTGCCGGTACCAAGGTGTTGTGCGCAACCCGATTCGGGCCCAACGGTCGAGCCGCCTGGAACCATGCGGTGGAGCGAGACCTTGAACCGTCGGCCGGAGGTCGCTCAACGCGCCGGTGGTATCCGGGCCGGCCGGTGATGGTGACCGAGAATGACTATCTCAACTCGCTCATGAACGGCGATGTTGGCGTCGTGGCCCCGGCCGCCAATGGCGGGGTTCAGGTGGTGTTCGATCGAGGAGCGGTCGGAGGGTCATTGACCGTTGATGCCGCCCGGTTGGATGTCATCGAAACGGTGTGGGCGCTGACCATCCACAAGAGTCAGGGATCTGAATACGGCCATGTGGTGGTGGCGCTGCCCGATGCACCTTCGCCAGTTCTGTCCCGGGAACTGCTCTACACCGCCATAACCCGGGCCAAGGCGTCGGTGGTGATCGTGGCCACCGAGGACACGGTGGTCGAATCGATTGGTCGGACCGTGCAACGTTCTTCGGGACTGGTGCACCGCCTGACCGAAGGAGATCCGCTGGCCGGTGAGCAGCAGTCACTCTTCTGAGTGGGTTCGCGTTGGATGGGCGCCGCCCGAAAGCGGATCCCCGAGAATGTCAGACCCCCCTGAGACAATGACTCATGGCCGATTTTCCCAACCCCGCCGCTCTCACGGTGCTGATGTTTGCCGACCTGCACCTGGAGCGGCAGTTTGCCTGGGCTGACGCCGGCGCGGCCAGTCGACGCCGCCTTGCTCTTCGTACCACGCTGGAGAATGTGGTGGAACTGGCACTGGCCGAAGGCGCCGACGCCATTCTTTGCGGCGGCGACCTGTATGAAGATGAGTTCTTCTCCCCTGATCTGGCGCACTTCGTGGCATCAACGTTGGATTGCGGCCTCCCGGTGTTGTGCGCGGCCGGCAACCATGACCATCTCTCCCGATCCTCGCTCTATGCCCGGGCGCCGCTGCCCCGTCTGGTCCATGTTTTTGATGCGCCGACCTTTGAACGCCTTGAGCTGGTTCCCGGCGCGTCGATCTGGGGAGCCTCCCATGTCACCGCGTCCGGTACGGCCGGGTTCTTTGATGGCCGGGGACCGGTGGTCGGCGCTTCGGAGGCGGCTGGCGATCTGAACCTTGGGCTGTTCCATGGCTCTGAACGGGCGGGATTCAGCTTCGAAGGTGCTGATAAGTCACCCCACGCCCCCTTCGACGGGCCCCAGGTTGCGGCCGCCGGTTTTGACTACGCATTCGTTGGCCACCACCATCATCCCGTGGCTGGTGAGCACCACTGTTACCCCGGCAACCCGGACCCATTGGAGTTCGGAGAGACGGGGGAGCGCGGCGCGGTAATCGCCCGATTCTCCGCTGGTGGCGGAGCGCCAACCTTGACCACCCATGCTGTTGGTCCAACGTCGGCCCAGGCCGTCACGGTGGACATCTCGAACGCTCGGAACAGCACCGAAGTGCATCGGCAGGTGGCCGATGTGGTCGCAACCCACCAGGGTTGGCTCCGAGTGGATCTCACCGGTGCACTGCATCCTGACGTCCAGTTGGATCGGGCGCAGTTGCAGTCGGCCGGGGCGGACCTCGACGGTTTCCTGGTGCGCACCGATCGCGTGCATCGAGCGTTTGATCTTGATGCCATCCGCACAGAGGAGTCGTCGGTGCGCAGCCACTTCGTGCGGCTGGCTGATGCGGCATCGGAACTGGACGAGGCCGAGCGGGCGCGGGTGGTTGAGCTCGGATTGCGGGCGTTCGAAAATCGGCGTGACTTGGAGGCGTTGACATGAAGATTCTTTGGGTACGCGCTCATCCTTTTGGACCCCACGTTGACGATCGGCTGGACTTTGGTCCGGGACTCACGGTGGTTTCCGGCGCCAACGAGACGGGCAAGTCCAGCTGGCACGCCGCCACAACCACCGCGCTGACGGGGCGCCGCAAAGGCAAAGCCCGCAAAGCGGACGAGCGGTACGCCGCGCAGTCCAGCCGATACAAGCCGTGGACCGGTGACACGTGGGCGGTTTCGTGCGCGGTGGAAACCAACTCGGGCCGAGTGGTGCGGATCACCCATGACCTGGCCTCGGGGGTGTCCCAAGCCATTGATGACGTCACCGGTGTTGACCTCAGTGCGGATCTGATGCACGACCGCGGACTGGATGCCAGCACTCTGGCGGGACTGAACCGGCAGATTCTGCCGCTGGTGGCGTCGGTGGGTCAGGCCGAGATTCTGGAGCTCGCAGTTGCGCAGGGCCGCGACGCCTCGGTTGGCGTTCTGCGGAGTCTCCTGCAGCAGTCGGTGAGCAGCCGCTCCGAATCTGATTCGTCGGCTGAGCAGGCCATCACCCGCCTGACCGCCCAGAAGCAGGCCATTGGTACCACGCGGAAGGGCTCATCCAAGCCCCTCCGGCAGGCAATGGATGCGGTTGAAGCCGCTGATGCGGCCGTTGACCGGGCTCGTGACCAGTGGGAACGCCATCGTCAGAACGAGGCCGCCCGAGCCGCCGCCGAGCAACGGACCGCCAAGCTTGCGAAACGGATTGGGCAGCTGGAACTGGCCGAGGCCGAGCGTCGGACGCATCGTCTGACCGACCGCCTCTCGCTCGCGTTGGATTTTCGGGCGACCGTGGATGAGTTTGACGATGACGACACAGCACTGAGCGCCGGGTCCGGTTCAACCGCGGAGTTGGTGGCTCAGGCGCGGGCCGCCCTCGTCACCATCGAGAACCGGCCGGGGTTGTCCCCGTCACCGGAGCGATCATCGGACGATGTGCTGGCGGACTTGGAGTCCATCCCGTTGGCACCTGATGGTCCCACCTCGCCGACTCCGGAGTTTGTTGACCGTGTCAACGAACTCCGGGCGGTCCAACAAGCCACGGTGGCGATGAATCGCCGTCAACCAGAAGTCCGTGTCCTACCCGCCGATGTTGCCGGTTTCACCGCCGATGAACTCCGGGATGCCGCAGATGGGTTTGCCCGCCGCGTTGCGCTTCGGAACCAACCGGTTGCAACGGTCCCGACTCCCCAGCCGGAGCGGAGTCCCATGTGGGCCACGGTGGCCGGGGTGGTTGCCGGTCTGCTGGCCATCATCGGTGGAATTGCGGTTGGTCAATGGCTCGCCGTGGTCTTGGGCGTCGTGGTAGCCGCCGGATCAGTTGCGCTCGGTTGGTCGCAACACCGCCGTCGTGCGCAGCTGCCGGTCGGGTCGGTTGGGGCGACGTCGGAGTCCGGTGCCCCGGAGTCCATTTCTCCAGTGCTGTCGCCGCTTGAGGAACGGGTTCGGGCCGCCGGCCTGTCGGTCAATCCCTCTGACCTGCGGTCCACGGCAACCGCGGTTGAGCGCCACGAGGCCGAGCACCGAGGGTGGTCGGCGTGGGCCGAGGAGCGCGATGCTCTTGCCGCGCAGACCACACAAGCAGCCGGGTCGTTGCACCAGCTCCTGCGCACCTGTGAAGGCAACATTGGTGAAGGCAATGGTGGCGAAGGCAATCGTGGTGAGGGCAATGGTGGTGAACGCAATGGTGGCGAAGGCTCGGGTGCGGAGGGCGCGGCGTTGGACGACGCGCTGTCGACCCCCCACCTGCTTGCCCGGGCTGACCGGTGGGTAGGTGCGTGCGCACAACGGCGCCGGGAGCTGATGGCGTCGCAGAGTCGGCAGCCGCTTATGCGGGAACTGCACGCCGTTCGCGCCACCGAAGCGGCGGTGGAAGAGACAGCGCAGCGCCGGCGGGCGGCGGTGGCGGACCTGGAAGCGGCGGCAGCCGTGGTCGGGCTGTCCGCAACTTTTCCTGTCGAGCTTCAGCGCACCGAAGCCGATATCCAACGCCTGAGTGAAGCGCTGCGGGCCTGGTGTGATCAGGCTGACTCCACTCGCGACTCAATCGCTCGGGTGGCTGAGGCTCGTCGATCGCTCAGTCAACTGCTTGAAGGCCGGACGCTCGACGAGTTGAAACAGGCGGTGGCCGAACGCGACGCCGCCCGCAAGGCGCTGGCATCGGCGTTTGGCCCGGTGCCCGCCTCATGGGCGGATCGGAGCGCTCAGCAGATCACGGCCCGGCGTCAGCAGCTTGAACGGGAACTGGTTGCCGAACGCACAACTGCGGATCAGCTTCGTGGCGCACTTGAGGAGGAGACCGGTCACCTGACCAGCCTCGCCGAGCTTCGAGAAGAGCAAGCCCGAGCGCACCGCGACCATGACCGTCTGCACGCGCAGCTGGCGACCATTGATACCACCATCGATCTTCTGGTGAAGGCCCGACGTGAAGTTCACCGAGATGTTGCGCCCGTTCTGGCGCGGCTCACCGAAGATCGTCTCGCCCGCGTGACCGCCGGCCGGTACAAACAACTGCGGGTCAACCCCGAAGATCTGTCGGTGCAGGTGCAACAGGCAGGCGGCATGTGGATGCCAGCCGAACAGCTGTCGCACGGAACCGCCGAACAGATCTATCTCCTGCTCCGGGTGGCGATTGCCGAAGTGGTTTCGCCCGGCGCCGAATCCTGTCCGCTTCTCCTTGATGACGTCACCGTGCACGCGGACGATGAACGAACTGCGGCCATGTTGGACGTCATCCACGAGTTGAGCCGGGACCGGCAGGTCGTCTTGTTCTCGCAGGAATCCGCCGTGCGCCAGTGGGCTGGGGATCTCGGCGCCAAGGTCATCATCCTTCCGTCGGTGTGACCATATGACCACTGGCCGCGATAGGGACCGGTACCCAGTCGCCTGACGCCGTTGGCCCGATACGTTTTAGGCGTGATACGCACTGGGCCTGCCGCCACTTTGTTCCTTCGGCTTGCCGCTGGCATCGTGCTGGCGTTCTTCGTCGCCGCCTGCAGTGGCGGTACCGACGATGAGGCGGCGGTGATCGATCCGTCATCCGGTTCGACTGCCGGCGACAGCAGCGTGAGTTCGGGGTCGGCGGCCGACGCTGACTTCTCCGCCGTTCGCAGCGTCGGGGACTGCTTCAGCAGCACCGAGGCGCTCGGCGATGGCCAGCCCGCCGTGCCCTGCTCAGAAGTGCACCTTTTCGAGGTATTCGACACCCTGCAACTCCGCGACGCATCGTTCCCCGGTCAACAGGCGCTGGGCGCCGAAGGCCGGGACCTGTGCCGGTCCCGTTTCCGTGACGCGACCGGCGCCCACTTTGAGACGGCGCTGGTGACCGTGCTGTGGGTGCACCCCTCCGAAGAAACCTGGTCCAACGGTGACCGCCGCATCAGCTGCGTGGTGCAGCTCAATCAACCAAGCGCCATCACCTTCGCGGAACTGGACCCGCAACGAGTCGGCGGGCAGGTCTCCTACTTCGGTCTGCAGGAAGGCGACTGCCTTCCGCCGCTGGACTTCTCTCTCATCGGTTCGTCGCTTGCGCCCTGCGATCAAGCGCACTCCCACGAGGTCTACGCCAACACCCAACTCGAAGGCGACTGGCCCGGCACCGAAGAACTGAACCGCATCAGTGTGGAGTTCTGTGCCGCGTCGCTGGACCAATTCCTCGGTGGTCCTCGCAACGACGTACGTTGGGAACCGGTACCGCCGCAGAACGAATTCACCTGGAGTGAATGGGGCGACCGAAATTTGGCCTGCCTCTTGTCCTTTGATCAACCAGTGGAAGGTTCCTTCCGAGGAACCGGCGACGCCGCCAGCACCATTCAGCCGTCCAATTCCGCCTTCAGTGCGCCGACCTTTGAGGGCAACACGCTCACGCTCACCGAGGCGACTTCCAGTGCCATTGCGCTTGGCTGGTCACGTATTCCGGCGGTGCAGGACCATGTCCTGTTTCGCACCACGGCCGCCCAGGCCAGCACTTCGGACCCGGCCGGATGGGTGGGCATCCAGGAGATCTACCGCGGCGATGACCTCGAGTTCGTCGACACGACCGTCGCCGCCGGCGAGCGCTACGTGTACATCGTCGTGGGTCAGGAAGAATCTGGCGCCAGCACCCAAGCGGTGTGGCGTGTGGCGTTGGCAACCGACGACACATCACCACCAACCTTCACCGGGGAGCTCGTCTCCGAGCTGTCTGACAACGGCGTGGTCCTCCGGTGGCCCGAAGCCACCGACGACACCGAGGTCGTTCGCTATGAAGTCCGGCGCAGCGACGACGGCGGGCCACCGTCCTTGTTGGCTCAGGGTCGCGGCTCAACCGAAATTGTCGACGTCGAACTACCCGAGGACGGCAGCATTGCCTACTCAATCACCGCCACTGATCTGCACGGCAATCAGTCGGCCCCACTGACTGCGGAATTCACCCTGTCCAACTAGCGACGTCAACCAGTTGGCTCGCCGACGGGTCCCCGGCTTCGGTGGCTGGCGTTACTAATCTCGCCGTCATGTCTGGTGACGGAATCCTGTCCGAACCCCTCGATATTGACGCACCGCGCCAACGGGGGTTGAGCCACAAGAAGCTGTTCGTCCGGCCCGGCATGGTGTTGCGCTATCGCGGCGATGGCACCGTTGGCGCCGTCATCAAATTTCAGGAGGGCGACTTCGTCGTTCTCCGCAACGGATCGGGGCAAGACATTCGATTCACTGCCGTGGACGGCATGTTCGAGTACGAAGACGTTCCGGTTGCCTTGCGCCAGCCGACCGACCCTGTTGCGCCAAAGGCGCCGCAACGCACCGCATCGGGCTCGGTCGATGTGGGGGAGACCCCGGCCCGCATGGCGCGTGCCAGTCGGATCTGGGTGGAAGGAATCCACGACGCCGAGCTGATCGAACGAGTGTGGGGTGATGACCTTCGCTGGGAAGGCGTGGTGGTTGAGCAGCTGGAAGGCGCCGATGACCTTGAAGCTCGGGTCCGAACCTTCGGCCCCCGCGATGGTCGGCGATTGGGCATTCTCCTGGACCACATGGTGAGCGGGAGCAAAGAATCGCGCATCGCTGCCACAATCAACCATCCCGACGTCCTGATTCTCGGACACCCGTACGTCGACGTGTGGGAAGCGGTGAAACCGTCGGCTATCGGCATCGAAGCCTGGCCGCAGATCCCCAGAGGTCAACCGTGGAAGGAGGGCATCCTCCACGCCCTCGGCGTGACCACCCACCCGGCCCAGTTCTGGAAACACCTGTTGGGTCAGGTTGATTCGTGGACCGACCTGGAAACCCCGCTGGTCACGTCGGTCGAGCAGCTGATCGACTTCGTCACGGTGTAGCTGGGCTATCGCTGGGCTATCGCTGGGCGTTCTCCACGGCGGTGGCCGCCTGTTCCCAACGGACTGCCAAATCGGCTGCTTCATCCTTGGCGGCATTGTGCGCAGTGGTGAGCTTGGCAATACGGGCCGCGTCGGCGTAGACCTGCGGATCCGCCATCTCCTGCTGCAGGCGGGCCACCGAATCTTCGGCTTTCTGCCATGCTTTCTCGGCGTGGCGAAGTGACTTGCGCAATTCTTTGGTGTCCTGGTGCCGGGTAGTGCGCGTATCGGCCTCCTGGCGCCGACGCGCCTTTTGATCGCGGCCACCTGCGTTGGTCCCGGGCTTGGACTTGCTTCGACCGGACGTGCCGGCCGACCTTTTGGTCTGCTTACCTGAACTCTTCGCCTGTTTGGTCCCGGCCCCGGAAGCGGCCGCGGGTGCTCCCGGATCCGGGAGCACCCCGAGCACCCGTTCGTCCACCCCGTCGTGCCAGACCGCTCTGCCGTTGCGCACCTCAATCAGGTGCTCGGCAACATTGCGAATCAGGTGGCGGTCGTGGGTGACGATGATCACGGTCCCGGGATACGCCTGCAGCGCTTCTTCGAGCAGATCACAAGACGCCAGATCCAGATGGTTGGTGGGCTCGTCAAGCACCAGGAGGTTGACCGGGTGCACCATGGTCTTGGCCAACGCCAGCCGGGTCCGCTCACCACCGCTCAGCTCAGCGATCCGACGGTCGGCGGCTTCGCCAGAGAACCCGAAGCTGCCCAGAATGGTGCGGAGGTTTCGTTTGCCAACATCGCCCATCGTGGCCAGGAGTTCGCCATGTGCGGTCCGCTCGGCCACCAGGATCTCGGCCTGGTGCTGCTCAAACTGAGCCACATCCACGTTGTTGCCAATGGTGACCTTTCCACTGTTGGGTTCCAGCTGGCCCAGCAGCAATTTGATGAAGGTGGTCTTGCCTGCGCCATTGGGTCCAACCAGGGCGACCTTCATCCCTCGTTCGATGACCACACTCACATCGCTCAGAATCATGGTGTCGTCGTAGCCGGCGGTGACCTTGTCAAACTCCGCCACCACTCGAGCAGACCGGCGCGGTTCGGGAAAGCCAAACTTGGCCTTCACCTCCTTGTCGGTGGGTACTTCGATGCGCTCCAGCTTTTCCAGAGCTTTGATACGGCTCTGGACCTGGCGGGCTTTGGTGGCTTTGTAACGGAACCGGTCCACAAAACGCTCGACCTCAGCAACCTTGCGGGCCTGGTTGCGGGCCGCCGCTTCCATGGCCGCAATGCGCTCCTCCCGGGCAACCACAAATTCCACAAATCCGCCCACGTATTCGGTGGTGGTGCCGTGAGCCAATTCAACGATCCGTTCCGCCACTGCGTCAATGAAGTCCCGGTCGTGAGACACAAACAACACCGCCCCGGACCATGACGCCAAATGCTGTTCCAGCCAGTTGACGCTGTCCACGTCCAGGTGGTTGGTGGGTTCGTCAAGCACGAGAATGTCGGGATTCGCTACCAGCAGTCGGGCCAGGGCCGCCCGCATCCGCCAACCTCCGGACAGGTCCCGAAGAGGCTTTGACGCCGCCTCATTGGAGAATCCCAGTCCGGCCAGCACCCGATGAGCTTCGGCTTCGGCTCCGTAGCCACCAAGCTGTTCGAATTTGGCATGGGCATCGCCGTACTGCTCAAGCACCGACTCGTAGTCCGCTGCTGCGGTGTCGGCCATCCGCGTTTCGAGAGCCTGAATTCGGGTGCGAAGTTCCTGAATGTCGTCCCGCCCCGCCATCGCTTCCTCAATGACGGTGCCCTCAGGATCTTCGGCCAGGTCCTGTGGGAGGTAGCCGATGGTCATCGTGTTGGGATGTACGACCTGACCGGTGTCGGGATCGCCAAGTCCGACCACGATTTCCAACAGCGTTGTTTTGCCGGTGCCGTTGGACCCAACCAGGGCGATGCGTCGACCGGGCCGAAGCTCGAAGGTCACGCCGTTGAAGAGTTCCCGGCCGCCGAATGCCTTCGACAAATTTGAGACGGTGAGCACGGCGTGAGGTTATCCACGCGCTGGTGCTCTGCCGCGGCCCTGGTCCGGCGCCGCCCTCGGAACCATGGTGGGTGCCCAGTAGCGTGACCCCATCGCTGAGTCGAGTTCCACCCCAAACCAATCCCTGGACCGCCCCCTCCTTCGCGGCTGGTCCCACGTACTGGCCGCAATCGCGGCGATTGCTCTGGCGCCCATCGTGATTGCGTTCACCCCGGCAGGAAGCGGCCGCGCGGCCGCCGCCGTCTACTCGGTGGGCGTGGTTTGTCTGTTCGGCGTGAGCGGTTTCTACCACCGGGTGGCGTGGCCCACCCGGTTCTACGGTTTCTGTCGGCGACTGGACCACTCGATGATCTTTGTGTTCATTGCGGCCACCTACACCCCGTTTGCGGTGCTCTCGCTCGAAGGTGCCTCCTCAACGTTTCTGCTCTGGTTTGTCTGGGCGGGAGCCCTGGTTGGTGTTGCGATCCGGCTGTGGTGGCTGGACGCGCCCCGGTGGGTCACGGTGGCGCCCTACCTGGTTGTTGGTTGGAGCGCGCTTCCCGTTATCGATGACCTGTGGGCCGGTATTGGCGGCGCCGGGTTTGTTCTCCTGCTCATCGGCGGCGTGCTCTACACGGTGGGTGGCGGCGTGTATGCCGCCAAAGCGCCAAATCCGTCGCCGAAGTGGTTTGGCTACCACGAGGTCTTTCACCTCCTGGTCGTGGCGGCAGTCGCCGTGCACTACGTGGCGGTGGCCTTCTTTGCGCTGCCCAACGCGGTCTGAAGAACGATTCGGTGGAGTGGGACTCGGCGTCGCTGGCGATCCGAGCTGAGTTGGAAGAGCTTGCGGTTTCTCTGCGCCAGCACCCCCAGAAACACGAACTTGTCGGGGATCAGCTTCTGGCGGCGCTGACTTTGCTGCGCGCCGCGGCGGCCAACTTCGATCAGCATTGCGCAATCGTCGACGGCGTTGATGAGCCCGCCCCGCCGCAGCGAGCTCACGATCTGCTGGTGGCTGTGAATCTGATGATCGGATTGTTGGGCGGCCATCCCGCCACCTGACTGCGGCGCATGGGCAATACTGGCCGGGTGCCAGAGCTCCCCGATGTCGTGGTGTACCTCGAGGCGCTTGATCGCCACGTGGGCGGTCAGACTTTGGAGAAGGTGCGCATCAAAGGCATCGCCGTACTGCAGACCTTCGATCCGCCGCTGTCGGCCATCGAAGGTCGCCCGGTGCAGGGAACTCGACGACTTGGCAAACGATTGATCCTGGATTTTGGTGATGAGCTGTTTCTGGTCATTCACCTGATGGTGGCTGGCCGACTCCAGTGGCGAGACCGGGGCGCAAAACACGGTGCCATTGGGTTGGCGGCCTTCGATTTTCCTGAAGGCACCCTGCTACTGACCGAGGCGGCGAAGAAGAAGCGGGCCCGGCTGTGGGTGGTTCGGGGCGAAGATCACCTGGCCGAAGATCACGATCGCGGCGGCCTGGAGCCGCTGGAGATCGATCGTGATGCCTTTGCTGAACGGCTGACCGAAACAAACAGAACGCTCAAGCGAGCGCTGACCAACCCGCGGGCCTTCAGCGGAATTGGCAATGCGTACTCTGATGAGATCCTGCTTCACGCCAAGCTGTCGCCGGTTCGGCGAACAGGTCAACTGTCCGATGATGAAATCGACCGGTTGTTTGCGGCTGTGCAGAACAGCCTGGTGGAGTGGACAGAACGACTTCGAGCGGAGACCGGCGACGGGTTCCCCAGAAAGGTCACGGCCTTCCGCGACGACATGATCGTCCATGGAAAATTTGGTCAGCCGTGCGCCGTCTGCGAGACGCCCGTGCAGCGCATTGTGTACGCGGCAAACGAAGTGAACTACTGCCCAAAATGCCAGACCGAAGGCCGCGTGCTTGCGGACCGCTCGTTGTCGCGCCTACTCAAAGACGACTGGCCCCGCTCCATCGACGAACTGGATTGAGGCATTGCTGGGGTGATCGCCAGCGTCGGCCGCAGACAGCGCACGAGCGCCGAAACTACGCGGCGTCTTCGCCAGCCTTGGCGGTGTCATCGGTGTCACCGGTGTCATCGGTGTCGGTGCTCGCGTCGTCGTCGTGGGTTTCCATCCCGAGTTCGGCAAAGATCTCTTTGCGCCGAGCTTCGAAGATCGCCTTGTCGATACCACCGGCGTTGTAGTGCTCGTTGAGCACCGCAAACATTTGCATCAGTTCGGCTTCGCGAGCCGATGACGCCGACGCAACAGGAGGCCGATTGTGGACGACGGGTCCCGGCACTTCCCGGCCTTCTTTGCGAGCGCGCTTGATTGCGTTCTTTTCTTGACGGCGGCGTTCGCGCTGTCGTTTGTCGAATGTGTCTCCACGCTTACTTGCCATGGGAATCTCCTCGGTCTTTCGCCTGTGGGCCGCGCCCGGCCAGGCGAAGTTCGATGTTGTATGGACTCACGGCGCAGAGAAGGGGGGTTCTCTCACCGGAACAACGTTGATAACGGCTCTGGTGCGGCGAAATTTCCAACCCCTTCACTGTAGGAGGTTGCGGGGCCGTACGAAACGACCCGGCCAACGAATCTCGTGAGGGTGCTCCGGTACTCAGGCGTCAACCCGCACGTTGATGGTGTGGTGGCCGGTGGCGCCATCGGGAGCGACCGGGGTTCGCACGTCGGTCTGGGTTTCGCCGCTGGCGTCGGTAGCTCGAACCTGGATGCGGTGCTGGCCCGGCGTGGCGTCCCAGGCAAGTTTCCACTGCCGCCATGAGTTGATGGAGAGATCTTCGATCAGTTCGGTTTCCTGCCACTCGCCTTCGTCAACCCGAACTTCCACCTTGGTGATACCGGTGTTTGGCGCCCAGGCAACACCGGCAATGGCTTGGGTTCCCGAAGCGATGGTTCGGCCATTGCGAGGAACGTCGATGCGGGACTGGGTCTTGATTGGTCCAAGCTTGCCCCAGCCGCGTGGGATCCAATAGCCGTCGAAGTCTTCCCAGGTCGTGAGCTCTATTTCGGAGATCCACTTGGTGGCGGAGACGTAGCCGTACAGGCCGGCGATGACCAGGCGGGCGGGGAAGCCGTGCACCGCCGGGAGCGGTTCACCGTTCATGGCGACGGCCACCATGGCGATGCGGTCGGGGTCATCCAGCACGTCCAGTGGGAATCCGCAGGACCAGCCGTCGACCGACCGGCTCGCCAACTGGGCGGCCTCGGGTTGGACCCCGGCTTCGGCCAGCAGGTCTCGAAGGGGAACGCCAAGCCACTCGGCGTTGCCGACCAGGCTTCCGCCCACGTCGTTGGAGACGCAGGAAAGGGTGACCGGCTCCAGCTGACTGGCCCGATCCAGAAGGTCCTGATAGGTGAACTCCAGCTCGTTGTCCACCAGCCCTTTGATCTTCATGGACCAGCTGGCGGGGTCGACCTGCGGAATGATGATGGCGGTGTCGATTCGGTAGAACTCGTCATTTGGAACCACCAGCGGCGTGATGCCATCAACCACGTTGTCGAAGTTGGCCACTGCGCTGGTTGCCGCGACCGCGGTTGGCGCTTCGGCCGTCGCGGTCGCTTCCGCAAGTTCTTCGGCGGGTGCAGCCGCGGCTGATTCCACGGCGGTGGGAGGTACCGGAGTGGCGGTGCTGCGGGCGGCTGCGTTGCTGGCGGCGGTGATTGTGTCTGCGGCCTGCTCCCGGGCCGCATCCACGCTGAAGCGCATACGCAGCTGCGAGCCGGCGAACCACGCCACGACCGATGCGCCCAGCGTTCCAAGCGCAAGGCCCATGAACGACCGCCGGTTTCCGTTTGCCCCGCCGATCAATCCGTCGGGAGCGGTGGTTGTCTGGTTTCGCAGCGCATTGAGCATCAACGCCAGCAGTGCGGCTCCGATAATCGCTGCGGCGCCCGCCGCAAGCCAGGAGAGGGCGGGTGAATTGCCGGGGACACGAGCCGCGGTGATGCCGCCAACCAAGCCGAATGTGGCAAAGCCGATCCAGCCCGCCATGCGGTTTCTGACTGAGGCGCGGCCAAGTGCGGCGCCGACGGACAGGGAGACGATGACGATTCCCCAGACCAGCAGGGTCTTCTGATAGGCGCCGAACAGGTCAATGCTCCAGCGGGCGACGCCGCCAGGGGTCCAATCGACGATGGCCTCGGCCACGCTGATGACGAGGGAGCGCACCCGATCGGTCAGCCCGGAGAAGAGTTCACCGGCGGCAAGTGATGCACCGCCGGCCAGCGCACCGGCCAGAGAGGCCCGAGACCGCAGACGTGAACTGGTGTCAACGGGGGCCGTGGTAGCAGTTGTCGTTGCCTCATCGCCTGTGAGACGCTCTGCTGTTTGGTTGCCACCTGTCATGTGGTCCATTGTGGCCCTACTCTCGTGACTGTGCCTGTCCAAGCCATATCTCTTTAGAAGAGCTTAAGGAGCCCCACATCCGTGAACGGTCAACTCCGGTGAGTTCCTCGCCGCCCCCTCAGGCCCGCAGTCTGATCGATGTTGGTTGGAACGATGACGTCGCCCAGCGGGTGCAGGATCACCGTGCTACCAACGACGGTTCTGACCACAACGTGGCCCTCGCCGTTGTGGGCCGTGTTGGTCGGGTGGACCGCGGGGAATGCGACGTTTTCACCGAGGATGATCTGGTTCGGGTGGCGTCAGACTCGGTTCGGGCGCAAGCGGACCTGGCCCCGGCCACCGGAGACTGGGTGCTGATTACCACCGACCCCGACATCGGTCCGGTCATCGGCCAGATCGTGCCCCGACGCACCGCCATCGTTCGGCGGGATCCGTCCGAGCATGTGATCGAACAGACCATCGTGGCCAACGTGGATGTTGTCGCGGTCGTCCACGGACTGGACCAGGACGTCAACCCGGCTCGGATTGAGCGATTCCTGGTGCTGGCTCAGGACAGCGGTGCCCAACCGGTGGTGGTGCTGACCAAGAGCGACCTGGTGTCCGCCTCGGTGGCTGAAGCCGCACGCGAAGCCGCCGATCTGGGCGATGACGTGGCGGTCCTTGTCACCTCGGCCGAAACCGGACAGGGCTTGGAGGACCTGCGGGCGCTGCTGGCCGGCAACCAGACGCTGGTGCTGATCGGACCGTCGGGCGCTGGCAAGTCCCGGCTGGTGAACGCGTTGGCCGGTCAGGACCTGCAGGCCATCGGTGCGGTGCGAGAGAGTGATGCGAAAGGTCGACACACCACAACAACTCGCGAGTTGATTCCCCTGGCGGGCGGCGGGGTGCTCATTGATACCCCGGGTATCCGAGCGGTTGGGATATGGAACGCGGACGTGGCCATCGACCGGGTTTTTGCCGATGTGTCCGAAGTGGCCGAGCAGTGCAAGTTCCGCGACTGCACGCATCGTATGGAACCCGGCTGTGCCGTCCGAGCCGCGGTGGACGCCGGGACGTTGGACCCAAATCGGGTGGACCGGTACGCCACCTTGTGGTCTGAGATTGCCGATCAGGCCGAAGAAGCAGAAGAGCGCCGCCGAAAGCGGAGTCGCGGCAAGCCGCGACCCCCTCGCCGAGAGCGCTAGAAATTCTCAATGGATTTTGCGCTGACGCCGGGCGAGTTGGATTTCAAAGAAGAGGTCAGGACCTGGCTTGAAGAGCACATGGTTGGCGAGTTTGCCAACCTGCGCGGCAAGGGTGGTACCGGCCAGGAAGACATTCCGGTTGAGGTTCAGATTGCGTGGGAGAAGGAGTTGGCCACCGGCGGATGGCTTGGCATCGACTATCCCGTCGAGGTTGGTGGCCGCGGGTGCACGCTCATGGAGCAGGTGACCTTTCACGCCACCTACGTGGAGAGTCGAGCGCCCGGACGCATCCCAAACGTGGGCATCACGCTGGCCGGCCCCACCATCGTTCATTACGGCAGCCCCAAACAGATCCAACGTTTCCTTCCGCCCATGCTCAGTGGTCAGGAGTACTGGTGCCAGGGCTACTCGGAACCGGACGCGGGCTCTGATCTGGCCAATGTGAAAACTCGGGCCCAGCTCATGGACGGCGAGTGGGTACTCAACGGTCAGAAGATCTGGACGTCGCTGGCCCAGCATTCGGACTGGTGTTTCGTGGTGGCCCGAACCGACCCGGACTCGCGTCGTCACGCCGGGCTGAGCTACCTGCTGGTGCCCATGGACCAGGACGGGGTGGACATCAGGCCCATCGTGCAGCTGACCGGGGGCACCGAGTTCAACGAGACGTTCTTTACCGACGCCAGGACCGCAGCTTCCAACGTGGTGGGTGACGTCGGCGACGGTTGGCGGGTCGCCATGGGCACGTTGGGCTTTGAGCGTGGTGCGTCAACGCTCGGTCAGCAGTTGTCGTTCCGGCAGGAGCTGGAAGAACTGGTGGAGCTGGCGCAACGCAACGGCACCGCCAACGATCCTGCCATCCGTCAGGAGCTGGCCCGGGCCTGGGAGACGCTCGAGGTGCTGCGCTTCAACAATTTGCGCATGCTCAGTGTGGTCGATCAGGGGGCCGTGCCGGGGCCGGAGATGTCCATCGGCAAGCTCTATTGGGCAAGTTGGCATCGGTGGTTTGGTGAACTGGTGACCCGAGTCCGGGGCATGGACGCCATCGCCGGCGCGGCGGTTGCCGGCGAGCGGTACCCGCTTGATCGCCAACAACGCACCTTCCTCTACAGTCGAGCCCACACGATCTATGGCGGATCGAATCAGGTGCAGCGCAATGTGATTGGTGAACGGGTGCTGGGATTACCCCGGGAACCCCGGCCCTGAACTCACCGTCTGACCACGTCGCAAAAACAACTCACACCCCAGGAGACCCCATGGCTGAGGCCTACATCGTTGACGCAGTTCGGACCCCGGTGGGCAAAGCCCGCGGGTACTTTGCCGAAACCCACCCCGCGGACATGGGTGCGCACGTCATGCGAGCCGTCGTCGACCGCACCGGGATTGACCCGAGCGCGGTGGAAGATGTGATCTTCGGATGCCTGGACAACATTGGACCCCAGGCCGGCGATATTGCCCGCACCGCGTGGCTGGCCGCGGGACTTCCCCAGGAAGTCCCGGGCGTGACCATTGACCGCCAGTGCGGCTCGGGTCAACAGGCCGTGCACTTTGCCGCCACCGGCGTCATGGCCGGAGTGAACGACGTCATGGTGGCCGGCGGTGTCCAGAACATGAGCCAGATCCCCATTGGTTCGGCCATGACCGCGGCCGAGTCCGTGGGATGGGAAGACCCCGACCCGTTCACCACCTCTGAAGGTTGGGTCAACCGGTATGGAACTCAGGAAGTCAGCCAGTTCCGCGGCGCGGAGTTGATTGCTGAGAAGTTCGATATCAGTCGCGAGGATATGGAGCGCTTTGCGTTTGAGTCCCATGCTCGGGCACTCACCGCCATCGACGAAGGCCGCTTCGACAACGAGATTGTTCCCTTCGGCGAGATCAGCGTTGACCAGGGTCCACGACGCGGTGGGACTTTGGAGAAGATGCAGCAGCTTCCGGTCCTCGCCGAAGGCGGTCGAGTCACTGCGGCGTGCGCCAGTCAATTGTCCGATGGCGCGGCGGCGCTTCTTGTTGTCTCCGAGCAGGCCCTCAAAGATCATGACCTCACGCCCCGAGCCCGTATTCATCATCTGAGTGTCCGAGGCGACGACCCGATCTTCATGTTGACCGGGCCCATCGCCGCCACCGAATACGCCATGAACAAGACCGGAATGTCGCTGGATGACATTGATCTGTTTGAGTGCAACGAAGCGTTTGCGTGCGTGCCGCTGGCGTGGATGCGGGCCCATGACATTCCGCACGAGAAGGTGAACGTCAATGGTGGCGCCATCGCCCTCGGTCACCCCCTGGGGTGCACGGGCGCCCGCCTGATGACCACCCTGCTCAACGAGTTGGAGCGCTCGGGCGGTCGTTACGGTCTGCAGACCATGTGCGAAGGTGGCGGCCAGGCCAACGTCACCATCATCGAACGGTTGTGACTCAGGTGGCGACGACGACCACGTTGGATTCGTAGGACGAGCGGCTGCGGTTGAACGCCCCACCGCAGGTGATCAGCACCAGTTGGGGGTCACCGTCTTCGGCCCAGAGCGAATCGGGCAACGCGGATTTGTCATAGGTCTCGGTTGCGCCGGCGGTGAACGTGTCGGTCGTGCCATCGCTCCACGTCACCAGGATCCGGTCGCCGGCTTCCACGTCCTCCAAATGCCGGAACACGCCGTCTTCGCCATTGAACGCAATGTGGGCAGCCAACACGGCCGAACCCGTCAGGGCGCCGGGCTGGGGTCCATGTTCGTACCAGCCGACATCGCTGGCCGGAGGTACCTCAAAGGACAGGTCGTCAGCATTCACGCCGACTGGAACAACTGGCGCGCTGGTCACGCCGATGGCTGGAATGCTCAACGCCACCACGGAACGGGTCGGTGGCTTGGGGTGCTTCAGCTCGCTGACCAGGGCGGCGGGAGCCAACGGTTGCACCAGTTCGGCCAATGGGTTGGGAGCCCTCGTCGGCGCCGGAGGTGGCGGCACCGGCGTGGGAGGAGTCGTTGCGGGGAGCGCAGTCGGAGCCACAGTGACCGACGCAGCGATCGACGCGGGTGTCGACGCGGTGGTGGCGGCCACCGGCGAGGACGAGCATGCACCGAGCAACAACGCGAGGATCAACGCGACGGCCAACCCGAAGGTCATGGTTGGTTGTGGCGTTGTCGTTGCTGCTCGGTGATGGTTCATGCGCGTTGGTCCCCGTGGTGGTGGGTCAGGGGCTGGGGAGCCTGTCCGGCCTGATCAGGCGTTCAGGCGACGGCGGCCGATGACCACCGCGGCAGCCGCAGCGGTCACCAGGCCGAGAGCGGCAACGGGAAGCCCGGTGCCATCGTCAACGGCGGAGTTGCCGGTGTCGACCACGCTTGGGGCCGAGTGCAGGCCGGTGATGCTCTCGGTGAGTACGGTCAGCGTGTCATCTTCAAGGGAGCCCACGGCGTAGACGATCAGGTGCGCACCTTCGATGATGGGAAGGTCAGCCGGGCCAATGACCACGGGTTCGCTGGCGCCGGTCGGAACAACCGAAGCGGTGATGGTGCCCGCACCCAGGTCCAGAGAACCTCCGGCACCGTTGGACACGTTCTCGAACGCAACGTCACCGTTGGCCAGAATGTCAACGTTGGGGGCGGCCGCTGCGTGCCGTGCGGTGAGGCGTCCCTGGCCGGCGTCGGTGGCGGAATCGTCATTCTCGAAGACCGCCAGTGCCGGATTACCGTCGGCATCAAGGTGAGCGATCACGGTGAAGTTGCCCTCAGCAGGAAGGGCGACATCGCCCGCGTCGATGGCGACGGTGTCGGTTCCGGCGACTTTGACTTTGACTGCTTCCAAGGTCTGGCCCGCAAGCGCGGAGAGATCCTGGGTGTCCTGGAACGAGAAGTCCTCAAACACGTTGCTGCCGCCGGCCTCGACATCCACGTCCACGCCGGGAATGCCGTGAATCAGATGAATGCGGATGTGGCCATCGGCGGCCGCGGGGGACACGAGCGTGAACAACAGCGCCATCGTTGCGCCCAGGGCGACGATGAGTTTGACAAGAGTGCGCATGAGTATGCCTTTCAAAGGGTTCCGGGCTCGCCGTATGAGCTCGGTGGATTGTTGGTCGCTACGGCCGAAGAAGCGGTTTGGATGCAAGGCGCGCCAAAGATTCGAAAAGAACCAACTTCTTCTGGATGAATGCATCTGCGGCCAGAATTTCGACGTAAAACCGGGGGCAATGACTGCTACGTCAATCGTCCATTGGAGGCCGATACGCCGGGGCGAAAGCACCCGGAGGTCCCAGATTCTGGCGGCCAAATCCGAAGCGCCCCCGACCACCGGGGACCTCCGGGTGGTCGACGACGTTGAAGACGCGTTCCGTAGTGGAAGCGACGCCGGATTGCGTCAAGCCTTCGACGCTCACGGATCGCTCGTCTACACCTTGTGTCGGCGGGCCTACCCGCAGACGGCTTCGGACCTGACCCAGGATGTCTTCATGTCGGCGTGGCGGGCCCGGGACCAGTTCGACCCCTCTCGCGGACCACTGGCGGCATGGTTGGTGGGAATCACCAAGAACAAGATCATCGACGCCCACCGCCGGGCCGGACGCCAGGTTGAACTGGCGCCGGACAGCTCCGCCATTGGCGGCATTGGAGTGTCATCGCTTGGCATTGAAGCCATGGCCAACCGCATGCTGATCACCGAAGCCCTCAACTCACTCAGCCCCCGACCTCGGAAGGTGCTGGAGCTGGCCTACTTTGAGGATCTGACCCACGAACAGATCTCTGACCGGACGTCGGTTCCTCTTGGCACGGTCAAGAGCGACATCCGCCGAGGACTCGCCCGACTGCGACGATTTCTGGAGGATCAGGATGCATGACACTGCGCCACCCGGCAGTTCTCGCCTGAGCGATGCCGAAGTCCTTGCGCTCTTCCGCACGGTGGAGACCGAAGACTTTGCTCGGGAAGATCCGCCCGAACCCATCTGGACGTCGATTCTTGTGCGGGTGCGCGACACCCAGCTGCAGGAAGCCCAAGCCTCCAGCGGCTCGTCGCGTGCCTTTGGCGGGCCGAAGATGATGCTGATCGCGGCGGCGTTGCTGGCCGTTGTGCTTGGCGGCGCCTTCATGGCCCGGAGTCTCAATTCGGACGCTGCGACCTTGGTGGCTTCGGCCGCCATGACCGATGACGGCTTGCCGGTTGCGACCGAAGCAACCGCTGACGCGCGCGTCGTGTGTGACGACGACGGGGCCTGTTCGGTGGAGATCGATCTCACCGAAGTTCCCGATGCTGGAGAGGGAGCGCTGGAGTTGTGGGTCATCAGTGCGGATGTGACCGACATGCACTCGCTTGGCATCGTGGACCGCAGCGGTACCTATCCGCTCCCGGCCGGTGTTGATGCCGCCGCCAACTTCCCCATCGTGGACATCTCGGTGGAGCCCGATGACGGCGACCCCACCCACTCAGGTCAGAGCGTCCTCCGCGGCTCGCTCAGCTGACAGCCAGCCCGCTGCGAGCCGGAACAATTCAGACGGGCACTGCATACGCGATGATGTTGTCCTGGTAGCTGCTCAGGTTTGGGTTGAAGTCCCCGCCGCAGGTGATCATCACCAGGCGTGCCTGGCCCCGACGTTCGAAGAGGTCGTCCAGCGGTAGGCGATCTTTGGCGTACTGCACGATCCCGAGGATCTCAAAGCTGCGATCTGTTGCGTCTTCGTAGTCAACGGTCACCTGATCGCCGACCCTCAGGTCCGGGATGTTGCGGAAGATCCCGTCGCTACCGTTGAAGGCGATGTGGGCGGCCAAGACCGCTGAACCCGTCTCGCCGGGTGCCGGACCGAATTTGTACCAGCCAACTTCTTTGGCCGCTGGTATCTCCAGGAAACCAGCGTCATCAACACCAACATCGATGACCGATGCCGTGTCGATGGCGATGGTCGGAGCTCGCAGCGCCACCGGGCGCACGACCGATCGGGGTGCGGGCATGGCGCCGGGCTCCAACGGTGGCAAAGAGCGAATGGAGTCCGCAAGGCGGGCGACGGTCTGGGACTCCGTGGGCGCCGAAGCCTCAATGGCGTTGAGATTCTGGCCGTTGCGGAACCCAAATGAGTAGTCGCGTTCGGCGCCGATGTCGACAACCACATCAGTTGTGCAGCCCGCCATGGCGGCGGCGCCGCCTACCAGTGATGCAAGAAATGCCCGACGCCCAAGCGGCCGATCAGTTGCAGACACGAACGAGGTTTGGCCGCCGGATTTCGGGTCAGCGGGTGAAGCGACGAGCCCCGAAGGTCATCAGACCGGCAAGGACGACAACCGCAGCAATCGCGCTGAGCGGGATGCTGGTTTCTGTGAGCGGGCTGTTACCCGTTTCAACGCCGGCCGGTGCGGAGTTCATGGCGGTGTCTTCGTCGTCACCGTCATCGTCGGTGCCTTCGTCGGTTTCACCTTCGTCTTCGGTGCCCTGATCAGTTGTGGCTTCGCTGTCTTCTTCGGCGGCGCTCAAGCTCACGACGTCGGTGAGAACGGTGACTGAATTGTCGCCGGGGCTACCAACGACGTAGACCACGATGGACTCGCCTTCGGTCACGGGGACATCCTGCTTGGGAATAATGACGGTTTCGCCGCCGTCTTCGCTGAAGGCCAGTACTTCAACTGCGACATCGCGTGCTCGAAGGTCCGCCGCAATTTCGCGAGCGTTGTCGAGACCTCGGCTGGCGGGCGCATCATCGATCTTGATGTCGACGGGGCCAGCGGCGGCGGCGTGACGGAAGGTGAGGCGACCTTCGCCAGCCGAAATGGCGCTGGTGTCGTTGCTGAACAAGGTCAGCGTTGGGTCGCCGATTTCGTCGAGGTGGGCGAGAACCGTCGTGTTGCCCGCATTGGGAAGAAGTACGTCACCCGCGGCAATGGCTACGGCGTCGGAGCCGGCAACGAGCACTGTCAGCTCTTCGAGCGTCTCTCCGGCGAGGTCGCTGAGGTCAATGCGGTCACCGAACCCAAACTCCTCGGCAACAGGCTCACCGTTGGCGAGGATGTCCACGTCAACACCGGGTATGCCGTGGATCAGGATGATCCGGGTGTTGTCCTGAGCACTGGCGGGGGTCGCAAAGATCCCGACCATGAGTGCCATGCTGGCCAAACTTGCCAGCAACGCCATAAATCGTCCCATGCCTACTGCCTCTTCTCCATGTGCACGATGCAATACATCGAGGGCGGTCCCAGTGCGCACGGGTGCCCTTGCATCAGTCCGACATGGTAATGCACCCGGGACCGCTGAACCACCTCATGTCCCGATTATGTGTTTGGGCGCACAGCCCAGCTGTCTTACCGCATTGAGTGCGGTGTCTCAGCCCGGTTGCACCAATCGGTCGACCAAGCCCCACGAAACCGCCGTATCCCGACGGATTCGTTGGCCCGTCAAGGCCATGAACATCGTTCGGTGGCGCCCGATTCGGCGCGGTATGCTCACGGTTCCTCCGGCGCCCGGGATCAGACCCATGGCGACCTCGGGTAGCCAAATTTCGGTATCTGATGTGGCAGTGACTTCGGTGGCGAAGGCCGAAAGCTCGATGCCGGCCCCGACCGCAACGCCGTGGAGGTGCGCGCTCACCGCGGTCGTAGCACCAGCCAGGTGCATGAATTGGCCCGGGTGGCGCGCCATGCGGGCCAGATGGCCGGTAGCGGGATCGGGGGCCTGACCAAACTCGCGGAGGTCCCCGCCCGCGCAGAAAGAGGGGCCCCGACCGGAGATCCTCACCCGCCCAATCGATGGGTCGGCGGCCGCCACCCGCAGTGCCTCGCCCAGGCCGTCGCGCATCTCCGCACTGAACGCGTTGTGCACCTCGGGCCGGTTCAGCTGCACCTGCAGCGCGTCGCCATCGCCATTACTCGTTCCGGGGCAACGTTGGATGATCACTGCCGGCTGGTCAGCAGTCGATGAGCTGCTGGGGGCCGGAGATGGGGCAATGGTGGATCGGCTGGCCAACCAGTTGGCGTGGGTGGGGCCTGACTGCAACACGCTGTAGGTCAGCGATTCGGCCCGCAGGGCTTCGCGCACCGGGAGCCCGGGCGAAAATCGAAGCAGCTGAGCGAGCGCAACGCTGGCCACCGGCGAGGCACTGATCGCTGCGGCGAGCTGGTCAGGTGCTGGACCCTCGGCGGCGGGCAGCGATGGGTGTGAACCGAGCAGGGTGTCGCACGCATCCACCAGCGGCGACGGCGGTTGCGCGGCCGAGTCGATCAGACCGACCACCACCACCGGCCATGCGCCTACCGATTCCAGAACGCCGGCGTGGTCGGCGTCGCCCACCGTGCTGTTGATCGCCGCCGCTCGCAGGTCAACAACGCAGATTGGCGACGCGGCAGTTGGCCGCACTGCCATATCGTCAACGGCAAACGGGTTGGCGGCAAGGGCAACGAACTGCGCCGGAGTCAGCGGCCGCAGCTGGTTCACGTGGTGTCAGTCCGACGCCGGGAGGGGCTTGGCGTCCTTCAACTGCAGCGCAGTTTCGCCCAGTCCGACCGAGCCGACTCCGGGCTTGGTGCACAGCACCTCCAGCGAGCCGTCCTCGTTGGTGTAGCGCTTGCCCATGGCTGAACCTTCGGCCAGGCCGTCCGCCGGGTTGCCGGCGACAGGGTTGTCTCCGACGGCAACCATCGCAACTCCACCGCAGGTGATGTCCACATCATCGGCCGGGGCTTTGACCACCATGATCTGGGTGTCACAGATGCTGCTTTGTAGGCGGCTGCCAGCTTTGAGTTCCATTGATCTGCGTGCTCCGTGTCGTCGTTGTTGTGCGCCAGACTAGGCGAGATGAATGGTTCTTTGGACGGCTGGCCCCGCGCCTCGGTCGATGCTGCCGCTGCCATTGTCGGCAATGTCGGCAATGTCGGCGCGGAGCACCGCTGGTCGGACGCGTCAACGGTCGAGAGAGAGGTCATGCGCCGCCGCAATCGGCGCTGGGCGTCGTCGGGGCTGATGGGTCTGACCGGCCCGGTCGACCGACCGCTGCTGGTGGACACCTTATTCTTTGACCGGTGGCGCGAACTCTGCAACCAGGCAATGATCGCTCTGGCCAACAACGACGCAACGTCGGCAGAGATTCGGATTCGCCCGCGGTCGCTGCTCACCGCCCGGGCCCGGCGCAATGGGCTTGAACGGCGAGGGCCGGTATCGGCCAACGGTCACTGTCACCTGCTGGCCACCGCTGATGGTCACGTGGCACTCAACCTGGCGCGCCGATCCGACGTGGAGCTCCTCCCGGCGTTACTCGAACAAGACGTTGAATTGTCCGCCGCGGATGCCGGTGATGCCAACAAGATCCAGCAGGTGCTGACCCCGTTGATGGCCACCGCGGCCGGGGTGGTGATCGTTGATCGAGGACGATTGCTTGGACTCCCAATCTGTCGCGTTCCGGATGCCGGCGGTCTCAACACCCAGTCGGGCGGAGGGCCAGCCGCGCCGTTTGGGTTGTGGCGACCAGCTACACCCCGGGCCCAGCCCATAGCGCGTGCGCCGCGCATCGTCGATCTTGCGCCCTTGTGGGCGGGACCGCTGGCCGCCCAGTTGCTGGCGAACTCCGGTAGCGCGGTGACCCGGGTTGAGTCGGTGCGTCGGCCCGATGGGCTGCGCCGCGGTGATCCGGTCCACTGGCACGAATTGAATGACGGCAAGGAGTTGCACCTGCTTGATCTTCCGGATTCTGCGGCGATCGCTGACCTTCAGGCGCTGATCACGAATGCGGACATCGTGATCTCCGGAGCTCGGCCCCGGGTTTTTGCCCAGTGGGGTGTCGACGTGCCAGCCTTGGTGGCCAACGGGCTGGTCTGGGTGGCGATAACCGGCCATGGTGCACACGGGTCGGCTGCGGAGAGAGTGGCGTTCGGCGATGATGCCGCGGTTGCCGGGGGCCTTGTGGCTTGGAGTTCCGGTCAACCCAACTTCATTGGGGATGCGGTCGGTGATCCGGTTGCCGGCGTCACCGCGGCGCTGGCCGCATCAACGGTCTGGCAGCGCGGCGGGGGAGCGCTGGTGGACGTGGCAATGGCCAATGCGGTGCGATGGCTGATCGGTGATGATCCACTCACCGCCCGGATGCCCGAAATGGATGTTCACGGGCAGATCTTTGAGGACGGGCCCGCCTATCGATTTGTGTAGCCGACCACGGCGGGCGTCGCTGTCGGTCGGCTCACCTGCCGTGGTTTGGTGACGAGTCGGTTGGGCCTTCGCCGGTGGGCTCGGGCCCTGTTGACAGATGAATCAGCCCGTTGGAATCGGCTTCGCCAATCTCCACGCCAACCGACCAGTGCAGGTAGACCGGGTCCTCGTTGCGAAGAAGGTCCAGCCAGGCAGGAAAGTCGGCGAGCGGCAGAAAGGCTCTCACAAACGCGCCGTGGTCGACGGTGTGAAATCCGCCGCCGCCGCCAAAGCGGTCAGAAAAAGAGATCGCTGAACTTGCAGCTTCGACCGTCACATTTTCTCCCCGACGCTGGTGCCGAATGGCGAGCTGGCGTTCGGAGCCCAGGAGTCCCAGACGGCCTGTCTGGACAGTGTATGAAATGACCTCGGCGGATGGCATGGCTCTCAAGGTAACCGTGTTGGATCCGGCTGCGACGGGAGTGTCAGCGGCCGCTATCTTCTGAGGGTGACTGTGCCCCTGGAGCTTGCCATCGCTCACCCTCGACTGGACCGGGCGGTGTGGGCTGCAACCGGTCGACCCCGGTGGTGGTGTCGGGCTGGCTTTGGTCTGGTGGTACTGGCGGTGGTCCTCGCCGCTTGTGGCTCCGCCGGGTCCGAAGAGCCGGTGGCTCTTGAGCCAACGCTCACCGCTGCGACCGCGGGCGTCGACACCGCCAGCCCAACCCGTGAAGTGCCGGCGACGGCGGTGCCCAGGCCAACCCCCACCCCGAGCCCTCCAAGCGCCGCCGAGCTGTATGCAGAGCTGTCACCGTCCTCGGCCTTCATTGAGACCGCCACCGGCACCGGTAGCGGGATCCTGATCGAAGGTGGCTACGTGCTCACCAACCATCATGTGGTGGAGGCCGGTCCCACCATCCGGATTGTGTTCCCCAATGGCACCGAGATCACTGACGCCCCCGTATTTGCCCAGGATCTGCATGCCGACCTGGCGTTGCTCGGCCCGATCGATACCGCGCTGCCGATGATCGACCTGGCAGCGGCGTCGTACATCAGCCCGGTTCCCGGCCAGGCCGTCTACCTGCTCGGCTATCCCGACGAATATGAAAAGTTCCCCCAGTCGACCATGACCGAGGGAATAATCTCGCGGTTCCGGACCCTCGAACTGTACGACTGGGAGTTCATTCAGGTGGATGCCCTGATCGCTCCGGGGCAGTCCGGTGGCGCGTTGTTCAATGAGCGGGGCGAGTTCCTTGGCACCAGTGGTTTGCGCTTCGGCGCGCAGGACTTTGGTCTTGTCTACAGCGGTGGGGACGTGCAGGACCGAGTGGCCGAGATGCTGGCGGACCCCACCCTGCACCGGCCAACCGACGTGGGCGATCGCGTCGAATTTTCACTCCCCGGTTTGGGCTCGCAGTCGTGGTTGATCGATACCCCCAACGGCAGCGTTTCGATTTCGGTTGATGACGAGGTTGATCTGGGCTTGGAACTGACCGACGTGTCGGGAGCTCTGGTGCCCGTGGACTTTGGGATCGTTGACTACCTGGGCACCGAGACCACTCGCGACGGTGGCGAAGCGGTGGCCGACGACAGCTTCCGCGGCACCGAGACCATGGAGGTCCAGGTCGAGCCGGGCCAGTACATCGTCTCGGTCTACAACTACGACGCCGACGAAACCACCAACGCGGTGATCGAGTCCACCACGCCGCTCATGGTCTTTGCCGACGTGGAGAAGGAACTGCCTCTCGAACCCGGCGTGATCGCTTGGGGACTGCTTGACGACGTCACCGACCGTGATGTCTGGTTGGCGGAGTTGACCGAAGGGGACGAGGTTGAACTCCGCATCGATTCGATCAGTGACACCACGGTGGTTGTTCGCGGCCCCTCTGGTGAGTTGCAGGGCTCGGGCGACGACGGCTACGGCTTGATGGGCAACGGGTCCGAGTCGACCTTCACCATCACTGAATCGGGTAAACACATGGTGCAGGTCGGTCGTTTCGGCGGCGACACCGGTGGCTACGCCATCCGGCTCGACATTAAGTAGCGCGGCGGCTACAGCGCGGCGATGACGTGGTCGATGCAGGCGGTGAGGGCCGCAATATCGGCGGGGTCAATTGCCGGGAACATGGCGATCCGCAACTGGTTGCGACCGAGTTTGCGGTAGGACTCGGTGTCGAGAATCCCATTGGCCCGCAGCACGGCGGCCAGCGTGTCGGCGTCCACCGCATCATCGAAATCGATGGTCGCAACAACATTGCTGCGCATGGCAGGATCCTGAACAAACGGCGACGCAATCGAGTGGGCATCGGCCCAGCTGTACATGGTGGCGGCTGACTGTTCTGATCGGCCGGCAGCAAAGTCCATGCCGCCGTTGCTGTTCATCCACTCGATCTGTTGGACGGCCATGAAGATGGTGGCCAGCGCCGGGGTGTTGTAGGTCTGGTTCTTGACCGAATTGTCCAACGCAACGCCCAGGTCCAAGCCGGCCGGGATCCAGCGGTCCGACGTGGTGATCTGGCGAATGCGGTCCTGGGCGGCCGGCGCAACGGCGGCAAGGTACAGCCCGCCGTCACTGCCAAAGGCCTTCTGGGGAGCGAAGTAGTAGATGTCACAACTGGCGGGATCCCAACGCAGGCCTCCGCCGCCGGAAGTGGCATCAACCGCCACCAGCCCGTCGCTGGCCGTGGTGCCACCGGGGCGAACCACGGGCATGGCCACGCCGGTGGACGTCTCGTTGTGGGTCAAAGCGTAGAAGTCCACATCGGCGGCCACCGGGAGTGGATGGGTGCCGAAGTCGCTCTCGATGATCTGCGGGTCGCCCAGAAATGGCGCAGCCGCGGCGCCCTTGGCAAACTTGGAGGAGAATTCGCCGAACACCAGATGCTGGCTTCGCTCCTGAATGACGCTGAAAATCATGGCGTCCCAGAACAAGGTGGAACCGCCGTTGCCCATCAGGATCTCCCAGCCATCTGGCAGGCCGAAGAGCTCTTTCAATCCGTCCTGCATGCGGGCGACCATGTCTTTGACCCGGGGCCGACGATGGCTGGTGCCCAGGAAGGTGTTGGCCTCGGCGGCCAGCGCGGTCACACTTTCGGCCCGAACCAGCGACGGCCCGGAGCCGAAGCGACCGTCCTTGGGCAGCAGGTCAGCGGGGATGGAGATTTGCGGCACAGAAGTCACGCCTGAATTCTGGCCGCCAGCGAAGCCAAACCGGACGGATTTTTGCCGGAAGTTTTGGCAGAGAGCGGCTGCGGGGCGGAGCCCCTGGGAGCGGGAAATGCCGAGCCGCAAGGTGAGGGGACGGCCGGAGCGGCCGCGGGGCGGAGCCCCAGTGAGCGGGAAATGCCGAGGAAGCCGCAGGGGTTTCTGCCAGAATCAGCGGGTGACTTCATCATCTCTTCGCAGCGAACTGTCCGCAACGATTGGGGCCATCAGCCCATCGGCAACGTTGGCGGTAACCAACAAGGCCAACGCCCTCAAGGCCGCGGGTGAATCGGTGATCGGCTTCGGTGCCGGCCAACCGGACTTCCCAACCCCCGACTACATCGTCGAAGCGGCGGTCGCCGCCGCCAAGGATCCGAAGAACCATGGCTACACGCCGTCGGCCGGCCTGCCGGAGCTCCGGGAAGCGATTGCCGAGAAGACGGGTCGGGACTCGGGCCTGAGCGTTGGTAAAGATCAGGTCATTGTGACCAATGGCGGCAAGCACGCGGTGTACAACACGTTCGCGGTTCTGCTCAACCCCGGCGACGAAGTGATTGTCCCGGCCCCGTACTGGACCACCTATCCCGAACCTATTCGTCTCAACGGTGGTGTGCCCGTGGTGCTGCCTACGACGGTGGCATCGGGCTTCCGGGTCACGCTTGAAGAACTCGAAGCGGCCCGGACCGACAAGACCAAAGCCGTCCTTTTTGTGTCACCTTCCAACCCCACGGGTGCGGTGTACCCCCGCGAAGAGATTGAAGCCATCGGCGCCTGGGCGGCCAAACACAACATCTGGGTCATCACCGACGAGATTTACGAACACCTGACCTACGAAGACAACAAACACTTCTCCATGCCGGTGGTTGCCCCTGACTGCCAGGAACGCTTTGTGGTGTTGAACGGCGTGGCCAAGACCTACGCCATGACCGGTTGGCGGGTGGGCTGGCTCATCGCTCCGCCCGAATTCGCCAAGATGGCATCAACGTTGCAGTCGCATCAGACTTCCAACGTGGCCAATGTCATGCAGCGAGCTGCGCTGGCCGCGGTGGCTGGTCCCCTGGATGCGGTGCATGAGATGCACACCGCCTTTGATCGTCGTCGCAAGACCATCCACCGGATGCTCAACGAGATCGATGGAGTGGAGTGCATGAACCCGCAGGGCGCGTTCTACGCCTACCCGTCTTTTGAAGAGGTGTTGGGTCGCCAGCTCAATGGTCGAGTAGCCACGACCACCCAGGAACTGGCCGACATCTTCCTCGAAGAGGCCAAGGTGGCCCTGGTCCCCGGTGAGGCTTTTGACGGCCCCGGCTACTGCCGGATGGCCTTTGCGCTCTCCGATGAGGACCTGGAAGAGGGGGTCTCTCGTTTGGCGGATCTCATCGGCCGCGGCTGAGTTCCAACATGAATCAGGTTGCTTCGGCCCAACTGCCCTACGGATCGTGGCCGTCGCCACTTACTGCTCGTTCGCTGGTGGCCGGCGCCGCCGGTGTCGGTGAGGTGATTGTCGACGGGCAGGACATCTGGTGGAGCGAATCTCGACCCGAAGAAAATGGTCGGGTCGCTCTGGTCCGCTGGCGCAACGGTGAGCGATATGAGCCGCTGGATGGCGACGCAAACGTTCGAACCGGCGTGCACGAATACGGCGGCGGTGCATGGTGGGTGGCCAACGAGACCCTGTGGTTCACCGAACATGGCGACCAACGCCTTCGCCGGCTGGACCTTTCGGCTGCCGATGCCGTGCCCGTGATGCTCACTGCGCAACCGCCCACGCCGCGCGGCCTCCGCTACGCCGACGGTCGCCCGGGTCCCGATGGTGACTGGCTTGTTTGTGTCCAGGAAGTGCACGAGGCCGATTCCCATGAGCCAGCCAATCGCCTGGTTGCCGTTTCGGGCGATGGCTCTCAGCAGGTCAATGTGCTCGTCGACGGACCGGACTTCGTGGCGGCGCCGCGCCTGTCGGCCGATGGAACCCAACTGGCATGGATCCAGTGGAACCACCCGGACATGCCATGGGACACGACGGAGCTGTGGCTGGGATCGTTCAACGATGGTCAGCTGTCCGACGCCCGGCGCATCGCTGGCGGGACCGACGAGTCAATCCTGGAACCGGAGTGGGGACCCGATGGTGCGCTGTATGCCGTAACGGATCGAACACAGTGGTGGAACCTGTACCGCTGGACCGTCGACGACGACTTCTCCGCGGCCACGCTGATAGTCGGCGGTGAGTTTGAGATCGCCACCCCGGCCTGGGTGTTCAACATGATCCGCTATGCGGTGCATCCCGACGGTTCCGTCTTCTGCGCCGTCACTGCTGACGGCCGTGACCGCCTGCGTCTCCCGGATGGTTCGATGATGGACCAGTGGACCTCGGTCACCAGTGTGCGGGCCACCGCGGATGGTGGCGCGGTCTTCGTGGGCGCTGACTTTCAGTCCGAGCCGGCCGTCGTTCGAATCGACGCTTCCGGAACGGCAGAGATCATTCGAAGTGGACGCCCGCTCACCCAGCTCAAGGTCACCGGAGCGCACCTCCCGTCGCCTGAACACATCACCTTCGCCACCGGTGATGGAAGCGAAGTGGCCCACGCCTTGTTCTACCCGCCAGCCAATCCCGATGTTGCCGCCCCCGCAGGGGAGCTCCCACCGCTGCTGGTCAAGGCCCATGGCGGGCCCACCGGAGCCGCCCGATCACAAATGCAGCTGGGCACCGCGTACTGGACCAGCCGCGGGGTGGCGGTGGTTGATGTGAACTACCGCGGCAGCGTTGGTTACGGGCGGACCTATCGGCACCGCTTGAATCCCGATTGGGGCATTGCCGACGTTGAGGACTGTGTGGCGGTAGCCCGCCACTTGGCTGACGCCGGCCTGGTGGATGGGGATCGCCTGGCCATCGCCGGTGGTAGTGCTGGCGGTTTCACCGTCCTGGCGGCGCTCACCTTCCATGATGTGTTTGCGGTTGGTGCCAGTCGGTATGGCATCGCTGATCTCGGAGTGCTGGCCACCGATACTCACAAGTTTGAAGCCCGCTACCTTGACCGACTCATCGGTCCGTGGCCCGAAGCCAAAGCGACCTACGAGGCCCGCTCACCGATCAACCACACCGACCAACTTTCGTGCCCGATGATCATCCTGCAGGGCAGCGAGGATGCGGTGGTCCCGCCCAACCAGGCCGAGCTCATGGTGGAGGCGCTGGCGGCCAAAGGGCTGCCGCACGCGTACCTGTTGTTCGACGGCGAGGGTCATGGTTTCCGCCAGGCCGACAACATTGTCACGGCGCTGGAATCTGAGCTTTCGTTCTTTGGCGCCATGCTTGGCTTCACGCCGGCGGGGGAGATGCCCGAGCTCAGGATTCTCTGAGCGACGCGGCCTGGCCGGTCACTTTGCGGGCGGACCTGACCTTGCGGCTGGGGCTTTTTGCCACAGGACTCGGGGCGGGCCGAAGGTGCCGTAGCCGCCCTGGTCGGATCGGCGGACGTCGGATTCGAGCAACCGTTCCACACCCAGCGCGTCCAGCTGCGTTCGGTCAACGGAACCGGCGAGGGTTGACGACCCCAGGAGCGCGGCGGCACTGTTTGCGCTCAGCCCATGCTGCCAAAGCGGCCACCGGAAGAAGCCGTTCTTCCAGCCTCCGGAGCAACCAGGCGTCAACGTACGTTCGTCGCCGGCGATCACGGGTAGCTGGGTGATCCCGATCAGCGCCAGACATTCTGCCCCGGGTTCGGTGAGCTTCTGATCTCCGGCAGGGTCCAGCGCACTGAGGGCGTAGATCCGGTCGTCAGCGGTGTCCCACATCAGCGACGGCAACCTACTGGTGTAGGTCCACGAGCCAAAGAGCGCCTGGTGCAGATCTTCCTTGGTGACACTCTCCAAGACCTTCCTGGCCATGTCGAGGAACAGCTGCCGCCCAGCAGTGAAGTACAGGTCGCTGGGTTTTGCGTTGCCCTTCCCGTCGGCAACGCCTTCGGTGACCAACGCCGCCACGAGACGGTGGGACCGCAGGTCCTCCCGGCTTTCGGAGATGAGGCTGCGCAGGTCGTCGGGCGGCAACTTGACGTCATTGAGGCGGCTGTCGCGGATCAACCAGCTTTGCTTCCACTGTTCAATTTCTTGCATGAGCAGCGCAACGAGTTCGTCTGGAGAGGTGCCCCCAGACAGCTGAGCAGCCGGAATCGGCCCGCCTGACCAGCTGAGTTGGCCGTCGCCACCGCTTTGGTCCACGGCGACCGCACAACCCATGGCCGCGAAGAAGCCCAGAGGGTTGGTGCCGTCCAGCCCGGGGAGCGTCATTGGTTTCTTGCCCGTCATGTCCGTCCTCCTGCTCGTTCGTTCCCATTGGCAGGTTCTCTGATGGTCTCGGCCTCTTCCTCGCTTTGGCGGTGGTCGGCCAGACGGAATACGGCCTCCATCCAAGCCAGGCCGTAGTGGCCGAACCGTTTGGTCATTTGCCAGAACAGGTCAGCGGTTCGAGCATCACAAAGCTCCGGTGCAATGGCGGCTGTTCCGGTGATGGCAATCCCGAGAACTTCGGCGGTTACCGGCGGGGCATCGGTGTTGTCCTGTTTCGGGACAAATGGCCGATTGTGGCCATGGTGGGATGCAATCAGGTAGCGAACCAGATCGGCATCGTGCGCGTCAGCCATTAGCTCGGGGTGGGTGTCGATCAGCGCAACACTCAGTAGCTCGTGTCGCTGCTGGCGTGGATATCGGTCCTTGGCGCGGATGGGTCCACGGGAGCGACCCGGGATCGACTTTGCCAAGGGCTCGTCAGCTGCCGCGGCTGCGAACACATCATTGTTGTGCAGTAGGAGCTGAAACCTGGGGTCGATCTTGCCAAGGTCATGCAGCCGTCCGGCCAGCTGAAGGTCTTCAACCATCTCTGACGAGAGCCCCAGGTTATGGGCGAACTCCGATGCCACCGAACCCACACCGTCCATGTGATTGACCAGAGTCGTGGCGGTGCCAGTGCTGGAGTTCACGGCGTCACTGCCGTCGAAGCCCAATGCCGGTTTGGTTCGGGCACGCAGCGCTACATGTGTGGGCCGGTCACCCAACCCGTAATGCACCAACTCGTAGTCCTTTGTGAGATCTCCGGGTGGGGGGCCGGAGGCGCTTTCGGCGTCGTCGGCCGGACTCAGGAGTGCCTTCAGCGCGCCGATCCGGCCGCGGGCGAGCGAAGCGTCGTCACCGTCTTCGGGCAGGCAGTCCTTCAACGCGTCCAGCCGCTCCTGCTGGGTAGTGGCGTCGTCAAAGGACAGGTCGGCGGTGAAGCCAACGATCCGAATGGTGGAAGGGATGCCGTCGGGTCGAAGCAGATCACCAACGTCTTCCACCGGCTCGGTGGCCTCCGGAGCCCAGGTCCGTTGGGCCAGGCCTCCCGCGGTTGCCGGCACGACGATTCTGTCTCCGGGTCTGAGGTCGGCCGGTGAAACCACACCGCGGGTCGTTCCGCTCACGCGAACGGCGACAGTGTCGGTAGTCAACGGTGGCTGCTCAGGGTCACGGGCCATCACAACGTCTGCGATGTCTGCGCTGCGGGCGATGTCTGGGTCATTCGGACGAGACCGGAACCAGCGGCCAGCCGCGCCGATGGGGATGCCCATGATTTCGTGCGAACCGACGGGGGCCAACTCCAGGTAGGCGGTGATCCGCTGATGTTGTTCCTCAGCATCGAGCACGGCGAGAGCGGCAATGTCGTCTGGGCTTATGTCGGCCCGCCAGGCAACATCAATGTCGGTGTCTGGATCGGTTTCGCCATGAAGCCAGCGGTGTACTTCGGGATCATGGGCGGGCGATGGCATGGTTTGACACAGCAGCGACAGGTGGCTTGCCAGGAGAAGCGGCGCAGTCTGTTTTGGCGTGCATACCTCCGGCGGCGGGTTGCCCAGGGCGCGGCCCGACAATCCAACGTCGAAGGATGGGTCCTGCTCAAGGGGAAGCCACTGGTCAAGCCAGCTCCAGACGCGTTGTTGCATCCCGGGGCCGTAGACCGGGTCAGGAGCTTCCTTCTTCATGGCCGAAATGGCGGTGGGGAGAATGACGATCGCGGGTGCGGGGGTTCCGTCAGCGGCCCGTGAACCTGAGCGGTCGAGGCGGCCCAGGCGCTGTTTGATGCTGTCGATGGGAGCACATTCGGTGATCAGCGCCCCGAAGTCGAGATCCGCACCAACCTCGATCGTCTGGGTGGCCACCACGACGACCGGCGCGTCAGCGGGCGCGTCCCCCGCAGGTGTCGGAGAGCGAGAGCCGTTGTTGCGCACGTTGGCGAACCGCGGACTCTCCACTACTTCGGCCCGGTCCCACGGGCGCATGCGTCCGGTGAGTAGCAGGGGGTCGAAGCCTGCGTCGGCAAGCGCTTGGGCCACCATGCGTGCTGTACGTACCCGGTTGACAACGAAACCCACGGAGTCAACATCGCCAAGATCGCGCACCAGGTCGACCGCAGCCGATGAGATGGCGACGGCCGGGTCTCGTTGACTCTTCTTCCCGACCTCCTGCAATTTGGCCGGTTTCTTTGCGGCAATGATGCGTCCCAGCGCCGGGTGGGAGTGGTCGTCGGGCCCAAGCTGGAAAGGCTCCTGCTCGTCGCCGGGCGCGGTTGCCGACATTTGCACCACGGTCCACGGCCGGTGGATGGGACCCGGGTTTCGGTGGTGCTGGTGGATCTCGCGGAGGGTGTGCGCAAAGGGTTGGCTGAGGTGGACTTCGTCAAGAAGAAACAGGGCGTCGTTGCCCAGCAGTCCGGCGTGTACCGACCGCATCCGGGGCGAGACGCCGTAGCCGCGAAACAGCAGCCGGGAACCAACCTGGTCCACCGTTGATGAGATGAGCCACGGTGCGTCGGGATAGCGAGCCCATTCGGTGTCCCGCAGACCCCCTCGAAGCGTGCTGGTTCCGACGATGGTCCGGGCGCGGCTGAGGCTGTTGAGACGCTTGGCCACTCGTCCGGCCGTGGAGTCAGCGGAGTAGTCCAGCGCATTCTGAAGCGCGGTCTGAATCATCTGGGCCCGTTCGGCCACCTGATCCACAATCAGTCTGCGGTCAACAACGAACACGATGCGCCGTGGGTGCGCCTGCGCGTCCACTGCCATGGCGAAGAGCGCAATGTCAAGAGCGGCGGTCTTTCCTGTCCCGGTGGGAAGGTCGAGCAGATCGGGCCACCCCGAGATGAGCACCTGCTGTGCCAATCGGCTCTGCCACGGGTACGGGGAGAAGCCGTGGATCTGCTCGAAGAACTGGGGAAAGTCGCCAGCGGAGAGTTCACTCATGGGGTTCAACCGATCGATCGTCGGAAGAAGTGGTGGGCCCTGTCCCTGACCCGAGGGGAGGGGCGAGTAGCTGTTCGTTTGAGGAGAGTGGGCGCATCAGCCCCAATCCCACGAAGCGACCACTGCCGATCACCATCGGTCCGCTGACCTCCTCATCGAAGCGCACGGCGGCATGCAACAGTTGGCGGACGCGTTGATGACCTCCTTGTGGGCCTTGCCGGAACGCCGGGTAGCGGGAGGTGTGTTCGGCGCCAGCGAGGAACGGCGCGAAGCTGAGGGCTATGTCCGTGGGTGGAGGAAACCCGCTGTGGGTGAACGCATCGCGCACGGTTTTGTGGGCCATTTCCCAGCGGCGATCACGAGCGTCGTCCGATCCACGGCGAAGTTGGCCCGGGTGACGGGGGAGCGCTATGGGCGAGGCGGTGACCCAGTGGTTTGAGGCGTGCGTCCAGCCGCGTTCAGACAGCGTGCTGAGTCCGCTGGCCGAACTCTCCAACTGGATCTGGGTACCGCCGGGCATGCGCAGCTTGAACCCTGCGGTTTTCCAGGTGTGGACCGCGGCCAGCACCGCCTGACGGTCCTCGGACGTGGCGGTGGGTGGGACCAGCAGAACACATCCCATGAGGAGTCCGGTGGCCACACCCGGTTTGCCGCCGGAACTGGAAACGAATGGCGCGGGGACTACCGAGATGTGAGGTTCATTGATGAGCGGTCCACCTGAACGGCTGTGGCCCGAGATCACCGGTGGAACCGGTTCGGCCGCATGGGAGATAAGTGCGTGACGAACGGCGGTGGCCACTGCCACTGTCTGGTGGGCGGAGAGTCTGCGGCTGCCATCGGCGAAGGCAAACGGAAGCCACTCGACCTTCAGTTGGGCCACCGGTGCGAGCTTGTGCAGGCTCGCCGCGCTGGGCGACCGATATGCAACGCCGAGTTTCGGGAGATTGCGGGGCTTGCTGGCCTGGTGTTCGGCGTGGCGTCGCTCCAGAGCTTCGAGCTGGCCGGCTTGAATCCAACGAATGGTGTGAGCACCGTCAGGATTCGGAGTCCACTGTTCTCGCCGGTCGTCCTCCACTGGTTCGGTGAGGAATCGCAGCGCGGTCAGCGAGGATGAGTGTCCTACGCGGCTGACCCGTTCAGCCAGTCCATCGAGCGCTTCCTGTACCGGCGCTGGTGGGGTGGCATTGGGCCAGGTGAATGACACCGTGGGCATGGGTGGGTGTACGGACGGGAAGTAGCGGGCCTGCTTGGTCCGTCTTTCGGGTAGGAGTTGGTTGGCGGTGGCCATGGGGCCGGGTTTGATGTCGGTGGGCGCTGCGACCTTGGCGGTGACGTCACGTTGTTTCGCCTGTTGCTTCTGTAGCGAGGCTAGTTTCTTTGTGTTCGGCGATTGTGCGGACTCAAGCTCGTCGATGCTGCCGGCGATGTCGGCGAGCTTGGCGCCGCGGCGCGTGGTCTCAGACAGGCCGATGACTGACGTGTCGTTGACCGGGACGAACCATGTGACCGCGGACCTGACGTGGTCGGGGTCCACGACACTGGCGTGGATGACGGGCGCCTGTTGGGTCTCCAACCATTGGAGCGCCTCTCGTTCGGCTGAAGACGGTTCGTCGTTGTCGGCCCAGGTGGCCACGAGGGCGGAGAAGACTCGCGCCGGTTCGGGAGGCCATTCGTATTGCTCGCGGTTGTGCTCGCTGGTGGCGACGTAGCGCCCGGTGAGAAAGGTGATGTCGAGTCGGAGGGTCATTCGCCCGGGCTTTCGCCCTTGGCCACATCCCGGCTGCGGCGGAGCAGCTCAGACAGTTTGGGTGCGGGTACGAGGCGAAGCTCACGGTCGCCGAAGCCGAGTCCATGTTTCGCAGTCTCCGCTGCGGCTTCGCGCAGCAGTTCCTGCGCGCTATCACGGTCAATTTCCACCGGGGTGGGCTCACCGCCAGTGCGGCCCAGCAACTCGATGTTGGGGGCGTGATCTGGAATGAGGAGGCAGCGGGACCGGAGGTCGAAATCCATTTCGTGCTGGTAGGCAATGGCGACTATTCCGACGGCAGCGATTGCGGCCCGGGCCGCAGTCTCGGCCTTGCGGCGCTCGGCTGGGGCGATGGGTGTGCCGTCGGCCGTGAGAGGAAAGCGAAGACGACGCAACGCCGCCAGCGAGAGCACCACGGACTGTTCGGCACGGCTGATGGTGACGCCACCGGATCGGGATTCGATGGAAGGGGCGATGTTGCCATGGTTGATCTCGGAGGGCTTCTCCTTGCCTTTATCTCGGAAGTCCCACATTTCTTCGTCGCCGGTCTTGGTGATCCCGTCCACCCCGAGGCGTATGCCGAGCGGATCTATGCGGCTGCCAACCGTTGATCCAATGGCAGCATCGAAACCGACCAGCTCGGACACGATCGCTCGTTGGAACTTTGAACCCAGTCCGCCTTTGGGGCCTGTGGAGTCCCACATGCCAAAGAGCAGGGCGGTCGGGCAGTGGCGCAGCATGGCGGCGGCGTTTCGGGGCGTGGCGTCAGTAATGGCCCGCCCCACGTCACTCAGGCGAAACAGGGTGTTGTCGAGCAGGGAGTCCCGGAAGATGGCGTCGGCCAGGCGGTGCGGGGCTTCCAGCGCCGTGATGCGGCCTACGTCTTGGAGGTCATCTTCGCCGGTGAAGTCGACGAAGGCGACTGGGAGATCCAGCTCTTCCAGTTCCCACCCTTCGAGCAGGGCTTCCTCCATACGGTTGGCCTGGGAGGCCACCGAATCGAGCAGCACTGTCTGGCTGGTTTCGCCGTTGGCTGCAACGCGGGTTTCCAACACGTACTTGTGTTCGGCACGGTCCGCCACGGCGTAACTGGGGGGCATGACTTTGGTGCCGGAGCCGCCGGCGGGCTGAAGCGAGAGTCGGGAACGGATGGCGACGTGATCACCGCGCACCGAGTCTCGAAGTTGGCCGTAAGTGAGGGTTGTCATTCTGGGTCTCCTGGAGAGTTGATCGATGTGGTGTCGCGGTCATGCGTGACCAGCGTCCATGCCATGGACTTGAACGTAGTGCGCGGGTGTGACATCAAACGTCGCCTGGTGCCGATACTGATAGGCGGTGAGCGCGATCCTCGTTCAAGACGAAGTCGCACCGCGGCCAACCGTGCTGAACCGGGGGTTTACGAGGACGAAGGAACGGCAATTGGCTGCGTGGTGGGTGATCTGGACTGATCCACGTAGTCCGTCACAGCGCACCGGTACCCGAGAATATGGAAGCGTCTGCGATCAGAGAAGTTCCATCACTTATCCCGGCTCGAATGCTCAACGAATTCGTGTATTGCCCGCGCCTGTTCTACCTGGAGTGGGTGCAGGCACAGTTCGCCCAAAGCGCTGACACTGTCGAAGGATCCAGGATTCATCGAAGGGTCGATCGCGAAGCGACCACGGACGATCCAGCCTCGGTTCAGGACTTCACCACCCGGTCTCTTGATCTGGCCTGCCCAAAGTTGGGGGTGGTTGGCAAAGCAGACATCGTTGACGTGAGCGGCAACGAGGCGACACCCGTTGACTACAAGAAGGGAACGCCGCCCGACAATGAGCATCGAGCATGGGATCCGGAGCGGGTCCAGCTTTGTCTGCAGGGCCTCATGTTGCGGGAACTCGGCTACCGATCCGACCATGGTGTGCTCTGGTTTGCCCGCGCTCGACAGCGTGTCGAGGTTCCGTTCACCTCGGAGCTGATTGACCTCACCGAGACAACGATTGCTCGGGCCCGTGCGGCCGCAGCATCGCCAACAGCGCCCCCGCCACTGGTGGACTCGCCAAAATGTGGAAGATGTTCTCTTGTGGGCATTTGTCTACCGGACGAAACCAACATGCTCGCCGAGCGAACCCATGAACAACCCCGGCGTCTGGTTCCGGGCAAAAGTGACGCCCGGCCGCTCTATGTCACCGAGCCGGGTGCTGTGGTTGGACGTTCCAAGGGCCGCATCACGGTTCGATCCAAAGATCATGGCGAGAGCACCGAGGTCCGGGCGATTGACGTTTCGCAGTTGTCGGTGTTCGGAAATTCGCAGGTGACAACGCAGTTGGTTCGATCCTTGCTGCGGGAAGGAACTCCCATTGCCTGGTTCTCCCACGGAGGCTGGTTCAGCGGTGTGGCGATGCAGCCGACGATGAGTCAGGTGCAATTGAGGGCCCGCCAGTACGGCATCGCTTCGTCCGCGGACTGCTCGATTGCCGGTGAGATGATCCGGTCCAAAATCATGAATTGTCGAACCTTGTTGCGGCGCAATGCTGAAACAAGACCCGACCGGGCTATCACTCAGTTGAAGAGGCTGGCGTCCAAGTCGGTTGAGGTTGAGAGCAAGGCGTCGCTGCTTGGCGTTGAGGGAACAGCGGCTCGCATCTACTTCTCACACTTCGCTCAGATGGTCCGATCTGAAGGGCTGCCCGGTGAGGCCTTCGGGTTTGAAGGCCGCAATCGTCGTCCACCCAGAGATGCAGTCGACTGCCTGCTGTCTTTCGTGTACGCCCTCCTTATCAAGGATGTCACCGCTGCCCTTCATCTGGTGGGCTTCGACCCTGCGATGGGTTTGTTCCATCGCCCTCGATTCGGTCGCCCAGCGTTGAGTTTGGATCTTGCCGAGGAGTTTCGTCCCCTCATTGGTGACTCCACCGTTCTTCGACTCATCAACAACCGCGAGGTGCAGGCCGACGACTTCATTTTTCGGATCAGCGGCGTGGCGTTATCCCCAAAGGCGCGTCGCGCCGTGATCGCTGCGTATGAACGGCGCATGGAGCAGGAGATTGTGCATCCGATGTTCGGGTATACCGTCAGTTACCGACGCATCATCGAAGTACAGGCCCGTCTCCTGGCTGCCTGTCTCCTTGGTGACATTCCGTGCTACTCCGGTTTTGTCACCCGCTGAACGTGCGCTCCAGATTTCTCGTGGCTTACGACATCCGGGATGATCGGCGACTCCGCGCAGTCCACGACGTAGTACTCGATTTCGGCAGAATGCTCCAGTACTCGGTGTACGTGTGCGACTTGGACGCCATGGAGAAGGAACACCTGCTTGCGGCACTGCATGACGTGGCCAATCTTCGCGAGGACAGCATCGTGCTGGTGAATCTTGGGCCGGCGGAAGGACGCGGCGAAGACTGCTTCGAGTTCATGGGGGCGCGACGTAAACTGCCACCAGTGAACAAAGCGAGGATCTACTGATGCGAGTGCGGTGGTGATGAACAGAATGCGGGGCGCGCTCGTTGTTGAGCGCCTGCGGTTTTTCCCCTGGTCGGTTCGGGCCGGCTGGCGTCGTGGCTCTCTGCTGGACGTCGCGCTCGCAAGCGGCTACGTTTTCGCAGGTCACAGCCACAATTTCCGCTGAGCCCTTCATCGCCCCTCCGGGGGCGACCTCCATTGCAGCACGGCGTCGAAGGTGATGTGTTCGGTGTCGGTGTCGTTCTTCATCGCCCCTCCGGGGGCGACCTCCATTGCAGCAACTCGTTAATCAGACGTTCGGTGATGTGGATCATATCCTTCATCGCCCCTCCGGGGGCGACCTCCATTGCAGCGACCCGGAGTGCGTGACGGTCAACGCGCGGAAGTGCTTCATCGCCCCTCCGGGGGCGACCTCCATTGCAGCGACGCACACGTGCGACGCCGCGCCGCCGGGCTTGTCACTTCATCGCCCCTCCGGGGGCGACCTCCATTGCAGCTCACATCGACGCTGTACACGACACCTGCCGGTGGCGTCCTTCATCGCCCCTCCGGGGGCGACCTCCATTGCAGCACGTCGAATTTGCGGTCAGTGACCATGGACGCTCCCGGACTTCATCGCCCCTCCGGGGGCGACCTCCATTGCAGCCGTGACACCACCGGATCTGATCCGGCGTCCCGCGTTTTCCTTCATCGCCCCTCCGGGGGCGACCTCCATTGCAGCTGCTGCGTCTCTTAGCTCTTCTGAAAGATTCAACATTATCTTCATCGCCCCTCCGGGGGCGACCTCCATTGCAGCGCGCTCGCCCGAGTCCTGTCACTGGTCCACCACGCGCACTTCATCGCCCCTCCGGGGGCGACCTCCATTGCAGCGATCAGTGCTTCGATCAGCCCGGATTCGTCAAGCTTCGCTTCATCGCCCCTCCGGGGGCGACCTCCATTGCAGCGGGCTCCTGCGACTACTGCGGGACCGGCATCCGGTCTTCATCGCCCCTCCGGGGGCGACCTCCATTGCAGCGATCAATCCCCGAGGGCGTTCCGACCAGTGCGGCCCTTCATCGCCCCTCCGGGGGCGACCTCCATTGCAGCAAGGCCGCCCCCCGTCCACTGCGGCTGGGGCGGCCTTTCTTCATCGCCCCTCCGGGGGCGACCTCCATTGCAGCGTGGACACGCCGGCAGCGTCGTTCACGGCGTCGCCGTCTTCATCGCCCCTCCGGGGGCGACCTCCATTGCAGCGCGACCACTACACCCAGCACCTTCGTGGCCGCCAGAACTTCATCGCCCCTCCGGGGGCGACCTCCATTGCAGCTCTGGTTTGTTGACCCAGTGCATACCGTGCGGCGCCTTCATCGCCCCTCCGGGGGCGACCTCCATTGCAGCGGGCGTCGCGCGACGCTATGCGCAACATACGCGGTGGCCCTTCATCGCCCCTCCGGGGGCGACCTCCATTGCAGCGCGAAATAGTTGCCGACAGCTTCGGCGGTGCCTGGACGCTTCATCGCCCCTCCGGGGGCGACCTCCATTGCAGCAGACCATCCGGCGGCGGCCGCCCCATGGATGCCTTGCTTCATCGCCCCTCCGGGGGCGACCTCCATTGCAGCCTAAGACCCAGGCGTTCGGCTGCTTCGGCCTGCGGGATCTTCATCGCCCCTCCGGGGGCGACCTCCATTGCAGCCTGGAGTTCCTGGGCGGCCTGTTTGAGATATGGCACAACTTCATCGCCCCTCCGGGGGCGACCTCCATTGCAGCGATATCGAACGCTCGGAGGCACTTCGCTACCTTGCCCCTTCATCGCCCCTCCGGGGGCGACCTCCATTGCAGCCTGTGATTGCTGGGATGCTGTGCTTGACTCCATCGTTGACTTCATCGCCCCTCCGGGGGCGACCTCCATTGCAGCCCGCAGTCGTGGCGCCATGATCCTCGGGGATCGTCGGCGCTTCATCGCCCCTCCGGGGGCGACCTCCATTGCAGCTCGTTGTTCATGTTGTCGGCCTCCTCGACCGTATTCGTTGCTTCATCGCCCCTCCGGGGGCGACCTCCATTGCAGCACCATTGCCGCATCAGGAGACTTGCCGGTCCCCTTGGCTTCATCGCCCCTCCGGGGGCGACCTCCATTGCAGCGCCGCCCCGATCCGCGACGCCACCAGCGCAATGGTGGCTTCATCGCCCCTCCGGGGGCGACCTCCATTGCAGCCTGATGGGGCATAGAGAAGCGCTGGAAGCGCTCGAATCCTTCATCGCCCCTCCGGGGGCGACCTCCATTGCAGCGTCTGGCACGTCGGCCAGGGCCGCCCCATTGCTCGCGTCTTCATCGCCCCTCCGGGGGCGACCTCCATTGCAGCGTCTGGCACGTCGGCCAGGGCCGCCCCATTGCTCGCGTCTTCATCGCCCCTCCGGGGGCGACCTCCATTGCAGCGTTGCCGATACGTGGAAAACCAAGGTTCTAGGCTTGGGACTTCATCGCCCCTCCGGGGGCGACCTCCATTGCAGCTGAAGGGTGGCCTCAACCGTTCTTGCGATGTTCGGGAACTTCATCGCCCCTCCGGGGGCGACCTCCATTGCAGCTCGCAACCTTGCCCGCACCGGCCAGCTCAAGCGAGCCATGCTTCATCGCCCCTCCGGGGGCGACCTCCATTGCAGCAGCGCTACCCCAAGGACTCTTTCACCGTGATTGAGCAGGCTTCATCGCCCCTCCGGGGGCGACCTCCATTGCAGCTTCACCGTTGACGTGACCATCTTCCCGCCCTGATTCCCCTTCATCGCCCCTCCGGGGGCGACCTCCATTGCAGCAAGTCGGCGTGGTGGACGTGCCCAACGACAAGATTGCTTCATCGCCCCTCCGGGGGCGACCTCCATTGCAGCGAGAGCGTCTTGGCGATGGGGCTGGTGCGGACTCGGGCTTCATCGCCCCTCCGGGGGCGACCTCCATTGCAGCGCCGGACATCAGAGCCGCCGGAGCCAGAACCGGGCGTGACTTCATCGCCCCTCCGGGGGCGACCTCCATTGCAGCGTGCTGATCTTCCACCAGTCCAAAGGTGGGGGCTCCAGCCTTCATCGCCCCTCCGGGGGCGACCTCCATTGCAGCTCTTCGGTCTTCGCCTTCGCTTCGATGGCGGCCTTGACTTCATCGCCCCTCCGGGGGCGACCTCCATTGCAGCGATGTCAGCGGCGGTCACCACGTATTCGGTGGTGCAGTCTTCATCGCCCCTCCGGGGGCGACCTCCATTGCAGCCTGCTTGAATCCGATGCGATCCGCCTCGCTGTGGGTCAGTCTTCATCGCCCCTCCGGGGGCGACCTCCATTGCAGCACGCCAGGCCGAGTTCGGTGTCCTCGTCGGCGTAGGTCCTTCATCGCCCCTCCGGGGGCGACCTCCATTGCAGCCCATACGAAGGTGTGGCCGTAGCCGGCGATGTCGACTTCATGGCCCCTTCGGGGGCGGTCTCCATTGCGGCCTGTTGTGTTGGTTCGTCAGGCGCCAGACCGTCTGTTAGCTGCGCCTTAGCGGGTGAACACAAACAGTGAGGCAACGTCGTCGGGGGCCAGGCCGCAGGCCACCACCGCTTTTGGAATGACGGCGTCCCGCAAGGCCCCGTCGGTTCCCGGGTTCTGGACCAGTTCTATGGCTTCTTCGGGGTCGAAGTCCCCGAGCGCGCGAAACCGCTGTGCGGTGACACAGGCGATATCGCGACGGGTGTAGCCGTCCGGGATCGCTTCGGTCAGCTCAATGCTGGCCCCAAGCTCATCGGCCGAACACACAAGGAGGCCAACGCTAAGAGCGGCTTGCTCGCTGGCCATTGCCACCGGTGGTGATGCGGCCAACGGATCGATGCCCCGCTCAGCAAGGCAGGCTGCATGGGTGCGGTCCGGCATGACCCCTATGCGTTCAAACTCGTTGTGGAGCCAGTCCGCCACGGCCGGATCCCGGACCGGGGTTGGCGTGGCGGCCGGGGCTTCATCCCGGCGTTGCATGATCACGCGAAACCGGTCTCGGCAGTCCTGGTCAGTCAGCCCATCAGCACAGGACTGTTCGTTCTGATTGGCGTAGAGGTAGATGCCAAGCCGCACCGCGCACTCGTCAAAGGATTCGTCATCGAGGCACGAGACGTCGGATCCCGACGGCGGCCGATCGGGGTTGTTGGCAATCTCGTCGGGCAGTGTGGAGACACTTGCACACGCAACGGTCAAGCTTGCGAGCACCAGTAGCAGCACCAGGCGGGAGCGAAGGAGGTGAGCGCGCATCGGTGCGCCATCTTAGAACTCCCAATCCCGGCCTGGAACTCCCAATCGCAGAACTGCTGGCGAGTGATCAGGCGGCGGTGGCCGAGGCGGTCTCGTCGGCGCAATCGCCGTCGAAGTCGGCCCGACGACCCGAAGTCATCTCGGCGTGCAGCTGCTTGATCTTGGTGCTGGCCGTGCACTCAAACAGGGCCGGGAAAACCGCGTGGACTGCGGCCGCCATGGCGGCGAGCGCCAGTTCCTTCGCAAAGTGCCCCGCAACCTTGGCGTGCTCGCCATAGGTCTCTTCAACAGAGGTGGGGTGTTCGGTGAGAAAGAGCGGGAGGGCCATGACTCAACGATACGCGAATCGGGGCGCAACGGTTTTGCTGGTTATGGCCGCAAATCACCTGTCCTTGCAACATTGTGCTCCCAATGGCCGTTCAGGGGACTATTCTTTCTATTATCGACCTACTTGATCAGGAAATTCTGCTTTTACTCCAACGGGACGCCACGCTCTCGGTCCGCGAGATCGGTGAGCGGGTTGGACTGACCCCCACCCCGTGCTGGCGACGGATTCAGAACCTGGAATCTGACGGTGTGATTCGTGCCCGGGTCGCCCTGCTGGCTCCCGAAGCCGTGAACCTCAATGTGACTGCGCTGGTGCAGGTGCGCACCAACGACCACAGTGCCCAATGGTTGGAGCGATTTCGCCACGCCGTAGATGCGCTGCCGGAGATCATCGAAGCGCATCGCACCAGCGGCGAGACCGACTACATGCTCAAGGTGATGGTCCCGAGCATTGCGGCCTTCGACGACTTCTACAAACAACTCATCACCCGCGTTGATCTGTATGACGTTCGGTCCACCTTTGTGATGGAGAACCTGAAACAGACCACCGAACTGCCACTGCGCTATGTTGACGCTTCGTGAGTGTTGACACCCGGTGACCGGTCCCGCATTTGAGCTGCCATCAGTCATTGTCTTTGACTTTGACGGCACCATTCTGGACACCGAAACACCGGTATTCGAAGCCTGGCAGGAGACCTTCATCGAGTTCGGCGCTGAGCCCATCAGCTTTGAGATGTGGGTGACGTCGATTGGCTTGAGCCGTCGGCAATTTGATCCCGCGGCGGTCCTTTCCGAACGCATTGGTCGGACCGTTGATCGAGAGGCCGTCGACCGGAATCGCCAGCTGCTGCGCAGTGACAAGATCGACGCCCTCCCGCTCCGCCCGGGAATCGAGACGACCATTCGGGCCGCCGCGGATGCCGGTATTGCCCTGGGCGTGGCCTCCAGTTCCTCCACGGCGTGGGTTGGCATGCATCTGGAGCGCCGAGGGCTTCGAGACCTTTTCGGAGCGGTCGTCTGCGCGGGTGATCCCCTACCGGACGGATCGGGCACGGTCCCAGGTAAGCCGGACCCAACGTCGTATCGACTGGCCTGCGAGCAGGTGGGGGCCGACGTGACCCGGGGACTGGCGGTGGAAGATTCCCCGCACGGGATCAGCGCCGCCAATGCCGCGGGCCTCTTCACCATTGCCGCACCGGGTCCCATGACCAACAAGATGAATTTCTCTCACGCCGATGTGGTGCTGGCCGACTTCGGTGCCGTCCCGCCCGGCACGGTATTTTCCCCCGAATTCCGCGCTCGGTAGGCACGTGGGGACTGGTCCCCATCGACGTTTTGTAGTCCGTCGTTCAGTGTTGGTACATCCCAACAAATGAAGGAACAGGGCAATGAGCACGCAAGTTCTGGTGACCGCCGAAGAGAGCATGAAAGAAGCCGAGTGGATCGGCGACGCGGCCTGCAGCGTCGAAGACAGCGCCCTCTTCTTCTCCGAATACGTCCGAGACATCACCGCCGCCAAACAAATCTGTCTGCGGTGCCCGCAGATGGCGACCTGTCTTGAAGGTGCATTGCGCCGCAGCGAGCCGGGCGGCGTGTGGGGCGGTCAGCTCTTTGTCAACGGCTCGGTCGTGATGAGCAAGCGTGGCCGAGGTCGACCCCGCAAGGTGGGCAGTGCCGACGACGACATTGCATCGGTCCCGGTGCCGGCCCATCTTGTTCCGCTGCTTCGCACCGCCTGAATCTCCCGTCGATCAGAGCAGGTTCCTGATGGACTCCTGGGCCCCGCTCACGACCGACTTGGCTTTGCCAATCGCAAACTGGCCCGGGTTGTCCCGCAGGTCGGTCAGGCGGAACCGGACCCATTCGTCCACCACTGACTGCAGTACCCGGGTGTAGCTGGGGTAGGGGAAGACGGATCCGTACCAATCGTGCAGCGTCAGATCGTTGCGCATGGCCAACCCAAACATCCCGATGAGTTCCCCAGCTCGGGGGCCCACGATTGTGGCGCCAAGAGTTTGGCCGCTGAACCGGTCGATGTCCACGGTGACGAATCCGGTGTCAACTTCGTCGGTGAAGCTCCGGTCTTCGGCCGCCATTGGTTTGGTTATCCGAATGATGTGCTCTGCTGGCTCGTCTTCCTGGACGCCAATGGTGGCGATCTCCGGATCGGTGAACACCGCGCCGGTGCGCACAGGAACGTCGCCCAGCGGCACCACCGACACAAAGATGCTCGCAAAGATCCGCCGGGCCCACGCCTCGGCATCATGGGTTGTGCCCCCACGGTCGGTCACGTCGCCCGCCGCCCAGATGCCTTTGACCGATGTGCGGCCGCGATCGTCAATCACGATGCGGCCCGCCTTGTTGGTCTCCACGCCGACCCGTTCCAAACCGATATCGGCACTGTTGGGGATGCGGCCGATCGCCTGAAGGACCCGTTCGGCCGACACGCGACCGCCGCCAGTCATCACCAGCTCACGGGTGGCGGGATCCCAGGATTCGGCAAAGACACCGGTATGGATGGCGATGCCTTGTTGGGTGAGGACTGGGGCGATGGTGTGGTGAACCGCCGGCAGCGTGGTGGGAATGAGGCGGTCGGCGGCCTCCACAATGGTGACCGCGGTTCCCAGCCGGTTGAAGGCGGTGGCCATCTCCAGCCCGATGGCGCCGCCCCCGACGATGGCCAGTGAGGCCGGCGCAGTCGTCATCTCAAACAGCTCATGGTTGGTGAGCAGCTTGTCTTCCGGGAGACCCGGAAGGGGAAGGCGGCGAGCCTGGGAACCGGTGCAGATCACGATGTGGTCGGCTTCGGCTTCCCACGCCGGACCATCGGCGGGAGTGACACGCACGCGTCCGGCCGCAACCAGCTGAGCGTTTCCGTAGCGCAGGTCAATGCCCGCCATGGTGCCGAACTCTTCTTCTTCGTGGTGGCGCAGAGCGTCTCGTTGCTTGCGAACGGTGGCCAGGATGCTGGTCGAATCGGCTTGTTGGTCGGCTGCGACTCCCGAGCTGAGGTGGAGCAGCGACTTGGACGGGATGCACCCGGTGTTGGTGCAGTCGCCGCCCATCTGATCCCGTTCGACCAGCATCACCCGTTTGCCCAGGCCAGCCAGACCGACCGCGACGACGAGTCCGCCGCTGCCCGACCCAATCACTATCGCCGTGTACGTGTCCATGGTGGAAGTGAACCCCTCAACCCTTGGAAATCCTTCCCGGGAACTCACTGCGGCCGATTACGGTGAGGTCAGTGACTTCGCCGTCGGACCCTGTGTCTCCCCGGGAGCCTCAACCGCTGATCGATATCGACTTCAGTGGGATAGGGCCATCGGGCAAGCCGGAAGACGACAACTCGAACCCGCCAGACCCCACGGGCCCAGATCGGGCTGCCCCCGTGCTGGCGGCGAAGCCCCGTCGGGTTCGGCGAATCGCCTTGTCCACTTCCCTCGGCGTGCTCGGTGCAGGAGTGGGACTGGTGGCCGTGCTGTTCGCCGTGTTCATCGTGGTCCGGGGTGGATCGACGGTCTCCCAATCCGTCGAAGTTGACGCCGCTGCTGAATCGAAACCCGAGGCTGGCGCGCCTCAATCGATTGTCTCGGCATCGGTGGATCTCAACGTCGTGATGGAAGTGTCGGGCCAGCTGCTCCCGGCCGACATGTCACCGGGGCCTGACGTGCCAATGGGAACGCCAATGACGTGGAGGTACACCGTCACGAATACGGGCGACACCGATGTGGGCGACATCGTGGTGATCGATCCGCTCCTGATGGGCCGGGTGAACGGGTCGATCTGTTCTGTTGTCCCAGAAACTGTCACGTTGCGTCCCGGCCAAACGCTTGAGTGTGAGCTGACACTTCCTGCGATTGCGGGCGGATACGAGAGCCGCGCGCAGGTGAATGCGATTCCCCGAATTGGAGGGATCAAATATCCGAAGGTCGAAGGGTCGTCGACGTTGCGGTACTTCGGGGTGCCGCCGCAGCGCGAGCGCTTGCTCGAAACTGAGTTCCAGTTTGTTCTCGAAGAAGATCCCCCGCAAGCCCCGGCGGAGTGGCCGGACATCACCATGCACTTCAGTGGCCAGTCGCGGGACTTCTCCATCGCCCCGGACCCGCTCGTTTCCCACGTGGTGACTCTGCCGGTTGAAGCATCGACGGTTCGGATGGAGATCGATTCGCCGGAGGGGTACGTCGTCCGCGAACTCCTGTGTTCACGGCCGGTCGATGCCTTCCCCGATGGCGACACCTACTGGATCGAGGTGGATGTCGTGACCTACGACCTCGCCTGCTCGGTTCTCCTTGTGTCGAGCGCCGAAGGCGTGCTGAGCGGGTCGTGATCTGACTTCCTTCGCCCCGGCCGACAACTCCGTCCAGTTCAGCGGAGCAGGACCTCGGCCGCGGCGAGGCCGGAGTTGAATGCGCCTTCCACTTTGGGACCGGCAAACGCATCGCCAGCCAGCACGGCCGGGTAGGGGAGGTCCGAAAGTACATAGGCGGCTTCGGGCCGGGTCTCCACCGGTCCCGCGTAGCGCCACCGCTTGAGTTGGGACGCAACCACTTCCACACTGCCGATCCACGGTTGGGCCAACTCCAGCAGCATCTGGTGGTTGGCTTGGTCGGGCGCGTCGAAGTGTTCCCGGCTCAGCGTGTGGTTGGCGTGAAAGGTCACCGCTTCGGCCGAGCTGATCCCTTTGGACCGGTTGTCGCCGATGAAGCTGAACGGACCATCGTTCAGTTGCAGTCCACCCCAATCCGGCACTGCCGACGGGGCGGTCAGTACGGCCAGCAGCCCAAGCACCGGGTGGTACTGCACCGCATCCAACTCGGCCCGCTGAGTTGTTGTCAGCATGGTGTCACCGGCGTCCAGCAGCGCCAGAGTCTGGGGGACCGGCGGCGTGAGCAGAATCTGGCGGGCCGTCAACACCCGGTCGTCGTCGCTGGTCAGCTGCCAACCGTCGTTCACGCTGCGGATGGACCTCAGTTGCGTGGAGAGTTGCACCGGAAGATCCCGGGCCAGCCACTTGCCGAACCCATTCATGCCGTGGATGCCAACGAAACGCGGGTGTCCGTCGCCGCCTTCGCTGAATCCGTGATTCCAGACCCGGACGATGTCCTCGTCAACCGCCTGATCCACCACCGCCCGAAATGCGTCACCGCGGACGGTGAAGAACTGGGCGCCGTGGTCGAGCGTGCCATCACCGATACGACGGGTGGCAAGGCGTCCTCCCACCGACCGGCCTTTGTCCACAATGAGAACCGACTGGCCCGAGTCAATCAGGTGGCGGGCCGCGGTCAGTCCGGCCACGCCGGCGCCCACCACGACGGTGTCCCAGCTGCCGCCATCAGTGTTGGATTGGTCAGACCGGGGCAATGAGTTCCTCTCCGTTGGTCTTCATTATCTGCTGGATGGCCGCGTCGTCAAAGCCCTGCAGATCGTCCACAAAGGCGCGCGGCGTCTCCAGTCCTTCGGCATGGGGCCAATCCGAACCAAACAGCATCCGTTCGGTGCCGATCGTGCCGGCCAACTGGTGCATGTCGTCCTCGTAGAACGGTGCCACCCAGATGTGACGGCGGAAGGTCTCCACCGGATCTTCGGGGAAGGCGTTCTTGTGCATCTTGAACGCCTTGGTCATGCGCTGGACCAGGCCGTCAACCCAAAGCGCCCCACTCTCGATGGTGCAGACCCGAAGGCGAGGGAACCGGTCAAAGACCTGGCCGGCAATCAGGGAGGCCATGGCGTCGGCCACGTTGCTGGTGTTGAGCATCGACCGCAGCGGGTTGTACCGGAACGCTTCGAACTCCGACGACAAACCCCAATGCTCCAGAAAGAATCCGTAGCCGGCGTCGCCGGAGTGGAACGCGGTGGTGATACCAGCTTCATTGACCAGACCCCAGAACCGGTCGTGGCGAGGATCGCCCAATGAATAGTTGCGACCTTGGTCGGTCATCACGGCGCCAGCACGCAGGTTGATCAGTCGGCACCCTCGCTCCAGCGCCCACTCCAGTTCGCTCACCGCGTGGTCCACGTCGCTGAGCGTCATGTACGCCGCGGCGAAGATCCGGTCCTGGTAGGCGAAGCCCCAGTCCTCTTCCAGCCACCGGTTGAAGGCGGAGAAGCTGGCCCGCATGGCGGGAAGGTCGTCCTTCAATGCGCTCTCCATGCCTACGCCGAGGGTGGGGAACAGGAAGCACGCCCCAAGGCCCTGCTGATCCAGGGTGGCGATCTTGGCATCCCGATTTCGGTACTCGGGGTGATCGCTCATCTGCTCCAGCTCTCCGAACGCGGCTCGAATGTCGTCGGTTGGTGCTTTGCCGCGGAAGTACGCGTCAAGGCTGCCGGGCCGGGCAATGGGGTCGAAGGTCGGATTGGGGATGAAGCGATTGATGCGGCCGCCCACCAACAACCGCTTGCGCCCATCGATCTGGGCCCACTGCATCCCCCGCTTGCGAAAAGCCGGGTCCATATGCCGAGTGAACGCGTCCTCGGCTTCGTAGTAGTGGTGGTCGCAATCAAACGGAATGAATCCAAGGTCGGAGGTCATGGCTCAATCGTACTGGTGGCGGAAACCGTGGTCAGACGCCGCAGATTGATCGCGGGGGCATCCCGGTTCTTTTCCGGAGTGTTAAATCGGTCTCTCACCGCCTAAATCCGACTTGATTGGTCGGGATTGATTGGGACGCCGTTCTACACTCCGGGAATGGCACGAATTCTTGTTGCGGAAAAGATTGCGGACAGCGGGCTGGATCGCCTGCGAGCAGCCGGTCACGAGGTGGACATTCAGGTCGGGTTGACGCCACGGGAGTTGGCCGAGGCAATCGTCGGCGCCCAGGCGCTCATCATCCGCTCGGCGACGAAGGCAACTCGGGAGATCATCGAAGCCGCAACTGACCTGGTGGTGATCGGCCGAGCCGGAGTTGGCCTCGACAATGTGGACACCCCCGCGGCCACCGAACGTGGCGTGATGGTGTGCAACGCGCCCACCTCCAACATTGTCTCGGCCGCAGAGCAGACCATGGCGATGATCCTGGCGTCGGCCCGTAACACCGCCCAGGCCCATGCGGCCCTCACCGACGGCCGATGGGAGCGTGCAAAATGGGTGGGCGTCGAGCTGCAGGAAAAGACGCTGGGGGTTGTGGGACTGGGCCAGATTGGGAAGTTGGTAGCCATACGAGCGGCAGCGTTCGACATGAAGCTGCTGGCTTATGACCCCTTCATTTCCGCAGAGGGCGCCGAAGGCGTGGGCGCCGAACTGGTGACGTCCCTGGAGGAGATGGTGCAGCGGTGTGACTTCCTCACCCTGCACGTGGCCAGGACTCCAGAAACCATCGGCATGATCAACGCAGAGTTGTTGGCCCACGCCAACCCCGAGCTGCGGATCATCAACGTTGCCCGCGGTGGCATTGTCAACGAAGCCGACCTGGCAGCCGCAGTGCGCGACGGCGTGATTGCCGGCGCGGCCATCGACGTGTTTGAGAACGAGCCGGTGACCGAGTCGCCGCTGTTCGACGAACCCCGGATCGTGGTCAACCCGCACCTGGGGGCCAGCACCAAAGAGGCGCAGCTGCGGGCGGGCGAGACCATTGCCGAACAGGTTGAGCTGGCGCTGGCCGGTGACTTCGTTCCGTTTGCGGTGAATCTTGCGGCCAAGGATGCATCCGAAACCACCCGCCCGTTCCTTCCGCTTTGTGAGGAGCTCGGCGCATTGTTCGCCGGTCTGGGCGGGCATACCGACAAACTTGAAGTGGAGTTCGCCGGCGAGATCGGTCGGTATGAGAACCAGCTGGGAACGCTGGGGGTCCTCAAGGGATACCTGGGAGCGCTGACCGACGAGTCGGTCTCCTTTGTGAACGGCTTTGTGCTGGCCGACGCCCACGGGGTGAGTGTGGAGACCTCCAACGTCGCTGTTCCGCACGACTACCTCAACAGTGTGACCGTCCGGTCTGCCGATCACGAACTGACCGGATCCCTGATGGGTCTGGAGGCGCAGATGCGCATCGTGGAGTTGGATGGCCACGGCGTGGACCTTCCGCCGGCCGATCATTTGACGGTGGTGTGGAACGAAGACCGGCCCGGGATGATTGGCAACATTGCGGGCATCATCGGCGAAGCTGGCATCAATATCGAGAACATGAACGTTGGCCAGACGCCCAATGGTCCATCGTTGATGGTGCTGCAAACCGACCAGGCAGTTCCGGAGGACGTGGCCAACGCAATTGTTGACGTGGCCGGCATTTCAAACGTGAGCCGACTCCGCTAATCGCGCATCGGTAATCACGCCTCGTCGGGGAACTCTGGAGACAACGCCCGAGTTCCCTGTTACCCTTTCGCCATGCCTTTGGAGCTTCTCCTCAGCCTGCGACTTACACGCCCGGCGTCCTGCCAACGGACGACCGGGTTTCTGTACGTCATTTCCGCAGCTGAGTAGAGAAAAGAGAGTTTCATGAGCACGACCTTCGGGCGAGACGCCCAGCGGCCTTCGGCCATGCCGGCCCACCGGTATCAGCCCTTTGCCCCCATCGACCTTCCCGACCGCACCTGGCCATCCACGGTCATCACCCAGGCCCCGCTCTGGTGTTCGGTCGATCTCCGCGACGGAAATCAGGCGCTCATCGAGCCCATGGATCCTGATCGCAAGTGGAAGATGTTCACCAAACTCGTTGAGGTTGGATTCAAAGACATCGAAGTTGGATTCCCCTCGGCCTCTGACACCGACTTCCAGTTCGTGCGCGAGATCATCGAGCAGGGCGCCATCCCTGATGACGTCCGCATCCAGGTGCTCACCCAGGCCCGCGAAGGACTCATTCGCCGCACCTATGAGGCCGTGGCCGGCTCCAAGCAGGCAATCGTCCACATCTACAACTCCACGTCCACGCTGCAGCGCAAGGTGGTCTTTGGTCTTGATGAGGACGGCATTGTCGACATTGCGGTCAACGGCATCACGCTGTGTCGTTCGCTGGAATCCGAGATCCCGGACACCAACATCTTCTATGAGTATTCGCCGGAGTCCTTCACCGGAACCGAGCTGCCGTTTGCCAAGCGCATCTGTGATGCGGTGGTGGACGTCATCGATCCAACACCGGAGAAGAAGGCGATCATCAACCTGCCAGCCACGGTGGAGATGTCCACGGCCAACATCTACGGCGACATGATCGAGTGGATGCATCGCAACCTGGCCCGCCGGGACGAAATCGTGCTGAGCCTGCACCCGCACAACGACCGCGGCACCGGTGTGGCCGCCGCCGAGTTTGGGGTCATGGCCGGCGCCGACCGGGTGGAAGGCACGCTCTTCGGAAACGGGGAACGCACCGGCAACGTGGACGTCATCAACGTGGCCATGAACATGTTCTCTCAGGGGGTTGACCCCGAGCTGGACATCTCCGACATCAGCGAATTGCGGCGGGTGGCTGAGCATTGCAATCAGCTCCCGGTCCATCCTCGTCATCCGTACGTGGGCGACCTGGTTTACACCGCGTTCTCCGGTAGTCATCAGGACGCCATCAAGAAGGGTTTCGAAGCGCTGGCCAATAGCGGTTCTGACCAGTTTGACGTGCCATACATCCCCATTGATCCCAAAGACGTCGGCCGCAGTTACGAAGACGTGGTGCGCGTCAACAGTCAGTCCGGCAAGGGCGGCGTTGCCTATCTGATGAAAGCCGAGAAGGGTTTCGACCTGCCCCGCCGGATGCAGATTGAGTTCACCCGCCGCATTCAGGAGATCACCGAACGAACCGGCGGCGAAGTCAGCGCGGACACCATCTACGACGAGTTCGAAGGTGAGTACCTCGAACTCGATGGCCCGTATCGCCTCCAGGGCTATGAGGCCGCGCAGAACGCGGAAGGCAAAGACCAGACGCTGGTGACCGCTCGCATGACCAGCGGCGACGAGGCGCACGTGGTCCAAGGTCTGGGCAACGGCACCCTCGACGGTTTCGTTGAAGGTCTCCGCAAGCTTCTGGGCCAGGAGATCCGAGTGCTCGACTACCACGAGCATGCTCGGGGAGCCGGCTCAAACGCCGAAGCGATTGCCTATCTTGAGATGAGTATCGACGGCACCGAACTCTGGGGCTGCGGAGCGCACAGCGATATTGCCACCGCCAGCATGCGCGGCATTGTGAGTTGTCTCAACCGGGCCACCCGAGCCTGAGGTTCATGATGCGACGGCTGCTGTGGTGGGGCGTGTTTGGCGGATTGGTCACTCGTACCGTCCAGCGACTCAGGCGGGTCACCGACCCGCCACCCCCACCACCGGCCGGCCCATCCTGGAAAGAACTGTCGCTGTAGTTTCCGGTCTCTGGTGCTCCACTCGGTAACACCTTGGGGGTCAGGGGCTATTACTGGTTGTGGATGACCCGACGACCCAAAGCGATGCCGATCTGCTGGCGCATTGTTCGCGCGATCCACAGCTCTTCGGTGTCTTCTATCAACGGCACCACGCAACGATTCTTCGGTATCTGCTGCGTCGCACCCATTGCCCACAGAGCGCGGCCGATCTGACGGCGGAGACCTTCGCCACCGCGTTCGTGAAGCGCACGTCGTTTCAGCCCATGGGCAAACCGGCGGAAGCGTGGCTGATTGGCATCGCCAGAAACCAACTGGGGTCGTTCGCCCGAAAGGAGCGGGTGTCGAGAAAGTACCGGCGCAAGCTCGGCATGCAGTCGGTGGTTCTGAGCCCCGACGAGTTCGAGCGGGTGGAAGACATGGCTGACCTTGGGTCGATGCGCGAGAAGCTGGCCGACGCCATGTCCACGCTTCCCGAGAATCAGTCCGAAGCCATCCGACTGCGGGTGGTTGATGAGCTTCCCTATTCGGCCGTTGCCAGCCGCCTGGGCATCGCCGAAGGGGCCGCTCGCGTTCGGGTGAGCCGAGGTCTCACCCGTCTTGCCGATCTGTTGGAGTCCGCATGAAAGCGAATAGTCAAACCCCACGATCTGACCGGTCGACCCCCTGGGAGATCCGGACCGAAGAAGCACTGGTGACTGGCGTCGGTCGCTACCGGCGCCGTCAACGGCTCAAGGCTGGCGTAGCGACCGCGGCGTTGCTGATCGTTGCCGCGTTTGGGGTGACGAGTCTTCTGGGTGGCTTCGATGAAGATGCCTCGGTGGTGACCGCCGTGCCGACCGCCACCGAGGTTCCGCCGACCCCGGTGCCCACGGCCACTGTTGTGCCTCCAACGGGGGTTCCTCCAACGGCGGTCCCCGCCGGAGTGCCGACCGCGACCGAGGTGCCACGTCCGATCCCGGTGGCACTCGGTACCTACGCAATCGCCATCAACCTCGAAAGTATCGACCAGATTGCGGTCTTTGATGGGGCCGAAGGCGAACAGCGCACGCTGGTCGATGAGGACCTCTGGGGCGAACGTCGACCGGCCCCACTGTTCCCGCGGACGTACTTCGGTTCACCGCTGGTGTTGCGGGTCATCAAAACAACTGCCGATGGCGAGTGGCTGCACGTGCAGGTTCCCGTTCGGCCCAACAATTCGACGGTCTGGGTGCGGGCCGCGGACTTTGAGGTGAAGACGACATCGGTCCGCATAGAAGCGAGCACCGCCGCTCACCCGGGAGCTGCTGCCGGTCTTCTTCGGGTCTTCGACGGCGACGAGCTGATCCTCGAGGCACCGTTCTCTTCCGGGAATCCGGATTGGTCACCAACCCCGGCAATGAACGGCTGGGTGGGTGAGGTCCTGGATGGATTCAACGAGGCCTACGGGTCGGGGATCATCGATATCGGCGGTCACAGCGAGGTGTTCCGATTGTTCTCCGGCGGGGCGCCACGGATCGCAATTCGGGGTACCAATGTGCCGGACTTGATCGAGGAGCGGATCAGCAACGGCGGTTTGCGGTTGCGCAATGAGGACATCGACATATTGCGAGCGCTGCCGGGGCTGTTGGGTGCCCCGGTAACCATCCATCCGGACCCGTTCACCGATGGCCGAACGCATGAACCGTTTCCGACTCAGCCGGCCCCCACGATGCGATGGGACCCCGACCGTGAACTTCCCGACGCCATGGTCCCCAAGTACGTGTAGGCCAACGAAGAAACCCCCCGCCGGGGCGAGGGGTCTGCGTTCGGGTCTGTTGCCAGACCTACAGGTAAGGAGGTTCCGCTCAGAAGATGACGATTCAGCCCCAATCACAAAGCCGCATCACATCGAGTTGTTGTCCTAGGACTCCAAATATGTCGTATTGTCACGCAATCGTCAAGGTTCTTGTCAACCTTTTTGCTCTTTCAGACGTGAAACAGGTCTTTTTTGCCCAGAAACCGACGGATTCCGCCGTCCGGCCGGTGTTGTCTGCTCAGAAGTCGACCATTCCAAAGTCCTCGGACGGGGTGAGATCGATTCGTGCTTCCCGCTCCAGACTCGCAATCGAGTTCTTCTGGAGCGACGTGTGGCCAACAGTCCACAGCGAGTCGCCAATGATGATCGATCGAACAATCTGTTCAAACTGATTGCCGCCGGGGAAGCAGATGGCCACGGTGCCGCCGGCTGGAACATTCACCGGCTCGGTCAATCCAAACTCACCCTGCACAATTTCGTTCAGTCGCTCGGGCGGGAGATCGCCGAAGGGGTCCACCTCGCAGACATAGCCGGTGCGGCCAGGCTGCTGGTCGGGCCCGCAGACCTGAATCTCTTCGTAGAAGTCGCCTTCCAGACCTTGCGCCCATTCCGGCAGGAACACCTGACACTGCGTGACCACTTCGGTGACGTCCGGGTCGGGTTCGTTGTCGACCCGGCCCCGCTCAACAATGCCGCCCTCTCGGCTGATGGTGGCGACGATCGCTCCGCCGAAACCGTCCTGCCAGTCCGTGACCGGCAGGACCGCCATCTGCTCAGGAGCCCACCAGAGAAATGCCCGATGGTCCCATTCCACATTGGAGTTGGCGTTGGGAAGCACCCACGTGTCGAGTTCGGACGGCGCCGCCGGGTTGGACACGTCGAACAGTGACAGCTTGGCGCCAAGGGTGCGGCCCTGGTCGGTTGCGTCCTGACCAACGCCCAGCAGCAGGTTGTCACCCAATGGATGCAGGTACGTGGAGAAGCCCGGGACCTTCAACTCGCCGGTGACCACCGGCGCAGTCGGGTTGGAGAAGTCAACCACATAGAGCGGATCCACCTGGCGGAACGTGACCACATAGGCCCGGTCCTGGATGAAACGCACCGAGAAGATGCGCTCGCCCCGTCCCATGTTTCCAACCTGGCCAATCTGGTTGAGGTTCTCGCCCTGCGGTTCGAAGATCGTCAGAAAGCTCTCGCTCTCATCGGTGATGGACCACGGGGCGCCTCGGGTGGTGGCCACCGCAAATCGTCCGTCCCATTCATGCATCGCAAACTGATTGAGCAGGGATCCCTGAACCGACCCTGAAGCCACATAGCTGGCCAACGCCGGGTTGGTCAGATCGAATTGGTGGAACGAGGTCGTGTAGCTCTGCACGTCTTCGGACGAGAGCTCCGAGACAATGAGGTCGCCGTCCCACGCCGTGGTCGCCACGTAGAGCGAGTTGGTAGAGGCGTAGACCGTGGAGCCGTTGGCCAGAACGCCGGTGGCGTTGTTGAGCGACAGGCCTTCGTTGATGTTGAAGGTGACCACCGACAAGGTGTCGAATCCGGCGAAGGTGCTGGGGCGGTGCATCTGGTTGCACTGGAGCAGCTTGTTGGTGGCAATCACGTTGCCGGCGCCGTCAAGAATGGAGTAGTCGGCCAGCCAGTCCTCGAGTGTTGAGCTCTCGATGATTGCTCGGTTCGCTGCTTCGGCGGCCTCTTCGGCTCCCTCTCGCTGCGGGAACACGAAGCCGATCTCCGGTGGTGGGCTGCTGATGACCAGCCGGACCACGTCGCCGATCATGCGGGCGCTCACGTAGTTGCCTTCGGCTCGCATGGTGGTGGTGGCGACCGCCTGGCCCGAGATGTCGACCTGGGTCACCCAGGTAACCGGACCGCCATTTGACGGCGGCGCAATGTCGGAGCGAGCGGGATCGAAGATGAAGTCGGTTGCGCCCCAGTCGGTACCCACCAGAAGAATCGTGTTGCCGTTCAGCAGCATCTCCTGGGGGTAGGTGGTCATCTGCAAGGTGGTGGTGATGGTTGGCTGCTGACCGGTGACGTCCACGACGTCGAGTACGTTGCCGTGCAAGGTCACAATCCGGTTGCCGTCGGTCTTGACGATGTCGGGCTCGTCCACGCCGGTGACCTGAACGTTGGTACCGGAGAACACTTTGCCGTCGGCGGTGACATTGGTGCCAGCGTCGGGCGACGCATTTTGGGCAACCTCGCCGGCGGGGTTTGCGGGCGCGGCCGGAGCGGCCGGAGAGGTCACTGCTGCGTCACCGGCCAGATCCACGCTGTCCGACGCGCTCTCTTCGGCCGCAAAGCCCCCATCGTCCATCGCGTCTTCGACCTCATCGGCCATCGGCTCGGGGAAGAACCCGCCGCCTCCGGCCCCCTGCAGGCCGTAGGCGTTGACTCGGGCGAGGGCCTCGCCTTTGATGTGGCCCAGATAGGCATCACATTCGGTGAAGACCTCCAGCCATGATGACGCCGAGATGCCCACACCGGCCGTCGCAATACCCCGGCCGCCACCGGTGGCGATGGTGCCGTTGGATGCTCCTGTGGTCGGAGCGGTCGTTGGTGCGGTCGTTGTTTCGCTGCCCTGAGCTCCGGACGCGCCATCGACAATGGCATCGTCGGAACCGCACGCAGTGGCAAACAGCGCAAGCGTCAACAGCATGGCCGTTGCCAGCCGAAGCCAGGACGGGGTTGGACGGTGGATTGACGGGACGCGATGCTGGTGCATGGGGGCTTGTCTCCTTGAGCAGACCATCTGACAACAAATCAGACGGTCACAACACAATTCTGGTTCCCGTATCGGCAAAAAAACTGACCGACCGAACAAAACGCCCTCTTTGGCGGCGCAGGTTGATGAGCGCAGCCGCCCGGGTTCAGGTAGTGGCGGGCATCCAGGAAGGGCGGGCGGCTTCAAAAGAGTCGATCTGTTCGGCGTGGCGCAGCGTGAGCGCAATGTCGTCCAAGCCGTTCACAAGCCGTTCCTTGATGGCAGTGGACAATTCGAAGCGGGCTTCGAAGCCGGTGCTGGGAGCCTCAACGGTTCCCCGGGCAACATCGATCACGATCTCGAGGGTGGGGTCTTCTTTGATGGCGCCAAACAGCGTGGCAACTTCGTCTTCGGTGAGCTCCACCGGCACCAGACCGTTCTTGGTGGAGTTGTTCTTGAAAATCGGCCCGAAGCGGGGTGAGATCACCGCATCGAAGCCCCCCTGCTGGATGGCCCAGACCGCGTGTTCACGGGATGATCCGGTGCCGAAGTTTGATCCGGCAACCATGATCGACGCACCCAGGTACCGCTCGTCATTGAGCACAAACGACGGATCATCACGCCACTCGCTGAACAGGCCTTTCTCAAAGCCGGTGCGTTCCACGCGCTTCAGCCAGTCGCTGGGAATGATCTGGTCGGTGTCAACATCACTGCGTTCCAGCGGCACGGCGGTGCCTTGAACAATCTGCACAGCTTTCATGACAAGTCCTCCGGAAGAGCAAAGGTGCCGGCGATGGCGGTGGCGGCGGCAACCGCCGGTGACACCAGATGGGTCCGGCCACCGCGGCCCTGGCGGCCTTCGAAGTTGCGATTGGAGGTGCTGGCGGACCGCTCGCCCTCGGCCAACTTGTCGGGATTCATGGCCAGGCACATTGAGCATCCCGGTTGGCGCCAGTCAAAGCCGGCGGCCCGGAAGATCTCGGGCAGGCCTTCGGCGATGGCCTGGGCTTCGACCTGGCCCGAGCCGGGGACCACCAGGGTGCGCATACCGTCGGCGACCGTGCGGCCCTCGATGACCGCCGCGGCGGCTCGGAGGTCCTCAATGCGGCTGTTGGTGCAGGACCCAATGAAGACGGTGTCGACTTTGACGTCGCGCATGGGCGTGTCGGCGGACAGGCCCATGTAGTCCAAGGCCCGGCTGGCGGCATCACGATCGGCCGCCGATGTGAACTGGTCCGGGTTGGGAACCTGGCCGACCACCGGGACGACCTGACCAGGGTTGGTGCCCCAGGTCATGTGAGGAACACAGTCGGCGCCAGCGATGACCAACTCCCGGTCGAAGGTGGCGCCGTCATCGGTCCGAAGAGCGGACCACGCAGCAACCGCCGCGTCCCAGTCCTCGCCGGTTGGCGCATGGGGACGACCGTGGAGGTAGTCGAAGGTGGTTTGATCGGGGGCGATCAGGCCGGCCTTGGCGCCCCACTCAATGGACATGTTGCAGACGGTCATGCGGCCTTCCATCGAAAGCGCCTCAATCACTGGTCCGCGGTATTCGGCGATGGCGCCGATCCCGCCGCCGGTGCCCGCGGCGCCACAGATGGCCAGCACAACATCTTTGGCGGTGGAGCCGGGTGGCAACTCGCCGGTGACGGTGACCGCCATGGTTTCCTGCGGCGGTTGCGGCAGCGTCTGGGTGGCCAATACGTGCTCAACCTCGCTGGTGCCAATGCCAAAGGCCAATGCCCCGAAAGCGCCGTGGGTTGAGGTATGACTGTCTCCACAGACAATGGTCATGCCCGGCTGGGTGAGACCCTGCTCCGGGCCGATCACATGGACAATGCCCTGATTGGGGTGACCCATGGGAAAGTTGGTGACCCCAAACTCGTCGCAGTTGTCTCGAAGCGTCTGGACCTGCCTGGCCGAGATCTCATCTTCGATCGGCTGGTCCTGATTTTGGGTCGGGACGTTGTGGTCCTCGGTGGCGATCGTCAGGTCGGGACGGCGCACCTTGCGCTTGCCGATGCGAAGGCCATCGAAGGCCTGCGGTGACGTGACCTCGTGGATCAGATGGAGGTCGATGTAGAGCGTGTCTGGTTGGCCCTCGGCGGAGTGAACAACATGGTTGTCCCACACCTTCTGAGAGAGGGTCCTTGGTGAGTCGCTCACGCTTCGATCTCTACGATCTCCACGCTGAGTTTGCCGCCGGGAGCTTCGTAGCTCACGGTCTCACCGAGCTTGGCGCCCAGGAGAGCGGCGCCCAGCGGACTGCCGGGAGACATCACGGTCAGGCCCTCTCGACGTTCCTCAATGCTGCCGACCAGGTACTTCTCGGTATCGGTGTCGCCTTCGTAGCGAATGGTGACCACGTTGCCCTGGCCCACCACCGAGGAGTCACCATCGGACTCCACGATTTCGCAGTCTTCAAGGATGGCTTCCAGGTGCATGATGCGCCCTTCCATCTTCCCTTGAAACTCCTTGGCGGCGTGATAGTCACCGTTCTCTGAGAGATCGCCCAGTTCGCGTGCGGTCTCGATCTTGCGGGCGATATCAATACGGCCGCGCGTGGTCAGGTCGGTGAGTTCGGTTTGCAGCCGGTCGTGTGCGGCTTGCGAGAGTTGCTTTCCCATAAGTCAGCAAGGCTAACAACCGCGTCGCGCCCGCGCTCCCGGACTGATCTGGAAGACTGTCGCCATGGACAGCGTGGCGTTGGATCTGGGGGAGCGGGTAGCCACTGGTCGGACCTCTGCCCTGTATGCGTTGGGCACCGATTCGGTGGTGAAAGTGCCGCGTCCCGAGGTTCCCGATCAATGGCTTCAGCTCGAGGCTGAGCTGACCATCGCGGTGCGGAAGGCGGGGGTTCCCGCGCCTGAAGTTCGAGACGTGGTGCGGTGGAACAACCGGATTGCGGTGGTCTTTGAGCGAGTGGATGGCCCGTCGATGTGGCAGCAGATCCTGGCCGACCCGGCGTCGGCCCCTCGCCATGCCACCGATCTTGTGCAGATTCATGCCGAAGTGCTGGCGACGGGTATCCCCAGCGGGCTTCCGGACTTTGTGGATCGGATGCAACGCAAAATCGCCCAGGCGGAACAGTTGACGGCTGAAGAACGAACGAGTGCGACCACCCTCACCGAGATCCTGCCGCGGGGCGCCGCGCTGCTGCATGGCGATCTTCACCCGGGCAACATTTTGTTGGGTTCCGACGGGCCGGTGCTGATTGACTGGTTTGACGCAGCCATTGGCCATCCGGCGGCCGACATCAGCCGGTCGTCCCTGCTGATGGAACCATCGGCCACCGTCACCGAACATCTTCACCTGGTCGATTCGACTCCACCACTGCTGGCTGCGGTGCACCAGACGTACCTGGATGGGATGGCTCCACTGCTTGGGGAGTGTCCCCAATGGGCCGACTGGTGCGCGGTCACTGCCGCCAGTCGCCTTTCCGAAGGCGCCCATGTGGACGAGTCGGTGCTGATCAGGCGTTGGCGGCAGTCTGGCTGACCGGATTCGGTTGGCGTCAGACCGTCAACCTCAGCGGGTGATGAGCGCCCGGAGTTGGGTGGCAATCCCGGGCGCGGCCGCCACGGTCATGCCCAGGTCGTTCTCGGTTGGCAGCTCCACGACGGCTCCGGCTTCGGCGGCCACCAGCGCACCGGCGGCGTAGTCATACAACTTGGTGTCTCGTTCGAAGTAGCCGTCCAGCAGGCCGGCGCCGACCCAACACAGGTTCAGCGCCGCCGATCCCATACACCGGATATCCCGGCACGCCGGAAGCAGTCGTGAGACGCTGCGGGCCTGTTCGGTTCGGATCGCGGCGTCATAGGCAAAGCCCGTGCCAATGAGCGACAGGCCGAGTGACGTCGGTGAGGTGACCGACAGTGGCACTCCGTCGCGCGTTGCGCCAAAACCCTTCGCCGCGGAGAACGCCTCGCCGAGGACCACGTCGACGACCGCACCGGCCACCACCTCCGAATCCAAGGTGGCGGCAATGCTGACCGAGACAACCGGAAGCCCGTAGAGGAAGTTGACCGTGCCGTCGATGGGGTCGACAATCCAGCCCACGCGGTTGGCGCCAACCGCATCATCAAGTTCTTCGCCGACGATCGACGAGCCGGGGGCCCGGATGAGCAGCTCGGCCCGAATGAGTTCTTCGGACTCCACATCGGTCCGAGTCACCACATCGGTTGGCGTGGATTTGGTGCCGGCCGCTCTGGCGTGGCCGTGGACCAACCGCACGTGGGTGGCGGCCAGGTTTGCCACCTCACGGGCGACCATCTCCAGGTGTTGCGCAGGGTGGAGCCGAATGGCTTCGGTCGTGCTCACGTGAGCACGACGGTCGTGCCCAGTGCTTCAATCTCGGCAACCGCAGCGGGGTTGACGTCCTTGTTGGTGATGAGCATGTCTATATCGGACCAATCAGCAAATCTCACAAAGTGTTCCCGACCAACCTTGGAGTGGTCAATCAGCGCCACGACCCGCCGTGCGCTGCTGATCATGGCGCGCTTGAGGCGAGCTTCTTCCCGATACGGCGTCGTGAGGCCCTCTGAGGGAGACAGGCCATCGCTGCTGATGAACAAGGTATCGACACTGATTGCATCGAGGGCGGCAATCGCTTCGGAGTCGACCATGGCCAGGGTGTTCTTCCGGACCTTCCCACCGATCACGATGACTTCGATTGGGTCGTGGGCCGCCAACCGTTGAGCGGTGGGTAGCGAGTTGGTGACGACCCGAAGTTTTCGATCGGTCGGGATGGCTTCGGCAAATCGGCCGAGCGTGCTGCCCGAGTCGATGATCATGGTTCCCTGGTCGGGCAGTTCCCGTACCGCCCGCATCGCGATTCGTCGCTTTTCTGCGTCGTGCTGGTCGTTGCGAACCGAAACCAGCGGTTCGAAGGCGCTGCTTTCCCACGCCACTGCTCCGCCGTGCACTCGTCGAAGCAGGCGCCGGTCCTGAAGTTCGCTGAGGTCACGGCGGATGGTCTCGGTTGTCACCTGAAATCGGCTGGCGAGATCTGACACCTCGACCCGGCCGTCAACTGCAGCCAACGAGACGATCTGTTGGTGGCGTTCTGCCTGAAAGAGAACAGGCGTGTCCTCATCCGCGGCGGCGATCTTCGATGCGTTGGCCGGTTGGTCAGTCATGCGCTGAAACCTTCGCCGAAATCAGTCGGTCGGCAGGACGGCGCTGATCGCCAATCGCATCCCATTGCTGCGCAGTTCCTGGAGGCTGGCGCTAAAAGCGGCCACAAAGGTGGGCGACGTCCGCACGTCTTCGGTGAAGACGGCGTCGAAGTCCAGGAAGGCTTCGGGCCGTTCCACCGACTGTTGGGCGGCCGCAACGGCTTCTTCAAGAAGGGGATCGGCAGAAAGCGTGATTGGTTGGCCGTGATCATCGGTTCCCCCCAGGTACTGGCACCATCCCGCCAGCGCAAGCGCAGCCAGAGCTACGGGACCATCGGCAGCCACCTGGGCCTGAACCGTCGGCATCAGGAACTTGGGGAACTTGGCTGAGCCATCCAGGCACAGCCGAGAGATCTGATCCCCGATGGCCGCGTTGGAGAAACGCTCGATCAGGGACGCGATGTACGCATCAATGTCGATGCCCGCCACGTCGGGAAGAACAACCTTGGCTTCCTGATGAAGGAAGGCGTTCAGGAAACGACGGATCGAGGGATCCGCCATGGCGACGTCGACGGTCTCGATGCCATCCAAAGCCGCCAGGTAGGCCAGGCAGGAGTGGCCCGCATTCAGTAGGCGAAGCTTCATGAACTCATACGGCTCAACGTCGTCGGTGACAATCACATCCAGCTCTTCGAGCGGGAGACGGTCGCCGGCAAAGTTGTCCTCAATCACCCACTGGCGAAATGGCTCGGTTACGACCGGCCACTGGTCGATGATCTGGTGCGTGGCTTCGAGCCATTTGCGGTCCGAATCCGCGGTGGCCGGGGTGATGCGGTCCACCATGCTGTTGGGGAAGCTGACTGACGATTCGATCCAGGAGGTCAGCTCCGCTTCGTAACGAGCGGCTTCGCCGAGCGTTGCGGCGCGGGCGACCTTGCCGTTGCTCATGATGTTGTCGCAACTCATGATGGTGATCGGTGCGCCACCGTTGCGCCGCCGCTCGTTGAGTCCTTCGGCGATGACCCCGAATGCCGAACCTGGTCCGGCATTGGGGGAGTCCGGAAGGTACAACCCGGTTTGATCGTCCACCGGGTAGCCCCCTTCGGTGACGGTCAACGACACGATCTGGGTGTCATCGGCGGCAATGGCGTTGATCAGCGGTCGGCGATCTTCAGTGGCGAGGATGAAGTTGGTGATGCTCCCTATCACCTGCACATCGGCCACCGGAACGCCGTTGGCGGAGTCGCGGGTGATCAGGGTGTAGAGGTGATCCTGCGCGTCAAGGACCTGCGCCATCTTCACATCGAAGCTCATGACGCCGGCGCCGACGATTGCCCACTCCTGGTGACCAGCGGCGCACAGTTCGTCCACGTAGGTGGCCAGGTGGGCCCGGTGAAAGCCGCCAACGCCCATGTGCACGATGCTCTGACGAAGGTCCGAACGGTCATAACGAGGAACAACGATGTTCAGCAAGGCAAGGGTGGACTCGCCCAGAACGGCAGCGGTTGGTGCGCAAGCGCCATCTGCGGAGACGATGTCGTCGGTGCGAGGAGAGGGGGACGGGCCGGTCACGGGCAGGACCCTATACCAAGCCCCGACTCGATACCAACACAAACAAAGGTGCCATCAGTTGGGATATGTCATCCACGTACCTCAGGCGGGAGGCCGCCGACCGGGTTTCGCCCGTGCTCCGCTGAGGAAAGGCCAATAATTGTTGCATCGGAGTTGCATCACCACATAAAACCAACTAAACAATGCCAAACCAACGACGGTGGATCGCCGGCGTGCTCAGGGAGGGAACCCATGAACAATTCAGAACGGAAGCGTCGCCCATGGCGCGTACTACTCGCGGTGTTTGCAACGTTGGCAATGTTTGCCACCGCGTGCGGGTCCACCGCCGTAGACACCTCGGCGGCTGACGCAGCCAACGCGGCTGCCGAAGAAGCAAAGGCCGCGGCCGCCGCCGCCGAGCAGCGTGCTGCTGACGCTGAGGCAGCACTTGCCGAAGCTGGCAGCGGCACATCGGCTGAAGATGTAGCCGCAATGCAGGCCGAGATTGATGCAGCAAACGAAGCAACTGCTGCCGCTCAAGCCGAAGCCGAAGCCGCCAACACCGCAGCGATGGAGGCAGAAGAAGCCGCAGCCATGGCCTCCGAAGGTGACGAAGCAACGCGCTCCATCAACGTGGCTCTCGTCGGTAACGACAACATCACCCGCATGGGCGAGCTCGCAGCGGAGTACTTCACGCCGGAAAGCGGCATCGAAGTGAACCTGACCGTGCTCGACGAGCAGACCCTGCGTGAGGTCACCACTCGTGACGTCGGCGCTGGCGGCGAGCAGTTCGACGTCGTACAGATCGGTATGTACGAGACCCCGCAATTCGGTGCCAACGGATGGCTCGTCCCGCTGAACGGCTTCGCAGCTACGTCCACCACCTACGACATCGACGATCTGATCCCGGCCGTTCGCAATGGTCTTTCGGTCAACGATCAGCTCTTCGCTTCACCGTTCTACGCGGAGTCATCATTTGTGATGTACCGCTCGGACATCATCGACAACATGCCTGAGGCTCCCACCTGGGACGAAGTTGCCGCCATCGCTCGCGAAGTCGATTCCGACGAAATGGCCGGCATCTGCCTCCGCGGCAAGCCCGGCTGGGGTGACCTTGGCGCCGCCTTCACCACCGTGCTCAACACCTTCGGTGGCACCTGGTGGCTGGCAAATGAAGATGGCTCCATCGGCGCCTCGCAGGTTGATCAGCCCGAGTTCGCCGAAGCGCTGAACTTCTACGTTGACCTTCTCAACGACGCTGGCGAAGATGACGCGGCCAACTCCAGCTTCAACGAGTGCAAGACGCTCTACGAAGAGGGCAAGGTTGCCATGTGGTACGACGCCACCGTTGCTGCCAGCCTTTTCCCGGATGACGTTGTGGAAAACACCGCATTCGCTTTGGCTCCGACCAAAGAAACCGACGCATCTGGTTGGCTGTGGGCCTGGACCCTCGCCATGCCCGTGAGCACCAGCGATCGGGAAGCCGCATGGGAGTTCATTGACTGGGCAACCAACGCCGACTACCACGAGATCATCGCAGCCGAAGACGGCTGGCGTGCAGTTCCTCCGGGAACCCGTACGTCGCTCTACGAGCGCCCCGAGTACCTCGAGGCTGCTGGCGCATTCGCTCAGCGCACCCTTGACGCCATGCTCGCCGCACCGATCGACAACCCCGGCACCACGCCGCGGCCTGGTCTCCCCGGCGTGCAGTACGTTGGTGTTCCTGAATTCCAGGACGTCGGCACCCAGTGCACCGAGCTCTTCTCGGCTGCCATCGCTGGTTCGATGAGCGTCGAAGATGCTCTGGCCGACTGCCACATCATCGCTTCGGAAGTAAGCAGCTGATCGGCATTTGCTGAACACCGAAGTGCAGTATGTGAAGTGATGTGAATCCAGTCCGGCCGGGCGTCTCGTACGCCCGGCCGGTTGTGTTTCTGCGGTCCTGCATGTGGCCGCAGCGTTACCAGCGGAAAGGGGAGGGGAGAGAGTCATGTCGAACGCTGTTGTCGAACGCACTGCGAAGAAAGACCGCTCCGACGAAGTCAAACGGCTGGCACGCCGCGAGGGATGGAAACGGCGACTGCCAATCCTTCCAGCTCTGATCTTCACCATCGTCGTGACGCAGATCCCGTTCCTGTTCACGCTGTTCTACAGCTTGACCGATTGGCGCATTGACAAGGTTGAGCCTCGGCAGTTCATCGGTATCGACAACTACACATCTCTGACCGGCGAAAGCGAAAAGTTCTTCCGAGACGCGGCGTGGATCAGTGTCCAGATGACCGTGATGTCGGTCCTGTTGTCGCTGGTCGTCGGCACCGGCCTCGCCATCCTCCTCGACCGTAAGTTCTTCGGTCAGGGCTTTGTTCGTACGCTGCTGATCACCCCGTTTCTGGTGATGCCGGTCGTTGCGGGTCTGATGTGGAAGACCCAGATGTTCAACTCCTCGTTTGGCGTCATCAACTGGGTCCTCAACCTTGTTGGGATTGAGTCCATCGAGTTTGCCACCCGGTACCCGCTGGCCTCGGTCGTCACCGTTCTGGTTTGGCAGTGGAGCCCCTTCATGATGTTGATTGTGCTTGCCGGTCTGCAGGGCCAGGACCGGTCGGTACTTGAAGCCGCCCGCGTCGACGGTGCAACCTCTTTCGGCATCTTCCGCCAAATCACCTTCCCGCAGCTTCGCCCCTTCCTCGAACTCGGCACTCTGCTGGGCGCCATCTATCTCATCCAGGTGTATGACCACATCGAAGCCATCGTCGGCGGTCAACCGGGGGCCAAGAACCTGCCGTTCTACATTGCCGGGCGGTCGATTGGCGGTGGCAACCGATTTGGGTTGGCCTCGTCGTACTCGGTCATCGTGGTCATCGCCACAATCATTCTTGCCAACATTGGTCTTCGAGTGTTGTCCAACCTGCTCGAGGATGATTCCTGATGGCGCTGTTCACCCGCGCTCCCAAAGCCGAACCCATTCTCGGTCAGAACCGGGTGGTCGCCCATCTCCTGGCGTTCCTGACATGGATCGTCGGCCTGGTGTTCTTCTTCCCGCTGTTCTGGCTGACGCTGAACGGGTTCAAGGAAGAGGCGGTTGCCAACGCCAGTCCGGTGCTGTTCTTTGACCCCACGCTTGATCGCTTTACCGATGTCACCGAAGCAACCAACCTCTTGAGCTTCGGCGAAGCGTTTGCCAACTCGTTCTGGATCGTGGTGATCTCGACGATCCTTGTGATGCTGTTTGCGGTGCCCGCCGCCTACGCCCTGGCCATCCGCCCGATGCGGATGTGGCGTGACGTGCTGTTCTTCTTCATCTCCACAAAGTTCCTGCCCATCGTGGGTGCGATCATGCCGATTTGGATCATCGCTCGCGAACTCGATCTACTGGGCACCCGGACTGTCCTCATCGTCCTGTACACGGGGATGAACCTGCCGCTCGCGGTTTGGATGTTGCGATCGTTCTTCGCAGAGGTGCCGAAGGAACTCATCGAGGCCGCGCAGATGGACGGCTGCAGCCTGATGGGCCAGATCCGACAGGTCATCCTGCCGATCGTGGCGCCGGGCCTGGCCGCAACAGCCCTGCTGTGCGTGATCTTTGCCTGGAACGAGTTCTTCCTCGCCGTGCAGTTGAACCCCACCGGGGCCTCCACCATCCCGGTCTGGGTCAACTCTCAACAGAAGTTCCAAGGCCAATTCCTGGCTCAGCTCAGCGCGGCATCAGTTCTGGCAACGCTCCCGGTTGTGATCGCCGGCTGGATTGCGCAAAAGCGAATGATTCGCGGCCTGGCCATGGGGGCAATCAAGTGATCCGGGTTTCCAACTCGGCTGCTCTTCCGCGATGTTGTGAGCGTCAGCGAGCAACTCGGTTAGGTGAGCGCAGCGAACCGGCGGGGGCAATCAAGTGATCCGGGTTTCCAACTCGGCTGCTCTTCTGCGATGTTGTGAGCGTCAGCGAGCAACTCGGTTAGGTGAGCGCAGCGAACCGGCGGGGGCAATCAAATGATCCGGGTTTCCAACTCGGCTGCTCTTCTGCGATGTTGTGAGCGTCAGCGAGCAACTCGGTTAGGTGAGCGCAGCGAACCGGCGGGGGCAATCAAATGATCGTTCACGTGGTCGTCATTCACCAATCTCACAACTCACGCGAAGGACTGGAACAGCGTTATGGCTGAAGTGCGTTACGAATCTGCATCTCGCATCTACCCCGGCAGCGACGAACCTGCGGTGAACAAGCTCAACCTTGACATCTCCGATGGCGAACTCCTGGTGCTCGTTGGGCCATCGGGGTCCGGCAAGTCGACTGCGCTGCGGATGCTGGCCGGCTTGGAAACGGTCAATGACGGGGCCATCTACATCAACGACAACGATGTGACCCTGAAACCGCCGCAGGATCGCGACATCGCAATGGTGTTCCAGAACTACGCGTTGTACCCCAGCATGACCGTGGCCGAGAACATGGGGTTTGCGCTCAAGCAGGCCAAGGTGCAAAAGGCTGAACGGCGGGCGCGGGTTGAGGAAGCCGCACGCATCCTCGATCTCACCGACTATCTGGACCGCAAACCCAAGAACCTCTCTGGTGGTCAGCGTCAACGCGTGGCCATGGGCCGCGCCATCGTGCGGAGTCCCCAGGTCTTCCTGATGGACGAACCGCTCTCCAACCTGGATGCGAAGTTGCGGGTGCAGACCCGAACCGAGCTCTCCGACCTCCAATCCCGCCTTGGGGTCACCACCGTCTATGTCACCCACGACCAGGTCGAGGCCATGACCATGGGCGACCGGGTTGCGGTGCTCGACTACGGGGTGCTCCAGCAGGTGGCCCGGCCACGCGACCTCTACAGCAGGCCCGTCAACCGATTCGTTGCCGGCTTCATAGGTTCGCCAGCCATGAACCTGCACGAGATTTCTCGCAATGGTGGCAGTGACCTTCAGCTCGGTTCGTATGCGGTCCCCATGACGGCCGAAGCAGCCGCAGAACTCGCAGTGTGCTCTGATTCCTCCATAACCTTCGGAGTGCGTCCCGAGCACCTCTCTTTGGTGTCAACGGACGCAACCGACGGAGTGTCCGGCGTGGTCACGGTGGTTGAGGAACTCGGATCTGAGTCCTTCGTCCACGTCCGCTTCGATCATCAGGGTGACGAGCACACGCTGGTGGTTCGGGATGTTGGCGAGACCCAGACCGACCGCGACGACAACGTGCGAGTCCAGGTATCGGGCCCCACGCATCTCTTTGCCGGTGACGGCAGCCGCCTTGGCTGAACTGACCGGTCAGGTAGCCCTGGTCACCGGCGCTGCTGGAAACATTGGGCGAGCGGTTTGTATCCTGCTGGCCAAACGCGGCGCCACCGTCCTGGGAGCGGATCGTTCTGCGGCGGCAACTGGTCTGACCGAGACGGTTCGCCTCTGTGAGGAAATCGGAACGCTGACACACCCAATCTCCTTCGATGTCACCGATGCCCAGCAGGTGAGTGATGCGTTGGAAGACGCGTCCGGCGCTATGGGCTGGCCCACGTTGGTTTTCAACAATGCGGGGTACCAGGGCGACTTTGCCTCAACGGTCTCATACAACCCCGAAGACTTTCGCCGGGTTCTGGACGTCAATGTCACCGGCGCCTTCACCGTTATGCAGCTGGCAGCACGGGGCATGATTGCCCGCAAGCTGGCGGGCAGCGTGGTGAACACTGCGTCGATGGCTGGCGTCTCCGGTGCGCCGAACATGGTGGCCTACAGCGCCTCCAAAGCTGCGGTGATCGGCATGACCAGGTCCGCGGCCAAGGACCTGGCACCTCACAACATCAGGGTCAACGCAGTGAGCCCGGCCTTCATCGGTCCCGGCGTGATGTGGGACCGGCAGGTGGAGTTGCAATCCCAGGCGGGCAGTATTTACTACGACAAGGACCCGGACGTGGTGGCCGAACAGATGATTGGGCAGGTACCGATGCGCCGATACGGAAGCCTCGAAGAAGTGGCCGAGGTCGTGGCGTTCCTCCTGTCTGGCCGGGCCTCGTATATGACCGGTACCAACACCGAGATCACCGGAGGATCGCAATGACCGAAGTCACCGCAGCCGTGGAATCCGGCGGCACAAAATGCCGCGCCGCGGTGCACGATGAGAATTTGGTCGTGGTGGACCAGGTGCGGTTGCCAACGACCACGCCCGACGAGACGCTCGATGGGCTGGTCGATTTCCTCCGCCCGTTCGACGTTGCCGCGCTGGGTGTTGCGTCCTTTGGTCCGCTGATCGTTGACCGGGCGTCGCCCGACTACGGCTCGATGGCGTCCACGCCCAAGCCGGGATGGTCCGGGGCTCGGATTCTCGGCCGGCTGGCCGACGGCCTTGGCGTACCAGCCGAAATTCAGACCGACGTGGAAGCGGCGGCGGTGGCCGAGTATGCGCGGGGCGCGGGTCAGGGGGTGTCCTGCGTGATCTACATCACCGTTGGCACCGGCATTGGTATCGGCGTGGCCGTGGATGGTGTTCCGTATCGCGGGGTGGATCACATCGAGATGGGTCACATCCCGGTGGAGCGTCACCCCGAAGACACCTTCGCCGGGCGCTGCCCGTTTCACGGCGCCTGCCTGGAAGGACTGGCGAGCGGTCCGGCCATCGCCGAACGCTGGGGATCGCCAGCTGAAGACCTGGGTGACCGGCCCGAGGTATGGGCCATGGAAGCCGACTACCTGGCCCAGTTGGCCAGCGTCCTGGTGTATTCGTTTGCCCCGGAGCGGATTCTGTTCAGCGGGGGAGTGGGCGCCCGCCCCGGCTTCGCAGACCTGATTGGCAAACGGTTGCAGGAGCGGCTCAACGGCTATTCGGTGAGTAACTCCACCAACCCGAACCTTGTGGCCACCGCCGCTCTTGGCAACGAAGCCGGTCTCACCGGTGCGGGTCTGCTGGCGCAGTCGCTGTTGCCAGCCTGAAGCCGGCCGGAACTCAGGCGGGTTGCTGACGCCGGCCGGCGCGGGCCGCAAAACCATCCAATGCCGCCAGAACTGCTGACGCCTCCCAAAGTCGGTTCCGCCCCTTGCCAGACATCTCCCGGACTACGCCCGCCGATTCCAGTCTGTCGATGGCTCGAAGAGCGTTCTTGGTGGCGACGCCAAGCTTCTCGCTCAGCAATGCCGAGTCCACAATCGGCCGAGCAAGCAGTACTTCCATGGTGGACCACACGGCGGAGTCTGACCGGGCGGTCACGGTTTCTTCCCAACCCCGACGGACTTCCTCAAGTTCGTCGATGAGGATGGTGGCGTTGTTGATGGCGTGAAACGCCGCATCGACGAACATCTGAACGATGGGGGAAACGTCGCCCTCGCGGTACGCGGTGAGCGCGTCGAAATACCGGTCGACATTCGCCAACAACCCGCCCGAGATGGGCACGGTCACCTTCTGGGTAAGGCCTTTGGCGCGCAGCAACGCGTGGACCAGCGTCCGGCCGGTGCGACCGTTCCCGTCCGGAAAGGGGTGGATGGTCTCGAAGTGGGCATGAGAGATCGCCGCATGGGTGAGCACCGGCATGTCATTTCGGTGCAGAAAGACGATGAGGTCTTCCATGGCCGGACCAACGAACTCGTGGTGAGGAGGCACGAACATGGCTTGATGCGGTCCGTATGCCTGTCCGCCAACCCATACCTGAACCTGGCGCCACGCCCCCACGATGTCGGGTTGCGTCTCGGTCAGCAGGACGGCGTGGGTGGCGACTATCGCCTCGCTGGTCAACTCGTCGGCCAACGCAAGGGCAGCGTTCATAGCGCGGGTGTTGGCGACGATAAGTGAAGCGTTCTGTTTGTCAGTTCGGCCGATTTCGGCCAGCGCAATGTTGCGCGCCGAGGCAGTGAGGTTCTCAATCTGACTCGATGCCGCCGACTCTGATCGCAGCAGCAGCGACGAGTAGGTGCCGAGAGCTGCACCCTTCTCCGCATCAAATCTGGCGATGGCTTGAGAGGCGTCGGCCACCTCGGCCGATAGTTCGGAGGGAATCGCCGGCGCAGCAACGTTTCCGATTGACGGAACGACGGCTGCTTCATAGGGGCCACTGTGTCGTTGCCGGGCCCGCCGGGACATTGACCACGGTTCGGACAGTGTCCACTCGCGAGTCTGCCAGGAAAGTGCGGGCCACGGTGTGGCACCGGACCCGGGAGCGGAGGATGTAGAGGTAACCACAGCCCGAGTATAATTACTCTTATTAGGTAAAGGGAAATAGGAATCCTGTCAACGAACCGCTCAATGCCGCCGCCATGTGGAGTTTCGAGCACAGGTTGACGTTTTCCACAGGCCGCGAAACAATGGAGCTGTGATGAGCATCTGCACCGGCCACCTCATTATTTCCATTCCCTAGCGCTCGACGCCCTCCCGGCTTCGTGCGCTCCACCGCCCTGATGGGCGGTTCCTTTGTTTTTGGCTGTTTCAATTGTTCGGTCTCGCTCCGCTCGACCGAAGCGTTGCACGCAGCTACTCACAACGGTTACCCATTAGTCACTCTCGCTCCGCTCGACCGAAGAGTTGCACGCAGCTACTCACAACGGTTACCCATTAGTCACTCTCGCTCCGCTCGACCGAAGCGTTGCACGCAGCTAGCAACAACAGTTACCCATTAGTCACTTTGGCTCCGCTCGACCGAAGCGTTGCACGCAGCGCCAAACCGACCGCATCCCGACCAACCATCACCACCAGAGAAGAGACACCCCATGGCTCCAAAGATTGGCATCGTCGGCGGCGACGGTATTGGCCCCGACGTCATTGCTGAAGGCCTGAAAGTCATTGCGGCCACCGGCGTGGACCTGGACCTGGTGCACTACGACCTCGGCGGCGCCCGATACCTCAAAGATGGCGAAGTCCTCAGCGACCAAACACTCGAGGAGTGGCGCGGCTTGGACGCCATCTACCTGGGAGCGGTTGGCACGCCCGAAGTTCCTCCGGGACTCATCGAGCGGGGACTGCTGCTCAAAATGCGCTTTGCACTCGATCTCTACATCAACCTTCGCCCCTTCGCCTGCGAGAAGAACGAGATGGGTCGCTCGGTTGACTTCCAGGTCATCCGGGAGAACACCGAAGGCACCTACGCCGGCGAAGGCGGCTTCCTGCGCAAGAACACGCCGCACGAAATTGCCACCCAGGGTTCGGTCAATACCCGCATGGGCGTGGAGCGCTGCATCCGCTACGCCTTTGAGTTGGCCGCCACCACCGAACGCAAGCACCTGACCCTGGTCCACAAGACCAACGTCTTGACCTTCGCCGGTGACTTGTGGAACCGCACTTTCAACGAGGTGGCCGAAGAGTTCCCCAACGTGCAGACCGACTACAACCACGTGGACGCCGCATGCATCTACTTTGTGCAATCACCCGAGCAGTACGACGTGATCGTCACCGACAATCTCTTTGGTGACATCCTCACCGATCTGGGTGGAGCCGTGGCCGGCGGCGTGGGCATGGCGTCATCGGCCAACCTCAACCCCGCACGAACCGGCCCGTCCATGTTCGAGCCGGTCCACGGATCAGCTCCCGACATCGCCGGCCAGGGAATCGCCAACCCGATAGCGGCCATTCTCTCCGGCGCCCACATGCTGGAGTTTCTGGGCGAAGCCGACGCCGCCACCAAAGTCCGCACCGCCTGCCACGCAGTTGCTGATCTTGAGGGCACCACCCAGGCGATTGGCGACGCCATCGCCGCCGAAGTTGCGGGCTGAGGAGCACAAGATGAGCAATCAAGCCGAGACCGGCGAGCGCCGGATGAACAAGACGCTGGTGGACGATGCCGTCCTGCCGGCCAAGGTCGAGATCTATGACACCACCCTGCGCGACGGCAACCAGATGGAAGGCATCTCGCTGACCGTCGCCGACAAATTGCGCGTGGCCGAGCAATTGGACCGGTTGGGCGTGGACTTCATCGAAGGCGGATGGCCGGGCGCCAACCCCAAGGACAACGAGTTCTTTGAGCGATCCCGGACCGACCTGACGTTGGACCACAGCATGTTTGTGGCCTTCGGCAGCACCCGGCGGATCAAAGGCAAAGTTGACGAGGACGCGACCTTGGCCAATCTGGTTGGTAGCGGGGCGCAAGGGGCATGCATCGTGGGTAAGGCGTGGGATTACCACGTGACCGAAGCGCTGCGCACGACACTGGACGAGGGCGTGGCCATGGTGGCCGACAGCGTCGAGTATCTGAAGAGCAAGGGCCTCTTTGTGCTCTTTGACGCCGAGCATGCCTTCGATGGCTACAAGAACAACCCGGAGTTCACCCTGCGAGTGCTCGAAGGCGCGGCGATGGCCGGGGTGGACCGCATTGTGCTGTGTGACACCAATGGCGGCTCGGTGCCGCACGAGGTTCGTCAGATCGTGTCGGAGATCTCCACCCACCTCAGCGGTGTGGGTATTGGCGTGCACCTGCACGATGACACTGGTTGCGGGGTGGCCAATGCCATTTCCGGTGTCCGCGGCGGCGCCATTCAGGTGCAGGGCACCATCAACGGGTACGGCGAGCGCACCGGCAACTGCGACCTCATTCCGATCATCGGCAACCTGACGATCAAGATGGGCGTGGAGACCATTCCGGCAGACCGCATGCATCTGCTGACCCCGGTGTCCAACCACATTGCCGAGCTGTGCAACTTCGCTCCCGATCCGCAACAGCCGTACGTGGGCGCATCGGCATTTGCGCACAAGGCCGGCCTGCATACCAGCGCCATCAAGCGCCGCCCCGACGCCTACGAACACATCGACCCGGTCACCGTTGGCAACGATCAACGCTTCGTGATCAGCGAGATGTCGGGCCGGGCATCCATTGCCCTCCGAGCCGAGAAGTTGGGCATCGAACTTGATGACCAGGCCACTGGCGACGTGGTGGACGCGCTCAAGAAGCTGGAGCACGCCGGCTTCCATTTCGAAGTGGCTGATGCCTCATTGGAACTGCTCATGCGCGGCGCCAGTGGGTGGATCCAGCCGTACTTTGAGGTCGAGTCCTTTCGGGTCAGCACCAGCCATCGCACCGGCTCGGGGGCGCGGGCGTGGAACGACGTCACGGTGGAGATGGAAACCGAAGCGACGGTGAAGCTCTGGGTTGGAGATGAGCGCCTCACCGCCATTGGCGAAGGCAACGGTCCGGTTGACGCGCTGCATGCGGCGTTGGGCAACGCCTTGGGCGGCCGCTTCCCGCAGTTCGACGCCATCAACCTCACCGACTACAAGGTGCGCGTACTGGACACCGGTTCGGGGACTGCGGCGGTGACTCGCGTGCTCATTGACTCGACTGACGGGTCACGCGTCTGGTCCACCATCGGCGTGAGCGAGAACATTGTTGAAGCCAGTTGGCAGGCGCTGGTGGACTCCATCGTCTACGGCCTGGTTCTGGCCGGGGCTGAGGGAGCAGTCACGACCGCTGAGGCTCCCGGCTCGTCCTGAGCCGACGAACTTCCAAGACCCTGATGGAGCCGGAGCGTAGCGAGATCGAGTTCCCCCGGATCGGCCCCGACCTGCGGCACCCGGATCACCGCTGATCAGGACCTGCCTGACTGCTGCGGCGATCAGAACGGCGCGGCAAGGCGGGGGTAGGCTGGCCGGGTGAGTCAACCAAAGTTTGTTCCCGCCGCCGGTGCGGCCACCGGCAAGTACTACGAGTCTCCGCCGCGGCACCCCGGTTCCTGGATGGCGACCCGGCCGGGTGAAGTGGTCCGGGACGGCCAGCCTCATGCCGACCACATGGGTTCGCAAGGACCCGATCAGGGGTTCGCCATCAAGTTGGCCAGGCATGTGGAGGGCGAGGTCGTCCTCCACGGCAAAGAAGACTTCGACGACGCCATGGCCGGTTGTGTTGCCGTCGCGCTCAAGCGAGCGTCCAAGTACGCCCGGGGACCGATGATTCACGACATCCGATTCGCCTTTGGACTATTTGGCTATTTCGACAATTCGGTCCCGTTGGATCTGTTGCGGACCCGAAGTGAACTCTTTGCCGAAGTGGCGCACCCGCACCATTACACCGAGCGGCGTGAGATTGCTGACCTGGTCACCTCTGACACCCTTGCGCTGAACCCGGCTGACGCGGCCGCTGCGTCCCGCGACTTTCTCACCCAGATTTCGGCTGCTCAACCAACGGGCCACTGATGTCGGCCGAGATCAATGGCGCCGATGTGCGCGCCCGCTTTGCGCCGTCGCCCACCGGTTACCTGCACGTCGGTAGCGCCCGGACCGCCCTGTTCAACTGGATCTTTGCCCGCTCGGTTGGCGGCAAGTTTGTTCTTCGGATCGAAGACACCGACGCCAACCGCAATCAGCAGGACGTCATCGATGTCATCTTCCGAGAGCTTGAGTGGCTCGGGATTGACTGGGACGAAGAGCCCGTTTTTCAGTCGGCCCGGAAGGATCGGCACCGTGACGTGGTGAGCCAACTTCTGGCTGACGGTCGGGCGTACATGGAGGACGCAGAGAAAAACGAGGTGGCCGGCACCGAGATTCTCGACGGCATGGCGGTGCGGTATCGCGTGCCCAAAGGTCGGTCGGTGTCCTTCCAGGACGACGTGCGCGGCGAGGTGACGTTCCAGACCGACGACCTCGAAGACTTTGTCATCTGGCGTTCCAACGGCAGTGCCATGTTCCTTTTGGCCAATGCGGTGGACGATGCGGACATGGGCATCACGCACGCCATCCGCGGAGAAGACCTGCTCAACACGGTTCCCAAGGTCACGTTGCTGTTGGAGGAGATGGGCGTGCCCAGTCCTCGTTACGGGCACCTGCCACTGCTGGTGGGCGAGGACCGCAAGAAGCTTTCCAAGCGCAAGGACGACGTGTCTCTGGCCGACTACCGGACCCGCGGCTATCTGCCTGAGGCGATGGCCAACTATCTGGCGTTGCTGGGTTGGGGTCCGCCCGATGATGTGGAGATCCGACCGATGGCCGAGATCATTGACCTGTTCTCGCTTGAGTCGGTGAACAAGGCCCCCGCCTTCTTTGACGTCAAGAAGCTGCAGCACTTCAACTCCACCTACATCCAAGCCATGGAGCCGGCGGAGTTTGTTGCGACTGCCACGCCGTTCATCACCACCGGCGACGAACCGTGGGCGGCCGAGGACTTCGACCCCACGCTGTTTGGGCTGGTGGCGCCCGAGATCCAACAGCGGGTCAGGACCTTGTCGGAGTCGTCGGCCTTGTTGGACTGGATGTTTGTTGACGAGGTGACGTTCCAAGCCAAGCCCTGGACCAAAGCCATGGTCAAAGGCAAGCGAGTACCAGAGATCCTCGACGGTGTCATCGAGCGCTACCAGAGCTGTGACTGGAACCCGGAAACGATCGGCTCGGTGGTCAAGGACGTGGGGGATGAACTCGAGGTCCGATCTCAAGCACCCGTTCGGGTCGCAATCACCGGGACCAACGCCGGCATCCCCATGTGGGACGCACTCGAAAAGCTTGGCCGCGACCGCACGATGGCGCGCCTCCAACGCGCTCGCGATCTGCTGGCTTCCGGGTGGGCGCCGGAGCCCGCCGCCGAAGCGACATCCTGAGCCGATAGACCAGAGTCATGCCTGTTTCGCCGCAGACAGATCTCGACCGGATCCATCCGGGTAGCCGGGGGCCCGCGCCCCAGGCTCGTCATCGCGCGCCGGCCAAGGTTCCGTACAAGCCGTCTCCGTCGATGCAGTCCAAGGCGCCTTCGCCGGACACGGAGTCGGCGAGCGTGGAGTCCCCATCAGCACCGCCCCCACCGGCCCCTGAGGCCGAGGCGCCGGCGGGGTTGTCCGGTCTTGGAGCGAAGGCCGCCGAGCGGCTCAAGGCCAGCGGAGATGGTCCGGCGTCGGTGGTGACCGCGGCAGGTGCTGGACTGACGGGTATGGGCGCCCGGGCTGCATCTCGCCTTGCGCCCGGTAGTGCCGGCAGCGCCGCGGACCCCGGTGCCCCGGCCCAACCCGCGGACCCGAAACCGGCAACATCGCCCCGGACGTCTCCAGGAACGTCTCAGACGCCGGTATCCACAAGCCCATCGAAACCGGACGAGGACGAGTCCTTGTTTGCCGGGTTTGGCAAAGGCTTCGCGCTGGTCCTGATTTTGGGCCTGTTGTACCTGGGGCTCACTGCGTGGCAGGTGAACCGCGCCGCCGGGGACGCCCCGGTGGTCGAAGCCGCCGATGCCATCGTGGTGCTCGGCGCCGCCCAGTTCGACGGACAACCATCGCCGGTGTTTGAAGGTCGGCTGCAGCGAGCGCTCGATCTGTGGGACGACGGGTTGGCTGAGGTGATTGTGACCACCGGCTCCAACCAGGTGGGTGACCGGTTCACCGAAGGCTTTGCGGGCTATGAGTGGCTGCTGGAGCGCGGCGTGCCGGAGGACAAAGTCAAGATCGACGTCTCTGGGGGCAGCACCTGGGAGCAGCTCTCTTCGGCTCGAACCATCCTGGCCGATCGGGATCTGTCAACCGCCATCCTGGTTTCGGATCCCTACCACCGGTTCCGCCTGGAGCAGATTGCCGGCGAAGTTGGTCTGGACGCAACCGTGGCGGCCACCGATCGTGATGCCTCGCTCAGTGAATTCTCCCGCGAAGTTGGTGCGGTGGCCAGCGGTCGCATCATTGGCTATCGCCGCCTCAACAACATCCTCAACCCGGAACCAGACCCGCTCGAAATCGAAGAGGTCGACGCCGGCGAGTCCCTAGACCCGGCGGCCGAAGACGACTCAGCGGGCTGAGCTCCCGGCGCGTCCTGGTCTTGGCCAACCGTGACGCCACGATCTTTGATCGTGTTGAGACTTCATCATCGACCGCAAGAAGCCGCGGCCGCACCTGTCCTCTGGCGGGGGTGCCCACTTCTGTAGGGAAGCCGCTGGCCGAGTTGAGACCGGCGCTCGGCTGCGAGGGCGAGCGCACGGAATGCCGAGTAGGGGAAGCGGCCAGCCGAGCGCATCAAATCGCAGGAAAAGGAGTCGGCACCGGCACCCGACACCGCTACGCTGAACCGTTCCTGTTCGCAGGAAACAACCTTCGGGGTTGGTGTAATTGGTAACACAGCTGGTTCTGGTCCAGTCGTTGGGGGTTCAAGTCCTCCACCCCGAGCGTCATAACATTCAGCTGCCTTCGGCAGTTGCTTGGTAACACGTCCTGCCCCGTTCGTCTAGTGGCCTAGGACGCCACCCTCTCAAGGTGGTAGCACGGGTTCAAATCCCGTACGGGGTACTCAGCGTTGCAATCCCGGGTGGTCCGACCGCCCGGGATTGTTTCGTTTCATGTCCGCAACACTGGGCCGCTGATTGGGGCGAGGGGCCTGGGGCCCGTCAACGTACCCGTGGCGCATGCGCTCGCCTTGGGGCTGGCCGACCCTTCCTAGCCACGACCAACGAAGGGCATGTTGGTTGCCATGACCGTCATCGACAAGACGTTGGCTTCGGCAGGCAGGCCGGCCATGTAGAGCACCGCGTCGGTGACGTTCTGCATGCCCATGAGAGGCTCGGCCATCGTCGTGCCGTTTGCCTGCAGGGCATTGGAAGCGGCCATCGAACCCATGTCGGTGGTGACGTTGCCGATATCGATCTGGCCACACGCAATGCCGTACTGGCGCCCATCGAGAGCGAGTGCCTTTGTGAGACCGGTAACTGCGTGCTTCGACGCCGTGTAGGGGGAGGAGTAGAGCCGGGGTGTTTGCGAAGAGATCGAACCGTTGTTGATAATTCTCCCACCTTGAGGGTCCTGGGAACGCATGTGCCGGAACGCTGCCCGAGCACACAGGAACGCGCCCGTCACGTTGATGTCGATCAGCCGGCGCCAGGCGTCAACTTCGAGCTCATCGATCGGAACGGCGGGAGCGGCGATACCTGCGTTGTTGAACAGCAGGTCGACCCGACCAAACTGCTCGACAGTGGCTTCGAAGAGCGCATCCACCTGAGTCTCATCGCTGACATCGGTCGCAACAGCGAGACCCCCATGTGCGAACTTGGCCACGGTCTGGTCCAACGCCAACTTCGTACGGCCCGCAACGACCACCGACCAGCCGGCGTTATTGAGTGCGAGGGCGACACCTTTCCCAATGCCCCGGCCCCCGCCGGTAATGACTGCGACCCTGCTCACGATTTCTCTCCCTTATCTACATTCCAATACTCAAGCCACGAAAGGCCATCTTCGATAGTGCCTACCGGCGTGTATTCTGCTCCGAAAGGTCCAGCAAAACCTTTGTCGACCAACCACGGAAGTAATACGGCGTAGTCGATGTCGCCGTGGTCGGGTTCGGCCCGATCGGGGTACGACGAGAACTGAACGTGCCCGACATAGGGCAGAGCGCGCTCGAAGACCGCAGTGAGCTCACCGTCCATCTTGTAGGTGTGGAAGCAGTCGACCATCAGCTTCAGGTTGGGGGCGCCGACGGTCAGGATTGTCTGGATTCCCTTATCGATATTGACGAGGTGATAGTCGTCGGCCACATCGGTATTGAGGGGTTCGATGAGCACGGTGATGTCATGTTTCGCTGCATGAGCGGCGGCAAATGCAAGGTTCTGGGCATATGTCCTGTCGGCGGCCTTGGTCCGGCCGCTACGCCCCGCCACAACGCTGATCCTGCTGCATCGAATGGCTACGGCGTAGTGGATCGCTTCAAGGATGTAGCTGCGGGCGAGCGCTTCACGACCCGGCAAAGCAGCCACCCCGAGATCGCCATCCTGATCACCGACCTTGGTGTTGAGCGACACCATCTCCAGCCCGGTTGCGTCCAAGGCGTCACGAACGTCCCCGGGGTCGTCGTCATAGGGCATGTGGCACTCGACAGCATCGAAGCCAGCCGCACCCGCCGCTCGAATTGCGTCGGGGAGGGTCAGGTCGGTCCAGAGAAAGCCGAGGTTGGCAGATATGGCGATCATTCGAGTGATCTAGAGGAATCGGATGTAGTTGGGAGCGGGAATCTCGACGATTTCGTCGGTCATCTCAAGCTCACCAGATTCGACGTCGCGATCAAAGACACGAACGTGTCCCGAATCCTGGTTTGCAACGATGACGGCTTTCCCGTCGGGCGTGATGGCGAAGTGCCGTGGGAACTTTCCACCGGTGGACACACGGCCGGTCCTGGTGAGCGAGCCATCCTCACCAACAGCGAAGATCGCAAGAGAGTTGTCGCCCCGGTTCGACACATAGAGGAACCGGGCGTCGGGCGACAGTTTGATCTCTGACACATAACTCTCCTGGTCTCGATCCTCAAGGGTTGACTCGTACTGGAATGGGATGAGGCGCGGCTTGGCTTCGCCGGGGTCGGATGCATCGAGACGGGCAACACACACGGTGTTGAACAGTTCGTTGGACACGTAACAGATGTCGAGGGTGGGGTGCATTGCCATGTGGCGGGGCCCCGAACCCTGCTCGAAATCGATGTGCAGCTCAGGGATCAGCTTGAGATCTGTCGAATCCCACCGGTACTGGAACACCGCGTTCTCGCCGAGGTCGGGGATGAACACCCAGTCACGCCAGAAGTGAGCGCAGTGGGCGTGTGGCCCGACCTGACGGTTGCCCCAATGGTCTTCGCGGTTCTCGACCTGGCGCCAGGTGTCCCCGGGGCGATGGAACTGCACAAAACTCTGATGAACCGGGCCAAGCACGCCATTGGCCACTTTGGCCACGTCGATCGTCGCATCCCAGTAGTTGATGATGATCGCTGCATCTTCGGCTGGCGAGAGGGCGAGGTAGCAGGTCGACTTTCCCGATGCTTCCCAGGTCTCGATCTGCTCGAGGGTGCCATCGAGGTTGACGTCATATCGCACGACCGTGCCGTTCTCCTGAATAGTCTCCAGAATTCCGTACATCGTGTTGTTGGGCCCGGGTATGAGCACCGCAGGGTTCAACGCTCCCATGACGGCGTTCTGGGAGAGCTTTCCCTCAGTATCGAGTGTCATCGAATAGATGCCCTCACCCGGAACCGGTGCGTACGGCTGGTGGGCGAGCGCATCCAGGTCGCTGTAGGTCCCGACAAGCAGGGAGTAGTCCTTGTCAAGCATTTACTCTTCCTTTGGTGGTTGGACAGTGGGGAGATTGGTGAGAACCAGTTCGACGAGCCAGCTCGGATCGCCGTCGGCGATGACTTTGACATTGGCCATGGACTCGAAGAGCGGGAGGCGCCGCTCGGCCAATGCGGCGAGCTCGTCGCGAGCCATCGGCCGACGGTGGTCTCCCTGGCCCTGACGGTGGAGCACTTCGTCGAGCTCGGCGTGAAGCCAGACGACATCCGCCCGATTTGCAACCGCTTCGCGGACCGCCAGATCCTCGACGACCGATGCAGCCGCGCTGATCACTGCTGGTTCTTCACGAGCCAACGCGCCGAGCAACACGCCCGATTCGATGCGGTGAAGCGCAGGAACGTCCAACCGCTCTGCGAGCACCCCTCCGGAGGTGCCGAAAAGCCGGTTGATGTCGTCATCGGAATCGACGTAGTCGAACGAGAGAGCGTCGGCGAGCAGTCGACCGAGGGTCGACTTGCCGACCCCCATGAGGCCAATGACCACGACGTGACGCGCCTCAGACAACGGAGGTCATTCCCCCGTCGACAAACAGTGTTTGTCCGTTGATGAAGCTTGCCGCGTCGGACAACAGGAACACGGTTGCGCCTCCGAGCTCGGAGACCTTGCCCCAGCGACCCGCAGGCGTACGCATCGACACCCAGGCCGAAAACTCTTCATCCTCGACAAGCGCCTGAGTGAGTTCGGTTGCGAAGTAACCGGGTGCAACACTGTTGACCTGAAGCCCAAGCGGGCCAAGGTCAGCGCACATGCCGCGGGTCAGCAGCACCACGCCACCCTTGCTGGCGGTGTAGGGCACGATGGTTGGGCGGCCCAGTTGGGATTGCACCGAACCAATATTGACGATCCGGCCAGCACCACGTTCGGCCATTGGCTTGGCCACGGCTTGCGAGACGATGAATGGCGCAACGAGGTTCATCTCCATGATGTCGCGATAGTCGCCAAGGTCGAAGTCAAGGAACGGCGCGCGCCGCTGGATGCCAGCGTTGTTGACAAGGCCAGCAACGGGCCCGACCTCGCCCTCTATGAAGTTCACCATGGCGGCAACTGCGTCCGGATCAGTGACATCGGCAACATGGCCCGTCGCCTTGTGGCCGTCGGCCCGCAGCTCACGGACCGCGGCGTCCACCTTGTCGCCCGAGCGGGCGTTGATCACGACATGAGCTCCGGCCTCCGCGCACGCCGTGGCGAGCGCCCGCCCGATTCCCTGACTCGAGCCGGTGATGAGTACCACGCGGTCTTCGAGGCTGAATTGGTTCGTGGACATATCAGTTCTCCCTGTTTCTTCGATGTCTCATTTGCCGGTGAAGTCGAGCTGTACCTTCATTGCCTGCCCTGAGGACGCTTCGACAAAGGCCGCACCTGCATTGAGCGCGTGGTAGGTGTTTGAAATCAGCGGTCGTAGATCGAGCCCGTTCGTGAGCAACTCGAGTGAGCGGCGGAACTCGCCGTGGTTGAAGCGGAACGATCCGACAACATCGACTTCGCCGGTGATGCTGAGGTTGACCGGCATAGGCACGGGCCCTCCATGGGGAAGGCCAACCAGACACAGAACCCCGCCGCGCCGGACCCGTTCGAGGGCGTCGGAGATTGCGGGCGCTGCGCCCGATGCGTCGAACACGACGTCATAGCCGTGGCCAACCTCGTCACGACCGACAAGACGCACTCCATTGGCGCCCAGAGCAGTAGCGGTTTCCAGCCGCCCCGATTCGATGTCTGCCACAACCACCTCTGCCGCGCCTCCGGCTACGCACACCGACGTGAGCATCCCGCCAATTGGGCCAGCCCCCACGACAAGAACTCGCGCACCGGGAACCTTCCCGGCGCGGGCAACAGCATGCACACATATCGACAGCGGCTCGGCGAACACGGCAAGCTCGTTGGGCAGGGTGTCGTCGAGCGGCACGACGTTCTGCGCCCGACTCGAAAGCACTGAGGAGAACCCGCCATCGGTATGGGGCTGGGTTGAGGCGCTACCCAGGAACGACGGGTTCAGGCAGATGTTGAAGCGCCCTTCTTTGCATCGATCACATTTCATGCACGGTGAAGAAGGGTCGACGGCAATGCGCTGCCCGTGGTCAAATCCTGAGACGCCCGCGCCCAGTTCTTTCACCGTGCCGATGACCTCATGGCCGAGGATCATCGGCGCAGTGACCTTGAATCGACCGACCGCACCGTTCTTGTAATAGCTGATGTCGGACCCACAGATACCGCCGAGCGACACACTCACCTGCACTTCGCCGGTGGCGGGGGGAACGACAGCACGCTGCTCAACCCGGACGTCTTCGGCCGCATGAATCACCACGGCGTGGGCGTAGCTGCTCATGCGGAGTAGCTCCCCGAAGTTGCGGCAGCACCGGTGTTCGCCCAGTCGCCATGGAACCCGGCCGTCCGTTTGGCCAACGCCAATGTGGTCTTCACCGCGCAGTTGGACACAGCTGGCGATGTGGCGTCTCGTACGTGTGTTGGTGTCATTTCGAGCTTCTCGAATCGTCGTCGGGCATCAACAGATCGCAGCGCTGGGACCCACAACCGGGAGGGGGGGAAGTGAGGGCCAGTGGCGCGAAGTGGCAAGGGGTTACAGACCGGCAGCCTCCGTGTCCGGGTCAAGGTCCGACACTGCGCCGGTGATGTACGACACGCAGTCCTGACCGGTGAAGTCGCCCGACAGGTGACCGGACTTTCGGCCCTGCCGGAGCACCACAACCTCATCACAAAGCCGCTCAACATCTTTCATGTTGTGGCTGATCAGGAGAATCGCGGCGCCCTGGTCGCGCAGCGTCTCGATGAGTTCCAGAACCTGCGCGGTTTCGCGCACACCCAACGCGGCTGTGGGCTCATCAAGAAGGAGCACTTTGCTGGACCAGAACGCGGCTCGGGCAATAGCTACCGCTTGTCGCTGACCACCCGACATCGTCCGAACCCGACGCGTCACTCCACCAGGAATATTGATGCCGAGCTCGCCAACAGCAAGAGCTGCTTCCTTGCGCATCTCGGCGGTACGACGAACCTTGAGCGGCCCGAACCGGGTGAGCTCCTGGCCCATGTAGAAGTTCTCGGCCACATCAAACTCTTCGACGAGCTCGAGTGTCTGGAAAACGGTCTCGATCTTGGCGTTGCGAGCTTCGCGCGGATTGGCGAACACGGTTGGCTGCCCCTCAAGCAACAACGTGCCCGAGGACGGAGCGTGGACACCCGAAAGGACCTTGACCATCGTCGACTTACCTGCGCCGTTGTCGCCAACAAGACCGGTGATCTTTCCGGCGGTGATGTCGAAGCTGACTGACTTCAGTGCCTGCACGGCCCCAAAATTCTTGCTTACGTCTTTCACTTCAAGCGCGGGCTGCGAAGTGGACCCGTTCGTGTTGCCTGCCATTAGATCTGTCCCTTCGCTGCGGCCCGTCGTTCGGCCATCACGTAGGCCGCGGCCGAGGCAACAATGAGAACTCCGATGCTCGTGTCCTGAATCGAGGGCGACACTCGGTTGATTTGGAAGCCGTTGAGAAGGGTGTAGAGCAGCAGAGCTCCGGCCATCGACTTCATGACCTTGCCCGATCCACCGGTGAGCGAGACACCGCCGATGATGCATGCGGCCAACACCCAGAGCTCTCGACCAAACCAGAGGTTCGGCTCGATGTTCTTCTGTTCTGCGATGTAGGTGACCGCAGCGAGGCCGCAACAGAATCCAACAAACATGAAGGGCACGATGCGATAGAGAGCGACGTTGATACCGGCCGCCTTTGACGCTTCGAGGTTTCCGCCGACCGCATAGACATGGAGGCCAGGTGAGGTGAAGGTCATGAACCCCCACGTGAGGATGAGCAGGACAACGAGCACGACGAGTTTGTGTGAAATCGACGTCGTGTAGTCAACAAAGAACGACAGGATGACTCCAAGCAACCCCGCCGCCATAGCGACCCGGATGGGCGCCGCGCCCTGACCGGAGATGTACATCCCTCCTGCAGCGATGAGGAAGCCGAGTCCCGCAATGAGCAGCAGGTTGAAGTCACCAATCGTGTCGCCAATGAGCTCACCGAGAAACAGTCCTTCTTCGGTCTCGCGGTCGTTGTTGGCAATCTGTTCTTCGGTCAGCTCTTTACGGAAGCGAACATCGACGGATGCGTCGTTGGCGATGAGAAGCGTGAGTCCTCGGTATGCGGTGAGTGACCCGAGCGTCACAATGAAAGAGTTCAGGCCGACAAACCAGTGGATGAGGCCATTCACCAGTCCACCGAGCGTTCCCACAAGAATGCCAAACCCGAGCGAAGCGATGACCGAGCCCTCTGTGCCAAGGAAACCGAACCAGCCGTGCTCAATCGCAATGGCGATCGACATTGCCGACAGTGCTGCATTGGAGGTTACGGAGAGATCGAAGTTGCCACTGACCATCAGGACGGTCATACCAATGGCGATGATGGCGACGGGTGTAGCAGCTTGTTCAAGAACGTTCTCAACGTTTGAGGCGTTGAGGTAAAAGATCCCTGAGCCGCTGTAGGTCCACCAGGTGAAAATGGCGGCGATCAGCATCAAGGCGTAGTAGATGCCGGCGTTGCGGAAGGTCAATGACTCCCGCATGCTCTGGGCTGCGACTTCGACTCCGGTGTCGTCGAACTTGGCCGCTGTTGATTTATCGTGCACCCAGCCTCCTGGTGACTTTGACAAGCGAATACGTGGCCCCGCAAACCACCCCCGGGGGCATCGCCCCGGGGTGGTCACAGAACTAGCTTTGGGTTACCACTCTGGTACGCAGTCGTCCAGGTTGTCAGCGGTGATCGCCGGAGTGGCGTAGAAGAACGGCTCGGCGGGGATGTCTTCACCGTTGAGGTGACGGATGATCAGCTGAGTTGCAACCGCACCCATCGTTGCTGGCTTCTGGCAGACGGTTCCGAGCACCGCACCGCTGGCAACGAGAGCGATGCCTTCGGTGTTACCACCGATTGAGGCGACCGGAACGTCGGTGCGGCCAGCGTTCTCCATCGACGTCACACAGCCGATGGTCATCTCATCAGAGTGAGAGTAGATGAGGTCGATGTCGGCGTCAGCGGCGAGCATGTTGTCGCAAGCGACCTTCGCGTCCTCACGCTTGAACCGACCGGTCTGGTCGTTGGTGATTTCGAAGTCGATGCCAGCATCTTCGAGCCCGGCGATGAACCCGTCGTTGCGCAGTGTTGCGTTCGAGGTACCTGGGGTACCGGAGAGCACCACGATGTTGAGTGGACCCTCAGCGTCAGCGGCTACCTGTTCAACGAAGGCTGAAGCGCGTCGGCCCATGTCGGCATCGTCGTTGGTTACAAGGGCGAGGGTGCCTTCGTATACGTGTTGTCCGCCGAAGACTTCCGGGTCGCCGATCTGAAGTGCGACGGCCACCACAGGGATACCTGCGGCGATGGCTTCATCGGCGATGCCGACAGCGGAACCTGAGTTCGTTGCTCCGAGCACCAGGCCGTCGATGCCTGCAGCAAGCATGTTCTTGACGTCGTTGAGCTGTTTGTCGTCTTCGCCGTTGGCGTCAGCGAACGTTGGCTCCTGAGCGCCCGCGCGAGTTCCGGCGTCGGTGGAGCCGTTCTTGACCGCGACCCAGAAGTTGGCCTTGTTCTGCTGGAGCGACACGCCGACCAGGTAGTCGTCGTCAGCTTTCAGCTCGCAGACGAAGTCGGTGCCGTAGGGGTGTTCACATGGCGCTTCCTCCTCCGCTGCGTCGGTGTTGTCCGGAGCGTCTTCCTCCATCGCCGCTTCGGTGGTTTCGGTCGTTGACGGAGCTGTCGTGCTGGTATCGGCAGCGTCGCTCCCGCATGCAGCCGCAAATAACGACAGCACGGCCAGCAAGGCCAAGAGATTCACTTTCTTCATTTCTTTCCCCTCCTAATGGGCGTTGGCCAGGGTGTTCGCATCTCCCACGGGAGTTCGAACCGTTCAATATATTGAACGACGACCAATACTATGCTCGACGATATACATGTGTCATCGGTCACGTCAATGGAAAACTCCCACTGCGCTGAGAAATTTCTTCGATGGGAACGCCGTCGGGGAGGGCGTACCGCCAGCCTCCGAGCGTCACGATCCCGAAAGTGTGGTCAGTCGGTTGCGGGCGGCAGTGCTTCAGCGAGGGTGTGAAGATCTTCCAGAAGCGCATGCTCAAGCTCCGGGTCGCGTCGCGCGGACAGCATGGTCACGCCCACAGCCAAACGACGGCTGTCAAATCGGCTGACTACCGGGCGGGCCAAACTGCACAGGCCAAGCGTGTTGAGCTGGTCGCCAATGGCGTAACCATCACTGCGGGCCCGATCGACGGCGATCGTGAGCTCGGCGGCAGTGCTGTATGCAAACTTGGTGTCGGTGGGATAGTCCACGTCGGAGGCGATGAAATCCCCGTACTCGACCTTTGACAGAGATGCGAGCATCGTGATCCCCATTGCGGTTGCAACCGCGGGAAGCCGTGCCCCCACGTTTGCGAACCACCGGACCGGTTGACTCCCGTTGTGATGTGCGAGGTAGAGGATCTCCTCACCTTGCAACGACGACAGCGAGAGGGTTTCTTTGCTCGCTACAGGAAGCTCGCCGCAGAGCCGGTGAAACTCTGAGACCAGGTCGGTTTGGGCAAGATAGGCGCCGCCAAGTTCCACCAGCTTGCGACCGAGCTGGTATTCGTTGCCCGTTCGTTCCAGCAGCCCGGACTGCTCAAGGGCGGCGAGGATGTTCGACGAGGTCGATTTTGCCCGGTCGATTCGTCGCGCAATTTCGGCGCCGCTCATCGGCTCGCCGGCATCGGCAAGGAGGTCCAGAATATCGGCTGCGCTGTTCACGGCCGGCGACAAGCTCTCGCGCTTCTTGGCAGACATGACTAAATATTTAGCAAAACATGACGGCAAATACACCCGCAGCTGCGATCAGACCCCAGGCCGGGTTCTTGTTTGCGGGCCAGCCCCCGCTCGATTCGCTCGCATCCGCGAGCGCATCGATCGGGTCAGCTCAAGGCGAACTCGGCGGCGGCTTCGGCATGGAGTTCAGCGGTTGGGAACCAGGGGCAGCTGAGGTCTTCGGCACCCACCAACAGCTCGATCTCGGTGCACCCGGCAATCACGCCTTCGGCCCCCCGCTGCACCAGGGTGTCGATGGCGGCCAGGTAGCGCTCCTCGGACTCTGCGACGATGCGACCTTGCACAAGTTCTTCGTAGATCACGTCGTGGATCATGGTCCGATCCGGCTCGTCCGGAATCAGCACATCCAGACCATGGGACTCCAGTCGTCCCCGGTAGAAGTCCTGCTCCATGGTGTACCGGGTTCCCAGCAGGGCCACCCGCTGGACCCCCTGCAGCTTGACCGCATCAGCGGTGGCATCAGCCACGTGAAGGAACGGCACCGTGATGGCCGATTCGATGGCGCCAGCAACCCGATGCATCGTGTTGGTGCACAGCACGATGACGTCCGCGCCCGCATCCTGGAGACGTCGAGCGTCCGCGCCCAGCAGCGCGCCGGCTCCGTTCCAGTCGCCTGCGGCCTGGAGATCCTCAATCTCGGCAAAGTTGTAGCTGCGAATGATCAGGTCCGCCGAGGCGGTGCCGCCCAACCGAGCCCGCACCAGGCGGTTGATGATCCGCTCGTATTCGATTGATGATTCCCAGCTCATTCCGCCCAGGAGGCCAATGGTCTTCATGCGTGGCCGCCTTCGCCCGGGTAGACGATGCCCAGATCTGCACGGATCTCATCAAAGCGGGCCAGCATGGCGCGACTCGTGGCTGGCCGATGGTGGGGACTGAAGGTCTCGCCGGCACGGATGCACCGGTTCACTTCGACCACCTGATGATGCAACGAAGGGGTCCCGGTGATGACTTCCTGATCGCCGCCCCGGGTAATGGTGGCCGAAGCCGACGCATGCGCCATCGGCTCAAAGTCGATAGAACCTTCCCGGCCATCGATGCGGGCACCGCATGCGCCGTTGATGCCAACGCTGCAGGTGATGAGCGCGGTGGCGCCCGAGTCCCACGTGCACAGCAGGGACATGCCTTCGTCAACTCCGGTGCTGCTCATTTGCGCCTGATGCTGGATTGTTGATGGCTCGCCCAAAGCCCACCAGGCAATCGACAGCGGGTACACGCCAAGGTCCAACAGGGCGCTGCCGCCTTTGGCGGGGTCGAGCAGTCGGTGATTGTCAGAGTCGGCCGGTAGGGCAAAGCTGAAGTCGCCCGTGACCCGACGCACCTCCCCGATCTGGCCGTCGGCCACGCGCCGGAGCGCTTCCACATGCACCGGATTGAACCGCATCCACATGGCCTCCATCAGGAACCGGTTGTTGGCCTGGGCGGCGGCAATCATCTGGTCGGCTTCGGCCGCACTGAGCGCCATTGGCTTCTCCACCAGAACATGCTTGCCCGCATTGAGGAACATCGTGGCCAGTGAACAGTGGGCGGGATGGAGACTGGCGATGTAGACAACGTCCACGTTGGGGTCAGCCGCCATGTCCTCATGCGAACCGTGCGCGGTGGCGATCCGGTGATGGCTGGCGAACTCCGACGCGCGTTCAGGCGTTCGGGAGCTCACCGCCGTGATCATCGCGGAGCCCGGATCAATGTTGGGCTGAAACGCTTCGACAAACGTTCCGGCAATGTTCCCGGTGGCGGCAACGCCCCAGCGAAGCGGGCTTGGGGGTGGGGGAGTGGAGGTCATTGCGTCACCCTATTGGTCAGCGGCCTCCGGGTGCGGCAGTGGGTCCGATGCGGGACCAAGCAGGTCCCAGGAGTTGCCCGCGATGTCACGAAAGACCACCACCATGCCGTAGGGCTCCGATCGCGGTCATCGCGCCATTGTCCCATTGCCCGATGTGGTCTGGCGGATGCCAGGATGCTTTGGGGGAGAACGGTCTGTTTGCGGTCCCGAAGCCGAAGCGGGCAAATTCTTCGACGCCAACACCCGGCGGCGCCTGAGCCACAAAAGCAAAAGAACCACGATCCGTGGATCGTGGGTTCTCTGCTGATTTCTGCTGAATTCAACGTTCTGTCGGGCTGAATGGATTTGAACCATCGACCCCCTGTTCCCAAAACAGGTGCGCTACCAAGCTGCGCCACAGCCCGTGGCATTTCAGGACCCAAGGCTAGCGGACCGAATGCCGGAAGCGACTGGGTTATGTCCGGTTCGCCAACATTGTTCTATGTGCCCGCCGGAGCTTGCAGGGTTTCGTGAACGCGATCGAACGCTTCCACTTCACTCAACCCCAACTCGGAGCCGACCTCGCGCAGCAGTACGCCGTGCGCCACGCCAAAGAGTTTCTTCTCGCCGACACTGAGCCCAGCGGCTCGCTCACGCAAAGAGAGATCCCGCACGACTTCGGCGATACGAAGAAGCTCACCGGAGCGAAGCTTCTCCTGATGGCTGGTGAACCGTTCCGACCAGTCGGCCGATTCTTCAATATCGCGGCGACCGAGTACGTCGAAGACCGCGTGGATCATGGCAGTACCTGCTCGTCAGTCGACGAGCGTGGCGTCAACCTTCTCAAGTGCTTCGTCTTCGCTGACGTTCAATGCGAAGCTGAGTTCGCTGACCAGGATGCTCTGTGCTTTGGTGAACAGTGACTTCTCACCGGCCGACAGTCCCTTTTCCTTGTCACGGAGCGCAAGGTTACGAACAACCTCGGCCACCTGGTACACGTCACCGGACTTCAGCTTCTCCTGGTGGTTCTTGAAACGACGGCTCCAGTTGGCTGGCTCTCGCACGTCCCGACGGCGAAGTACCTCAAAGAGGTCTTCGACGTCCTCGGTGCTGATGGGCCAGCGCATGCCAACCTCATCCACCTTGTCGACTGGCACAGACAGAGTCATCTCCCCGTGGGCCATTTCAAGAATCAGGTACTCGGTCTTACGACCAAACGCTTCGCGCTTTTCCTTCTTCTTGACGATGGCTGCCCCATGATGGGGGTACACAACTTTGTCACCGGCTTTAAAGCTCATTCGCTCTCCCACAGCTAGAACTGGCAGCTATCCAGCATGCCATTGTCGCGCACGCTTCCCACCAGCGTCACTTGGATTGGGACTGTTCAGCCCAGGAACCGGTCATGGGCGTCAGCACGAGCCGGTTAACCCAATGCAGTTGGCTGCGTTTATCGGTCCCGTCCCAGGCTCACGTGCGGTCGAAGACCAACAAGGTGCACGGTTGGGTGTCAGCCAGGTGGACGAGTCGCAGGTGCTCTACTCCGGTGGACCAGTATCCGGCAAAGAGATGGAGATGGCTGCTTTCGCCGTCATCGAGCGTGTCGGTATGCGTTTCGGAGAATTCGTCGCCGATTTGCAGCTGGATGGTGAACGTTCTTGTCTCGCCGCTGACGTTGAAGACATCCGGTTCGAAGCAGAAGTCGCCAAAATTCTGCACCTCGTAGTCCGACTCAGAGGCCAGCGTGCCGTCGTATTGAGGGGTTGGTCCGCCAGAAAGGAACCCGGAGAAAGAAGTGATGGCAGCAACGATGACCGTCGCTGTCGCCGCCAGCCCGACCCACATTTTCCCGACCCCGACCTTCATGGTGCTCCATCGGCTCGCGCGATGGGGATGTGAGCCGCCCAATGGTGCACATGTTGAACCGCTCCGACGGGTGGCGGTTGCACGTGTCGCCGCCACCCGAAACCCGTCACTTCTCGGCGAAGCCAGGAAACGTGGACCATACGGCCCATCGACCTGAAGTTCATGTTGAGGTCCCCGGCCGGCCTCAACTCTCACGTGAGTGAGTCGTTGGCCTTACGAAGCGGGTCGCGGGGTGTTCGAGCAAGCGCCTCTCTGGTGGTTTGCACGCCTTTGGTGATTCCTCAAGCGCCACCCCGTCGGGTTGGTACTGAATCTGATGGGTCATCTGGCTCGGTTCCGGCCAATCGGGGGCAACAGCGCTTGGGAAGTCTTTCCGGCGTCCGACGGGGTTCTCGTGTGTAAATCGATAGCCAGCGCAGACGTACGAACGCAGATGGACAGGGAGATTCGCCAATGAGACATAGTCAGAAGTTCTGGAAGCGACCGGTAGCGGTGGTGGCGGCTATGGCAATGGTGGTCACGACGGCCTTCATCGCCGGTCCGGGTCTTGCCCCTGCAGGCGCAGATCCCGCGCCAGCCGCAGCCGCAGTCAGTCAAACGACTGGTGGCGGCACCCTCGCTGGCACCATTCCGCCCGGGGTGTGCCGCGTGATCGCTCGAGGTGTCGGCGCCGGTGGTGGCTCCAACTACGCCACGAGCTCGGATCCGAACAACCCGGTTCCGGGGGTGCACGTGGCCGGCTACGGCGCCGACGCAACCATCTCGGTTCCGGTGGTCGCCGGTCAGACCTACAGCGGCACCGTCGGTGGCGGCGGTGGTGGTGCCAACCAGGCCCGGAATGTTGGCGGCATCAACGGCGGTGGCGCCGGTGGTCAGGGGCCAACCGGCACCTTCCACAGTGGCGCCGGCGGCGGTGGCTACACCCAGCTGAGCATCGCTGGTGTCGAGGCCCTCGTCATGGGCGGCGGCGGCGGATCCGGTGGTGGTCACCACAACGAGATGCAGGGTGGCGACGCCGGTGTGCCTGCGGGTATCGGTACCGCAGCCGCTGGCCAGGACGGCAAGCAGGGCCGTGACGGCAACACCTTTCCATTCATTCCGCCCGGAACCGGTGGCACAGCAACCGGCCCCGGAACCTTTGGCACCAACCCGCTTGACGCCAGCCTCAACGGTCAACCAGGTGTGGGCCGCACTGGCGGCGACGCCGGTCCCAACGCTCCCAATTCCATTGACGGCGCAGGCGGCGGTGGCGGCGGCTACTTCGGCGGCGGCGGCGGTGCCGGTACCACCAGAAACGGCAGCAGCGGAACCCGGGCGGTGACCGACAACTTGTCGGTCGGCGGGTCTGGTGGCGGTGGTGGCTCATCGTTCATCAGCGGCACGGCCGTCGACGGACTGGGCAGCGTCCCGACCCTGATCAACTCCGCACCCGCGTCAGCGGGTGGGCCCGGCGACCGAGGCGAAGGCGCACGCAGCGATGGCGCTGACGGCCTCATCGACCTCCAATGGGTCATGTGCGACTACAACCTCGATGTTGAAAAGTCTGTGACCCCCACCTCCGCACTGGTTGGTGACACCGTCACCTGGACGGTTTCGGTAACCAACACCGGACCCGATCCCATGACCCAGGGTGACACGGTCACCATCACCGATTCCCTCCCCGGTGCCGGTCCAAAGACCATCACCTCGATCGTCCATACGCCCGGCGCCAACTCGGGCCTCGATCAGGGAGCGATGACTTGCAACGCCAGCGTTGCCAGCCCCATGTCAAGCCCCATTGACTGCTCGCAGCCCTACAGCGCATCCGGCGCGGCCGAAGCACCTTCGGGTGGCGTCCGTGGTCTGGACGTGGGTGGCAACATCACGATCACCTACACCCAGGTCATCGCCGCAGCAGATGTGACGACGCCTCCCTCGAATCTGGTCAACACGGCCCGAGTCACGGACCGCAACGGCGGCGATTCCTCCGTTGCTGAGGTTGAGCCCGCTCGCGAAGAGACCCGTCTTGACATTGCCAAGACCGCCGGCACGCCCGTCAACAACGGCGACGGCACCTACAACGTCACCTACGAGATTGAGGTCGCCAATCCGGCTTCGGTCCCGGACTGTCTCAATGACGGGAGCGATGCCTGCTTCCTCACCGACAACACAAACGTTCAGGTCAGTGATGGTTTGGCCACCGTGTTCGGAGCCGGCGCAATCGTCTCGGCATCCAACGCGGTCCTCACTGGTCCGTGCAGTGGCAGCAGTATCTACGACGGCATCACCAACACCGATCTTCTGGTTGGACTCGACACGCTTGCGCCCGGCGAGACCTGTGTGATCTCCATCACCGTGAAGGTCACCGTCGACACTGATGATGCGGCACCCGCTTCGCTCGGCGAAACGACCAATACCGCCACGGCAACCTCAGACGAGATTCCTGATGGCGTCACCGACGGCTCGACGGTGACCTTGGCGGAAAACCCGTCCATGACCGTGGACAAGGCCGTCAGTGGCGGCCCAACCAACAACGGCGACGGCACCTATGACCTGCAGTACACGATTGACCTGGTCAACACGGGCGACGTGGAGCTGGAGAACGTCCAGATCAGTGACGGTCTCGACGCCGTGTTCGGTGCCGCTCTGGTCAGTGGCAGCCAGACCACAAATGATCCGTGCACCGCCGATGCGGCCTACACCGGGGTAACTCCCAACACGAACCTGCTGGTTGGGACCGACACCGTTCCGGTTGGCGGAAGCTGTCAGGTGATCATCACCGTGACGGTGACCGTCGACTCCACCAATCCAGACTCAGCGGCAATTGACACCGATTACACCAACAGTGCCAGCGGTTCAGGTTCGGGCCCGGGTGGTACTCCCGCCGGCGACAGCGGATCCGCAACCACCCAATTCACCGAAGATCCAAGCATCGACGTGATCAAGACCGTGCTGGATCCCCCCGGGGCGGTCAACAACCTTGATGGCACCTACACGGTGAGCTACGAGATACAGGTCATCAATGACGGCAATGTCGAGCTGCGAAACGTGCAGACAACCGACGGCCTCGAAGCGGTCTTTGGGGCGGGGCTGGTTGGAGCGACGGCATCAGTTACCGCCGGCACCTGCACGGCCAACGCCGGTTACACCGGCGCCGGAGCCAACACCGACCTGCTGGCGGGAACCGACACGATTCCAATTGGCGGAGCGTGCACGATTCTGATCACCGCGACCGTAACGGTCGATGACGCCGTTGCCGGAGCAGCCTCGGTCAACACCGATTACACCAACACCGCCGAGGGTTCGGGCAGCAGCCCATCGGGCGAAAGCGTCAGCGATGCCGACACCAGTACCACCCAGCTGCCGGAGAACCCGAGCATTGACATCATCAAGACTCTCAGTGCCGGCCCCACCAACAATGGTGACGGCACCTATGACCTTGAGTACACCATCGACGTCATCAACGACGGTGATGTGCCGCTTGATTCGGTCCAGGTGGCAGATGGCCTTGACGCCGTCTTTGGCGCCGCTCTGGTGAGCGGCATCGCCACGACCGGAACGCCATGCACGGAGAACGCCGGATACACCGGCGTCGCGCCCAACACTGACCTTTTGGTCGGAACCGACGTCATTCCGGTTGGCGGAAGCTGCCAGATCATCGTAAGCGCCACCGTCACGGTCGATTCGACCAATCCGGACGCCGCCGCGGTGGACACGACCTTCACCAACACCGCTGACGGATCAGGTACCGCACCATCGGGTCAGGGTGTCAGCGACAGCGACGACGAGAGCACGCTTCTCAAAGAAACGCCGAGCATGGATGTCATCAAGACCGTCACCGATGGCCCCACCAACAATCAGGACGGCACCTACTCGCTTGAATACACGATTGACGTCATCAATGACGGCGATGTGGATTTGCTGAACGTGCAGGTCACTGACGGTCTGGATGTCGTGTTTGGCAACGCACTGGTCACCGGTGCGCAGGCAACTCAGGCACCGTGCATCGCCAACGGCAGCTACACCGGTATTGCGCCCAATACCGATCTTCTGACCGGCACCGACACCATTCCGGTTGGAGCGAGCTGCCAAATCGTGATTCAGGTCACGGTCACGGTGGATTCCACCAATCCGGATGCGGCGGCGGTTGATACCGACTACACCAACACCGCTGCCGGCTCGGGCACCAGCCCCGCCGGTGAAGGCGTGGGTGACAGCGATATCGACACCACCCAGTTCACTGAGACGCCCAGCATCGACGTGGTCAAGACCCTCACCGATGGCCCCACCAACAATGGTGACGGCACCTATGACCTGGAGTACACCATCGACGTCATCAACGATGGCGACGTGGACCTGCTCAACGTGCAGGTCACCGACGGTCTGGATGCGGTGTTCCCCGGCGCCATCGTGAGTGCGGTTCAGACCACCGGCACCCCGTGTACCGCCGATCCGGCGTACACCGGTGTTGCCCCTGGGGTCAACCTCCTGGTGGGTACCGACACCGTTGCGGTGGGCGAGAGCTGCCAGATTGTCGTGTCGATCACCGTCACGGTTGACTCGACGTCGGCATCGCCGGCGGCGCTCGACACCACGCTGACCAACACCGCAAACGGTTCGGGTACGAGCCCCGGTGGTGAAGGCGTCAGCGACAGCGACGACGACAGCACCATCCTCGAGGAGTCGCCGAGCATTGATGTGATCAAGACGATCACGGCCGGACCGACCAACAATCAGGACGGCACCTGGGACATTCAGTACACGATCGACGCCATCAATGATGGCGATGTGGATCTGCTGAACGTGCAGGTGACCGATGGTCTCGAGGCGGTCTTTGGCGCAGCACTCCAAAGCGCAACGGCGACCACTCTTGCTCCATGCACTGTTGATGCGGGCTACACCGGCCTGGCTCCGGCGACCAACCTGCTGGTCGGTTCCGACACCATTCCGGTCAACGGTTCATGCAGCATCGTTATTGACGTGGTCGTCCTGGTTGACGGTTCAGCCGACGCGGCAGCTCTGGCCACCAATTTCGCCAACACCGCCGATGGTTCAGGAACGAGCCCTGGTGGTGAAGGCGTTGCTGATTCGGACACCGCGGATGCGGAGTTCAATGAGAACCCGAGTCTTGGGATCGACAAGACCATCACCGCCGGTCCGACCAACAACCAGGACGGCACCTACGACCTCGAGTACACGTTGGACATTGTCAACGACGGCGACGTCGAGATGCACGATGTGCAGGTCTGGGACGGTTTGGATGTGGTCTTTGGTCCGGCGCTGGTTGCAGCAACGCAAACCAGCACCGCACCGTGCACCTCGAGCACGACCTATGACGGAGTGACCGACGCGTTGTTGCTGGTCGGCACCGACACCCTGCCGGTCCTCGGCACCTGCCAGATTGTCATCACGGTGACGGTCTCGGTTCAGGACAGCAACCCCGACTCGGTTGGAATCGACACCGATTACAACAACATGGCCAGCGTCTCCGGTACCTCACCTGGCGGAAACGCCGCCGGTGACACCGACGACGCAACCACCACGTTCGGGGAGAACCCGAGCATGGAGGTTCTGAAGTCTGTGGTCGGTCCGCCAGTCAACAATGGCGATGGCACCCACACCGTGGACTACCTGATCACCATGGAGAACACCGGGGATGTGGATCTGCTCAACGTGCAGCTGACTGATGGTCTCGAGGCCGTCTTTGGCACCGCATTGGTCAGCGCAACCACCTCAACGGTGCTGCCATGCTCGACCAATGCGTCCTACACCGGGACCGCCGCCGGAGACATCAACCTGCTCAGCGGAATCGACACCCTTCCGGTCGGCGCCATCTGTGGCGTCAACTTAGAGGTGGTCGTGACTGCTGGCGACCTTGGTCCCCACAGCAACACCGCCGCCGGCTCGGGTACTTCGCCCAGCGGTGAGGGGGTGGCTGATGACGACCCAGCCGACGTCACGCTGGTTGAGAATCCAGCCATCGACATTGTCAAGGCGGTTTCGATGGAACCAACCTCCAACAACGACGGGACCTTCGACATGCAGTGGGAGATGGTGATCACCAACACCGGTGACATCGTCCTCAACAACGTGCAGGTCCAGGACCCGCTGGCATTCACCTACGCCACTGCGGTCAGCTGGATCGTGACCGGAACCGGACTCAATGCGCTTGACACGTGCACAGTGAACCCGGCCTTCGACGGTCTGGTTGACGTCGAACTCTTGATGGGCACCGACTCGCTCACGATCGGCAGCACCTGCACGATCACCGTCGACGTCACCTTCGAACCAGGGGCCAACCTCGGTGAGTACACCAACGCGGCTTCGGTCGAAGCCACCTCGCCGGGTGGCGAAGGCGTCAGCGACGAAGCCGACGCTGATGTGACCGTGGTGGAGAATCCTGTCATCGACATTGTCAAGACGGTGCTTGCACCCCCGGTCAATGACGGCACGGGAATCTTCACGATGGCCTACCAGATCACCACGACCAATACCGGCGACGTTCCACTCAGCGGCGTCCAGGTCACTGACGATCTGGCCGCAGCGTTCGCCACGGTGGCGAGCTGGTCGGCAACAAGCTCGGTCAGCGCCGGCTTGTGCACGGCCAACGCCGCCTTTGATGGCGCCGCGGACATGAACCTGCTGGCCGGGACCGATGGTCTCGCCGTGCTGGAAAGCTGCACCACAGACATCGTGGTGACCTTCGATCCGAACGGAGCGTTGGGCGACTACGTCAACGCCGCCGGAACCTCGGGCACCTCGCCCGGTGGTGAAGGCGTCGACGATATGGACAGCACCGACGAAGCTGTTGAAGAGAACCCAGCCATCGATGTGGTCAAAGACATCATCGATCCTCCGGGAATCGTCAACAACAGCGACGGCACCTACGACATCACCTACGGGATCACCACCACCAACGTGGGCGATGTTCCGCTCAACAACGTGCAACTCACCGATGACCTCACCGCAACCTTTGCGGCCGCCATTGGGTTTGACGTCGATCCCGGCGTCGTCATCGTGACCGCCGGTCCATGCAGCGCCAACAGCACCTTCGACGGCTCAGCCGATCAGGGTCTGCTGGCCGGAACCGACTCCCTCGTGGTGGGCCAGTCCTGCTCCGTGGAGTTTGTGGTGACCGTGACCCCGGGCACCACGCTCGGCACCTACACCAACGATGTACTGGCCGAAGGCACCTCGCCGGGCGGTCAGGGCGTCAACGATGCCGACGACGTGGATAACGAGTACCCGGAGAACCCGGAGATCTCGCTGGCCAAGGACATCATCGAACCGCCCGCGGTGGTGAACAATCAGGACGGCACGTACTCACTCACCTACCGCCTGGTCGCCTCCAACACCGGCGACGTTCCGCTGAACAACGCCCAGGTCACTGACGACATGGCGCTCACCTTTGCCACGGCCACCTCCTGGTCGGTTGTTCGAACCACGATTGCGATTGGCGATCCCTGCTCGGCCAATGCGGCCTACAACGGTGACACCGACATCAATCTGCTGACCGGAACCGACACCATGGCGGTGGGCGACATCTGCACCATCGACATCGAAGTCCTGGTGACCCCCGGTTCGGACCTTGGTCCGTACAACAACAGCGCTGAAGCATCGGGTACCTCCCCCGGCGGCGAAGGGGTCAGCGATGTCAGCCAGGACGGAGCAGATCCTGATCCCGACGCCAGCGGCAGCGGTGGCGACAACAGCGACCCAACCCCAGCCTGGTTCACCGAAGAGCCCCAGATCAGTCTGAACAAGACGATCATCGGCGCCGCAAGCAGTAACCAGGACGGCACCTACAACGTGACCTACCGACTCGACGTGGCCAACTCCGGCAACGTCATCCTGTTCAACGTCCAGGTCGACGATGACATGGCAGCAACCCTCGCCATGGCCGTCAGCTGGGCCGTCACCGACGTGCGAGTGTCCGCTGGTGCCTGCAACGCCTCCACCACCTACGACGGTGGACTCGAGATCGGAACTCTTGCCGGTACCGACTCGATGGCGGTTGCCGATACCTGCAGTATCGAAATTGACGTCACCTTCGAACCGGGAGCATTCCTGGGCAGCTATGACAACACCGCCACCGCCTCGGGCACCAGCCCGGCCGGTGAAGGCGTTGAAGACATCGGCCAGGATGGCGACGACGCCGATCCCGACGGTGACAACGACCCCTCCAACAACAGCGATCCAACCCCGCTGACCGTTGAAGAGAACCCGGAGATCTCTCTCTCCAAGGACATCATCACCGACACGGTGAACAATGGTGACGGCTCCTACAGCTTCACCTACGGCCTGGTGGCCACCAACACCGGTGACATCACCTTGTTCAACACCCAGGTGGTTGATGACCTGGCGGCAACCTTCACCGGTGCCACCTCCTGGAGCATGGACGGGCTGGCGGTTACCGCTGGGGCCTGCACCGCTTCGGGTTCCTATGACGGAGCAGCCAACACTGGCTTGCTGGCCGGCACCGACACAATGGCGGTGGGCGATGCCTGCACCATCGAAATTGCCGTGACCGTGATTCCGGGCGCCGACCCTGGTCCATACAACAACACCGCCACCGCCTCGGGCACGAGCCCGGCCGGTGAAGGCGTTGAAGACAGCAGCCAGGATGGCAACAACCCCGACACCGACATGGACGGCGACCCGACCAACAACAACAACCCAACCCCGGTGAGCTTTGATGAGAACCCTGAGCTCTCGCTGACCAAGGACATCACCGCTGGTCCAATCAGCAATCTGGACGGCTCCTTTGACCTGCAGTACTCAATGGTGGTCACCAACACCGGCGACGTGCAGCTCAACGGCGTGCAGGTTGACGACGATCTGGGCCTCACCTTCCAGAGCGCGACAGGCTGGACCTTGGGTTCAGTTGCGGTGACTGCAGGTGACTGCACGGCCTCGGCCACCTACGACGGCATCGCCGACATTGGCACCCTTGATGGCACCGACACCATGCAAATTGGTGACAGCTGCACCATCGAGATCGACCTGGTGGTAACGCCAGGTGCGGTCTTTGGTCCCTATGACAACACCGCTGGCGCCTCCGGCACCAGCCCCGCAGGCACTGGTGTGGCTGACGAAGCCAACGAGGCGGTGAGCTTTGACGAGAATCCAGAGATTGGTCTCGCCAAGGACATCACTGCTGGTCCGACCAGCAATCAGGACGGCACGTTCGACCTCCAGTACACGCTGGTTGCCCAGAACACCGGCGATGTTTCGCTGAGTGGCGTGCAGGTTGATGACGATCTGGCCGCAACCTTTGCCGGAGCCACCGGCTTCACGGTGACCGCGATTGCGGTCACCGACGGGACCTGCGATGCCTCAACAACCTTTGACGGCTCGACCGACATTGGAACGCTGGCCGGAACCGACACCTTGAGTGTGGGTGAGGACTGCACCATCGTGATTGACCTGGTGGTGACGCCAGGCGCGGACTTTGGGCCCCATGACAACTCGGCGACGGCTTCGGGCACCAGCCCGGGAGGCGCAGAGGTTGACGACATCTCCCAGGATGGAGCCGACGTCGACGCTGATGGCGATGGCGATCCCAATGACGACAGCGATCCAACCCCGGTGAGCTTCGGTGAAGATCCGAAGATTGCGCTGGCCAAGGACATCACTGCTGGTCCAACCAGCAACTTGGACGGCACCTTCGATCTCCAGTACACGCTGGTTGCCCAGAACACCGGCAACGTGAACCTCAGCGGGGCACAGGTTGACGATGACCTCGAAGCAACCTTCGCTGGAGCTACCGGATTCCTGGTGACCGCAGTGTCGGTGACCGACGGAGCCTGCACCGCTTCCAGCACCTATGACGGCAGCGCCGACACGGGAACACTGGCCGGCACCGACACCATGCAGGTGAACGATTCGTGCACCATCGTGATTGACCTGGTGGTGACGCCGGGCTCGGACTTTGGGCCCTATGACAATACGGCCACGGCCTCGGGTGTGAGCCCGGCTGGTACCGATGTCACTGACGTCTCCCAGGACGGAGCTGACGTCGATGCTGATGGCAACGGCGATCCGGGCAACGACAGCGATCCAACCCGGGTGAGCTTCGGTGAAGATCCGAAGATTGCGCTGGCCAAGGACATCACTGCTGGTCCCACCAGCAACAGTGACGGCACCTACGACCTGCAGTACACGCTGCTTGTGCAGAACGTTGGCGACGTTTCGCTCAGCGGAGTGCAGGTTGACGATGATCTGGAGCTGACCTACGCCGGTGCTGCTGGTTGGTCCTTCACTTCGGTTGCAGTGACTGCGGGTGACTGCACCGCTTCCAGCACCTATGACGGCAGCGCCGACATTGGCACGCTGGCCGGCACCGACACGATGCAGGTGAACGACTCGTGCACCATCGTCATCGATGTGGTCATCACTCCCGGTGCGGACCTTGGTCCGTACAACAACACCGCACTTGCTTTGGGCACCAGCCCGGGAGGCACCGAGGTGACTGACCAGTCCCAGGACGGCGCGGACCCAGACCCTGACTTGTTGGGGGCTGGTGCCAACAACCTGGAGACTCCTGCGTGGTTCACCGAAGATCCGCAGATCTCGCTGAGCAAGGACATCACCGCTGGTCCGGTCAACAACAACGACGGAACCTGGAGCCTGACCTACGGTCTGGTCGTCGCCAACTCTGGCAACGTCTCACTGGCCGACGTACAGGTCGATGATGACCTCGGAGCAACCTTTGGAAGCACCGGGTTTGCGGTCACCGACGTGCGAGTTGACAGTGGTGCCTGCACCGCTTCAACCACCTACGACGGATCCGCCGACATCGGCACCCTGGCCGGAACTGACACGATGGCAATCGCTGACACCTGTGCGGTCAGCATTGACGTGGACGTCACACCGGCCGGTGTCCCCGGCCCCTATGACAACACCGCCACCGCCAACGGCACCAGCCCGGCTGGCGAGGATGTCACCGACATCAGTCAGGACGGCACCGACGCCGATCCCGATGGTGACAACGATCCTTTGAACAACAGCGACCCATCGCCGGTCGAGTTCCCGACCAATCCGTTGATCGCGCTCAGTAAGCGGGTGATCGAAGGTCCGGAACTGATCAGTGGCTCCACCTATGCGGTGTCCTATGGCCTCGTGGTCGTAAACAGCGGCGACGTCCTGCTCAACAATGTGCAGGTCGACGACTCCCTCCAAACCACCTACGCCACCGCCGAGGCCTGGGAACTCACAGGGACATCGATCCTTGCGGGTGCCTGCACCACCGGCTCCGGCTACAACGGTGATTCGAATACGGGACTGCTCAGCGGGTCTGACTCACTGGTTCCCGGCGAGTCATGCACCATTGGCATTGACGTTGAAGTCACCGTCGGTATCACCGGCGGCGAATACGACAACAGCGCCACCGCCTCGGGCACCTCGCCCGGAGGTCAGGGAGTGACCGACACCTCACAAGATGGTGTGGACAGGGACCCCGATGGTGACGGCGACGCCAGCAACAACAGTGTGCCCACTCGGGTGCTGATGTCCGGTGTTGCGGCGCCGACGGCAACGCCGGCACCAACGCCAACCGCAACAGCAGCCCCGGCACCCGCACCGCGACCTGTTCCTGTGATCGTGCCGATGCCGGCACCACGACCTGCGCCGGTTTCGACTCCGGCGCCTCGCCTGCTGGCCTTCACCGGCGCTGACAGTCTCCGACTGGCAGCTCTTGGTGGCGCCTTGCTGGCGGCTGGTGTGATCATCGCCGTCGGCGCCCGGCGCCGCAGCGAAGACGAGTAGAACCTTGTGTCGGACTGAATGACCGACACCAACCACTCGATTGATGGCCGGACTTCTGAAAGAAGTCCGGCCATTGGTCGTTTTGCACGGCACGGACATGTCATGCTCGGTGCGTGTCCTCTCCCGGGTCGACGGTGCCGTCGTTGTCACTTCGCCTGACCCTGCTACCACTTGCGGTGCTGGCGAGCGTCATCATCATGGTGTTGATAATGCGAGCCCGGTCCATCACGCCGGCCGTCGGCCTGATGGAGTTGACCTTCCATCCGGCACACCAGGTGCGGGAGCACCAGCAGGCCGCGCCGTCGTTGGATCCGTACCGGGGTCTGGGCGGATGGCTCGATGTCTTTGACTATTCGCTTGCCTACAGCGGTGACGCCGGTCCGGCCATAGCGCCGGCGGCGGCGGTTCAAGAGATGGCCGATGCGGGAGTAGGAACGCTCTTTATCCAAGGTGCCCGCCGTGACGAGCGATCACCGGGTCTGATCGAAGATCGGTGGCAGCTGGCGGAGACACTGATGGCCGCCCACGAGCGCGACATCGCGGTCGTTGCGTGGTTTCTTCCCCGATTCGATGGTCCCGATGACGCAGGTAACTCCGAGGACGCGCGGCGAATAGAAGCGTTGCTTGACTTTGAGGTGATGGGGCATCGCTTTGACGGCATTGCGCTGGACATCGAAGCCGACCCTGAGCCGGAGCCGGAGGTCCTCGATGCCCGAAATCGGGAACTGATTCGGCTGTCGTCGGTGGTGGACTTTCTTGCCGAGAATGCGGGGGCAGGGCCAATGCCGGTGGGGGCCATCGTGCTGCCGCCGCCGTTGATCGAAGATGTCAACCCCCGGTTCTGGCCCGACTTTCCATGGATGGAGATCAGCGGGTTCTACGACGTCTGGCTACCGATGGCGTACTGGTCTGGCCGGTCAAATGAGTCGGGCCTTGGTGACGGCTACGGCTACAGCGCAGAGTCGGCGCGGCGGATTCGAACCAACATTGCCCAACCAGATGCGCCGATGCATGTGATTGGCGGCATCGGCGGCGTGGCGGGGGAGCGCGACTTCACCTCCGCCGAGATCCTGGCGTCCACCGAGGACTATGGGGCTTTTGTGCAGTCGTTGGTGGACGAGCGGGCCCTGGGCGGCTCGATCTATGACTGGTTGACCCAGGACCAGACGGCCCGCTCGCTGATGAACGAACTCTTTGCCACCGGGCCGGCTTCCAAGCTGGGCCAGTAGGTCAGCTCAGGCAGCGGTCATTGTCACATAGATGACCTGAATGCCATCGGCGTACTCGGGGTGGCCCGGGAGGTACGGCTGGGGCTCGGACACGTCCACCCGCCACCCCTGATTGCGGAGGGTGCTCATCACATCGCCGCATGACCGGGAGGCCCACAGGTCGGTTCGTTGGGTGGCGATGACCACACCGTCGGCGGCGATGGCCGCACCAAAGTTGCTCAGCACCGACAAGGTGTTCGGCAGATAGGTGAGGACCCCGCCGCAGACCACCGCATCAAACGATGCCGGGCTGAACGGGAGATCACCACCAAGGTCAACCTCCCGGGTTTCGGCGTACAACCCTGCCGGCAACGCCGCCAGTGATTGGGGCGACGCGTCGATACCAATGATGCGGCGCTTGGCGAGCTGGGGATGGGACCGCAGGGCGCGGCCAACCAAACCGGTGCCACACCCCGCGTCCAGGATTGGCCGTTCCACACCGGGGGCCAGGTGCCTGGCCAGACGCGCGGCCAGAGCTTCCGGCACCTCATAGCCCCACGAGCGAACATCGTCCTCATAGGTCGACACCCACTGGTCGTAGCGATCCTGCACCGCGTCCGGATCCGGCTCGTGCGCCAGATTGCTGAGGCCCGATTGTTCGCTCACTGAGACTCCTGGGTCATCACATCAGTCTGTCACTCGGGATGCTCGCCCAATCGCACGCGAGGTCGGCCTGCGGTCTGGCGGAGAACGGCCAGGAGCCGAAGGCACTCGCTGACCAGTCGGCCCTCGGGCGCACCTTTGGAGATCACACCGTGAGTGGTTGTCACCGCCGCATGGCACCGGCCGTGCGTGTCCACCACCAACACGGTGGTTGCCACATGCTTGTGGCCTCTGACGGTCGCAATTCCCGGCGCCACCACGCCGACTGCCCAAGGTTTCTGCGGAAGGTCAATGGTCGAACTGAGCTGCGGGTGGGACCCAATCTGGTGCCAACCCACGGGGTCGGTGTCGGTGGCCGCGGCAAAGATCGGCGCAGTGAGTGATACCCCCGCCGCGGACACCGCAGTGGCCAGTGACTGCGCGGCGTCAGTCATCGAAACCGGGGGGTCGAGCGCAACGGGTGGGTGGTTGGAATGATTGTCAGTTGGCACGCGGGCCTCCGTTGTTGGTGAACGGTGGGCAGCGCGCAGCTGCGATGGTGGCCGACGAGCAGCGAGGGGGAAGTGGCGGTCAGCAGAATCGGCGCGGGGGCCGACGACCGCTAGTTGGTTTTGGTCTGGTCGTTGGCCTGCAGACGCTTGACGGCGCCGACCAGAATTTTCCGGCTGAGGGTCGGACTCTCATCCAACAGCGCCATGAACTCTCGGCGGTTGAGGACTTGGATGAGCATGTCTGAGGTGGCGGTCACCGTTGCGGTCCGAGGAGCACCGGAGATCACCGCCAATTCACCGAGAAAGTCACCGGGTCCAAGATGGGCCACCGTGAGGTCGTCGATCTCGACCCGGGCCGTGCCGTCTGCAATGATGATGAACTCCCGCCCCGGGCTGCCTTGCTTGGTCAGCACTCGGTCGGGCTTGGCCCGCATCTCGGTCATGAGCCGCGTGAGCCGTTTCAGCTCTTTGCCGGTGAGTTCGGAGAAAATGGGAATCGACGCGAGTTCTTTTTCGATCACGACGGCAACCCTACTATGCGTCTCTGACGGTACAGATTGGTCGACGTCGCTACTTGATGGCCACCGGGTTGACCGGTGAACCGCAGCCGCCCACGAACGGCAGGGGAGATGCCTCCAGCAGGAAGTCCCATTGACCATCGGCCGCGCAGTCGGCTGCCAGGTCTTCGAGCACGAAGTTCTGACCTTGGGTGAGACCCATGTCCACCAGGTGGATGCAATGGACCGCCATGTGTTCGCCGGGGGTGTCCGGGTGGTTGGGATAGACCTCAAAGGTCACGTTGTCGGTTGCCACCGCGGCAACGTCGCGCTCGTGGAAGAACTCGGCGGAGGTGAACGCCACGCCGGCGGACGCAAACTCGCCGTCTGCGGTCATGCCGCCATAGAGGGAGGCGATGTCACCGGCCAGGGGGCCCGACATCATTCCGGTGCGAACGAGAACAATGTCGCCGGCTCGAACGTGGACGCCCTGACGCTCTTCGGCCGCTCGCAGATCATCACCGGAGATGGGGTGACCCATGGGCAGGACATCACAACCGTGCAGCCGAGCAATATCGAGCAACACCCCGCGGGATGTCAGGTGCTGCACGCGCTCGATGCCCAGTTCCTTTGACCCGTCTTCGGTGACGGTGGAGGCGCTCACGCCGTTGTAGAGCATGCCGTTGTAGCTGGCGTGGCTCAGTCCATCCCAGTGGGTGGCCGCCTGCAGGCCCATGGTGACCGCGTCGTCGCTGGTGGAGAACATGGAGTCATCGCCGGCAATGTTCTGGTTGATCATGATCATGGTCCGGGTGGGGTTTTCCCGGCCGGGAATGAACCCGATCTGCAGGCCGTTTGGCTGCAGCGGGTACGCCAGCGAAAACCGGCGCCCGCTGCGGACCGATGACATGGCTTCGGTGACCACCTGGTCGGTGATCAGGTTGAGCGTGCCCAGACGATCGTCGGCGCCCCAGCGCCCCCAATTGTTGACCGCGGACGCAGCATCAAGAATTGACTGGGAGTACGGCATGGCAACAACCGGAGCCGGCCGAACCAGCTATTGCAGAATCGCAGTAACGGTGCCGATGGCGATGATGAAGGGGATGACCCCGATGACGGCGGTGATGAGCGCCTGAACGGTGGTCATCTCAGCTGCCTGGCGCATGCCCACCACGATGGCGGTCAACGCCCAGAAGAACCCGACCAGTCCAAGGAGAGGACCAAGGATCGGAATGAAACTGAAGATGCCCAGGGCAAACGGTGCGTAGGCGTACCCGACAGTTCGGAGCATCTCGCCGGTGTCCACGGTTTCTTTGCCAAAGAGCTTCTGGGCCACGAACGATGAAATGAATGACCACACCGCCCAGCCAATCAGGCTGATGATGACGCTGGAAATGAACAGCCAGATCTTTCCGCTGAACAGCGATCCCAACGAACCGATGACCGCAACGATCGCAACGATCGTGCCCGCTTCCTGGGTAAGCGACTCGTCCGCCTCAACCGCCTCGATCGTTGGAATGTCGAGCTTCGCAACGTTTACCGTGCGAACCATCATTTGTCCTGCATCCATGTGAGTTTCTCCCGTCGTGTGAATGCTGTGCGCCCCTTACGGGGCCTCGGCGAACATCCGCTTACGCTGCGGTCGCTTCAAGCGAACACTAGAACATCTTTCGGTGAGCGTGGGCCATCTGGCCCAATGGTGGCCCGCCAGGGCGATGGCGGCTACAGGATCTGGGAAAGGAAGAGCTTGGTGCGGTCTTCGGTTGGGTTGGTGAAGAAGTGCTCGGGCGTGCCGACCTCCACGATTTCACCAGACTCCATGAAGATGATGCGGTCCGCAACTTCGCGCGCAAAGCCCATTTCGTGAGTCACAACCATCATGGTCATACCGCCACGGGCGAGGTCTTTCATCACGTCCAGCACCTCAGAGATCATCTCCGGGTCCAACGCCGAGGTTGGCTCATCAAAGAGCATGATCTTGGGTTCCATGGCCAGCGAGCGGGCGATGGCCACGCGCTGTTGCTGGCCGCCGGAGAGCTGACCCGGATACTTGCTGGCCTGCTCAGGGATGCCCACGCGTTCAAGCAATTGCATGGCGGTTGCTTCGGCCTCGGGCCGGGGGATCTTGCGAACCCACTTGGGCGCAAGCGTGATGTTGTCCATCACCGTCAGGTGCGGGAAAAGGTTGAATTGCTGGAAGACCATGCCCACTTCGGAGCGGATCTTTTCAATGTTGCGGGTGTCGTTGGTCAGCTCGACGTCGTCGACCACGATGCGGCCGCCCTGGTGCACCTCCAGCCGATTGATGCAGCGGATCCAGGTGGACTTGCCGGAGCCCGACGGGCCCAGGACAACGACCACTTCGCGTTCCTTGATGGTTGCGGTGACGCTCTTCAACGCCTGGAAGTCGCCGTACCACTTATCCACGCCGTCGCTGATGATCATGTCCGGTCGTGAGGCAAGGTCCTCGTTGACGGCGGTTGTTGCGTCACTGATGCTCATTGGTGAACCCTTTCGATCTGTGGCGCTCAGCGCTCACCAACGCCGAGGCGTCGTTCCATTTTCTGGCTGTACTTGGACATAGCGAACGCCCCAAGGAAGTAGACCGCAGAAACCACGAGCAGACCTTCCTTCTTGTTTCCAAAGAATTCGGTCTGGTTGGGAATGGTGGACCGGGCGATCAGCAGGAAGTCGAGCGATCCAATAATCAGGATCAGAGAGGTTTCTTTGAAGCCGGCAATGGCCTGACCCACCAACTGCGGGATTGAGGCCCGAAGCGCCTGCGGCAGAATGATGAACGACGTGCGCATGCCGGTGGTGAGGCCCAGCGCATCGGCGGCCTCGAACTGACCGCGACGAATGGACTGCAGGCCACCACGCACGTTCTCGGCAAGATAGGCCGCTGAGAAGAAAGCGAAGCCGGCAACCACCACGGCGACCTCGGCAACGTTCATGCCATCGGGCAGGAACAGCGGGAGGATGTTGGCCACGAAGAACAGGATGGCCAACAACGGCACGCCGCGAACAAACTCGATATAGAGCGTGCTGAGCTGACGGAAGATGGGCATCTCGCTGGTGCGGCCCAGAGCCAGAATCATCCCGAGCGGGAACGAGGCCAGCGTCGACAGCGCCGCAACCATCAGCGTCAGCACCAGCCCCATCATGAACTGCTCCTGCACCAGGTCGATGGTGCGGGGGGTGTTGATCACCGTGGCGAAGTAGTGGAGGATGGACAGGGCGCCCAACCACCCCGTGATGAACCGGACGCGCGTGGCCCGATCGCCAGCAAAGTTGTGGGCGACGAGGGCTACCAGCGCAAAGAGCAGAAAGCTGAAGCGCACCTTCTGCAGCATCGGGTACCAACCGAAGAACGCCGCCACCCAGTTGAAGACCGCCAGGAGCAGGAACCCGGTGGCGATGATGCGGCCGACCTCGCCCAGGCTGGGCCCGGTCAGGAACCAGAGAATGGCTGAACCCATGACCGCAAACGCAAGGAAGAGCGGGACGTCCACGCTCATGACGTATCCGTAGTCAAACGCCGGGTCACGCAGGATGACGAAGATCCCGATGAGCGGGAGCAGGGTCCAAACCAACCCGAGTGCAAACCGACTGGGCACATAGGAGACTCGGCCCGCCAGCGCACGGCCAACGACGAACATGGCCAGCATGATCAACAGGCACACGGTGAATGGCACCTTGGTGCTCATGGCCACGGTTCGGCCCGGTTCACTGATGTACACGCCGTCCGCCAGCGCGTAGTGGCCATAGGGGACGACCCACAGCGACCCAACGGCGGCAATCAGTGCGCCGAAGATGACACCAACCGACGGCACGAAGGTGGAACGGCGACGAATCTCTCCGAGACCAAACCACATGGCCAGTCCGATACCCAGCACGATGAGCGCCAAGACAAGCCACGGCCAGATTCGCCGACTCATGACGGTGCCGAAGCTCTCGTTGGGAATCGGCGAGCCGTCCTCGTTCACCAGGTTCCAGGAGGTGGGAGTGAGAAGCACGCACGCGACCAGGAATGTGCCGGTGGTCATGACCCAGATGCTGATGCGCTTGAGCGATAGCGGGCTGCCGGCCCGAACGATTCCCATGGAGAGGCCGGCGAGTCCCATGGTGAGTGCCAGCAGCACCCAGATGCGCACGAACTGCGACTCTGGGTACACCCCCGCCAGCATGAGCCGGGCGTTGGTGGCTGGTGCCCGCCAGACGCGGATGGGGCTGAAGGTGAAGGCCAACATCGCCCGGAAGGCCCAGAGGGCGAAGAGGCCGAATATGACAGTGAGAAGTGAGTTGAACGGGCTCGAGAAGAGGTTCTTCCTGATCCACTCGGGCGGCGAGAGCGATGGCGCTTCGGGCGGAAGATTGCCGGACGCTTCGACCAACTCTTCCAAGTTGCGGAGATCCTGCTCCACGACGGTCTGTTCAAGATTGGTCATGTCAGCGCTCCACGATCTTGAGCCGCACGTTGAAGAAGTTGACGATCACCGAGATGGTCAACGAACACGCAAGGTAGAAGAGCAACGTGATGATGAGGATGGGGATCACGCGGCCGGTCTGATTGGCCAGCACCGAGCCCGTGTTGAAGAAGTCAGAGAATCCAACCACAAAGGCCAGCGATGTGTTCTTGGTGAGGTTGAGGTACTGGTTGCCCAGCGGGGGAAGCACGACTCGGAAGGCCTGAGGAAGGATGACCTGTCGAAGCTGCTGGGACCGGCTGAGGCCAAGAGCAGCGGCGGCTTCGGTCTGGCCTTTGGCCACCGCCAGAATGCCGCCTCGCACAATCTCACCAATGAAGGCCGAGGTGTTGAGCCACACCGAGAGGAAGACCACGGCAAAGCCTTTGCTCATGTTGAAGCCGCCGGGGCCGTAGTTGACGAAGCGGCCTTCGGTGAAGTCCGGCGGGTTCCAACCGAATGGGGCGCCGTCGTCACGGTCGCGGAACACGGTCTCGCCGGCTTCGTTGGTTGTTTCGATCGGCTCGAACTTGTCGGCCAGGACTCCAAAGAGGTCGCTGCTGGAGTTGATTATCCAGCTGGACAGTCCGGGCCAGATGACCAGCAGGACCAACGCGGTGCCAGCGGCAGCCACGCCGGCAAAGATGATTTGGTACCGATCGTCATCGGTCAGGCGGGCGAGCCCGGCCGGGGTTCGGCGGTCGTTCAGGAAGCGGCGAATCCAGTTGAGCGCCAGCAGCACAGCGGCGATGGAAAGTGCGACCTGAAGCGCGAACTCCGGGATTTTCTGAATGCCGTCGGAGATGGCTTGGAGGGGGCCGTCGACAAAGTTGAAGACTGGATGAATGAACCAGGCGACGATGCCAAACACCACGAGAACCACAAAGGCGGTGAGGAACGGGTAGCCGGTGCTTCCGGATTCGTCCTGCACCCGGGTGCGCCAGCGGAAAGCCAACCATGCGGCAACGGCGCCGAACAACATGATGACGGCCCACTGGTAGAAGCCGTCGGAGATGAAGACCCGGGGAATCGAGATTCCCTTGTTGGAGACATGGAGCCATCCGTTGATGGGACCCATGTCGGTGGCGGCCTGACCGTCGATGCCCAGGAAGATGGCTTCCATCACAATGATGAGCACCAGCAACGGAATGTTGCGGAGCACTTCCACAAATACGGTGCCGACTTTGTTCACAATCCAGTTGTTTGAGAGGCGGGCCAGTCCCACCAGGATTCCCAGCAGCGTGGCAAAGATAATGCCAACCCCGGCCAACCGGAAGGTGTTGACCATGCCCGCCCACAAGGCACGACCACCCGTGTCGGGTTCGTTGTCGATGGAGTCCGAGACCAGGAAGCCGGGATCGATGGACAAGAAGTCAAAGCTGGTTGAGATGTCCTTCTGGGCCAGGTTGGTGCCAGCCACCGAGATGAAGAACCACGTGGCTGCGAGGACGACCGCAAGCAGCAGCAACTGTGCCGCCCACTTGACGAAGGTGACGTTGCGATACAACGGCGGTTTGGTTTGGTTGGTGGCGCGTGGGGCATCCACGTCACCAACGAGTAGATCGCTCACTTCCCCCCTCTCTTGCAGATGTTCTGCACGATTTCTGCACGTGTTCTGCACATGTTGTGCTCCGGTATGCGCCGCTTGGACAAGAGCAGATCTGGCCAAGCAAAAACAAAGGGCCGGGAGCCTGTTGGGCTCCCGGCCCCTTCGTTCCGGGGAGAACCTACTTCCTGAGTGGTCTCCCTGTCACATTGGGTTGATGTCGTTGGCGGTGAATCAAACTTTCGATCAACCACCCGACACCGTTATGTGGGTTGAATCAGCGTGCTGGTGGTGCGTAAATCAGACCACCATCAAGCCAGCCTGCGTTGGCTGAACCTTCACGCTTGAGGCCTACGGGCACCAGGTTGGCGTCGTAGATCTCGCTGTAGTTGCCGACCTGAGAGATGGCGTTGCAGAACGCATCGGCGCTGAGGCCCATCGCGGTCTGGAGTTCACCTTCGCCGCCCATGAGACGACCGACCTCAGGAATGCCGGTGGCATCGGGGTCGGCGCAGTCAACATCGGCGCTGCCGATGCCGTACTCGTCAGCGATGATGGTGGCGTAGACCGACCAGTTGACAACGTCAGCGAAGGCCGAGTCGTTCTGACCGTAGGTTGGGCCAAGCGGCTCCTTGGAGATTGGCGTCGATGGGAAGATGACCCACTCTTCGCCAGCAGGCTGCTGCTGGGCCTTACGGCCAACAAGGCCGGAACCGTCGGTGGTGATGACGTCGCACGCACCAGCGATGAAGTTGTCGGTTACCTGGTCGAAGTCATCGAAGCCCTGAAGGTCAACGGTGATGCCAAGTACGCCGGCCGCGTCGCCGACGTTCTTTTCGGTGGTGGTACCGGCGTTGGTGCAAACAATGGCGCCGTCGATTTCTTCAACGGTGCTGTCGGCGGTGAAGCCGTCGCTGGCGCGGCCCATGAACTGCTGACCGTCGTAGTAGGTGGTTGGACCGAAGTCCATGCCCACGTCGGTGTCGCGGCTCTGGGTCCAGGTGGTGTTCCGCATAAGCAGGTCCACGTCACCGGTCTGTACGGCGGTGAAGCGCTCAGCAGCAGAAAGAGCAACGAAGTTCACTGCTTCGGAATCGCCGAGGATGGCAGCAGCAACAACGCGGCAGTAGTCGGCATCGAAGCCGGTACGGCTGCCGTCAGCCTGAAGCTCAGAGAACGCCACGGCGCTGGTTGAAACGCCACAGTTGAGGGTGCCACGACTTTGAATGGCGCCGAGAAGCGAGCCACCGTCCTGGGTGAGCTCAACGTCAGTTGAGTCGTCTTCGACGACTTCTTCCGTGACTTCTTCTTCGGTGACTTCTTCGGTGGCTTCTTCGGTGACTTCTTCTTCGGCTGGCTCAGCCTCGTCACCGGTTACGGCGTCGGAAACGTCACCGGTGGTGTCGGCCACCGTGTCAGCAGCGTTGCCGACTACGTCAGCAGCATCACTACCGCACGCGGTAGCAAAAAGTGTGAGAGCGAGCAGTGCGAACACAACTCGCATGATTGCGGAATTCTTCATTTGGTTCCCCTCCATGGGACGTGGAGATCCCCAGCACAGAACGGCCGGAGAAATTCGCATGCAAAGATAGCCGGAATATGGAAGAAAGTCCCTGCGGGACCAGAGTGCCCTATCAAATCACGTGTTTTGTCCACGGCCGGGTACTCAGATTGTGAACGCCAGATTTGCAATGAGGCGTTCGCCGGTTGCCCGATCTCCGCCAATTTCGATCAGGCCATCATCGATTGATGCTCGGGCGCTGCGCCGACCGCCGGCGAGTCGCATGAAGATCTCAAAGTTCATTGCGAGGACCGTTGTTGGATCCTCATCGTCAAAGTCAGGGACGACCTCAGCTCGGCTCTCCACTGCTACATGGATCAGCAACGTTTGACTGCCGCGGAACAAGCGGAACTCGATCATCGATCCGGGCTCGGCTTCGCCACGTTTGCCGATGATGTAACCCAGCGCGTTGACCACTTCGAGCAGCGAGAGGTCGGCGGCTGGACGGTCGCGACCGCCGGGACGACCCAGGGCAATGCGAACGTCCTGTTCGTGCATCCAAGAGTCAAAGACCCGAATGTGGAGCCAGCGGCCAAGCGTTGCGTCGCCGGCAGGCGTCCATGATGGGGCATTCCATTGCTGGTCGGTCATCGCCCGGAGCTGGTCCACCCGGGTGTTGGTGACGGCGATGAACTCGGCCAGCAGATCCTGGTTGGTCAGCGCGTTGAAGCTGCGGATCCAGGCTTCGTTGGCTCGACCGATCTCATTGCGGACGTGGGCCGGCGAGCCAAGCGCGACTTCCGGCGCTTCCGCTCCGGCCAGCATTCTTTCAGCGCCGACGATATGGGCATAGACGTCGCGCACCGTCCACCCTGGCAGTGGTGACCCGGTAGCCCACGCCGCTTCGTCGAAGTCGGCCGCCAAGTTGGCCATGACCTGCCAGGTGGCGGCAAGGGCGTCGGTGATTTCGGAGCGCTCCGGCACCCGGGTGATGACACGTTGCACATCGGGGATTTCGCTCACGTCCGCATCATGACACAGGGCGATTGAGGTTCTTGTCCTACCGTTCCGGTATGCAACCCAATAGACCGAGCACCCATGCGGCGGTTGCCGACCAACGAAACGCCACCATCGACGTCTGGATCAACGGCGAGTTCTTCCCTCGGGAGGAGGCCAGGATCTCGGTCTTCGACAGTGGCTTCCTGGTGGGCGATGGCATCTGGGAGGGTATCCGGCTGCACCACGGTGAGTTCGCCTTTCTCGACCGACACCTCGATCGCTTGTTTGCGGGCGCACAAGCCGCCGATCTTGACATCGGCACCCGCGCTGAGCTCACTGCGGCGCTTCGCGCCACCGTCGACCGCAATGACATGGATGACAACGTCCATGTGCGGCTGATGATCACGCGGGGGACCAAAAAGACCCCGTCGCAACATCCCTCCAACGTGATTGGCGGACCCAACGTCGTCATCATCGCAGAGCACAAGGTCGCGGATCCTGCCGTGACCGAGCGGGGCATCAGTCTGTTCACGGCCACAGTGCGTCGCCCGCCGCCGGACACCTTGGACCAGCGGCTCAACTGTCACTCCAAGCTCCATGAGGTGATCGCTCTGATTCAGGCGGTTCATGCCGGAGCCGACGAAGCCCTGATGCTCGACCCAACCGGCGCGGTTGCCACCTGCAATGCCACCAACTTCTTCATCGTTCGAAAGGATGAGCTGTGGACGTCCACGGGTCACTACAACCTGCCGGGCATCACCCGGGCAGTCCTGTTGGAAGAGGCGCAGGCGGCCGGGATCCCCACGTTTGAGAAACCGTATTCACTCACCGACGTCTACGCCGCCGATGAGTGCTTCGTCACGGGAACCTTTGGGGGACTGACACCGGTGCGTTCGGTCGACGGTCGAGACATTGGACCCGGCGGAGCTGACTTTGCGGGTACGGGTCCCATGACCGCCCGGTTGACTGAGTTGTATCGATCAGCCATTGCCCGTGATGTCGAAGCTCGGGCGCAGGTCCGGTCCGCGGGCGGAACGTGACCGGCTCCGCTCCGACGCTTCGCATCAACCTCTGGTCCGGTCCGCGCAACCTGTCAACGGCGCTCATGTATTCGTGGCGAAGTCGATCCGATACCACCGTTGTCGACGAGCCGTTGTACGCGCACTACCTGACAACGGTCGGCGACGAGCTGAAGGCCGGTGGTCGGGAACATCCCGGCGACCATGCCGTGCTCGCCTCCCAGGATGCGAATGGCGCACGGGTCGTGGCCGAGCATCTACTGGGCCCCTGGGACTCCCCGGTCGTGTTGTTCAAGCAGATGGCCAAACATCTGGTCGGTCTGGATCCTGAGTCAACCGCTGCCTTGATGGCCGGGTGTGCCAACGTCATCCTGACAAGGACGCCGCGGGACATGCTCCTGTCCTTCCAGCAGCAGGTGCCAAATGCGAGTCTGGCCGACACTGGTCTTGCCGAGCTTGTCGAGATAGCCGAGACGGTGGTCAATGGTGGCCAGGAGCCAATCGTGGTTGACTCCGCTCTGTTGCTGGCGAACCCGGCGTCGGTGCTCGGCCAGTTGTGCCACCGCGTTGGTCTGGAGTTCGAATCAGCCATGCTTTCCTGGCCGGCCGGTCCCAAGCCCGAAGACGGGGTGTGGGCTCGGCACTGGTATCACTCGGTGCATCAGTCCACCAGCTTCTCATCGCCGCCCCGTCGAGACGGGGATCTGAACCCGCAGCTGGCGGCGGTCCTCCCGGAGGCCAACGAGCTCTACGATCTCCTGCGGCAGTGGCGCATAACCCCAACAAACGGAGAAACCACGTGATCACCCCACCCGCGTATCCCGAAGGCCGAAACCTGCTCGCCGGTAAGGGCGTCGTGGTCACCGCAGCCGCCGGGACCGGAATCGGATTTGCCACCGCCAAGCGGGCCGCCGAAGAAGGGGCGCGGGTCGTCCTGAGCGATCACCATGAACAACGGTTGCGCGCCGCCGTCGAGTCATTGGCCGCCTTGCCCAATGCTGAGGTTCACGGTGTGGTGTGTGACGTGACCGATGAGAGCCAGGTGCAGCACCTGATGGACGAAGGCGCCCGGCTGTTGAACGGCATTGATGTGGTGGTCAACAACGCCGGTCTGGGGGGAGACGTGCCGTTGGTTGACATGACCGACGATCAGTGGGACGCCGTGCTCAACGTCACCCTCACCGGCACCATGCGATGCACCCGAGCCGCCATGCGGCACATGCTGCCGCGGGGCTCAGGAACGATTGTCAACAATTCATCGGTGATCGGCTGGCGGGCCCAGTCGGGGCAAGCTCACTACGCCGCAGCCAAAGCCGGCGTGATGGCCTTGACTCGCACGGCGGCCGTTGAATCGGCCGCGGCCGGAGTTCGGGTCAACTGTGTGGCCCCCAGTCTGGCGATGCACACGTTTTTGGCCAAGGTTTCTGACCAGGACTTCCTGGACCATCTGGTGACCCAGGAAGCCTTTGGTCGGGCTGCGGAGGTATGGGAGGTGGCGAATGTGATCCTCTTTCTGGCCAGCGATCTGTCGTCCTACATGACCGGCGAGGTGATCTCGGTCAGCTCCCAGCACCCCTGATAACCACTGGGGGCGCGGTGCGCTAACGTGATGGCCCCAGCGTCTATCCCGGCGCTGCTCAATGAGGGGAATAGGGGTTAAGGCATGAGCTTTTGGACTTCTGGTGTCCATCCACTACGCCGACTGTTTGTGGCGCTGCTTGCGTTGGCGTTGTTCGCCACGGCGTGTGGCGGTGCGGACGATCTGGCTGACGCAGCTGGCGACGCAGCCAGTTCGGCCGTCGATACTGCAGGCGACGCAGCAGATGCGGTGGCTGACACTGCGGGCGACGTGGCGGACTCTGCGGCCGAAACCGCTGATGACACCACCGACGCAGTCACCGATGACGGCGAGGCCATGGATGACGGTGAGGCCATGGATGATGGCGAGGCCATGGATGATGGCGAGGCCATGGATGATGGCGAGGCCATGGATGATGGCGAGGCCATGGATGATGGCGAGGCTATGGATGACGGCGCCATGAGCATGGAGCCCGTCTACGGCGGCGAGGTGAGCTACCTGCTGGAAGCGGAGAGCGACACCTGGGACATTCCGGGCGCCAACTGCGCCGTCTCCTGCATCACCGTGATGCGGTCGGTCGCCGAACCAATGGCCATTGCCAATGACCAGGGCATCGCTGAGCCCTATGTTCTGGAATCCATTGAGTCAAGCGACGACTTCTCCGAGTGGACCCTCACCATGCGTGACGGTGTCATGTTCCATGACGGCACGATGGCCGACGGCGCCGCCGTGCAACGGAACCTGGTGGAGATGGCCAGTGGTCTGCTGCAGGGCCAGGTCTTCCTCGATCTGGTGGACGGAACCAACAGCATCGAGCTCGTTGACGACATGACCGTCAAGGTCACCTTCGACAAGCCATTTGCCACGTTCTCCAGCAACCTGGCCGACCGCACCGGTTACCTCATGGCCCCAGCATTCTGGGATGATCCAGAGCGCGCCGCAGCGATGCCCATTGGCACCGGCCCGTTCCAGATGGTCGAATGGACCCGTGACGAAGTCACCCGCGTGGAGAAGTTCGATGGCTACTGGCGCACCGACCCCAACGGCAATGCACTGCCGTACCTTGACGCCATCAACTTTCGGCCCAACCCGGACGTGTCCGCCCGACGCGCCACCATGGAGGCTGGCGACGCCGACATCAACATGGACAGCTTCGGTGAGAACGGCGATTTCTGGGAAGGTGAGTGGCTCGACAACGGCGGCGGACTGGTAGAGATGCCCGAAGCCCGAGAGACCACCTACCTCATGTACAACAACGCCGCTGCGCCGTTTGACAATGCAGACTTCCGGCGGGCGATTGCTTTGTGCACCAACCGTGATGACTACCTCTTCTTCCGGGCGCCGGGAGAAGAGCTGGCCAATGGTCCATTCCCGGACGCCAGCGGCGCCTTCGACGGTGACACCGGATTCCCCGAGTTTGACCCCGACGCAGGCAACGCCCTTCTGGACGAGATTGGTCGACCAGAGGTACTCACCTACGGAACCACCAATGTGCCCAGCAACCGGGAGACGGCCGAGTTCTTCCAAGATCAGTGGAGCACCAACTGTGGTCTCAACGTTGAGATCGATCAGTTTGACCAGAGCGAGCTGATCACCAAGGCCATCACCGGCCAGTTCGAAGTGTTCCTGTGGCGCAACCACGGTCAAGGTCACCCCGGTCTCGAGCTCGTGTGGTGGCACAGCCGTCACGCATCGGGTCTGGCGCTGAACTTCGGTCGGATCATCGATGACCGCATGGACGAACTGATGCTGGAGTCCTGGACCACCAACGACCCGGCGGAACTGTCCAAGATCTCCGGGGAGATCAACGAGCTCTTTGGTGAGCAGGTCTACAACCTGTGGCTGAATGTGAGCTCGTTCCGGGTGGTGCACCAGGGTGACGTGCACAACGTCGGTGTCATCCACACCCCATCTGGGGGCATGGCGCTGCCATCGCTTGCCGGTCGCACCTGGCTGGGCGAGGTCTGGAGAGGCTGACCGAGTCGGTTGGACGAGCACGAACTATCGGGGGGAATCAGAAAGATATGACAGCAATCTCAGGAGCCAACATTTGGGTCTTTGTGATTGTTGGGTTGCTTGCGCTGCTGGCGGTCTGGGTTGTCCGGACCGCCGGTTGGCGTTTTGCCATCCTGCGATTCGCCCAGGCGCTGTTGATCATGGTGCTCGTCACCTTCGGAACCGCGGTGCTGATGCGGATGGTGGATTCCAGTGAGGTCGCCGAAGCTCTGGGCGAACTGGGCCTGCCCGAACAAGGCGGGCCGTGTCTGGTGGCGCTTGGCACCAACGCGGACTTTGACAGCGTTTCGCAGTGCATAGATGACCGAAATCTGGACGAGAACGTTTTCACGCAATACGGACTCTGGTTGAAGAGCATTGTCTGGGACGGCGACCTGGGCATCGCCTTCTTCAAGAACGGCGAGTTGCTCAGTGATGTGATCAAGGACCGCGGACCGCGGACCGGCTGGCTCTTTCTTTACAGCCAATTGGTGGCGTTCACCATCGCCATACCGGTGGGCATCTGGTCCGCCTACCAGGCCGGCCGAAAACCGCGAAAGTTGCTGGTTGGCCTCGCTGCGTTGCCGATCGGTCTGCTCTTTGGTTGGTTCATTGCCTACCGGCTGGGCAGTGTGGGCGTCTTCGACGGCGTCGCGGCGCTGATTTTCCTGGTTGTGATGGTCGTGTATTTCTGGATGGTTGCTCGCGGTGGTCCGTCCGCCGACACCACGTTCAACTTCTCTGCTTTCGTTCTCCTGTCCGTGCCGGTGTTTGTCATTGGCGAGACGCTGCGCTACCTGTTCTCCATCCAGCGGGGCTACTACAACCTGGTTGGCTACGTGCCCTGGCGAGGGGAAGATGGGTGGCAGGCTCTTGAACATCTGCGCTCGCTGTGGCTCCCGGCGCTGGTGCTGGGGTTGGCCGCGTCGCCGGTCTATCTGCGGTTGCTTCGCACCGACATGGTGCAGAACCTTCAGCAGGATTTTGTGACGGTGGCCAAAGCCAAAGGGCTGCCAAACTGGAAGATTCTTCTCCGACATGTTCTTCGCCCGTCATCGCTGACCTTGTTGACCGTTGCCGGGTTGAACATTTCACAGCTGGTCAATGGCGCCATCATCACCGAGTTCATCTTTGACCTTGATGGCATGGGCAGCTACCTCATTGCGGCCGTCGCTCGCCGCGAGTACTTCCCGGTGCAGACCATTGTCGCCATCACTGCAGTCCTTTTCATTTCCGTCAACACCCTGATCGACGTCTTCTACAGCGCGGTGGACCCCCGGGTTTCAGCCGACGCGGACAAGTAGCTCATGGCCACCATTGATGTTGAACCGGGCGCCGCCCCGGACCTGCTCGCCAGCTCGGTCCGAGAGGGCACGCGCCGGCCCCGTCCCTGGCCTCGATTGCATCTGGTGTATCGCCTGTCGGTTCTGTGGCTGGTGGTGCTGGCTCTGGTCGTCCTCTATCCGCCAATCGCCCAATGGCTCAATCGGGGCGGCTCAATCTTCGGATGGATGGCGCTGAATTCGGTGCCCGATGTTCCTTCCACCTGGTTCTTTCTGGATGACCCCACCGAGCGGGTCCGAGACCGCGAACTGCTGCAGGCAGGCCCGTCATGGGCCGACCCGATGGGCCGCGATGACCAGGCTCGGGATCTCCTGTCCCGGACGGTCGAAGGAGCCAAGATCTCGCTGTACGTGGCCGGTATCGGCACCGCCGTTGGGATTTTCCTGGGCGGAGGACTCGGTCTGGTGGCAGGCTACTTTCGAGGCGTCGTGGATTCGGTGGTGCGGATGGTCATCAACGTGACGCTCTCTGTCCCTGCGCTCCTGCTGGTCATCTTCGTCACCGCCATCAGGGACGCCTCGCTCACTTCGGTGGTGGTCGCCATCTGTCTGTTGGCCATCCCATCCATTGCCCGCATCGTTCGGGCCAGCACGCTGCAGGTTGCCGATCGGGAGTTCGTAAAGGCGGCTGAGGTCATCGGCACGCGCAAGATCTCCATCCTGCTCCGTGAAGTGCTGCCCAACGTCATGCCAACGCTGATCTCGTTCACCTTTCTCACCACCGGGATCATCCTGGTGGCCGAGAGTTCGCTGTCCTTCCTGGGGTTGAGCGTCAAAGCGCCAACGGTCACCTGGGGTTCGGTGATCGCCAACGGCCGGCGGTTCTTCAGCGAGTCACCCCACATGGTGTTCATGCCGTCGCTGGCCCTGTTCCTGACGGTGCTGGCGCTCAACCTGGTGGGTGACCACCTGCTCAAGCGTTACGACATTCGAGAGGCAAGCATCTAATGGGGGCACAGATCTGATGGCGGTGTTGGAAGTCCACGACCTCTCGGTCACCTTCACCACCCCGGCCGGTCCGCTCACCGCCGTCAACGGGGTGTCCTTCGAGCTGGAGGCGGGCGAAGCAATGGGCGTGGTGGGCGAGTCGGGATCCGGCAAGTCCGTCCTGTCCCGCTCGATCATGAACATCCTGGCCGGCAACGGATCTCGGGATGGGACCGTCATCATTGACGGCAAGAACATCGATGAACTGAGTCGGCGAGAACGCAAGCACTTCTTTGGTGTCAAAGTCGCCATGGTCTTCCAGGATCCGATGACGTCACTCAATCCGGTCAAGCGCATCGGAGCCCAGATCACCGAAGGGATGACCCAGCATCTGGGCATCTCCAAACGAGAGGCCCGCAGTCGGGCGCTCGATCTGATGCGTCAGGTGCGCATCCCATCACCCGAAGAACGGCTGCAGCAGTACCCGCATGAGCTTTCCGGCGGCATGCGCCAGCGCGTGGTGATTGCCATGGCTCTGGCCTGTGAACCGCAAGTCCTCATTGCCGACGAACCCACGACCGCGCTGGACGTGACAGTGCAGAAGACCATCCTTGACCTGCTGGAAGAGCTGCGACGCGAGCGCAACATGGCACTCATTCTGATCACCCACGACCTTGGCGTCGCCCGGGGGCGCACCGACAAGATTGCGGTGATGTACGGCGGACAAATGATGGAGTTCGCCGGGGCTGAGGACCTGTTCTCAACGATGGGCCATCCCTACACTGAAGCGTTGCTGGACTCGATTCCCGACGTCATGAATCCCAGTCACACCCGCCTGACGCCAATCCCGGGACGTCCACCGGATCTTCTTGATCCACCGGATGGCTGCCTGTTTGCGCCGCGCTGCAAGTATGCGCAGGACAAGTGCACGGTCGAAGCGCCGCCGCTCACGCCCGAGTGGTCGGACCACATGTTCCGCTGCTTTTACCCCGTTGGCACCCCAGACGGTCTTGAGGCGCGCCGCGTGAACGAAGGTCGGGGCGTCACCGCGACGGGTCTTTCTCTGGACGCAGAAGCGGTGGTCAGCTGATGGCCGGTAGTGGTACGGCGCACCTGCGTGACGATCCAAATGTGATTCTGCGGGTGACCGACATGGTCGTGGAGTTCCCGGTTGGACGCGGTCAGGTTGTCCACGCGGTCAGCGAGGTCAGTTTCGATTTGGCCGAAGGTGAGACCTTGGGCATTGTGGGCGAGTCCGGATGCGGCAAGTCGACGACCGCCCGCGCCGTCATCCAGCTGCCCAAGCCCAAGTCCGGCGAGGTGCTCTTTCGCGGCGCTGACCTGGCCAAGCTCAACAGTTCTGAGATGCGACGAGTCCGGCCCGAACTGCAGATGATCTTTCAGGACCCCATCTCGTCGCTCAATCCTCGCCGCACGGTGCGAGAAATCATCAGCGAAGGTCTTCGAGTCTGGGGTGGCGGCTCGGAGGACAAAGGAAGCTGGAGCGAGTCTCGCATCACCGAAATCATGGAAGCGGTGGGCATCGACCCGCGCTTCGGTGAACGCAAGCCCCACCAGTTCTCGGGTGGTCAGTGCCAGCGGATTTCGGTGGCGCGGGCCCTGGTGCTTGACCCCAAGGTCATCATCTGCGACGAGCCGGTGTCGGCCCTCGACGTGTCGGTCCAGGCCCAGCTGCTCAACCTCTTGGAGGACATGAAGGAGCGCTACGGCCTCACCCTCATGTTCATCAGCCACGACCTCTCGGTGGTAAAGAACATCTCTGACCGAGTCATGGTCATGTACATGGGCAAGGTGTGCGAGGTCGGCGGCTCCGATGAGCTGTTTGCGGCGCCCGCCCACCCGTATACCCGCGCGCTGCTGGCCGCCATTCCGGGCATCGAAGGGGCCGTCGGGGCAGAGGAAATTGACGGTGACATGCCGTCCGCCATTACTCCGCCCACCGGCTGCCGGTTCAAGACCCGCTGCCCGTATGCGGACTCGGCTTGCGACGTGGAGCCCGAGGTCCAGGAAGTGCGGGCCGGTCAGTTTGTGGCCTGCCATCACCCGGTGCTCGATTCGCCCGCCGAGGCGTCAGAAATCTCGGTTGACGTGGGCGATGGCGTCGCCGACAAGATGGCTCCGGAGGTCAGTGCCGCGCCGGTGGTCGATTCGGTTGACTCTTCCGCCTTCGAAGCGTTGCAGTAGAACGACGGGAGATTTGCCGATGCCTCCAAAGTTCCTCTACGACCACGAGGTCGAGTACGGCGATGTGGACGAGGTCTCACCGTTACTGCGGCGAGTAACGGCCCGGAATCCGAGCCACTTCACATTCAAAGGCTCGGGAACCTACGTGGTGGGTCGTGGTGAGGTGGCGGTGGTCGATCCCGGTCCCGACGACAAGGCCCACATCGACGCCCTGGCCGCCGCGCTGGCGGGGGAGACGATCACCCACATCCTGGTGACGCACACCCACTCTGATCACTCGCCCGGTTGCCGGTTGCTCAAGGAGTTCACCGACGCCCCGGTCTACGCCTTTGACCCCTCGGTGGTCACGCCGCCACCAGAGAATTGGTTCGATGGCTTCTGGGAGGATTTCCCGGAGGAAGAGGACAGTGACGACTCGACCCTTGATGGGAGTGCGGATGGCGAGGCCAGGGATCAGCACGCCGATGATGAGCACGAAGTTCCGCGAGAGACCATTGAAGATGATTTCGTCCCGGATGTGGTCCTCAACCATGGCGATCTGATCTCGGGCAACGGTTTCACCTTCCAAGCGCTGCACACTCCCGGCCATATTTCCAACCACCTCTCCTTTGCATGGAACGAGGAGAAGGGCGTGTTCACCGGCGACCACATCATGGGCTGGTCAACCACGGTGATCCCGGCTCCCGACGGCAGCCTGACTGAGTACATGGACAGCTTGCAGCTGCTCATCGACCGTCCGCAGGATCAGGTCTACTGGCCCACCCATGGCCCGCCAATCACCGCCCCGCAGGAGTTTGCCATGGCGCTGCGGGATCATCGAAATATGCGAACCGAGCAGGTTCTGGCGTGTCTGGGTGACGGCAAACATCGGGTTCGGGACATGGTGGAGACGATGTACGCGGACAAGCCGAGGAAGCTGTTCAAGCCGGCCGCGTTGTCGGTGTTGTCCCATCTGATCCATCTGGTCGATACCGGTCAGGTTGTCAACGACGACTCGGAAGCAAAGCCAACGGGTAACTGGTCGTTGGCCTGAAGCGAGCGGAGCGAGTACAAACGTCCCCCGGAGGGAGAACCCGCTGCGTGCCTGGCGAGCGGAGCGAGTACAAACGTCCCCCGGAGGGAGAATATATGACTGTTGTGAAGATCAATGCTTTGGACATTCCGCCGCAGGCCGGTGATGAGATTACGAAGCGGTTTACCGCTCGGATGGACAGCCTGGCTGACGTGGCCGGGTTCGAAGGGTTTGAGTTGCTGCGGCCGACTGCGGAAACCGAGACCCGATGGTTTGTGTACACCCGATGGGCGGATCAGGAGTCGTACAACGCATGGCGTGACGGCGACGGGGTTCGCAATGCCCATGCTGGGGAACCGCCAGCAGCCGGCGAAGAATCAGCTGCACCAAAGCCGCCGGTCAGCATGGGCGCCACCCTCCTGGAATTCGAAGTTGAAGTCCAGGCCGGACCCAGCGGCGTCTAGTTACCGGCGTTGGTGGCCGTTGGCCGGCCACTCCGGACCGCCGTCAACGACGATGTTGGAACCGGACATCCATGACGCCCGGTCCGAGGTGGCAAACAGAATCGCCTCGACCACATCGGTGCTGGTCCCCATCCGTTGCAAAGCCATCGACGACGCCAGCCGTTCCCTCTCGGCGCTATCAAAGTGGTCGGCGTTTGCGTCGGTCATCAATGGGCCCGCACTGACGGTGAGTACCCGGATAGCGGGACCCCATTCGAGCGCCAACGTCTGAGACATGTTGATCAGGCCCGCCTTCGCCGCGCCGTAGGCGACCCCCATCGGGTTGGCGCGCATGCCGGAGATGCTGGCGATGTTGATGATCACGCCGCCGTGGTCGGACTTTGCAAGATGCTCATGCGCAGCAATCGACACGTTCATCGGACCCACCAAATTGAGCCCAATGATCTTCTCGTTGAACGAACCGCGGGAGTCGGCGGCCGCTGCGCCGGGGGAACCTCCGGCATTGTTGATCAGGATGTCGATGCCACCCATCAGCTCAGCCGCTTTGGTCACCATCGAAGGAATCGCGTTGGTATCCCGCACATCCGCAGCCACGAAGTGGGCGGTGCGGTCGCCGGCCGTCACCGGCTCCTCGGGCTCTCGGCGGGCGCAGGCGGTGACAACGGCACCGGCGTTGAGATAGGCCACGGCGATGGCTCGACCAAGGCCCCGGGAGCCGCCGGTGACCAGCACCCGTCGACCGGTGAAGTTTTCAGCAGACGGGGCAGGCTCGTTGGTCACCCGGCAAAATTAGTCCACCGGAAGGCGAGCCTTCGGAGGGCTGCAATACTGAGGTCGATGACCGACCAACCGCCGGCCCGGCTCGACAAACGCTTGACCCACGATGAGGTGATTGCGCAGCTCGAAAGCGGCATGACCATTGGTATTGGCGGCTGGGGATCGCGCCGCAAGCCAATGTCGTTGGTGCGGGCGATTGCCCGTTCGGACCTGACCGATCTCACGGTGGTCAGCTATGGCGGTCCCGACATTGGAATCCTGGCCAAGCTGGGAAAGATCAGGAAAGCGGTGTGCGGCTTTGTTTCGCTTGACTCGATCCCGCTCGAACCGCACTTCCGGGTGGCGCGCCAGGCCGGTTCGTTTGAGATGTCAGAGATTGATGAGGGAGCGTTCTATCTGGGGCTACTTGCGGCCTCTCACCGAGTGCCCTTCTACCCAACCCGGGCCGGCGTTGGTTCGGACATGTTGAAGAACAATCCTGATCTTCGGACGGTCCGGTCGCCCTATGAGGGCGGGCCCTATGACGACGTTGAGCTGGTGGCCATCCCCGCCATGCGGCTGGACGCATCCATCATTCACATGAACCGGGGCGACCAGGCCGGCAACGGTCAGTATCTTGGGCCCGACCCGTACTTCGATGACCTCTTTGCCATGGCGGCCGACAAAACGTTCATGAGCGTGGAGAAGGTCGTTGAGAGCCCCGAGTTGCTGGCCGGGGGCGCAGTTGAGACCATCAAGATCGCCCGCCTGTTTGTGGATGGTGTGGTCGAAGCGCCCATGGGCGCGCACTTCACCGAGTGCCCGCCGGACTACGCCCGCGACGAAAAGTTTCAGAAGGCCTACGCCGCCACCGCCAAAGACGAGGATGCGTGGGCGGCGTTCAAACAGCGTTGGATCGATGTCGACCACGAGACCTACGTGGCTCAACTCGGCAAGGAAGGTTCAGGATGACCGCGGAGGCAACGCTCGACGAAATCTGTGTGGTCAATCTGGCCGATACCTTTCGGGCCGACGGCGAGATCCTCTGCAACCCCATTGGGAACGTCCCGTTGGCGGCCGGTCGGTTGGCTCGCGCCACCTTCGCTCCGCAGCTGGCGCTCACCGACGGCTTCTCCGTCCTGATTTCGGGGGACCTTGCGGTCGGTGACGTGGCCGGTCCCGAAATGATCGAAGCCAACATGCCGTTTCGGTCCATCTTCGATTGCGTGTGGAGCGGTCGCCGTCATGTGGTGATGGGCGGCAGTCAAATGGATCGCCATGGCAATCAGAACTTCGCCGCCATCGGCCCGGACTACGCCCAACCCAAAGTTCAGTTGCTGGGCATGCGCGGGGCACCCGGGAATCTGATCAACCACGTGACCAGCTACTGGATTCCGCAACACTCAACCCGGGTTTTTGTCCCGAAGGTCGATGTGGTGAGCGGACCCGGATACGACGTCATGGCGGCCGCGGGGGCGGACGCCTTTCATGAGATTCGACGGGTGGTGACCTCCAAAGCGGTGCTCGATTTCGAGGCCACCGACAGCTCGGGAATCCACTGCATGCGCCTCCGGTCGGTGCATCCCGGTGTCACCGTGGACGATGTGGTCGAGAACACCGGGTGCGAGCTGGTGGTGCCCGAAGGGGTCCCCACCAGTCGACTTCCAACCGACCATGAACTGCACGTTCTTCGGACCGTCATCGACCCCAACAATCGACGCAAAGGCGACTTCCCGCAGTGACTGAGGCTCCCGTTGCCAGCGGGCCCGGGGCCGTTGACCTTCGGCTTCAAACCCGGGTCACCGAACTGTTCGGTTGCCGTTATCCAATCGTTCAAACGGGGATGGGTTGGGTCGCGTATCCGCCGTTGGTGACGGCGGTCTGCGAAGCCGGCGGACTGGGAATCATCGCCGCAGCACCCATGACCTGGGACCAGATGACCGCCGCCATTCGGGAGGTCAAAGAGCACACCGATATGCCCTTCGGTGTGAACTTCCGGACCGACATTGCCGACATCGACAAGCGGATCGACTTCATCATCAAGCAAGGGGTCCGGGTCGCAAGCTTTGCGCAGGCTCCAAGTGAAGCGATGGTCAAGAAACTCAAGGGCGCGGGCGTGGTCACCATGCCGACGGTTGGCGCCCGACGCCATGCCGAGAAGGTGGCGGCATGGGGAGTGGACGCCGTGATTGCGCAGGGCGGAGAAGGTGGCGGCCACACCGGATCGGTGCCCACGTCGATTCTCATACCGCAGGTCGTCGACGCCGTGGACATCCCCGTCCTCGCCGCCGGTGGAATGACCGGCGGCTCCGGCCTGGCGGCCGCGTTGGCGTGGGGGGCCGAAGGGATTGCCATGGGCACCCGTTTCCTTCTTACCGCCGAGAGTCAGGTTCCGGCTGCGGTCAAGGATGTCTACTTCGCCACCGACGTGAACGGCACTGTCGTCTCCCGAGCCATCGACGGCGCTCCACAACGCGTCATCAGAACCGAGATGGTTGACCGACTTGAGAAGGCCGGCCTCCTCGCCTTCCCGTTGGCGGTGGCCAACGCGCTGAAGTTCCGCAAGCTGACCGGCACCTCGCTGCCGGCGCTGGTCAAAGAAGGTTTGGCCATGCGCAAGAGCCAGGACCTGACGTGGAGCCAACTTGCGCTCGCTGCAAATGCTCCGATGCTGACCAAGGCAACCATGGTTGACGGAAAGATCGATGTCGGCATCCTTCCAACCGGCCAGGGTCTGGGAGTCCTCGACGATGCGCCGGCGGCCGCTGACGTGATCAACGCCATCGTCGCCGAAGCCGTCGACGCCCTCGACCGCATCAGCCGGGATCGGTAGGACATGGATCTCTCCTTTACCGCCAACGAGGATGCCTTCCGAGCTGAAGTGCGTGGCTGGCTGAACGCGCATCGCCCCCATACGCCGCTCGAATCTCTGGACACCGCCGTCGGTTTCGAACAACATCGCGAATGGGAGCGGGTGCTCTTTGACGGCGGCTGGTCGGTCCCGCACTGGCCGGAGAAATACGGCGGACGGGACTGTTCACTTGTTGAATGGCTGATCTACGAAGAGGAGTACTACGCGTCGGGAGTTCCTGGTCGCGTGTCCTCCAACGGCATCAGCTTGTTGGCGCCCACCATCTTTGAGTTTGGGACTCCGGAGCAGCAGGACTGGTTCCTGCCCCGCATGGCATCGGGCGAACACATCTGGGCGCAGGGGTGGTCCGAACCCGATGCCGGCTCAGATCTGGCGAGCATCTCCACCAGGGCCGTGCGCGACGGTGATCACTTTGTGCTCAACGGCCAGAAAACATGGTGCAGCCGAGGCGCGTATGCGGACTGGATCTTCTGCATCGTTCGCACCGATCCCGATAGTGAGCGTCACGCGGGCCTGTCGTATCTGCTGGTGCCGGCGGAGACCCCGGGATTGGAACGCCGCATTATTCGGCGGCTGGACGGCGAGCCCAACTTTGCCGAACTGTTCTTTTCCGATGCTCGAGTGGACGCCAAACATCTTCTTGGGGCCGAGGGCGCCGGCTGGTCGGTCGCCATGGCGACCGCGGGCAGTGAGCGGGGCCTGAACCTGCGAGCGCCGGGCCGATTCACCGCAGCGGCGGATCGGCTGATCGATCTTGTGAAGAGTGCCGATGTTGCGCCCAGCGCCAACGTGCAGGACGGCATTGTGGACGGTTGGATGCGGGCCCAGGCGTATCGAATGTTGACCTACCAGACCGCAGCTCGCCTGTCCAACGGCGACCCCATTGGATCCGAAGCCAGCTATATGAAGGTGTTCTGGTCCGAGTTGGATGTGGACCTTCACCAGACCGCTCTGCGCCTGGCCGGACCCCGATCAGAACTGGTGGCTGGAAGCTCCGACGCGGTGGCCAACGGCCGCTGGCTCACCGATTGGATCTTCGCCCTCAGCGGACCGATCTATGCGGGCACCAACGAAATTCAACGCAACATCATCGCCGAGCGCGTGCTCGGGTTGCCCAGGCGCTGAGCATGCACTTCGCCTTCACCGAAGACCAGAAGATGTTTGCCGCCACGATCGACGATCTTTTGAGCAACGAGTGTTCCCCGGCGGCCCTCCGGCTGGCGGCTGCGTCCGACACCGGTCGCATCCCCGGCCTGTGGGAGAAGCTGGTGACCATGGGTCTGGTCGGGTCCACGGCTCCGGAGTCCGCGGGCGGTCTGGGGTTCGACGCCGTCGACCTGGTGGGAATGATGGAAGCCGCTGGTCGGCATCTTGCGCCTGAGCCCCTTCTCGAACATGTGGCGGTCGCGCTCCCGACGCTCGCTGACGGCGGCGCATCGGAAGTGCTGAAGGCGGCGACCGCCGGCTCGGACACGGTGGCGGTGGTGCATCCGCAGGCTCCGTTTGCGTTGTACGGAACCGAAGCCACATGGTTGCTGGCCGAGGTTGGCGGGGAGTGGCGGGTCGGTGAAACCGAGGGACTCACATTGGTTCACCAACCAGCTCTGGATCTGACGCGACGGCTCTTCGCCGTGGACCCACCGCCCGGATGGGGTGAGGTTCTGGATGTGGAATCCGACCTGGTCTTTGATCGCGGTGCGGTGGCTGCGGCGGCCCAGGCGGTTGGTATTGGTCGGCGCCTGGTGGGGATGACCGTCGAATACGTGAGCGAGCGGCATCAGTTTGGCAAGCCTGTCGGTACCTATCAGGCGGTCAAACATCACCTGGCCAATGCGGCAATGGCGATCGAGTTTGCCGCGCCCATGGTGACGTGGGCATCGTGGTGTGTAGCCAACGATGCGCCCGACCGAAGCCGGGAGGTATCGGCGGCCAAGGCCATGGCATCGGACGCGGTGGAGTTGGCGGCCAGGCACGCGCTGCAATGCCACGGCGCCATTGGGTACACCCAGGAACATGACGTGCAACTCTGGCTCACTCGGGGCTGGGCTCTGGCCTCCTCCTGGGGCGACGCCGCCTGGCACCGCACCCGCGTCGCCACCCTCCTCGGAATCTGAGGCGGCCGGGGCGGAGCGAGTGGCTGCGACCGCTAAGTTACGGCGGTCATGATTCTCGTTGGACGCAAGCCAGTGCTTGAGGCACTGCGGCACCCCCGGCTGGAGGTGGAACGGCTGGTGGTCGACGAGTCGTCCCGGGGCGATGGCCTGGACGAGTTGGTAGCGGTGGCCAGTCAGCTCGGCGTGCCGGTCGAACGGTCCTCGGGCCGCCGGCTTGATGCGTTGGCTGGCGACGATCGTCAGCACCAGGGTGTCGTCGCTCACTTCGAACCGCCGTCGCCGGTGCCGTTGGGGGAGTTCCTTGCCGGTCGAACGGGGCGTCAGTGGGACACCAACGTGCTGGTTCTTGATCATGTGCACAATCCCGCCAACGTCGGAATGATTCTGCGGACTGCCGGCGGCGCCGGCACCGATGGCGTGATCCTTCCTCGTCAGGGAACGGCAAGTATTGGCCCGGTCACCGTCAAGGCCGGCGCTGGCATGGTCTGGTCCACCTCGCTGATCGACGCGGCGACGGTGGAGCAGGCGCTGGAAGAACTGCGGGATGCGTCCTTCGAGTTGCTGGGGTTGGATGCGGGCGGAGAAGACCTCTTCGCCATGACTCCGCGCAGTCGTGCGGCGTGGATACTGGGCAATGAGACCGTGGGTTTGTGCGCGTCCTCGCGTGCCGTCGTGGACCGCACGGTGTCCCTCCCGCTGGCCAACGGTGTGGAGTCCCTGAACGTGGCGGCCGCCGCGGCTGTCGTCACCTACGAGATCGCTCGGCGTCAGCAGTCATCGTGACCGATCGGTTTCCATCGCTCGGGCTGCGGCTCCTGATTGGCACGGTCCTTCTTCTCCTCCTCGTGGCTGGCATCGCCGCCTGCAGTTCGGAATCGGATTCCCGTGGGGCCGGCTCGGCTGACGGCGAGACGGAGCTGGCTCGACCGAACCCCAACAACCAGACGCTCATTGACGTTGACGAGCAGGAGGATTCTGGGTTTGAAAGCGCGATGTTCGGAGCCATCGAGGGGCTGCTGTCGCCTCGAATTCCCGCTCTGCGCGGGCTGGTGGCCAACGACGGTGCCCCTGACCTGAATCGAGAACTGGCCGAAGGCGAGCCGTACCGCGTCGGCGGCCTGGTAACCGAGACCATCGACTCGGTACTCATTGAACCCGGAACCTGCGCAGGGGCCGAAGCCCGTCTTGCGGGCGCCACTCAACGCGGTGAACTCGACCGGCCGGTCGAGTGGCTTGGATGCATCGATGACGGGGGTGACGCCGACCGATATCAGAGTGGTTTGGATCGGCTGCTCTTCGCCGATCCCTTTGCGTTGGTCCCGCTGACCTCCCAACATTTTCTCAGCGGCGACCGGCTCACGGCGTCCGGTGTAACTCATGCCGGACTGGGTGAACAGCCCGCGTATTGCGGCCTGGACAACCGTTTCGGATTTTCGGTTTCGGGCGCGGCTCGATGCCCCATCCTCGCCGTCAGCGGCGTCACCACTGCGGGACCGGTCCTGCAGGCGTGGCTTGAAGCCAGCGGGAATCTGGGCCCCGGCCTGCAGCTGGGTGTGGTTGTCGATTCCTCACGATCCGGTGCAGAATCCCTTGCTGAACGACTGCTCGAAGCCTCAGCGGTTGGGGCAACGGTTGCCATTGCGGACCAGCGGCTGGCGCCCGGGCCGGGCAATGGTGCCGATCTTGTGGCGGCGCTCATTGAGGATCTGATGAACGCTGACCCGGATGTGATCATCTTGGATGTCGCCGACGCGCCTCGCCTGTTTGAGGCGCTCCGGGCTGCCGGGTTCAGCGGCGATCTGGTGGGCACAAGTATCGACACGGCCCTCGTCAGCTCCAGCGCAGAGATGCGCTCGCAATACCGCGATACGTGGCAGGTTCTCCAAGGGGTCGCGCTGCTCTCTGACGGCGGCGGTGGCTGGCAGCGCCTCACCCAGGATGCGGCACTGATCGCGCCTACCGGCCCCATTGGACTGGGGTTTGTGCGCGGGTATGCGTCGATGGACTTTCTGATTGCTGCCCTGAGTGGCGTTGGCGACGGCCCCGCGTCTCCCGCTGCGGTTCACGATCTGATCAACTCCGGTTGGCAGTACCCGGGGATTCCCGGCGTGGTGTGTCCATCGGACTGGCCAGTTGCCCATCTCACTGCGGTGCCGTGTGCGTCGGTCCTGCGGGCCGAACCCGATGACTCTCTCCGCCTGGCACTATCGCCAACGATGTTTGATCTGCTCGTGGCTGCGGACCGATGAGCTCTGATCGCCATGATGACCGAGCCGCCGACGCGGCGTCTGTGCTGCGCGCCATTACCGAACAGCTGGTGTTGACCAACCAGCATTCGGCGGCCCAGATCGAGGGCCGGCTCGATGCGGTCATCAACCATCTGGAAGCGGCCCGCAACCTGCTGGCTGACGCTGATCTGCAGCCCTGGCATCGCCGCGACGATCACGTCCAACCGGCGCAATCGTTTGCAGCGGTATCGCCGGTTCGCGGAACACGAAATGCGGTGGCCCCTCCGCTGTCACTTGAGCCCGGCTCGGGCTCGTTGCCTTTGGTGGGAGCCGCGACGTTCAACCATGCGTACGAGGGTCCGGCTGGATGTGTGCACGGCGGCTGGCTCGCGGCAGTATTCGATGGCCTTCTGGGTCACGCGGTGAGCCGGCTCGGTCCGGGTCGATCAGGTCTTACCGGTCGCCTGACGGTTCGATACCGGCACCCGGCTCCGCTTCACACGTCGCTCCGTTTCGACGCGGATGTCACCCGCGATCGAGGCCGCATGGTGATGGCCACCGCGACGTGTTCGGATCCCGCCCGGCCTTCGATGGTGTTCGCCGAAGCCGAAGCCATGTTCGTCCGTCCACGACTCAACCTGCCCTAGGATCGGCGGGTGCAAACCCCCCTGCGGCTCCTGTTCCTGTGCACCGGTAACGCCGCCCGATCAGTGATGGCAACCACTATGACTCGGACGCTGGTGGCCGCAGCCGACGCCACCGACGCCCTGACCGTCACCGGGGCCGGCACCCACTCCATCGAAGGCCTGCCCATGAGCACCCGGACTCGCACCGCACTCGCCGAACTGGGCTTCGCCGACCCCGACCATCGCAGCCACCAACTCACCGACCACGACGTCGACGCAGCCGACCTGATCGTTGCGTTTGAGCCCGGCAACGTTGCCCATGTCCGCCGTACCCATCCCGCCGGGTCAGCCCGAACCGCAACCATCCTTCGTCTGGTGCGGGACCTCCCTCCGGCCGAGGACGGTTTGGCTCCGGCGGTGACCGGCATGGGTCTGGCTGAGGTGACGCTGGCTCCGTGGGAGGACCTGATCGATCCCGCCGGTGGACAACAGGATGTCTTCAGTGACACGGCCCGGGTTATCCAGGGATTGCTTCACCTACTTATTCCTCGGCTGCTCCCTGACCGATCGTTCTCATGACCACACGTCCAAGCGTGGTTGTGCTGGTGCCGGTGAAGGCGTTCACCCGAGCCAAGGTGCGCCTTGCGCCCGATGTCTCGCCGGAGGAACGGCAGGCGCTCGCCCGCCGTATGGCAACGTCGGTCGTGCACGCCGCCAATCCGCTGCCGGTCGCAATCGTCTGCGACGATACCGAGGTCGCCGAGTGGGTGGCGGAGGTTGGTGCTCGTCTCATCTGGACGCCGGGCACCGGTCTGAATGGGGCCGTGAGTGAGGGGGTTCGTCAGCTGGCGGAGGACGGAGTGAAGCATGTGGTCGTGGCCCACAGCGACCTCCCACTGGCGCGGACCTTCCAGCCGATCGCCGGCTGGCCCGGGGTCACCATTGTGCCCGACCGCCATCGGACCGGATCCAACGTGGTTGCGGTGCCCACAAGCGCCGGATTCCAATTCTCCTACGGCGCCAATTCCTACCGCCGCCACGTGCAGGAAGCGATGCGCGTTGGGCGTGGCCTGCGTATCGTGCATGATCCGAGCCTGGCTTGGGATGTCGACTACCCCGGCGATCTGATTCTCCCCAAAACCAAGGAGTGACAACAACCATGGGTGCTGCGCCAAACGGTCCCGCGCAAATCACGACCAATCTGTCCACGCCCGCGCGGGCCCTCGCCATCTCCGCTCACCCGGACGACTCCGAACTTCAGGCCGGAGCCACGTTGGCCAAATGGGCCGCCGCCGGCTGTGAGGTGTTCATCGCGGTCTGCACCGATGGGTCCAAAGGCACATGGGATGTGACCGCGGATACTGCGGCGCTGGTGGCGAGGCGTCAGAACGAGCAGCGGGCGGCCGCCGCGGCCCTCGGCGCGTCCACCGAGGTGTCGTTCTACAACTGGGTGGACGGGGAGCTGAGCTCGGACGTGAGTGCCCGCGCCGAAATTGCGCGGCTCATCCGCATGATCAAGCCCAACGTTGTCATTGGTCACGACCCGTGGAAGCGCTATCGGCTGCATCCGGATCATCGGCACGCCGGACTGCTGGTGGTCGAAGGCATCGTGGCCGCTCGGGACCCGCACTTCTTTCCGGAACAACAGGTGGCCCATCACCGACCCGACGAGCTCCTGCTGTTTGAAGCCGACGAGCCCGATCACGTTGAGGGCGTTGCCGGGTGGCTACCCACCAAGATTGCGGCGCTTGAGGCGCACGAGTCGCAGATGGAGTCCACCATGTTCGTGACCGACGCCGACGACGGAGCAGAACGACAAGCTTTCCATGCCCGGGTCAAAGATCAGCTGAGCGATCACGGTGCGCTGGCCGGCTTCGCCGAAGGCGAAGCGTTCAAGCGCATCTCGGACCTGTAGGCGAAAGGGCAGTCGTCGTCAGTCGTCGTCAGTCTTCGCTGGAGCGGCTGACCGACAGCGTCGAGTCCATGATTTCGGAGTTGGGCACCAGCAGGGACTCACCATCGACCTCGAGTTCGATGGCGGTGGGGTGCACCGTGAGCAGCACGCCGGTCAGCTCATCGGAACGAACTTCGTCGCCGGGCTGAAAGATGCGTCGCAGGGCGCGACCGGCCGCAATCTCGGTGGCCACGGTGCGGCCACCAAAGCCAATGAGTAAGGCGGCAGAACCGGCGAGGCCAAACAGCAGCGCGGCGACTGCGATGTTCACAACGGTGGTGTCGATGCCCAGCTGGGAAGCGGCGAGAATCACTGCGAAGGCCATGACCACTCCCTTGACCAGGGTCGGAACCTGAGACGCTGCGGTTCCCGCGGCCCGACCGACCGCTTGCGCAATGGCGGTGCCGGCAAGAGTGCCCGCCAGATTGCCCAGTATCAGCACGATGCCGGCTGATATGGCGCGGGGCAGGAACGAAACGAGGTCGTCGATGATCTGGTCCAGCGCCGAGGATTTCACGATGCCCAGCGCAACCATCAGTCCAGTGACCAGGAACAGCGAGAAGACCATGGAACCAATGGCGGCTGCTGACTCCTGGAGCGCGTCAGGTTGGCCCTGCCGGGAGGCGAAGCGCCGCGCAATGCGCGCGGCGATGGTTCCGATTATGAAACCCGCAATTATTGCGATGAGTGCGATCAACCATTTGCTATCCATTTTCCATCGATCCCTGGCTGACGACTTTCACGGTCTGGTACGGAACGCCCAACATTTCCCCAAGCAGTCCCAGATCGCTGCGGGATTCGATCTTACGCTCAATTTGACTCGTGAGCTGCGAGGACAGGTTCCTGGGTGGGGCGAGGATCTGCGCCAACGCAAGTCCCAGGCTGGACTCGCTGCCGCTGTCGATCTCTTCAATCTTGCTTGCGCAACGCAGGCACTCTTCGACATGGGCATCCAGATGCGGTTGTGCGCCCTCAATCCACGATGCCAGTTTTGAGCGAGACGGGTGGAGGTGGCGGTTGCGCCTCACGGTTTCCAACCCTCGAGCGCTCGAGCCAGTTGTCTTCGGGCCCGCAGCAGCCGGGTCTTGACGGTGGGGAGACTCAGCGACAGGACTTCGCAGATCTCGTCATAGCTGAGCCCTTCAACCTCGCGCAGCACCACAATCGAGCGACTGGTTTCGTCCAGGTCATTCAGCGCCAGCGAGAATCGTTCCATGGCGAGACGGTTGTGGACCTCAGACTCGGTGGTTCGGTGGTTGAGCCGCTCGGGCAGCTCGGCCGGGTCCCGAATCTCCTCCCGGCGTTTCCGCAGCGTCGAGACCGCAGTGTTGTGGGTGATGCGCAGGATCCAGTTCCGCAGTGGCGCTTCGCCCCGGTAGGACGGAAGCGCCTGCCAGGCTTTGATCAGCGCGTCCTGGGACACATCCTCGGCCAGGCTGGGGTTGCGGGTTACCGACAACGCCACCCGGTAGACCGCATCGGAATGCTCCCGAACCAGGTCGGCCATATCGATGTCGGGCGCCGGGTCGAACTTTGGCTTTTTCGCCACCGGATCGGGATCGGCATCAATATGACCGGCCGAGCTCGCAGAATCTTTGGTTCCGGACGGGGTGTCCGTCGTCGCTGCAGGGGCGTCGGCATCGTCAACCGCGGATGCGCCAGACGCCATCAGAAGGAGGGTCTGGCGCCAATCTCGACCCGTGGATGTCGCCAAGCCAACAATGCGCGTCCGGTTCAGGACTCCATCAAGCGCACGTGAAAGGTCCACATTGGGAAGCCTCAAGGCCAATGGATTCAACGGCATTCGGGTACATTGCGAATTCATCCTGATCTAACGGTGCCACAGGTGGGCCTTAACTTCCAACTGCGAAGCCCGAAAGAACAGCAATACCTGCCGCTGGCCCGCGACTTTCCTGCGGGCCGGGGCGTCGTTCAGATACCGCATAGGTATGTGGGAGGAGAAAAGAAAATAATGGCTGCAATTGATATTGACTTCGGTGGGAGCATCACCGAAATGTTTGATGGGTTCCTCGGGTTCGTCCCGGCACTAGTAGGTGCGATCCTCATCTTCGTTATCGGCTCTTTCATCGCGAAGTTCCTTCGAGGACTCATCGGCAAGGTACTGGGACGTCTGGGCGTGGATCGCCTGGTCGACCGCAGTGGCCTTGGCGGTCCGCTTGAGCGTGCCGGTTACCCGGACGCTGGCAAGTTCCTTGCTCAGGTGCTCTACATCATGATCATGCTCGTGGTTGCCTCGCTGGCAATCCAAACGCTCGGCATCAGCCAGCTGCAGGATCTGTTTGATCGCCTGATCGCTTGGATCCCAAGTGTCTTCATCGCAATGATCATCCTTTTCGCAACTGGCGCAATCGCCAACTTCGTCAAGGGTCTCGTTGGTGGTATGACTCAGCATCAGAGCTGGGGCAACCTTGCCACCAACGTTGTGACCGGTGCCATCTGGTTCCTCGGTGCCACCATGGCATGGGGCGAGCTCGGCATTGGCGGCAACGTCATCGACACGCTTGTACAGGCTGTTCTCGCTGCACTGTCCTTCATCATCGCCATCAAGTTCGGCGTCGGTGGCATCTGGGCTGCACGTGACCGCTTCTGGCCAGGTGTCTACGACAAGGTCGGTTCGGCTTCGGCCGATACCACCCGCTGATCAGCCGGGGTTCACACCCCACCTGATTGAAATACTGAACGCTCGGCCGTTCGGGAGTCGCAAGAAGTACGCGACTTTCCCGGGCGGCCGAGCGTCGTTTCTAGTGCTGGTTCCAGGCTCCCGCCGCCTGGGCCACATGCTGAGAGATTCGTCTCTCAGCCTCTGAGGAAGCAGGTTCCCGCCACCTGGCTTCCCTTGGGACGGCAGGGGCGCTTCGGTGCTCCTGCCGTTCCGCTTTTTGGCCCGGGGTCCCGCCGGCGCAGTTACTGTGCGGGCAAGTAGGATCACCGGGTGGCAGACGACACATCCGAGGGGCCCGCAGGGCGGGACCCGGCCACCGACACGCCGGCCACCGACACGCCGGCCACCGACACGCCGGCCACCGACACGCCGGCCACCGACACCGCTGACTCGTCGGGTGTGGATCAGTTCGTTGACCTGTCGCTTGAGTCGTCGCCGTCGGCGGCCATTGAAGCAGTGGCGCCGGTCATGGGCTTTCTCATCGTCAATATGATCTTTGATCGGTTGGCGTGGGCGATTGTTGCCGCCACCGTTCTCTCGGTGCTGTCCATCGGGGCTCGGTGGCGTCGGGGGAGTCCCATTGGGAAACTGCTGCCGCTGCTGGCGATTGCGGTTGTGGGGCGCGGGTTGATCGGCTTGTACTACCAGGACAGCGCCAATGTGTACTTCGGTCTGGGAATCGCCGCCAAGTTCGGGTTTGCGGCCGTCCTTTTCGGATCGGTCCTGATCGGACGAAATCTCGCCGCGCGGCTGATGCCGCACGCGTTCGGGTTCGGCGAGCGCGTCACCGAACACCCGGACTACGTGCGCGCGACCGCCCGGATCACCGCCGCCGCCGCCGGGTACTACCTCCTCAGCTCGCTTTTCGATGTTTGGCTGTTGCGCAACGCCAGCACCAACGCCTACGTCATGGTGCGACTGGTCGTGAACTGGGTGGTCAGCAGCGCCCTGATGCTGGGTTGTCTGTCGTATCTGGCCCAGCAGCTGAAATCGATCAACGGGTTTCCCGGGTTGATGGCCATGTTCGAGGAGCGGGTGGAACGCCAGGCCGCCGCCTTTGGCTGGGATCTCTCCGAATGATGGTCAACGTCCGAACGGCCCATGCACCTCAACCACAGGTCGATCCTCTCCGCACGTTCCATCGGACAGTGGTGCGGCGGTTGCGGTTCCGCTGGCCGTTGCTGTTGACGTCTGCAATGTTGGCGTCTGGGCTGCTGGCGCTCGCCGGGTGCGGGCGCGGACCACTGCCGGTGCTCACCGATGCAGCGCTGCTGGTGTCGATCGATGAACTGGCCGCCGAGATTGCTGCGCCCCCGGCCGATGCCCCCATTCTGGGGTCGCCCGCAGGTCAGCGACCACAACCCACCGCTCAGGATGCGGTTGATATCTGGGCGGGTTCATCGTCGCCGTTCACCGAGGGGGAGGTGCTCTACAGCGGTCCCTGCGTCGCGGGCACCGAGCCGATCCTGAATCCTGTGACCTTGTGTGTGAGCGTCGGTCCCGTGCCTGACGTCTACTACCTGGGTCCAGGAGAAAGCACGCCCTGGTACGTGCTGGGCATCAAGGCCGATGCGAGCGGGGCCACGCTGACCGGAATTGCCCGCGGGACGGGCTGAATCTTCGGCGGGGTCGAATCCGACCCGTGCGGGATCCGCCGTCGGCCCAATGTTACGAATCGCGCGCACAGTGGCCAAAAAGTTCACGGACCGCTGACCACATGCGTAGGGCGAGTTTGTTGGCCTGACCTGCGAAAACCCCTTGATCACGGCCCACCAGGGGCCCAGACAGGCACCGACGACGGCCAGGCTCCATTACAACCCGGCTGAAATGCTTTTCATGCCGCATCTCTCTTGTTACTGTCCTTGAGTCACATGTTGCACGGCCACTCACGTGGTCCTATGGTGACGGGCTGGTTGACGGCGCCCTTCTGGGTTCCTGCTCCGGCACGGCTCGGTAGGTAGCAATGTTGACTGTTAAAAGCGCCACGCAAGTGGCAGCGTCGGTACACAGGTAGGAACAAAGGAAGATTTCGTGGAACCAAAGAAGAAGACCGGGGTGGTGCGGGCTGTTGCTCTCACTCTTTCGGCATTTGCAATGTTGTTGACTGGGGTGTTCGTTGCGACGAGCGCGGCCAGTGCAACGCCAACTGATAACGGTTGTCCGGCTGATTTCG